>Ga0102959_1000470_pt1 | contig 11331 bp, 12 predicted proteins | sample SalPonF2_B_D2_MG_FD_84520 | JGI IMG/M metagenome (GOLD analysis project Ga0102959, IMG submission 84520) | Salt pond soil microbial communities from South San Francisco under conditions of wetland restoration - Salt Pond MetaG SF2_B_D2_MG ...
GCCCGGAGCCGAGATCGCGCACGTCGACATCGACCCCGCGGAGCTCTCGAAGAACGTCCAGGCCGACTACGAGCTCGCGGGCGACGCCGCGCGGGTGCTCGCGCAGCTGGATTCCGCGCTCCCCGGTGCGCCCAACGCGGACGCGTGGCGCGAGCAGTGTCACTCGTGGAAAGAGGCGTACCCGCTCACGTACGACCAGCCCGACGACGGCTCGCTCAAACCCCAGTTCGTCGTCGAGGCCTTCGACGCCGCGACGCCCGAGGACACCATCGTCACCACGGGCGTCGGCCAGCACCAGATGTGGGCCGTGCAGTACTGGACGTTCACGCAACCCCGCACCTGGGTCTCCTCGCACGGCCTCGGCACCATGGGCTACGGCCTGCCCGCCGCCATCGGGGCTCGGTATGCAGCCGACTCGGACCAGTCGGTGGTCTGCTTCGAGGGCGACGCCTCCTTCCTCATGACCATGCAGGAGCTCGCGGTGGCCGTTCGCGAGGACCTCGACCTCACCGTCGTCGTCCTCAACAACGAGTCCATCGGCATGGTCCGGCAGTGGCAGGACGCCTTCTTCGACGGCCGGCGGTCGGCCTCGGAGTACCCGTGGATGCCGCACTTCGAGCCGCTCGCAGAGGGGTTCGGGGCGCGCGGGTTCACGGTCGAGAAGCCCGACGAGCTCGCCGACGCGGTCGCCGGGGCGCTCGCCTACGACGGCCCCGCCGTCGTGGACTGCCGCATCGACCCGCGCGAGAACGTCTACCCGATGGTGCCCAGCGGCGGCGACAACGGCAGATTCGCACTCGACGAGGACCAGCTATGACAGGAAGCCTCCCAGGACCAGCACCGGACGACCGACCACAGCCGACGGGCCGGCGCAACGCCCAGGGTATCCGCATCGACCCCGAGGTCGAGGCGGAGCTCCCGCCGCGACGCACCGTCGTCTCCGCGCTCGTGGAGCACGAACCGGGCGTGCTGGCGAAGGCCTCCGGGCTGTTCGCCCGTCGGCAGTTCAACATCGAGAGCCTGACCGTCGGCCCGACCGAGAACGACGAGCTCGCGCGCATCACGCTCGTCGTCGAGGAGCCGGACCCCGGCATCGACCAGGTGGAACGACAGCTCGCGAAGCTCGTGCCCGTCATCTCGGTGCGCGAGCTGGCGGCCGACGCGGTGGCACGCGAGCTCGTCATCCTCAAGGTAAACGGCGAGGAGCCCGACAAGGTCCACGCCATCACCGAGATGTTCGGCGGACGGACGCTCGACGCGGGACCGCGGACGGTCACGGTCGAGATCACCGGGGCCGAGGGGAAGATCGACGCCGCCATCGACGCCTACGCCCAGTTCGGCATCCGCGAGATCGCGCGCACCGGACAGGCGGCGCTCGCGCGCGGCGAGGAGCCGACGGCGGCGACCACACAGACGACCGACCAGACGGAGACCGAGTGACAATGACAGCACACGAGTTCACCTCGACGGTATACTACGACGACGACGTCGACCGGACGTACATCGCAGACAAGACAGTGGCCGTGCTCGGCTACGGCAGCCAGGGCCACGCGCACGCACAGAACCTCGCCGAGAGCGGAATCGACGTGGTAGTGGGATTACGCGAGGGCTCTGACTCGCGGGCGGCCGCGACGGAGGCCGGCCTGCAGGTCGAGACCGCGCGCGAGGCGGCCGAGCGGGCGGACATCGTGTCGGTGCTGGTGCCCGATACGGTCCAGCCCACCGTCTACGAGGAAATCCGCCCGGCGCTGGAGCCTGGTGATACGCTCCAGTTCGCCCACGGCTTCAACATCCACTTCGGGCAGATCACCCCACCCGACGACGTGGACGTGACGATGATCGCGCCGAAGAGCCCGGGGCATCTGGTGCGCCGGAACTACGTCAACGGCGAGGGAACGCCCGGCCTGCTGGCGGTCTATCAGAACGCCACCGGCGAGGCGGCCCAAGAGGCGCTCGGCTACGCCCAGGGTATCGGCTGTACGCGGGCGGGGGTCATCGAGACCACGTTCCGCGAGGAGACCGAGTCCGACCTGTTCGGCGAGCAGGCCGTCCTCTGTGGCGGCGTCACGAGCCTCGTGAAGAAGGGCTTCGAGGTGCTCGTGGACAACGGCTACAGCCCCGAGATGGCCTACTTCGAGTGCCTGAACGAGCTCAAGCTCATCGTGGACCTGATGTACGAGGGCGGGCTCTCCGAGATGTGGGACTCCGTCTCCGATACGGCCGAGTACGGCGGGCTCTCCCGCGGCGACCAGATCGTCGACGAGCACGTCCGCGAGAACATGGAGCGGGCACTGGAGGAGGTCCAGAACGGCGAGTTCGCCCGCGAGTGGATCCTCGAGAACCAGGCAGGCCGGCCGTCCTACGGCCAGCGCCGCGGGGCCGAGCAGGACCACCAGATCGAGCCCGTCGGCGAGCAGCTCCGCTCGCTGTTCTCCTGGAGCGACCGATCGACCGAAGAGGTGTCAGCGGATGACTAAGAACCGACAGAGTATGGTGGACGTGAGCCATACGCATCCCCATGGCGACACCGAACCGGGAACGGTCATGTTCAGTCGTGGCCGGCAGGTCGCGACCGACGGCGGCGAGAAACCCGGCCGAGAGACTGAAGGGAGGACAATGCGCGACGTCGACCACACACCGCCGAGCGGCGAGGGCACGAACCGCGTATGGGAGCGCGGTCGCACGCCCGTACGAGACGACGACGCATGAGTGAGGGAACGCTGTACGACAAGGTGTGGGACCGGCACACGGTGACCCGGCTCCCCAACGGCCAGGACCAGCTCTTCGTCGGCCTCCACCTCATCCACGAGGTGACGAGCCCGCAGGCGTTCGGGATGCTCCGCGAGCGCGGCCTGGAGGTGGCGTATCCCGAACTGACCCACGCCACCGTCGACCACATCGTGCCGACCGCGGACCAGTCCCGGCCCTACCGCGACGAGGCGGCCGAGGAGATGGCCGCGGCGCTCGAACGCAACCTCGCGGACATCGACATCGTCTTCGACGACCCCGCCACGGGCAACCAGGGCATCGTCCACGTCATCGGCCCCGAGCAGGGCCTCACCCAGCCCGGCAAGACCGTCGTCTGCGGCGATTCGCACACCGCGACGCATGGCGCGTTCGGGGCGCTCGCGTTCGGCATCGGCACCAGCCAGATCCGCGACGTCTTCGCCACCCAGACCGTCGCCATGACCCGCCAGCGGGTCCGACAGATCAACGTCGACGGCACGCTACAGGAGGGCGTCACCGCCAAGGACGTCGTCCTCGCCATCATCCGCGAGCTCGGCACCGACGGCGGCGTCGGCTACGTCTACGAGTACGCGGGCAGTGCCGTCGAAAATCTGGACATGGCCGGGCGCATGAGCATCTGCAACATGTCCATCGAGGGCGGCGCCCGCGCCGGCTACGTCAACCCCGACGGGACTACCTACGACTACCTCCGCGACACCGACGCCTTCCGCGACGCCCCCGAGCGCTTCGAGGCGTTGAAACCCTACTGGGAGTCCATCCGGTCGGACGAAGATGCCGAGTACGACGACGTCGTCACCCTCGACGCCGACGCCCTCGAACCGATGGTCACCTGGGGCACCACTCCCGGCCAGGGCGTCGGCATCACCGAGCCCATCCCCGACCCAGCAGACCTGCCCGCGGAGAAGCGGGACGTCGCGCGGCGCGCGCAGGAACACATGCGCGTCGAGCCCGGCGACACCATGACCGGCTACCCCATCGACGTCGCCTTCATCGGCTCCTGCACCAACGCCCGACTCGCCGACCTCCGCGCCGCCGCCGACGTCGTCCGGGGACGGTCAATCGCTCCCGACGTTCGGGGGCTGGTCGTGCCCGGCAGTCAGCGCGTCAAGGCCGCCGCCGAGGCCGAGGGGCTGGACGCCGTCTTCACCGACGCCGGCTTCGAGTGGCGCGGCGCCGGCTGCTCTATGTGCCTGGGGATGAACGACGACCAGCTCGTCGGCGACCAGGCGTCTGCGTCCTCGTCGAACCGCAACTTCGTCGGCCGACAGGGCTCGAAAGCGGGCCGCACCGTCCTCATGAGCCCGCCCATGGTCGCCGCCGCCGCACTCGCCGGCGCGGTCACCGACGTCCGGGCGCTGTCGGAGGTAATCAGTCAATGAGCGACACCGAGATCGAACCAATCGAGACGGTCGCCGGAACGGGCATTCCGATCCGGGGCAACGACATCGACACCGACCAGATCACGCCCGCGCGCTATCTCAAGGTCATCACCTTCGAGGGGCTCGGGGAGTTCGCCTTCTTCGACCAGCGCTTCGACGAGGAGGACAACCCGAAGGACCACCCGATGAACGAAGAGCGGTTCCAGGACGCCTCCATCATGGTGGTGAACGCGAACTTCGGCTGTGGCTCCTCGCGCGAGCACGCCCCGCAGGCGCTCATGCGCTGGGGCATCGACGCCTTCGTCGGCGAGAGCTTCGCCGAGATCTTCAAGGGCAACTGCCTGGCGCTGGGCATCCCGACGGTGACCGCCGACCCGGAGACGGTCCGGGCGCTCCAGGAGTTCGTCGACGAGAACCCGGACGCCGAGATCGTCGTGGACGTGGCGGGACAGACGCTCTCCTACGACCAGCAGACCGTCGACGTGACCGTCGAGGACGCCCAGCGCAAGGCGCTCGTCGAGGGCATCTGGGACACCACCGCGCTGCTCCGCTCGAACGCAGACGCCGTACGGGAGACGGCGGAATCGCTCCCCTACGTGGAGCTCGATGAGTGAACGCATCGCGGTCGTCCCCGGCGACGGTATCGGCCGCGAGGTCGTCCCGGCCGCGAGACGCGTCCTCGACGCGCTCGACCTCGACTTTTCGTACGTCGAGGCCGAGGCCGGCGACGCTGTCGCGGCCGAGACGGGGGAGCCGCTCCCCGCAGAGACGCGGGAGGTAGTCGCGTCCGCGGACGCGACGCTGTTCGGAGCGGCCGGCGAGACGGCGGCGGACGTGATACTGCCGCTCCGGGCCGCCGTCGACTCGTTCGTCAACGTCCGCCCGGCGGTAGCGTACCCGGGCGTGGACGCGCTACGGCCCGGGACCGACCTGGTGTTCCTCCGAGAGAACACGGAGGGGGTCTACGGCGGTCACGAGACGCAGCTGACCGACGACGTGAGCACGCTGACCCGCGTCGTCACGGAGTCCGCATCGCGCCGCCTGGCGACGTACGCCTGCGAGTACGTCGCCGATCGCGACCCGCCATCGTTCCACGTCGCCCACAAGGCGAACGTGATGCGAACCACCGACGGTCTATTCCTGGACACCGTGCAGGCCGTCGCGGACGAACACGGCGTCGACGCAGAGCCGGTGCTGATGGACGCACTCGCCATGCACCTGGTCAGGAACCCGGAGGCCTACGACGTCGTGGTCAGCCCGAACCTGGCGGGGGACGTGCTCTCGGACCTCGCGGCGGGGCTGGTCGGCGGGCTCGGGCTCCTCCCGAGCGCGAACGTCGGCCCGAAGCGGGCGCTGTTCGAGCCGGTCCACGGCACCGCGCCGGACATCGAGGGCACGGGCGTCGCAAACCCAACGGCGACCGTCCTCAGCGCGGCGATGCTGCTCGAGCACCTTGGCTACGAGGACGAGGGCGCGAGGGTCCGGACGGCCGTCGAGAGCGTCCTGTCGGACGGCCCACGCACGCCCGACCTCGGCGGCGAGGAGACGACCGACGACGTGACGCGCGCCATCGTCGATCGGCTCTGAGTAGTCGCTACGGGGACTGACAGCGGGGCGAACAGGCGGTACGGACGGCACCTGGCGCGACGTACCGCACAGTCGCGACCCGCGCCAGGGTGGCTCTCGGGTCACGGCCCGGAGTGGTCCCGTTCTCACTGATAAACTCTCGGGCGAGCGGGGGGCTGGCCCGGTCGGGACTCCGGTTTCGGGCGTTGTAACCGATTGTAAGTCTGTGTAAGTCAATGTAAGCCGCCGGAAACCGCTGCAGGGCGACGTCGGTCCCGGGTTCGAATTCGAGTGGCTCAGTAGACGGTTGCGCCGTCCCCGATGGCGGTCTGGAAGGCGACCGCGTCGACGCCGGCGTCCTCGAAGGCGTCGACCATCGCGCCCGCGACGGCCCGCCGCTCGCTCGCCAGGCGGGGGACGGCGAGGACGGCCGGGCCGGCACCGCTCACCGTCACGCCCGTCGCGCCGGCGTCGCTCGCGGCCTCGACGACCTCGGCGTAGCCGGTGATGAGCTCCGCCCGTGCGGGGGTGACGACGTTCTCCCGCATCCCGCGTCCCACCAGCTCTGGGTCGTTCCGGTGCATCCCGACCGTGAGCGTGGCCGCGCTGCCGACGACCTCGACGAGCTCCTCCAGGCTGGCCGACGTCGGAACGACCCGCCGGGCGTCCCGCGTCGAGACGACGATGTCGGGCAGACAGGCGACCAGGGGGAGCGAGGCGTCGACCGACTCGACCCCGTCCTCGGTGACGACGGTGAAGCCGCCGAGGATGGCCGGCGCGACGTTGTCGGCGTGAGCCTCGCCGGAGACGGCGCGCTCGCCCTCGGCCGCGACGCGCACGAGTTCGTCGCGGGAGTGCCCCAGGCCGTAGAGCTCGTCGAGCGCGACGGCGGCGGCCGCGGCGCTCGCGGCAGACGACCCCAGGCCGGACGACGGGCGGACGCCCTTGTCGATTCGGATGTGGGCGGGGGCGTCCATGGCCTCGGCGACGACACCCGCCGTGTTGTCCGCGGGGTCGGTCGGGATGTACTGGCTCCCGACCCCGGTGACCTCGATGGTCGTCTCGGCGGCCCGCTCGACGCGGACCACGTCGGCCGGCCGGTCGAGCGCGACGCCGAAGACGTCGAAGCCGCTCCCCAGGTTCGCGCTCGTCGCGGGCGCCCGGACGGTTAACATGCACCCACGTACCGGAGGGGGGGAGAAAAGGCTAGCGGAGCGCGGGGACACAGGCACTCGCCGGGGAGCGACCTCGCGGCGGGTAGTACACCACAGGGCGGATGCGTTCCGTAACGGTCAACCGCTCCCGGTGGGAACGACGGGTATGATCGGCATCGTCGGCGGCGGCATCGCGGGCCTGGCCGCCGCCTACCGCCTCCAGCACCACGGCTACGAGGTGGCGCTCTTCGAGGCGAGCGACGACCTCGGCGGGCTCGCCGCCGTCTACGAGACGGCCGGCGACCCGATCGAGAAGTACTACCATCACCTCTCGAAGTCCGAGGAGACCATCGTCGAGGTCGTAGCGGAGCTCGGGCTCGAAGAGAAGCTCCACTGGCCCATCGGGAAGAACGCCTACTACGTCGACGGCGTGGTCCACCCGCTCGATACGCCCTGGGAGATACTGGCCTACCCTCACCTGAGCCTCTACGATAAGTTCCGGCTCGGGATGCTCATGCTCGAGGTAGACGTCCGCGGCGGCGTTCCCTCCTTCGACAGCTACGACGACCTCACCGCCTACGAGGACGTCCCCATCCGGGAGTTCTTACTGGAGCATACGACCCGCGGCGTCTACGAGAACTTCTGGGTCCCCCTACTGCGCGCGAAGTTCGGCACGCGCGCCGAGGACGTGAGCGCGGCGTGGATGCTCGGCCGCATCAAGTTCCGCGGCGAGCGCGACCTCCTCAGGGGCGAGCCGCTTGGCTACCTGGAGGGCGGCTTCGGCCAGTTGCTCGACGCGCTCGTAGAGGCCGTCGGGCGCCAGCACATCACGACCGGCGCGCGCGTGACCGACGTCGGCGTCACCGACGGCGCGGTGTCCACGCTCACCGCCACCGTCGACGGCACGCCGGAGACCCACGAGGTCGACGACGTGGTCGTGACCGGGATGCCGACGGTGCTCGACTCGCTGGTCGGCTACGACTGCGACATCGTCTTCCAGGGCACGGTCTGCTCGGTCGTCTCGATGGCCGAGCCGCTCACCGACACCTACTGGCTCAACATCGCGGACGACGCGCCCTTCGGGGCGCTCATCGAGCACACCAACTTCGTCTCGCCCGACCGCTACGGCGGCGAGCACCTCCTCTACGTCCCGAAGTACATCAACAGTCCCGAGGACCCGGTCTGGCAGGCCGAGGACGACGAGGTCGCGGAGATCTGGTTCGACGGCATCGAGGACCTCTTCCCCGGGTTCGACCGCGAGTCGGTCAACTGGATCCGGACCGCCAGACACCCGCAGACGGCCCCGGTCTACGAGCGGGGCTACCTCGAGAAGGTGGTGCCCTACGACCTCTCCGAGGAGGTGGCCGAGGGGCTCTACTACGCCGGCATGGGGAGCATGGCCCAGTACCCCGAGCGGAGCCTCAACGGCGGCATCGAGGCGGGCTACACCTGTGCGGACACCATCGCGGGCGTCTCGACGGACCGGTACGGGCCCGACATCGACGTCTGAGGGGTCGATGGTCGACAGCCGAGCGGTCGGCGCGAGGTATGGACGACCGGTTTCGGCGGATTCGTGCGGGAGTTCCCACGGTTCCCAGGGTCACGCGACCGGTTCGGGTGGTGCCAGTGGCTTTTTCTGTCGAGTCGCGAACGTGCCGGTATGGCGACAGAGGTTGCGACGGGCGTCTGGTGGCTCGACCTCGGGAGCGTGAACGTCTACCTGCTCGAGGACGGCGAGGACCTCGTGCTGGTCGACGCCGGGATGCCGCGACACGCCGGGGCGATACGGCAGGGTGTCCGGGAAACCGGCCACGACCTGACCGCCGTCGACCGCGTGCTGCTCACCCACTACGACTACGACCACGTCGGAGGGCTCTCGAAGCTCGAACCCGCACTCGACGCGCCGGTCTACGCCCGCGAGCCGGATGCGAGCTTCCTCACCGGCGAGCGCAGGCCCCCGCTCACGAACCGAAAGGGTCTCCTCCAGCGCGTCACCCGGCCCTTCCTCGACGTACCCGACCTGCCCGTCCGACGCGTCACGGGCGACGACGAGGTGGGTAGTTTCACCGCGTACGCGACGCCCGGCCACACCCCTGGGCACACGGCCTTCGTCAGCGAGGACCGGGACGCGGCGCTCCTCGGCGACATGGTCCGGTCGGCGGACGGCGGCCTGTCGCCGTCGCCCTGGTACATCAGCTACGACCGCACACAAGTCCGACAGAGCATCAGGGTCCTGATGAAGCGGGCGCCCTCCTTCGCGGTCGCCTGCCCGGGTCACGGCGAGCCGCTCGCCGAACGCGGGAGCGAGGAGCTCTCGAAGCTGGCGTGAGAAGGAAAGCGGTCGGACAATCGGGACACTCGGTGGCGTTCGTCGGGTCGTCAGGTAGGACTTACGACTCGGCGTCCACGTTCTCGTTCGAGACGCCCGGCGCGTCGGCCACCGAGACGTCGTCGGGCGACGGCTCCGCCTGGCCGCCCTCGTGGAGCTCGCCCTCGGCGTCCTCGACGTAGACGTCGTCCGCGAACCCGCCCGTCGCGTTGGGGAACTCGGGATCGTCGAGCTTCTCGGGGGTCGCGGGCGCCTCGGGCACGTCCCCGGGGGCGAACTCGCCCATGGGGCGGTCGATGGTGACGTCGTGACGGTCGAAGAAGGCGGCGTAGCGCTCGTAGTGGGCCTGGAGTTCGTCGGCCGGGAACTCCATCATCTCCGTCCAGCCGTGGTTGTAGAAGTCGAAGGTGGCGACGACGTGGGTCACCTCCCGGGCCGCGGCCTCGGAGTAGCCCTCCTGGAGGGCGGTGAGGTACATCGCCATCGTCGCGTCGAAGAAGGCGTCGAGGTGGTCGCGGCGCTCCTCGCGTCGGTCGGGGTCGGCGTAGCCGAGGAAGACGTTCGTGTGCAGGTCGACCAGCTTCGTGTGGACGAGCCCGCCCACCACCGGCATCTCGAGGGCCTTGCGCGCCGCGAAGTGACGGACGTTCTGACGGATCTTCATGACGGGTGCTTGGGAGCCGAGGATAGTAAACGCCACGGCGCCCGACCGGAACACCGCTCGCGGGCCACCGGTGACTAATCGAACCAGCGACGGCCTACCGGACCAGGTACGACTCGCCGCCGGGTCTGAACCGGCCCAGGTCGGAGAGCTGCTGGTAGTTGGAGTCGAGCACGGCCCGGAGCCGCTCGACGGCGTCCGCGCGGTCGTCGTCGTCCCAGCCGGTCGGGTCGGCAAGCGGGACGACCAGGAAGCCCGAGCCGTGGAGTTCGGTCGCGTGCAGCGCGCGGTGGTCCAGCTCGTGCCGGTGGGCCTGGCTGGTGTAGCTCCGCAGCACGTGCTCGACCGCGCGCTGGCCGACCGGCACGATCACGTCGGCCGTGATGGCGCGGAGTTCGGCGTCGAAGAAGCGCTCCATGTCGGCGTACTCGGCCGCCGTCGGCCGGCGGTCGTCGGGGGTACAGCACATGTGGAGGTAGCTCAGAAAGAGGTTCCTGACCGCTGGTTCGTCGCTGTACGGCGCCGCGAACAGGCCGACCTCGTGGAGGACGGACTGCAGTCGCCCGGCCGCGACCGTCTCGGTGAAGGGAACGCCGGTCGTCCGCCCGCCGTACCTGCCGGGATAGTCGCCGACGACGTGGAAATCGGCGTTGGCGTCGCCGTAGCCGTAGACGGCCGCGACGCTGCCGGGCGTGCAGGGTGTCTCGCAGGGCGGTCGCATCCCGAACGGATTGCTCGTCCTGTCGGTGACGTTCTCCACGGTCCGAGTAGATGGGTGAGACAGTAAACGGTAGCGATACGCCGCCTGCGTCACTCGTCGTCGAGCAGCGGTTTGACGTCGTCGTCGGTCGAGCCGCCGTCGGCGGGAGTCGCCGGGGGGCGCACCCCCGAGCGGACGTAGGAGACGCTCGGGCCCGTCGGGACCGCCGACCGGTCGGCGTCGAGCACGGCGGCCGTCGCGGGCGCGAGGACGCTCCACGCGACGACGAGCAGGCCGACTGCGTAGAGGACGGCGGACGCGACGGCGAGGTCGGGAACGAGCAGGAACCCGCCGAGCGCGAGCGCAACGAGCGCGACGCCGACCATCCCGAGCCGTCGGTCCGCGTCGCTCGACTGGACCACCGCGTGGAGCCCGGTGACCGCGACGACGGCGAGCACGCCCGTGAGGGTCGCGGCGAGGCGGAACGCCATGCCCCCCGCCAGGCCCACGGCCGCGAACAGCGCCGTGGCGACGCGCAGGAGGCCGAGCGCCCCGACGACGCCGCCGGCGAACAGCAGCCCGACCGCGAGCGAGAGCCGGAGATAGCTCACCTCGCGCCGGTCGTAGGTCTCCGCCAGACTCGTCATACTACCGCGGACCCAGTGGGAGAGTAAAAAGGTGCGGGTGCGGACCTGTCACCGAGGCCGGGTGCGGACCCGTCACCCAGTACGGATACGGACCCGTCACCCAGTACGGATACGGACCCGTCACCCAGTACGGATACGGACCCGTCA
>Ga0102959_1000472_pt1 | contig 11325 bp, 8 predicted proteins | sample SalPonF2_B_D2_MG_FD_84520 | JGI IMG/M metagenome (GOLD analysis project Ga0102959, IMG submission 84520) | Salt pond soil microbial communities from South San Francisco under conditions of wetland restoration - Salt Pond MetaG SF2_B_D2_MG ...
GCTGGTTGTTATTATTCAATTATTTGGTTGTAGCCATTTGTGTCTCTTTTAACGCAGGACATTTATCCATTGCTGATTTTATTGAATGCTCAATGATATCCAAGCCCTCATCAACATGTTCTTTTTTAACAGTGAGTGGGGGTCGGAAGCGTATGGACTGGGTGCCACATCCTAGAATCATGAGGTTATTATTTAGGCATTCTTTAACAACCTGATCCCGTGAATGCGTGTTGGGGAAGTCGATAGCGCAGAAAAGTCCTTTCCCGCGGGGATTAGTTACATGCTCAAACTTTTCAGCCAGGTCGTTAATTTTATCCTGTAGATAACCACCAACTGTCGCTGCATTCTCCACAAGGTTTTCTTCCTCGATGATTTCCAGTATCCGGCTGGAACGAACCATATCCACAAGATTGCCGCCCCAGGTAGAGTTGATGCGGGAAGAAACATGGAAACAATTGGATTCAACTTCATCCACGCGCTTTCCTGCCAGGATTCCACAAACTTGCATCTTCTTACCAAATGCCATGATATCAGGTTTAACATAATGTTCATGGGCCCAGAATTTACCGGTTAGTCCCACCCCGGTTTGCACTTCATCGTAAATAAGAAGGGCTTCATGTTTATCGGCCAGCTCGCGTAATGCCTGATGAAACTCCAAACGAAAATGGTTATCGCCGCCCTCTCCCTGAATAGGTTCAATGATGATGCAGGCAATCTCATCTTTATACATTTCAAAATAACGTTCGGCTTGAGCGATGGCCTTGCGCTCGAGCTTTTCAACTTCATTGATATGCTCGGGCGTTTCAGGGTAGGTCATAGCCGGATTTAACACACGGGGCCAATCGAATTTTGTAAAATATTTTGTCTTGTTGGGACGCGTATTAGTCAGCGAAAGAGTATATCCCGAGCGACCGTGAAAAGCCTGATCGAAATGCAGTACCTTATGACCTTTCTCCTTGCGATAACCTTTTTCAAAATTCTTTTGCACTTTCCAGTCAAAAGCTACCTTCAGGGCATTTTCTACAGCAAGTGCTCCACCCGAAATGAAAAAAGTATGGGGCAAATAATCGGGGATGCCAATGCGATCAAAATTTTCCACAAACTCAGCCAATTCTTCGGTATAAACATCAGAATTCGACGGTTTATTAACTGCAGCTTTACCAATTTTTCGGATAAACTCATCGTTTGCCAGTTTAGGATGGTTCATTCCCAGGGGATTTGAGGCAAAAAAAGTAAAGAAATCAAGGTAACGCTCACCGCTTTTTGCATCATACAAATAAGCCGTATCACTTTTTTCTAAATCCAGAACGATATCATAACCGTCGGTGAGCAGATGTTTATTCAGAACTTCGTGAACTTGCTGGGGATCGACTTGTGAATTTGTGGACATAGTAGGAATAATAATTAGGGTTCTTTTTCGTTTTTACAACTTATTTTAGTGCTTAATAATTCAAGGAAAGAAATCTCAATTTACTATTGACAAGTACCCTTTTCAAGCCTTATTATAGGTGACTCACATCGCGGGGTGGAGCAGCTGGTAGCTCGTCGGGCTCATAACCCGAAGGTCGCAGGTTCGAATCCTGCCCCCGCCACTACCAAAGCGGCTTTCTGAGACCAGGAAGTCGCTTTTTTGTTTTTTAAAGGGACATTAAAAATGTACACCGTTTACGCACTTCATTCCCGAGAGCACAATAAAATTTATATTGGATATACCTCAAACCTGGAACAGCGGCTACTCTTGGAGTTTTTTCTAAAAGGATGTAAGAATTAGAAAACCCTCAGGGTTTCCAATACCCCGAGGGTCTAAATATTACGATCAATTTTAATTCACTAAACTTAGTTTAGCTTCTCCCAGCGCTCCTCAATATTTGCCAAAGTCTTGGTGTAGTGATTATAGACATCCCACTGCCCTTGGTTGGGCGCCGCATCCGCATCCTGTACCTTACTGGAAAGACTTTCAAGCACACTGTTAATTGTGCCCAGATTCTCTCCATCGTCGTGTAACAGATTATTCAATGCATCAATCTGTTTTTGGGATGCGTTATTTGCCTTTGCATCTTTTAGGGCGGTATTCACTTTGCGATATAAACTTGCCGCTTCTTCCAGTTTGCTGTTCACTTTCAGCGCCATTGACAACTGATCATCCAGTGCTTTGTCGGTTATCTCGACTCTGGGATCGAGCTTGATGGTCAATGGCTGGGAATACGTTTGTCCGTCAACTGATAAGGTTACAGTATATTTGCCGGGCACTGCCAGCGGGCCATCCGGTTTGACGGGCGTGCCGTCGTGCCAGACGGCTGCAATACTGTAACTGTAATTGAGCGCATTCGGACGCGGATATCTCAGATCCCAAACAAAACGATGCATGCCGGCCTTGGCCGAAACGGATGGACCCGGTTTGATCCAGCTTTTAGGGAAATAGCGATTTGCATTCAGATTTCTGGATTTATCGTTACTTGAGAATGAATTAACAACCTTGCCGTTTGCATCTTTAATGGTGATGGTTACCGGTCCTTCAACATCCGATTTCAGCCAGTAATCGATAACGGCTCCTGTTGGAGGATTGACGCCCAGTGCCGTCTCCTTGGGAGGAGGCGTATCGTGATTTTCACTTGCTCGCAGTCGCCATGCATAATTCGGATTAAACAGGTGCGCTGCATTTTCCGTAACATTTTGTTTAGCCAACTCGCGAAGCGGTTCTACGTCGTCCATCACCCAGATACCATGTCCCTGCGTACCAGCAATTAAATCGCTGTTATGTACTTTTAGATCACGTACCCAGGTCGTTGGTAAATTTTGTGTGAGCGGCTGCCAGTTGCCCCCATCATTAAATGACACATAGACGCTACGATTGGTCCCGGCATACAGCAATCCCTTTTGCTTGGTATCGCTTCGAATCACTGTCGTATATTCGTCTTTGGGGATTCCATTCGAAATTTCTGTCCAGTGCTGACCGTCATCAGTGGTCTTGAGCAACATCGGCTCGAAACGATCAATGCGATGTAAATCAATGTCAGCGTATGCCGTATGCGGATCCAGGTGTGAGGGCGATATCGAGGTAACACGTCCCCAGTCCGGAATTTGTGGTGGGGTAACGTTCGTCCAATTTTTGCCACCATCAGTCGTAAGCTGAATCAGCCCATCATCGGTTCCGATCCAAATCCGATTTTCTTCAATCGGCGATGGAGCAATGGAGTAGATAACACCGAATCCGAGCTGTTTAGCTTCCTTGTATGTTGGGTTCTTGGGAGCATCACCGTCTTTGCTCTTGCCGGATAAATCGGGACTTATGACTTCCCAGTGATCGCCATCATCATTTGATTTAAATAGCACCTGAGCTCCCATGTACATCGTGTGTTGACCAATAGGTGAGAAGACCAGCGGCGCAATCCAGGTGTAGCGATACTTAACTTTTGTGGGATTGGCTCCGTAGCTCGACACCGGCCATGGAGAAACGCTGGCAGATTGTCTCGTATCCTCATGGAAACGGGAGACATGTCCGCCGAGACCACTGCCAAACACAATATCTGGATTACCGGGCTTCGGTACCATATAATCGCGTTCATCGCCGCCTACCGGATGCCAATCCCGTTCTTCGATTACACCGTATGGACCCCGATTTTTAATTTCAACTGTACCGTTATCCTGCTGACCGCTGTAAATATGATAAGGAAACTGGTCGTCCACTGCGATGTGGTAAAACTGACCGGTAGGCTGATTATACCAGCTCGACCACGTGGCCCCGCCATCCACCGAAACGGCCGCGCCCTGGTCGGCACCGGAAATCATATAATCGGGATGTTTGGGATTGATCCAGAGGTAGTGGTAATCATCGCCGCCGGGAGATCCTTTGATAATCTTGAAATGCTTGCCCCCGTCTGTAGAAACATGCAGCGATCGGGCCATTACCCAAACTTTTTCAGGATTATCCGGCGAAACCGTAACCCGGCAGAAATAGTCATTAGGTAATTCACCATCATCATTAACCAGCTGCCAGGAATCACCTCCATCATTCGAGCGGTAAAATCCGCCATCACCATTGGATGTTGTCACAACGGCATAAACAGTCTGCCCATGGCTACCGGATGGCACCCCAAGCCCGATACGTCCCACGCTGGCACCTGACGGAAATCCCTTGCCGGGTACTTTACTCCAGTGGGCACCGCCGTCGGTGCTTTTGTAAATACCGGATCCCGTCCCCACATGAGGTTGAAAATAATCGAGCCAGGGATGCAGGCTCATTTGCCAGGTTGATGTGTAAATGATATTTGGATTTTGGGGATCGGCAGCGATATCAACAGCGCCTGTAGTATTATTGACAAATAAAACTTTTTGCCAGTGTTGTCCGCCGTCTGTGGTCTCATAGACGCCCCGCTCCGGATTTGATCCAAACATGTGTCCCAATGCAGCAACCAGCACGTGGCTGGCATCGTTGGGATCCACCCAAACCTTGCCAATGCTATGTGTCTCTTTTAAGCCGATATTATTCCACGATTTTCCGCCATCTGTAGATTTATAGACGCCGTCACCCGCCATATCATCGTAGCGTATAGTTACCTGACCGGTACCTGCATAAATAATATTAGGATTAGAAGGAGCTACTGCCAATCCACCGATTGCGGCAGATTGCTTATGTTGCATAAGGGCTTGCCATGTTCTGCCGGCATTTGTCGTTTTCCAAACGCCGCCGCCCGCACCGCCAAAATAGAGCGTATTGGGCTTGTCCGGCACGCCACTGGTTACGGTTGCCCATCCCGCGCGAAACGGGCCAACGACTCGCCATTGCATGCCGGCATAAGCCGATCGTGCAATAGGTTGAGCAGTACTTTGAAATGGAATAAGGAATAAAAGAAATAGTGAGAAAAGAAGTGCTGATAGAAAGGATTTTGGACTTTTTTTAGCCCAAAAAGAGGGAGCATTTTTCATAGTGTTGGTAATTTGATTCAGTAATAATCTATCGAAAGGTGGGAATTCGATTTGTAAAAAGAAAGAGTGAATGAGGAATAAGGGATTAGATAAGAATATTTACACTTATACCTGAAAAAGATTCCTTTGGGTCAATTAGACAGGGCTTCGCAAAACCTCTCCATGTCATGCTGAACTTGATTCAGCATCTGTTGATCTATAACTTTAAAAGTTATTAACGGGCTTTTAGCAAAAGACCCTGAACTAAATTCAGGGTGACACCGGCTTTTGCAAAGCCCTCTTAGACTTCTTCTTCGTATTCTTTAATGGTCTTTTGAATGATATCGATACAGTCGCGAAGCTGCTCTTCGTTCATCACCAAAGGAGGAGCAAAGCGGATGATATTACCGTGCGTTGGCTTGGCCAACAAGCCTTTTTCTTTCAGCTTAAGGCAAATATTCCACGCAGTGTCACTGTCTTCAGAATCATTAATAACAATAGCGTTCAGCAAGCCTTTGCCGCGCACAAGCCTCACAAGATCGGTATTTTCTATAAACTTATTTATTTCGTCTTGAAAGATCTTACCCAAGCGATCGGCATTTTCAGCCAAATTCTCATCCTGTACCACTTTCAGCGCTTCCACTGCTACGGCACAAGCCAGTGGATTTCCTCCATACGTTGAACCATGTTCACCAGGTCGCAGACACTCCATGATTTCATTATCTGCCAATACTGCCGACACCGGGTAAACGCCACCGGAAAGAGCTTTACCGAGGATCACGATATCAGGTCGGACATCCTCATGATCTACGCACAGCATTTTGCCTGTTCGGGCGATGCCTGTCTGGATCTCATCCGCAATAAAAAGCGTGTTATGTTTCCTGCAAAGCTCTGCTGCTTTTTTCAGGTAACCGTCGCTTGGAACCTTTACGCCGGCTTCTCCCTGTATAGGCTCTACCAAGAAGCCAGCGACATCCTTTTCTTTAAGAGCCGTTTCAAGAGCATCCAGATCGTCGTAGGGTATCGACACGAATCCCGGAGTGTAAGGACCAAAATTTTCTCTTGCAATGGGATCATTTGAGAAGGAAATGATACTGGTGGTACGTCCATGGAAGTTGCCTTTGGCAACAATAATCGTTGCCTTTTCGGGCGTAAGTCCCTTTTTCTCATATGACCATTTTCGGCAAAGTTTGATAGCTGTTTCCACCCCTTCGGCGCCGGTATTCATGGGCAGGAGCTTATCGTATCCGAAAATATTGTGCATGAACTTTTCGTAGGCGCCCAGCTGATCACTATAAAAAGCTCGGGAGACCAGGGTAAGGTCTTCGCCCTGTTCCTTTAGCTTATTAATGATTCTGGGATGACAATGCCCTTGGTTTACTGCGGAATAGGCTGAAAGGAAATCATAATATTTATTTCCTTCCGGGTCCCAAACAAATACACCATCTCCTTTTGATAATACTACAGGTAGCGGGTGATAATTATGGGCGCCAAACTGATTTTCAAGTTCAATGGCTTCTTGTGTAGAATGCATAGCGATAGTATTTTCAGTTTGATATTTGTTTGGAAGATATGATCTTAAAAGAGGAAGCAAAATCGATTTTTTAAAATAGGTTTCAGATCACCTGCCAGAGGTGAACAAGAGAACAGCAAAGTTTAATTAACTACCAATGACAAAAGAATATACTTTTTTTGATGAGGATACGACCGTCAAGGGAGTACTGAAAACAAAAGATTTAATAGTGGCTGGTAACTTTGAAGGGGAAATTGATGTGAAGCACAAAATATTTCTCAAAAGTTCTGCTAATATTAAGGCCGATATCAAGGCTGGTAAGTTGATGGTTGAAGAGGGAGCTATTTATAATGGAAAAATTAAGCTTACCGGGGCAGTTGACTAAATATTTTAACCACTTCCATTAATACAAATCCAGTAAAATTTGGGATTTTCGAACGTTAAAGGATATATTCTAATTCAATATAATAGAACCCTTGAGATTGGTACTCAAGGGTTTTTTTATTAGATAGAAGTCCAAATAAATTAAAGAAAAAAGGATTTATGCATTGGATCGATCTGACGATTTTCGTTGGCTATATGCTGACGATGCTTGGTATTGGATTCTTCTTTCTCAATAAAAATGAAGGAGCTGACGACTACTTTGTAGGAGGCCGTAATATGAGCAGCCTGCACGTTGGGCTGTCGGTTGTGGCTACCGATGTTGGCGGTGGATTTTCCATCGGACTTGGAGGCCTTGGCTTCACGATGGGGTTGTCCGGCTCATGGATGCTTTTTACCGGATTGCTGGGAGCTTGGATAACGGCTGTTGTGCTCATCCCCAAGGTGAAGAACAATCCGGTCTTTGATACGGCATATACCTTTCCGGATGTTTTTGAACACTATTTTAATCCGCAAGTAGCCCTCTTGGCCGGTATTATATCTGCCATCGGTTATGCAGGTTTTACCGGATCACAGATCCTGGCCGGAGCAAAGTTGGCAACTGGAACCTTTGCGCATCTGAATCTGCAAACAGCTCTCTATATAATGGGAGCCGTTGCTGTAGGCTATACAGTTATGGGCGGATTAAAGGCCGTTATTTATACCGATACCGTACAATGGGGCATACTGATGTTTGGCCTTGTTTTTGTTGGTATTCCAATTTCTTACAGTGCCGTTGGAGGGTGGGATGCGATTGTAAATACCGTTGATCCCGCGATGCTTTCTATGACCAATTTGAGCTGGCAACGGGTTGTTTATTGGGCCGTTACTATTTTCCCTATCTGGTTTGTGGGGATGACGCTCTACCAGCGAATTTATGCCTGCAATGATGAGGAGACTGCAAAAAAAGCTTGGTATATGGCTGGCCTTTTTGAATGGCCCATTATGGCATTTATGGGTATTGCTTTGGGATTATTTGCCAAGGTAGCTGCTGATCAGGGCATGTTCGATTACCTGGGAGCCAGCAACGTTGCTCAAACCGATCCCGAAACCGGTCTGCCAATGTTATTGCGCACTGTGCTGCCGGTGGGACTGCTGGGAATTATGATGAGCGCCTATTTTTCAGCTATACTTTCAACTTCAGACAGCTGTTTGATGGCGGCTTCCGGCAATGTGGTTTCTGATATTATCGGTTATTTTAAAGATATCGATTACGAAAGTGATTCGTTTTTGCGAATGTCTCAGATTACGACGTTAATAATAGGAGTAGGAGCATTGCTTTTTGCCAGTTTCATGTCGAATGTGCTGCAGTTGATGCTCTACTCGTACTCATTTATGGTAACGGCTCTGTTTATTCCTATTCTCGGTGCCCTTTATTGGGATAAAAGTAGCAGTACCGGAGCTTTGTGGGGCATGTTAATTGGAGGCGGTATAACCGTATCGCTGGAACTCTTTGTAAATCATCTACCGGCTGGGCTTGATGCAAATGTATTTGGAATTGCTGCTTCGGCTATTGCGTTTATAGCTTTGTCGTTACTATTCCCCGATGAAACGGAAGAAGAAACGAATCAACAAGAGACAGAAAACTTTGAAACGGCAACTACGGTTAACAAATAATGATAGAATACGATATAATACATTCTGATATTGAAAATCCTACTGCCTTTAGCAGAAATGATATTGCGGATTTTCTGAATGAGCATTTGGACGAGTATGGAGACGAAAGAGAACATATATTATCTGCTATCGGCTACGCTTATGGAGATCATGCTGGTCAAGATGGGTTTATTCTGGTAGCTTATGAAGAGGAACAAATTGTTGGAGTTGTGATAATAAACCATACAAATATGGCAGGTTATATTCCTGAACATATTTTGGTATATATTGCCGTCCATGGCGATTATCGAGGCCAGGGTCTTGGTAAAGAACTGATGGAGCGGGTTATTGATGCTACAGCAGGTGATATTGCATTACATGTTGAGCCCGATAATCCGGCAAAATACCTATATGAAAAATATGGGTTCACAAATAAATATTTAGAAATGCGACTTAAGAAATAGGGAATGGCCTATTTAAAACTGTATCGCGACAAACTTCGAGCTAACTATAATTTTCTCGATGAGCTATTCAAAGAGCATGATATCAAGTGGGGAATAACTACTAAGCTGCTTTGCGGCCATGAGAAGTTTCTTAAAGAGGTTGCCGATCTTGGAATAGGCGAAATGCTGGATTCTCGAATCAGTAACCTGAAGAAGATTAAGGAAATTGATGCTGAGACGCTCACCACTTATATCAAACCACCCCCGAAGGATATCATTGAATCGGTGGTTAAATATGCGGATATAAGCCTTAATACCGAACTCTCGACGCTGCACGCATTGTCGGAAGAAGCGGGAAGGCAGGATAAAGTCCATAAGGTCATTATTATGATCGAAATGGGAGATTTACGAGAGGGCGTTATCCGCGAAAATCTGATCGATTTCTACGAGAAGGTTTTTAAACTGCCCAACATTGAAGTTATTGGCATTGGTACCAACCTGAATTGTATGCATGGCGTCTTGCCGGACGAAGATAAGCTCATCCAGTTATCACTTTATAAGCAGATCATTGAACTTCGTTTTGATAAGACCATTCCCTTGGTATCCGGTGGCACAACGGTAACTATCCCATTGCTGCTTCGCAACCAGTTGCCAAGTGGTATTAACCATTTTCGAGTCGGTGAAGCTTTGTTTTTGGGGAATAACCTATTTACAGGCGGCACTATTGAAGGTATGCACAATGATGTACTGGAGCTCTATTCCCAGGTTATTGAAATTGCTGAAAAGCCTAAAGTGCCAAGTGGCGATTTGGGTACTAATCCCCAGGGAAAAACGGCCGAGATAAATAAAGAGGAATATGGCGAAACCTCTTACCGGGCCATCCTGGATATTGGATATCTTGATATAAATCCCGATCATCTGATCAATGTGCAGGATAACGTGGAGATTGCAGATGCGAGCTCCGATATGCTCATCCTTGATGTTGGGGATAATAAAGCCGGTTATAAAGTCGGTGATTTTATTCGCTTCCGTATGAATTATATGGGTGCCTTAGGTATCATGAATTCCGACTATATTGATAAAATAGTAGAATAGTAGTCTGTTTGATAATTCATTATCAAACCAAATTTACTTTTATATTTGAGTAATAAGTAATAATCCTTTAAAAAATTTTGAATCAACTACGGACGGACTTTGCCAAAGTTATGAACTACCCGGAGACATTATATGTCTTCGATTTTTCTAAAGGGTATGATCCTGAATTAATTCGTCAGAAAGAATGGGGGATTGGCAAATACAACGAGAAGCGCTCAAATATGTATAATACCCATCTTTTTGATGATGGACGAAATGTTCATATGGGGATTGATATTTGGGCACAGGCCAGAGAGCCTGTATTTTCGTTTGATGAGGGAGAAGTACTTTATTTGAGAAATAATAATCAGGCCGGCAATTATGGCCCAACAATCGTTGCTTATTATTCGCTACCTGATTTAGATTTGTATGCCTTATACGGTCATCTCTCGAGAGCATCTTTGGGCATGGTGGAAGAGGGGCAGTCTATTAAAAAGGGCCAAAAGATAGCTGAGCTCGGTTGTCCTGGCGAAAATGGCGGATGGGTTCCACACCTGCATTTTCAACTTTCTGTCGAGGATCCCGGAGAAGCGGATATGCCGGGTGTAGTTACTAATGAAAATCGAGAGAAAGCGCTTGAGACCTATCCTGATCCCCGGATTGTGCTTGGTGATTTGTATTGATCTCCATTTTTTGGGATGTAACCCTCTCTTTGCAAGATCACAATACTTTTCAAAAATAGGCGGGACCGGCTTGTATTCCTGCCAAACTTTGTCCAAGATTTTCCAAACTATTTTGAATCTCATTTTGTTGGTTGGTATGACTTTTTACAGCCCGATTTGGCAGACAATGTATCCCAATAAGTAAAATCTTAAAGATTCACCGTAATAAGCATAAAAATCTAACTAAGGTTTTGATTTAATGCCTTTCAATATTGACGATTACCTTGAAGACCTAAAAGAAATCCGTCACCATATTCATTCTATAGCAGAAGTTTCGGACTCGGAAGAAAATACAGCCAGTTATATATCTGACTTTCTTCAGGAAACTTCGCCTGATGAACTTCGGGAAGGGGTAGGTGGCAATGGGATATTAGCAACATATGATTCCGATTCGGATGGCCCTCATGTACTTATCCGTTGTGAGCTGGACGCGCTTCCCATACCAGATGTCAATGAGGTGGAGTACCAGTCCCAGACCGAAGGTGTCGGTCATAAATGCGGGCATGATGGTCACATGTCGATTCTTTGTGGGTTGGCCCTTTTGTTAAATGATGGCGCCCTTGAAACCGGGAAGGTGACGCTGCTGTTTCAACCGGCCGAGGAAACCGGCGAAGGGGCAAAACGGGTAATTGAGGATGACAAATTTAAAGAA
>Ga0102959_1000476_pt1 | contig 11267 bp, 11 predicted proteins | sample SalPonF2_B_D2_MG_FD_84520 | JGI IMG/M metagenome (GOLD analysis project Ga0102959, IMG submission 84520) | Salt pond soil microbial communities from South San Francisco under conditions of wetland restoration - Salt Pond MetaG SF2_B_D2_MG ...
GCCATCCCGCGCCACCAGTATTGCAGCGCATCGAACAGCAGACCGAGCGTCAGAAGCGCCGCGCCGAAGACCAGCGTGACCACCAGCACCGGCACCGGCTGATCGAGCGGGTGCAGCCACAGCGCCGGGATGATGTCCTCGCGGCTGAAGACGCTGCCAAACACGAAACCGAAGACGATCGACATCGCGCCACCCGGCACCAGCAGCCCGAGGGTTGGCACGCGCTTGCGCAACATCAGACCGGCCAGTAGCAGGACCAGACCCTGGCCGACGTCGCCGAACATGTATCCGAACATCAGCGGTGCGGCGAATGCCACGATCCGGCTCGGATCGACCTCGGCCGCCGAGGGCGTACCGAGCATGCGCGCAAACAGCTCGAAAGGACGAATCCAGACCGGGTTGCGAAGTACCGTCGGCACGGCAACGTCGGGCATTTCGTCGGGAAGACGCAGAAGATGAGGTATCCCGGCGTCGTCGAGTCTGGCCTCGAGTGTGGCCGCGTCGGGATCGCTGGTCCACCCGGTAATCCAGGCGAAGTGCTCGGTCAGCGGCAGCGAGGGAACGTTCCGGACCAGCCATTCGAGTAGTTCGATGTCTCGCAGTGCTGCGGCGAGTCCGGTGCTGTCGTTGATTTGCTGCAGCTCGCCCAGCAGTTTTGCGCTTTCCTCATGACAGGCGTCCACTCTCGCTTTTACCGCTTTGTTCGTTTCGGGACGTTGTGCCGGCAGCCAGTGCGGCAGCAGTATCTCGCGTGCCCGCAACGCCTCCATAGAGCGGCGCAGCTCCGCGACCTGTTCGGTCGGGCCGACCACAAGGAGGTAGTTGCGGGTGGCGGTAGTCACGCGTTGCAGCAACACCGAGGGCGGCGCATGTGCGAGGACCGCTGCCTCCGGGACCAGGAACAGCGTGGCGGCCAGGGTCGGACCGGCACCGGCAAAGGCGTCGAGGTCCGGAAGTTGTGCCGGTACGCCGAGAAAATCGGCAATCAGCTCGAGGTCGGATTTTTCCTGAGCGCGTTTCTGCAGTTCGACGATGAGCGGTTCCGCGCTTTTTTCCCACCGCTGCAGCGTTGCCAGGGCTTTTTCCAGCACGATTTCCGGATCTTGCGGTACCTCGCGACCGCTGGCTTGCGGCTGCGGCCAGTAGTGTCCGTATTTTGTGGCGAGACGCGAATATTCCTGCAGGCCCGAATGAAGATCGGGCAGGTCCAGCGGCGCGCTGGTCGTACTGTGTGCCTCCAGCTCGACAGACCGTGTTTTCGCCAATTGCTGCAGCGTGTCCGTCAGGACCTCGCGCGGGACCAGTAGCTCGAACCAGCGCGCGGCGTAAGGCCGCAACCCGCTCATGCTGTCGCTCCAATGCCGCGCAGCCGGCTCGCAATCAGCGCGCCGCGCAGACGCTCGACGTCGAGTGCGGTCAATGCCAGATGACTGAACAGAGCGACTGCGCTCAGTGCGTGGCGCCGAAACAGTCGCTGCAACCGCAGTCGAAATTCATTGCGCAGTTCGACGCTGCTGGCGGGCACGCTGGTTGCGGCAGCTCTGACCTGGTCCAGCGCGGAACGTTCGAGCTCAGCCACACCGGTGCGGGTTTGGCCCGGCATCCTGGCCGGCATCAGCGAGCGCCAATGGTCAATCCAGGCCGGGAGCAGCTCGCCAGCGTCGTTCACATGGGCCAGCGGTGCCAGCGCGGTGACTGCGATCGCGCTCTGCAGTGACCCGGCCTCACTTGCAGCGAGGCTTGGCACGAACGAGTCAGTGTTCAGCCATTGCGGCGCCGGGTAGCCCTCGATCAGGTGTCCCAGCAAAGGCAGGTACAGCAGTGTGGCAAACCAGTGCAGCGAGGGCTTCCAGTCGGGCGGTGCCCACCCCGAGACTTCGTTGACATAATCCCGCCAGTCGTCGCGGACGTGGCGCTCAATGTCGCTGATCTTCGCCTGCGCCGTGAGGTGCGCTATCCATGGTCGCAGCGGTGAGCTGCGAAACACCTGCAGGCAGCGCCCCAGATCGATGCTGTTTTCAGCTTCGCTCCAGGCGGGAGCACTCACCCTCTGGCCGTGTCTGGCCTGGAGTCGCGGCTGAGCGTATGCGAAACCCGGTTCAATGCTCATCGTCTCCGCTCGTCAGGCGGGCGGCGAACAACCGGGCCGCGTCCCGCATTCGTTGCAGTAGTTCGGGGCCGGGTTCGGCGGCGGGGGTCTCGGCCGCGGCGGCGCGTTTGAGTTCTGCGATTTCGCGCTCGAGCTGGCGCTTGCCGCGTCGGTGTACATCGGCCGTACGCCGCTCTGCCCGCTCCATGACCCGGCGCGCATTCAGGCGGGCCTCCGCCAGCTGTCCGTCAGCCGCTTCCCTGATGGCTTCGAGGTCGGCCTGCAGCGAGTTTTCCGCAGCCAGCACATGATCCATCGCCGAGGCGACGCGCGGATCCTGTTGCTGTTTTCCCGGTCTCTCCATGAAACCGCGCCGCCTCCGGGCCGCGTGAAATGCTCTGGCTTCCAATCCACCAGAGCATGCATTTACCGGTGGATTTCCACCCTTGTTATTGTCGACTGCTACTGGTACAAGTTTCTGCCAGCCGCGCGTCGCGGCACCATACGTAAAATCCACGGGCTGATCGGTAATAGTACGGTCGGCTACGGTTGCGCCTGTATTGGACCTGGAAACGGAAATGCTCAAAGAAGGGGCTTATCCCCTGATCGGCGAAGATGACCCGCCGCCGTTCTCCGTCGTGAACGCCGACGGGGCGGCGAACATCTTGCTGGTGGCCGATCACGCGAGCCGGGCATTCCCCGGCGCGATGGGCAAGCTCGGGCTCGACGACTGGGTGCTCGACCGTCACGTCGCTTACGACATCGGCTCCGCGGACGTTACGTTGCAGCTCTCGCAATTGCTGGATGCGCCGGCGGTGCTTGCCGGGTACTCACGCCTGATCATCGACTGCAATCGGCGCCTCGACGATCCGACTGCATTTATCGAAGTCAGCGACGGTATCGCGATTCCCGGCAATATCGAAATCGACGAACATCAAAAAGACCTCCGCATAAGGTCGTTTTTTGCGCCGTATCATCGCGCCATTACGGCCGAGCTGGATCGGCTCCGTTTGCGGACGCCCGCGCCCGCATTGATATCGATTCACAGCTGCACGCCGGTTTTCGACCGGGTCGTCCGGCCCTGGCACATAGGTGTGCTATGGGATCGTGATCCGCGAATCGCGCGCCCGTTGCTCGATGCGCTGGAAGCGATGCCCGATATTTGCGTTGGCGACAATGAGCCTTATTCCGGGCGTCATCCCCACGACTACACCATTGACCACCACGCGGAGCCAGACGGCTTGCCTCATGTCGGTATCGAGATCCGGCAGGATCTCATCGATTCGAAAGAGGGAGCCGCAGAGTGGGCCGGCTACCTGTATGAAGCCTTCAGGGATGTGTTGGCCGATCCGGATTTGTATTCGCCCTTTGACCAGCAGGGCGAACCCACCTAGCCTTCGGCCCCGACATTGCGCAACGGGGAGCCGCCCGCAAACAGACTTTCCATTATCCGTGTTTCGCGGCGCTCGATCGTCGCGAGGAATTCGTCCGCGCCCTGCATGTTCTTGAATGCGCTGAAGCCTCTTTCCAGAAAGTCCTGCAGTGCGCCGAATCCGGCCAGATGAGCCGGGCGATGCAGCATTTTCAGCAACGCGTATAACATCGGGTGCGCGAGGGAGCGATCGAGGGCATGACCGACCTGCAATAAAAGACGGATCTGTTGCTCGCGCTCCTCGCGGCGGCCGGCGCGACGATACGCCTCCGCATAACTCCAGCCTTCGACCGCTTCGTCACCGGGCCATGCCAGCACCATCGCAGTGTCGAGTTCCTGGCTCATTACTTCGAGTTGCAGCGCGCGTTCCACGGTAGCCAGAGTCGGCGCGGGCAACATCCGCTCAATGACCGGGTAGACGCGCAAGAGCTGGTCGTCGCGGCGCGACAGATCCGGAGACCCGTACAGGTCGTTGACGAAAAAATCGACCGCGGGGCGATACCGTTGAGTCGCATGCAGGTCCGAGTAGGTCTGTTGCAGACGTTGCGATTGCCATTGCCGCAGAGATTGCAGGCGCTGTTGCAGTCGTATGTCGTTTTCAAACCCGCGCCGCAGAGCACGATTGCGTTGCAGCAACTGGCCAAGTGCACTATCGCTGGTCAATGTATTCTCCCGCACAAACCCGAGGCGGCAAACCGTTCGTACCAGTTCGCGTGAGTTGTTTGCGCCGCTTTTTTCCGCCGGTGGAGTCGTAATTGCCCTCGGTCTGGCGATACACTACCTGCCCGGGCTGGCCTCCAGCCTTTGTCAATTGTCCCAGATTTGCGAGGAATTTGGATATGAGCGACCTCGATTCGAAGTTCGACCAGGCCGTCATCGATAGCAAGAATTTGGCTGAGAGGCCCGATGACAAGACCATGTTGCAGATTTACGCGTTGTACAAGCAGGCGACCAGCGGCGACGTCGAAGGCGACCGCCCGGGGATGTTCGATTTCGTCGCAGCGGCAAAATACGATGCGTGGGAGAAGCAGCAGGGCAAGTCGGCGGAACAGGCCAAGACCGACTATGTCGCGTTGATAGAACGGCTCAAGGGCTGATTCCCGCTGCGATAAAGCCAGGTGGCAAGGGATACCCGGCGGCGCATTACAGAGACCTGTCTCCTGTTATTCAACGAGGCGGGAGAGCCCGCGGTCAGCACCAACCAGATTGCAGATGCGGTCGATATCAGTCCCGGTAACCTGTATTACCATTTCCGGCGAAAATCCGACATCGTTACGGATCTTTTCGACCTGTACCGGACCCGGATCACCCCCCTGCTGGAAGTGCCGGAACAAGCCGTACTGCATGTCGATGATGCGTGGCTGCTGTTACACCTGATGTTTGAGACGGTCTGGGACTATCGGTTTATTTACCGCGACCTGGATAGCCTGCTGGGCCGGTATGACTCGCTGCGGGCACGGCTGCAACGCGTGATCAGGGGAAAGGAAAACGCGCTGCGCCGGGTCTGCAACGGTCTGGTTCGTTCCGGTTCGATGCTCGCCGATGACCAGGAAACCCGGCAGCTCTCGCGCAATATGAACCTGGTGCTGTGCTACTGGCTGAGTTACCAGAACGCGATTGGCTCACAGCAGCCGCCGGAGCGTCAGCTCGGCAACGGTGTCTACCACGTATTTTCGTTGTTGCTGCCGTACCTTGAGGCGGATGCCCGCGAGCAGCTGGGCGAACTGGCGCGCGCCTACGTTAGTTGACCCGGCCGGTTACGCCGCGTCGATAATCCGTTGCAGTTCGTCGAGCGTATCGTCCAGGCGGTTGCAGATCGCGGCGCGCCGGTCGCGGGTATCCAGGCGCTCGACAGCGGTCTGAAAATTGCGCCGCGAATCCTGCAGCACTTCTGTATTCAGAGTTACGCCATGGCGGGCGAACACTGGCGCGAGTGAATCGGCCTGGCGCAACAGATCTTCGCGCGTGCGCTGGTAAGCGTGCTCGACCATGCGCCGCCGGTCTGCATAACTGAATACATTGGTGAAAAACATCTCGTCGTCATCACGATCCGGTTCGAGCAGCAGGACGTCGGCGCGCGGATAACTGTGCCGGTACTGTTGCATGCCGACCTGCATGCGCGAGTGGATCAGTGCACGAAATGTCTGCGACAACACCAGCGGCAGGCCGCCGTCATTGAGGTTATGGCGGGACTTTGTGCGTTTCGGGTCCTCGGCGGACGTATACGGCACGAGGGGGTTCACACAGAACATCAGCGTGCAGCCTGCGTCCAGCGCCAGCGATGCGTGCATCGTGCGGCGCAAGGCGCCGTCGACATAGCTGGCATTGTCAATCTCGGTCGGTGGAAACAACCCCGGCAGCGACGCACTTGCCTGTACGGCGCGGGAAATGGGCACATGGTCATGCCCGCGGGCGCCGAATCGCCGCGCCTTGCCGGTGTTGAGATCTGTCGCGACTACCAGCAACCGGTTTCGCAGGTCGCGGAAATCGTTCGTCCGGCCCGGGGCCGAGAAGGCGCGTTCGAGGAACTCGTGAATGGCCTCACCGCGAAAAATGCCTGTCGGCACGACAGCCGTCAGCGGATTTATCGTCTCGGCGAGACGCCTGCTGAACGGGTGCTTCAGGGTTTCCAGAAGGCTCGAAAACGCAATACCTGGCAGCGTAGAGGCGCGCTGCCAGAATTCTCGAAACGCCGGCTGCAACAGCATTTCCGGCGCAAGCGCCAGATCCGGAGCGTCGCTGTTGATAAATATACGACCCATCTCGGGGGTCGAAATGCCATTGGCCAGGCTCGATGCAATGATCGCGCCGGAACTCACGCCAACATAGGCATGCAGATCGGTGAAATCGACACCCTCCAGCGCTTCATCCAGCGCATGAAGGGTGCCGAGTTCGTAGATCGCCCCCAGCGGGCCGCCGCCCGCGACCGCAAGGCCGATTTTGCCGCGATCGTGTACCGGTCGAGCTGCCGACTGGAGGTTTAACACGACGCCTGGACTCAGGCCGCCTTCTTACGCGAAGCACGAGCCTTGGATACACGGCTGGCAGGGGCTTTCTTCGCCACCGCGCGTTTTGCGACCGGGCTTTTCTTGCCAGCCAGTTCGCGAACGCTGCGGGTCAACGCGTCAACCTTGCGTGTCAGTGCCGCAAGCTCCTCCGAGGTCGGAACGCCGAGCTGTTTCAGGGCGCGGGCCACGCGAACCTGGAATACATGCTCGAGTCCATCCCAGGTCGTGGTGACCTGGCTGCGCATGCTCTCGACGCCTGAATTAAGCACGTCCTGGACCTCTCGGACCGTCTGATTGACAGCCTTGCCGGCGACTTCGCGGGTACGGTTCTGCACTTTGCTGCCCTCATCGACCAGTTTATCGAAGAACTTCGGGCCCTCTTTCTGAGCCATCGTGAAAGCGCCGAGGCCGGCCAGCCAGATCTGCTGGGCAGAATCGGTCATGCCGACGACGGTCTTCTCGACCGGGCGCGCGATCTTCGCTGTCCTTGCGCCGGTTTTTTTCTTCGCACCAGCCAATCTACCTTTCTTTTTCGCGACCATGAGAGTTCTCCTGAGGTTGGGTTTCCGAAAACGTGGCGAATGGCCACGACTGCATTTCTGGAACTCAGGCTAGGCGACTTTTTTAGAATAAACACACTAAAATTAGAATCTGAATCGGGTGCCGCCACCGCAGCGGGCCGGGACCGCGCAGGAGCTGGGAAAATGGCGAAAAAAGACGAGTGGGCCGTGTTCCCATTCCAGGATGAGGCGTTCAATTACGATGGAAATGCGCTCGAAGACTGTTGGCCGCGGCTGCATCTGGGCGATTGCGAACCCTGGCCCTCGGCCGCGTATCTTGAGCGATTGTGTAATGACAACAAAAAGGTCGCTGCGACGATTCCCGGGTTCGACGGCGATTTCGCGGCCCTGGCCACCCAAATTCAGGACGCATGGCGTGCCTATCACGCCGGAGATTTTCGCAAGGCCCGCGAGCTCGGGCTCGCCGCGGGGGCGCCCGGGTTCAATGTGGCCAACAAGGCAACGGGAATCTATGCCCACTATCTCGAGGAAGACGAGGGCAGGTCGTTAAAGCAGTTTCGCGAGGCCGCTGACCGCGCGGCAGAGGCGATACGCCTGATGCCCGGTTCCTGCAATGCCCATTATCAGCGCGCATTCAATCTCGGCCGCTACAGCCAGGGTATTTCGATAGCGAAGGCGCTGACCCAGGGGCACGGCGGCAAGATCAAATCGAGCCTCGAGCATACGTTGCGGATTGCGCCATCGCATGCCGAAGCGCACACGGCACTCGGAATGTTCCATGCGGAAGTCATTTCGCAGGTCGGGGCGATGGTGGCCGGCGTAACATACGGAGCAAAAAAGGACACCGCGCTGAAGCACTTCGATGAAGCTCTGCGCCTTCATCCGGAGTCGGCGATCGCCAGAATGGAGTATGGCAATGGCCTGCTCGCGATGTTTGGCGACAAGCGGGTCGATGACGCGACTGCGTTGTACCAGCAGGCTGCCGACTGCGCTGCTGTCGATGCGATGGAGTGCCTCGACATCGAGCAGGCCAAGGCCGAACTGGAATAAAGCCGACTAGCGTTACACCGTGTCGGCCGCAGCAGAATTCTCGTCGATCCAGGCGGCGAGCTGGCGAAGATCTTCTGCCGGGTTTGCGCCCGGATCCCAGCTTCCCATAAGCACGATCAGCAGCAGTTTCTCGAATTCCACCGCGAACCGCTCTACGACCGCGCGTGGTTCCGGAATCAGGTTGGCGTCGGCGATAAGCCCGAACTGGACCCGGCCGTTGTAGCTGAGTATTCCGACACCGATCCCGATCTCGCCTGACTGCGGGACCCAGAACATTTGCTGGACGATCTCATGCCCGGCGAGGAAAAGCGGTTCCGTGGGCCCCGGCACATTCGACATTACTGCGCTCGCTTTGGAGCTGAAAAGGTCCATCGCGGTTTTCTGCACGATCGCGGGCGCCATACCGACTGCGCCGAGCAGTCTCAGCGAGACGAGTGGCTGATAGGAGCCCTTGAGCCGGTGCATATTGTCATGGACCCGGAGCACCCGCTCCAGCGGATTTTCGACCCCCACGGGCAGATCGAGATATACGAGGCCGAAATGATTTCCGAGTCCGATCGCCTGTTCAGGCGGACGCAAATTGACCGGCACGGTGGCCCTGATCTGCAGGCCGTCGATCTCGTCGCCCTGTTCGCGCAAATAACTGCCGATGGCGCCTGCCACGGTGGCCAGCAGAACGTCGTTGACGGTGCATCCGATCGCCTTGCCCGCGGCCTTGACTTCCTGCAGCGGCAAAGTGCGTGTCCAGGCCGTCTGTTTGCGGTTGCCGAGACGCCCCTTCAGTTGGGTGCGCGGATCTGGCGGCAGCATGCTGACATGGGCGAGTTCGCCGGCGAAAGCCGCACCCTGGCGGGCGAGCCGTGCCAGCTCTTCCGGCTCCTGCAGCAGGTGCTGTCCCTCGAGCCATAATCGCCGGCTTCGCTGCAGCGTGGCCTCAGCCAGTTCGGTTGCGGGTTCGTACAGGCGCTGGAACAGGCCACGGCGGCCGCGCTTGCGCGTTTTCCCGGTGGCCTTGCCGCTGGCGGCGGCGGGCTCATCGAGTTTACGGTCCGTCATCGACAGCAGCACCTGTACCAGCGCTATCCCATCCGCATAACAATGGTGCAAGCGCATTACCAGCGCCGAACCACCGTCGACATTGTCGATAATGTGGAATTCCCACATCGGTTTGTGGCGTGGCAGCGGCATGCTCGCAAGATCGCTGACAAGAGCCTCGAGCGAGTCGCGCCCGCCCTTGCCGGGCAGCGCGAGCCGGTGAATGTGATTGTCCAGGTCGAAGTCCGGATCGTCCTCCCAGTAGTGGCCGCTAAAGTCCGAGGTCACCCGTTGCATAAACCGCCGAAAACGCAAGAAACGCTTCGCCAGCAGCGACTTTAGCTCCGCGAATTCGAGGTTGTCGCGGAGAATCATGATCCCCGTGATCATCATCAGGTTGTCGGGCCGGTCCATCCGCAGCCAGGCGGTGTCCACGGCTGTCATTCGCTCGCGCGATGCCATTTTTGTCCTCGGTCAATACGGTTTTTTCGTAACGTTTGCGATCGAGTATAGTTGCTCGCTCGGGATCAGCACCAATAGCGCAGAACGTCGGCTGCTCCACTCTGTCACGGACCAGGGCGCCGGCTTGCCAGTGATGGCGGGTAGCTTCATGGAGGATTCGATTGTGGTTTTTTTGCTAACGGCGGCAGCCGGGATTGCCGGCACGTCTCTGTTCCGGGGCCGGGTTCATCGTAAAGCCGCAGCTCGCGGCATGGACCGGCAGCTTCGAATCTCTGACTTCAGCAGGCATGCCATGAAGGGAATAACAGGGTCGCGGCGTATGCCCATCGCGGTGCGAATTGCGGCGACTTGTTTGCTGGCGGCGCTGGTGCAACCGCTTGCTGCGCAGTCCGCGGGCCTTGATTCGTTGTGGCAGGCCTACGTTGACGATCTTGCCGGCGAGAATCTGCAGCGTGGATGCAGTCCGGTGCGTATCGATCCGCCGCCGGCCACTGCGCGACGCGGTGTTGCGCTCCTCTATCATGGTTTTGCCGCCTGTCCTCAGGAATGGTTCGGAATCGCGGAGCTTCTGAGCGCAAATGGCTACACCGTTTTGCTGCCGGTGCTCCCCGGGCATGGGCGCGAGTACCGGTATCTCGAAGAGGGCGAGAACCCGGCTGACGGTCTTCCGGATTCGGAAAACTGGCAGGACACCTATGCGGCGCTCGCCGTGCGTCTCAATACGGTGATGGCCAACGCGAGTGGGGAGAGGGTGATCGGCGGATTTTCGCTCGGCGGGGCGATGGCAATTTTTGCGCAACTCGACGCGCCGGACCTGTATGAGCGGGCATTGCTGGTCGCGCCATTTTTCCATGTCGCTGGCGGACCGGTAGTCCGCTACCTGACAACGGTACTGGCCGAGACGCCCACAATCGATCAGATGCAGGTCCGGTTCGGGCCGCTGGCCCGCACCTGTACGGAACGTCAGCGTGCCGGCTGGGCCGGTTTGTGCACGTATCAGCTCGAGCATTTCGCTGGAATCCGGGCGTTCGCCGAAAACAACGAGCGGTTACTGGCGGAAAAGGCCCTGCAGCCGGCGGTACAGATCGTGGTCGGAGAAGACGACCCGGTCGTCAGTGTCGATCACATCGACATGTTGACGGTGAGGCACGATGGAAAACCGGATTTGCATTCCTGTTTGCTCGACGAGGACGCGCCCCATGTCCTCCTGTCGCCGGAGGAGAATCCCGGCAAGGAGATGCCGTGGTTGCCCGGCCTTACCCGTGGTGCTGTCGGTTTCCTCGCGCACGGACAGTTCTTTCCGACGATCGCGGCAGATAACAGGCGCGAGGGTCTCACCAAGCGATGCAGGCTGTGATTGCGACCCCGGTGCCGCGGCCGGCCGGAACGGACCATCGTGGATACGAAAAAATCCGGCGCCCGGGCGCGGCCGGCTTCGCCGCGCAGCATCAGGTCAGCTGCTGCTCTCGATGCTCTTCAACCATTCCGTGTCCGATTCCTCGCTGATGTGCTCGAACAGGAAGGTCGACAGGTAGCGCTCGCCGGTGTCCGGAAGCATGGCGACGATGACCGCGCCCTCGTCGGCTTTTTCGGCTACCTTGAGCGCGGCCGCGAGTGTGCCGCCGGCGGAGATGCCGACAAATATTCCCTCGTCGCGCGCCAGCGCCAGC
>Ga0102959_1000477_pt1 | contig 11251 bp, 10 predicted proteins | sample SalPonF2_B_D2_MG_FD_84520 | JGI IMG/M metagenome (GOLD analysis project Ga0102959, IMG submission 84520) | Salt pond soil microbial communities from South San Francisco under conditions of wetland restoration - Salt Pond MetaG SF2_B_D2_MG ...
AAAAACAATACTCCAGTCGCCACTCACCGCCCGAATCCAGCCAACGAGGAAAGAACGTCGTCCATCTCGTCCAGCGCCGATTCCAACGAGCGGACCCCCGACTTCTCAACGCGGTCGGGGTTCGCCAGCACCCGCACGTCCTGCTCGCCGAGCGGGACGAAGCCGAGGTCGAGCGCCTCGGCGGTCGCCCGCAGGCCGAGCCCGACGTCGGCGTCTCCCACGGCGACCTTCCGGGCGGGGCTCTCGTGGGCCTTGCCGGCGAGCTGGTAGCCGTCGATGGCGTCGGTCAGCTCCCGGCGGGTCGTCCCCCGGTCCTCCGCGAGGACGGCGAGTTCCTCGTCGAGGCTCGCCCGCAGGCCGGAGTCGGTCCCGCGGTTGACGACGCGCAGATCACGGTCCACCAGGTCGGCGACGCCCGTCACCTCGTCCGGGTTGCCGGCGGGGACGACGAGCCCCCACTCGCGGGTCCAGCCGCCGAGGTCGGTGGCGTCGACCGCCCGGCGGAGCGGGCCGGCGGCGACGGCCACGTCCGGCACGCCGTCGCGGAGGCGGCGCAGTCCCTCGTGGGTCCCGACCGAGAGGTAGCGGGGGCGCTCGACCCGGTCGAGCAGTCGGGAGAGCGCCGGGTCGTCCTCGCCGACGCCGAACAGCGTCGGGGCGCGCACGTCGGGCGAGAACAGCTGCACCTCGACCGTCTCGCCGGCCGCGAGGTACTCGGTGTCGGCGTCGACCCAGACGACGCCGTCGGCCTCGACCAGGCTCGTGGTCGCGCCGCTGCCCTTGTCGACCGGGTAGACGAGCGTCTCGCCCGCGCCGTCTGCGACCAGCCCGACCGGCATGAGCCGGTTGCGCCCCTCGCTGTAGCGATCCTGGACCGCCATCGCGCCGGTGACGGTGGCAGTCGCCGGCTTCGGCTGGCCCGCCGCCCGGCGGATGGTCGGCGCGACGAACGTCCGGAAGATGGTGAGCGCCGACACCGGGTAGCCCGGCAGCCCGACGTAGGCCGAGTCGGCCATCCGCCCGACGAGCATCGGCTTGCCCGGCTTGACCGCGACGCCGTGCAACAGGAGTTCGCCCTGCTCCTCCACCACCCGGTAGATGACGTCGACCGCGCTCGCGCTGGTCGACCCGGAGGAGAGCACCAGGTCGCAGTCGGCGGCGGCCTCGCGCAGGAGCCGCTCCATCTCGTGGTAGTCGTCGCCGGCGTGCGGGTAGAGCACCGGCTCGCCGCCCGCCTCGCTCACCGCGGCGGCGATGGCGTAGCTGTTCACGTCGTATATCTGGCCGGCGGCCGCGTCGAGTTCGTCGCCCGGTCGCACGAGCTCGTCGCCGGTCGAGACGATGCCGACGCGGGGGACGCCCCGCACGGGCACGTCCTCGGCGCCGAGCGCCGACAGCAGGCCGATCTCCCGGGGCGTCAGCAGGGTGCCGGGTCCGAGCGCCCGCTCGCCCGCCGCGACGTCCGTCCCCGCGACCATCACGCTGTCACCCGGGGCGACGGAGGTGCGGATCTCGATGCCCTCCTCGACGCTCTCGGTCCGCTCGACGATGACCACGGCGTCCGCGCCGGGCGGCAGCACGGCCCCCGTGGAGATCTCCGCACAGGTCCCCTCGTCGACGGTCACGTCCGGTTTCACGCCGGCGTGGACCTCGCCGACGAGGTCGAGGACGACCGGCTCGGCCTCGTCCGCGCCGAAGGTGTCCCGCGCCTGCACCGCGTAGCCATCCATGCTCGCGCGGTCGAAGCCCGGCACGTCGACGGCGGCGTCGACGCGCTCGGCGAGCACGCGGCCCCGCGCCTCGATCAGCGGGACCGTCTCCGGCTCCGGAGTGAGGTCGAGTTCCTCGATAGTTCGCCGGGCCGTCTCGGGGTCGGCGAGGTCGCGGAACTCGCGGCGGTCGCTCACGGCGACCACTCCCAGCGCTCGACCGAGACGGTCTCTCCGGCCGCGATTCCCTCCGTGGCCTCGGGGACGACGACCCAGCTGTCGGAGAGCGCGACGCTGGAGAGGATGCCCGACCCGCTCGACCGGACTGGCTCTGCGACGGAGCCGTCGTCGTCGGCCCGCAGGGTCACCCGCGCGAAGGTTCGGACGCCGGGCTCCGAGACGAGCTTTCCCGCCAGCCGGGCCTCGGTGGTCGGCAGGTCCTCGACCGGCAGGTGGCCCGCCCACTTCAGCGCGGGCCGCAGGAACTGCACCGCGTTGATGATGCAGGCGACCGGGTAGCCCGGCAGCATGACGACCGGCGTGTCCTCGACGGCGCCGAGGGCGACCGGGTGGCCCGGCTTGAGCGCGACGCCGTGGACGACGACCTCGCCCAGCTCGCTCACCACGTCGGGGACGAGGTCGCGGGCGCCGACCGACGAGCCCCCGGTCGTCACGACCACGTCGGCGTCGAGGTCGCGCTCGATGGCCTCCCGGAGCACCCCGTGGTCGTCGGTCACCACGTCGCGGTAGCGGGCGGTCCCGCCCCAGCGCTCGACCAGCCGCGTGACCGTCAGCCCGTTCGTCTCGACGACCTCGCCCGGTCCCGGCTCGGACTTGACGACCTCCTCGCCGGTCGGGACGACGGCGACGTCGGGGAGCTCGTAGACGGCCACCTCGCGGACGTCGACGGACTTCAGCAGCCCCAGGTCCGAGGGGCGAAGCCGGTGGCCGGGGTCGTAGAGGTGCCGGCCCGTCGCGACGTCCTCGCCGACCTGGCCGACGTTCTCGCCCTCGGCGACGGCGTCGAACACCTCGATCTCGTCCCCGTACTCCGCTGTGTCCTCGATCTTGACCACGGCGTCGGCCCCGTCGGGGAGCGCACTGCCCGTGTGCACCCGGACCGCCCCGCTCGGCGGCAGGTCGCCGTCCCGGACGCGCTCGACGATCTCGGGCGACCGGCGGCTCGCGCCGAAGGTGTCCCGCGCCCGGACGGCGAAGCCGTCCATCGCCGCGCGCCGGTAGTGCGGGACGTCCCGCGTCGCCGTGACCGGTTCGGCGAGCGCGCGCCCGTCGGCCGCCGCGAGGGGGACACGCTCGGTCCGGTCGTGAGGGGTCACGACCGCGCGGAGCGCCTCTACTGCGTCCGCCACTCGCGTCCGGTGTTTGAACCCGGCCCGGTGTCGGTCGTCCACCGCGTCGTTCATGTGGGGTGATTGGGGCGGGCGGGCTAAAAACGTCCGGACGGCGGCCGGCCTGGTGAACGCGAACTGGTTGGACCGAGGCCCTTTTGCCCCACCCGGTCCAATCCCTCGGTATGTCAGCCATTCGCGAGGCACTCGGGAACCTGCCGGACGCGGTGTTCGCGGACCTGCTGGTGAGCGACGACGCCTACCTGTTCGTCGTCGACGTGCCGGGCGTGACCCGCGAGACGATCGACGTGCGCGTCGAGGACAGCCACCTGGTCGTCGAGGCCAGGCGGGCCAAGGAGACGCCATCCGAGTTCCGCTACGTCACCGAGGAGCGCTCGCTCTTCCTCGACGTCGACGTGCCGCTCCCGCCCGACGCCGGCGAGGAGGGGTCCGCGTCCGTCGAGCACGGGGTCCTGGAGGTCCGCGTCCCGCGGCGCGGCGCACCGCACGACATCCCCATCGAGGACTGACGAGGGTCCACGGTGGCCCTGTTCCGCGCGTACCGACGGTTCTTCGTCGTCGCCTGGCACTTCCTGCCGCTTGTGGCCAGCTACGCGCGCGACCGGCACCGATTCATCTTCTTCGGGAGCGGCAGACGGGTGAGCAGCGAGATGCGCGTCGAGCGGGCCACCACCCTGCTGAACTCGTTTCTCACGCTCGGCCCGACGTTCATCAAGCTCGGCCAGCTCCTCTCGACCAGGCCCGACGTCCTCCCGCCGGAGTACGTCGACGTGTTCACGCAGCTCCAGGACCGGGTCCCGCCGGCCCCCTGGGAGGAGGCCGAGGCGGTCATCGAGGCCGCCCTCGGCCCGGTCGACGAGCGCTTCGAGAGCTTCGACACCGACGCCATCAGCGGCGCGAGCCTGGGACAGGTCTACCGCGCGGAGGTCGACGGCCGGCCGGTCGCGGTGAAGGTGCGCCGGCCCGGCATCGAGGCGCTCGTCGAGGCCGACCTGCGCGTCATCCGCTGGTCGCTGCCGTTCCTGCTCTACTTCGTCGGCGAGGCGCGTTCTTTCTCCCTGGAGAACTTAGCCGACGAGTTCGCCAAGACCATCCGCGAGGAGATGGACTACGAGCGCGAGGCCCGGATGCTCACCGAGATTCGGGGCAACTTCGCCGACGACCCGGGCATCGCCATCCCGGCCGTCGTCCCCTCGCACTCGGGGCCGCTCGTGTTGACCATGGAGTACATCGGCGGGACGAAGATAAACGAGGTCGACGAACTGGACACACGGGGCATCGACCGGCACGCCGTCGCCGAGCGCCTCCAGCGGGCCTACATGAAGATGCTCATCGAGGACGGCATCTTCCACGCCGACCCGCACCCGGGCAACCTCGCCGTGCAGGACGACGGCACCATCGTCTTCTACGACTTCGGCATGAGCGCCCACGTCGACGAGTTCATCCAGCGGAACATCGTCGATTTCTACGTCGCCATCGCCAACCAGGACATCGACGCCATCCTCGACACCCTCATCGGGATGGGCACCCTGAGCCCGACCGCCGACCGCGCCGTGATGGCCGAGGTGCTCGAACTCGCCATCCAGGACGCCCGCGGCGAGCAGATCGAGATCTGGCGGGTGAACCAGATCATCTCGCGCATCGAGGACACCATCTACGAGTTCCCGCTCCGCCTGCCGTCGAACCTGGCACTGGTCCTCCGGATGGCGACCGTCGTCGAGGGGGTCTGTGTCACCCTCGACCCGACGTTCGACTTCATCGAGGTCGCCACCGAGTACCTCACGGAGCACGGCTACCGCGAGGAGAGCGTCCGCCAGTTCCTAGACGAGGCTCGCGGGCAGATGTGGCGCTCCTCGCAGTCGCTTCTGCGCGTGCCGCCGAAGCTCGACCACGTTCTCGACCGACTCGACCGCAACGACGTGACGGTCAAGGCCGTCATCGACGACCAGCAGAACGTCATGGACATCCTGGCCAGGCGCATCATCCTCGGCCTGTTCATCGTCTCCGGCTCGCTCGCCACCACTATCCTCTACGCGGCCGACAGGACACTCGGATTCTACGTAATCGGCGGGCTGACCCTCGTGTTCATCGTGATGCTCTACCGCTCCTTCACGAAGCGCCGGGGCATCCGGGCCGCGCCGCAGTTCACCCGGCAGACGATGGAGCGCCGGCGGCGCGGCGGACGGTGACTGCCCCGGGGTCGGCGTCGAGCGATTCCGTGCGCCGAGGTCTGTGAGTCGTTCCACGCCCTATTTCACCTCTGGGGGAGTAGCCCGGCGCATGCACGTAGAGCCGTTCGGTCTGGAGCGTTGGTTCGCCGAGTACGAGCACGAGGCGGACATCATGCTGGCGGAGTCGGGTATCCGGAGCCTGCCGGCGGACCGCTTCGACACCGACCCCGGCGAACTCGGCTACGTCATCCCGACGAACGGCGACCCGGCGTTCCGGGTCGACGTCGCCGCCCGCTACGGGCGGGGAGCCGACGAGGTGCTGTTCACCTCCGGCACACAGGAGGCGAACTTCCTCGCCTTCAACGCACTCCTCTCCCCGGGCGACCACGCCGTCGTCGTCACCCCGACCTACCAGGCGCTCTACGCCATCCCCGAGTCGCTGGCCGCGGTGGACCGGGTGTCTCTCGAACCCCCGACCTGGGAGCTCGACGTCGACGCCGTCGCCGACGCGATTCGCCCCGAGACGACGCTCGTCGTGCTCAACAACCCGAACAATCCGACCGGTCGCTACCACGACGCCGGGACGGTGCGGGCGCTCTACGACCTCGCGGCCGACAACGACGCCTACCTGCTCTGCGACGAGGTCTACCGGCTGCTCGCCGACGACCCGCTCGACCCGGTGGCCAGCCTGGGTCCACACGGCATCTCTACGTCCGGGCTCACCAAGGCCTACGGGCTTGCCGGGCTCCGGTTCGGGTGGCTCGCCGGCCCCGAAGACGTCGTCGAGCGCGCCTGGCGGCTCAAGGACTACACGACCATCTCGCCATCCATCTTCGGCCAGCACGTCGCCCGCCAGGCGATGGGCGCACGGGAGGCGACCATCCTCCGGGAGAACCGCGCGCTCGCGCGAGAGAACCACGGTCTTGTAGTCGAGTTCCTCGACGAGCAGGGCCTCGACTGGTTCGACCCGGTCGGGGTCAACGGCTTCGTCACGGTCCCCGGGGGCTTCGAGGGCTCGACTGCGTTCTGTCGGACGGTCGTCGAGGAGGCGAGCGTCGTGCTCGCACCGGGTGCCCTCTTCGGCTTCGACGACTACTTCCGCATCGGCTTCGGGCTGCCGACCGACGAGCTACTCGAGGGTCTCGACAGGCTGAGAGCGCTCCTGTAGGGGCGTCTCCGGCTGCCGGGAGTGCTGTCGGGAGGGCTGTCAGGGCGAATAGACGTTATCGAAACTGAAAATTTGACTGTACTTTTATTAAGGAAACCTGTCAGACCGCGATATGAACGCTCGATTCGGCAAGCTCGCCGTCCTGCTGGTGTCGTCGCCGATGGTGGCGGCGTCGATGCGCGCGCCCGCTATCGGTTCGCCCACCGCACCGTCGGGTGGCGGGACCGGCCAGCTCCACGGTGGCGGGAAGAACGCGTCCGGAACCGGACCCGACACCGCGAACGGTACCGGCGGTGGTCGACCACGGAACGGGTCGGCCGCTTCCGGTGGCGGTGCTGGACGGGGCAACGGCGTCCCTCCTGGACAGGACCGCACGCAGTCCGGGAGTACCGGCTCGAAGCGAGGGCAGAATCGCTCGGGGACGGGCGGTAACGCCTCGAGCAGTCACCGGCCGGCGGGCGGTAACGCCTCGAGCAGTCACCGGTCGACAAGCGAGAACGCGAGCAACCCGGGGAGCCATCGCCCGGCGCAGGGTACGAGTTCCGACGCCGCGCACGCCGGGACGCCAGGGAAGCGCGAAAACGCCGGACACGACGGCACCGCGCCGGGGAAGAGCGGCGACGCTCCCGGGACGAGTAGGGGTACGCCGGGCCGGAGCGGCGACAATCCGGCTGACGGCAACGGGCCACCGGTCGGCGACAGACGAGCCGGGAACGGGACGTCCAGTGGTTCGGCGACGGACGAGACGACCCACACCCTGAACGCGACGCAGACGCGCAACGACACGGCCACCCTCGACGCGAACGCGACCGCGCTCGACTACCGCCGGGCCGCCTACCAGCGCCTCCAGAATGCGAGCGTTGGGGGACACGGACCGTACGACAGACTCCTCGTGCAGGTCGAGGACACGTTCTCGTACGCGCTCGACGAACACCGGGTGACGTCCGCGGAGACGTTCCGGCTCGACCACCGGGTCGTGGCGGCGACGAACCGGCGCGTGCCGCGGACTGCTTCGCACCTCGCGACGTCCGACGAGCGCCTCGCGGCGACCGCGCTCGCCGACGCCCAACGGGTCGCCCGGACGCTCGACGAGCGGAACGTCTCCTACGACGAGGCGGCCGTCGACGACAACATCTCCCGGACGAGACGCGCCCTCGACCAGGGCCGGTTCGTCCGGCAGCTGTCGGTGGTCGGCTCGATCTCGCAGTACCGGCGTCGCGGACGGGCCGCTGCTTGCGCCTGCCGTCGTGGACGGCACCGTCATCCTGGCGAGTCCCCGGGGCGTTCACGCACTCGAAACCGGCGGAACTCGCAAGTGGACGGGACTCGGCGCCGTCGGTGGCGTCCTCGGCCTCGGGGCGCTGGCGGTCTACCGGTTCCGGGACCGACTCGGCTGACGGGTCTTCCGCGATTGCCCGTTCAAGGCCGCCTCGAGCGCTCGCAACCGTTTCCAAACCGTTTATACTCGGTGGCCGTAAACCCGTGCGTATGGCCAAAGAGCAGAAGGAAGTCCGCGACCTCAGAGAGGGCGCGTACGCGATGATGAACGACGCTCCCTGCAAGATCACCTCCTACAGCACGGCGAAGCCGGGCAAGCACGGCAGCGCCAAGGCCAGAATCGAGGGACGCGGCGTCTTCGACGACAAGAAGCGAAGCCTCTCGCAGCCGGTCGATGCGAAGATATGGGTGCCGGTCATCGAGCGCAAGCAGGGCCAGGTCGTCAGCGTCGAGAGCGCGGCCGTCGCACAGGTGATGGACCTGGAGACCTACCAGACCATCACGATGCAGGTCCCCGGCCAGGTCACGCTCTCGCCCGACGACGAGATCGAGTACCTGGAGTTCGAGGGCCAGCGAAAGATCCTCAAGTAGATGTTCCCCGGCGCGACCGCCGACCGCGAGGACGCCGACTACGTGGTCGTCGGTGCGCCTCTCGACGTCTCGACGACTTTTCAGCCGGGAGCCCGGTTCGGCCCGGACCGGATCCGGCGCTTCGCCGAGACCTTCGACGACTACGACCACCGTACCGACCAGCTGTTCACAGAGCGAGGCGTCCACGACGCCGGGAACGTGCGCGCCTGGGACGACGCTCCGGCCTACCTGGAGTACCTCGAGGGGGTCCTGACCGACGTGGTCTGGGACGAGGCTGTGCCGCTGCTGCTCGGCGGCGAGCACACCGTCTCGGTCGCCGGCGTCGAGGCCGTCGAGCCGGACGTGTTCGTCTGCGTCGACGCCCACCTCGACCTCCGCGCCGAGTACGACGGCAACGAGTGGAGCCACGCGACCGTCACGCGCCACGCGCTCGACGTGGTCGACGAGGCAGTCGTCCTCGGGGCGCGCACCGGCTCGCCGGAGGAGTGGGACCGAGCGGCGGAGGACGACGTGACGGTCGTCCCGCCCGAAGCCGTCGCTGACTGGGAACCGGCGGTCGACGATGGACAGTCGGTCTACCTCTCGGTGGACGTGGACGGGGCGGACCCGGGCTTCGCGCCCGGGACGGGGACGATGGAGCCGTTCGGGTTGACGCCGCGGGAGGTGCGCGACGTGGTCCGCGCTGTGGCGCCGATCTGCGACGGCTTCGACGTGGTGGAGGTCAACGACCGCGACGACGGCCAGACCGCCGCGCTCGCGGGGAAGCTCCTGCGGGAGTTCGTCTTCTCCCACCAGCCGTAGGGGCGAACAGGCGATACGCGGCCAGACGCGGAGAACTGCATCGCACACCCGCAGGATTCTCCGCGGTATCACTCAGGCCATGGCCCGGACTGGTCCCGTTCTCACGGATAAACCTTCGGCTCATCGGGACAGTGACGGCGGGAGCGAACTGCCGTGGGGAGAAAACTGGACGGTGGGCGATCTTTCACACCGGGACGAGCGGGCACTCGAAGTACTGGACGCCCGTGTCGACGATGGCGAGATTGCCGAGTAGTACCTGCTCGCGGAGCGCGTCGTCGTCGGTGAGCAGGATCGGGTCGCCGGTCCACTCGACCTGGGTGACCGACCAGCGCCCGCCGTTGTAGTCCTGCTCGCCCGGGGCGGCCTCGGCGACGGCGTACTGGCCCTCGGCGGCGTCGCCGACGAACACGTAGAGTTCGTCGAACGAGTGGTGGTTGTTCCCCGTCGGCTCCGGGAGCGTCGCTACGCCCTTCGTCGCGAAGAGGCGGTCGTCGGCGAAGATGCGGCCGGGGAAGTTCGGGTTCGCTGCGGCGGTGCCGGTCGTGGCGACGCCGACGCCGAGTGCGGCAGCGGTCGCGGCGCTCAGCTGCAGGAAGCGTCGGCGGGTCGGGGGTCGCGGTTGCGTTTCGTGAGTCATCGGTGTTCTCCTTGGCGATGCCCTCGTCCGCGGGGATCTCGCGGCCCACGGGGGCATCCGGAGAGGAAGAGGCCCGGTCCGTGCATATCGATTTTTCAAACTCCCTTGCGGATCGGTCCGCACTCTCTCTAGAATCTCTCACAACTCCCGGCCGGGCCCTCGTTCGGCCTCCCGGCTCGACCGGGTTGCTCGCGCCGGGCCCGAACCCCGAACTTCAAGCCGTCGCGCCTCCACGTAGCCGTCACATGGATCTCACGGAGTTCGCGACGCGCCTCGACGACCGGCTCCGGGTCGACGCCTACGCCGAGTTCGACCCGAACGCGAACGGGCTCCAGGTCGGCCCCGACGAGCGGTCGGTAGAACGGGCAGCGTTCGCGGTGGACGCTGCTGTCGAGACCATCGAGCGGGCCGCCGCGGCCGACGCGGACGTGCTCGTGACCCACCACGGCGTCGGCTTCGGCGGCTTCGAGCGCGTCACCGGCCAGCAGTACAACCGAATCGCGCCGCTCATCGAGGCCGAGATGGCGCTGTACAGCGTCCACCTGCCGCTCGACGGCCACCCGGAGCTCGGGAACGCGGCCGGCCTGGCAGACCTGCTCGGGCTGAGCGACCGGGAGCCGTTCGGGGCACTCGGCGACGAGCACCTCGGCCTCCGGGGGCGGTTCGCGGAGGCGGCCGACCCGACGGAGCTGGCGACCCTGCTCTCCACCGAGCTCGACACGGGCGACCAGCCGGTGCAGCTCCTCGACTTCGGCCCGGCGGCGCTCCGGGACGTCGCCGTGCTCACCGGGAGCGGCACGGACTGGCTCCCGGAGGCCGCGGCGGCCGGCGTCGACGCCTTCGTCACCGGCGAGGGGAAGCAGGCCCTCTACCACCAGGCGAAGGAGGCGGGCGTGACGGTGTTCCTCGCCGGCCACTACGCCACCGAGACGTTCGGCGTCCGGTCGCTCCAGGGACTCGCCGAGGAGTGGGGGCTGGCGACGACGTTCGTCGACGCGCCGACCGGGCTCTGAGACCGCTCGACGAGTCGGCCGCGGAGCGCGAATACGGCCGACCAACATGGCTGCAAGTTCGTCGGCCAGGACCGCGCCGTTGAAACCCCTCGGTTACGGAGTCGTGGGTATGACCGACGACGGGACGGCGGGCACGCCGCCGCGCGAGGAGTTCCACCACGACCCGCTCGGGCACACCGAGGTCCGGGCGGGGATGACCGTGGGCGAACTGGTCGAGCAGTACGGTCGGGCCGGCATCGGGGCAGCGGACCTCCACCACGCCGCGGACATCTACGGCGAGATGCTCGAACGCGACGGCGTGACGAACTTCCTCGGGCTGGCCGGCGCGATGGTACCCACGGGGATGCGCACCGTCGTCGCCGACCTCATCCGGGACGGCCACGTCGACGTGCTGGTGACGACTGGCGCGAACCTCACCCACGACGCCATCGAGGCTATCGGGGGGAAACACCACCACGGCCGCGACGGACAGTCCGGCAAGACGATGCGCGAGCACGACGAGCAGCTCCGTGA
>Ga0102959_1000480_pt1 | contig 11233 bp, 10 predicted proteins | sample SalPonF2_B_D2_MG_FD_84520 | JGI IMG/M metagenome (GOLD analysis project Ga0102959, IMG submission 84520) | Salt pond soil microbial communities from South San Francisco under conditions of wetland restoration - Salt Pond MetaG SF2_B_D2_MG ...
CGAGGCCGTTTCCAAAGGTCTTTGCCGTTCCCACCGGAACGTCAGACCGATGGAGGAGGTCGCACGGGCTCGTGGCGCCGCACGCGAGGCCATCGAAGACATCTCGCCGCCCCGACTTCGGGAGGTCATGGACGACCAACTCGGCCCGAGTTCGATGATCCCCGGCGTGCTGACGCTGCTCTCCGCCCGGGTGGTCGACAGCTCCGCCGACCGCCGCGAGGTCGAGCGCCGGGCCGCCGGCGTCCAGCTCATCTACGAAGGGTTGGGGCTCACGCGCGACCTGGTCTACGACGAGCCGTGGACGGCCGACGCCGAGCCGAACGCGCCCGGTGACCTCGACGTACTCGTCGCCGACGTGCTGGTGGCCCGGGGCTTCCGCCTGCTCGCCCGGACCGAGGCCGCCAGCAAGGCCGTCGAGACGGTCCGCGAGTTCGGTCGCGAGCAGACCGAGGCCTACGCGGACCACGGACCGACCGCCCGGAGCCTCGAGGCAAACGTCTTCGAGCTGGCGGTCATCGCCGGCGCGACCGCGACCGGGACCGAACCCCCGCTCCCGCTCCGCCAGTACGTCGTCAGCCTGGCCCGCTCGCTGGGCGAGCCGCCGCTCCCGTCCGCCGTCGAGGGGCTCCCCGAAACCATCGAGGAGGTCATGGGCCGGGTCAGCGTCGACCCCGGGGTGGACGAGGCGGTGCGCCCCTCCTCCGCCACCGATCCGTAGGCCCGAATCGTAACGCCTAAGCGCGGTTCCGGGCTACCCAGTACTGCCTGCCTGGGTAGCTTAGCGGTAAAGCGCGTCCTTGGTAAGGACGAGAGCCCGGGTTCAAATCCCGGCCTAGGCTCTGCGAGTTCATTTGTGTAGCGTCGGTGTCTGGTTCAACTGTGACGGGAACGTACCGACGAGCGAACACCCAACAGGTCCTCCGAACCAGGCAGTACGCCTCCCTCCTCTCTTGCCCGTTCCCCGGACTAGCTGACCCGTCAGGGCGACACAGAGTCCCATCACGACCGTCAGGGCGGTGCATCCGGGTGACAGAACCGACCCGAAAGTACAACCGTCCGACATATAGAGAGACAGCAACGGTTATATAGTGATGGGTGTTAACACCGCGCTTACAGCCGTCGTCAGCCATGGAGGATACGCGGAACGGTGTCGAAGACGCACAGTTTCTCGCCGGCTCTCCGCTACGCCTGCGTATCCTGGGCCTCCTTCTGGAACGTGGCGTCGCCGAGAAGCGCGAGCTACGCGCGGAGATAGACGCCTCGCGGACGACGATTCAACGGAACCTCGTCGCGCTCGAGGAAGAGCGCCTGATAAAGGAGGTGGAGAACTCGACGTACTCGCACACCCCCATCGGGGAGCTCGTCATCGAGGAGTTCTCGAACCTGCTCGACACCCTGGAACTCGCCCGGCAGTGGAAGCCGCTCGTCCGGTGGCTGCCGGCCGAAGACGGTAACCTCGATCCGCGGGTCTTCGAGTCCGCGGAGATCGTCCTCGCGAGCGAACACGACCCGTACGCGACGGTCAACAGGCACGTGGAGGCGGTGCAGTCCGCGGAGTCGATACGGGCCCTGCTCCCCCAGATCGGGAAACAGGCCGCCGAAACCGCCGGTCGACGCGTGAACGGGGGCGAACTCCAGGTCGAGATCGTCTTCGAGCAGTCGACGTTCGACGCGTTGCTGGAAGACCCGCACTACGCCGACGCGCTCGAAACGCACATCCGCTCGCCCGGTGGAGCGGTGCTGGCGTACCCCGGTCGGATACCGTACTACCTCGGGTTGATCGACGACCTCGTACAGGTCGGGTTCGCCGACGAGGAGGGAATCCCACGGGCGATGGTCGAATCGGACGCCCCCGAAGCGCGGGCGTGGGCCGAACGGACCTACGAGCGGTTCCGCAGCCGGTCGACGGAGGCGACGTAACAGACCCTGACCATCGCGGGACGCCGCCCCCGGGAGACGTCCCTGAACTCGGGTTCGCGTGGCGCTATTACGCAGAGCCGGGCTCCTGGATTCGGTCGGTGCGCTTCCCCGCGCGGAACGAGCGCCGCCGCGCGTAGAAGTAGTACGGGAGGACGAGGTAGAAGGCCACGAGAGCCCCGAGGACCCACAGTATCGCCCGCGACCAGTGTCTGTCCGTGTTCAGGTCGAGGACCATCGCCACGCCCGAGAGGACCAGCGAGAGGACGAACAGCCCACCGGCCACGGCGGTGGACGTTTCGTTCTCGGGGACGACGAGCGTGACCGGGGCGACAGCGACGGGGACGAACGCCAGACCGACGGACGCCTTGAAGTACGGCGTCACCTCGGGTGACGGGCCGATGACGACCCTGGCCACGCGCCACAGCGTGTACAGCGGGACGGCGACGACGAAGAGGAGGAGCCCGAACACCGCCCAGCCGACGACCTTCGACCGGTCGTCGTACTCGTTTCGCAGGTCCAGGTAGAAGAAGAGCCACGACGCGACGAAGACGACGGAGAACCCCTGTAGCTGGGAGATCGTGGCCTGCTGTCTCAGCACCGAGATGAAGGTGAACACGGCGAGGGTGACGAACACGACCAGTCCGCCGAGAGTGAATCTCCCCGACCGGACGATAGACCGGAGTCCCGCCCCCCGCCAGATCGGTTGCTCCTTCCGGTGAACGGGTTCGTCCCGTCCGTCGGGACCGACCTGTTCGTCAGAACTGCCCTGTTCGTCGGAACCGACCTCGCCGAAGGCCTCGGATTCCTCGTTCGATGGCCCTTCGGGCACTCGACTGTGCGGTTCCCCGGTGGAAGAGACGGACGCGGTCTGTCGTTCGGCTGGCGCGGTCTGTCCTCCTTCGGGTTCGGTCTGCTGTCCGGCAGGGTCTTCTCTCTTCGCCCAGGCCCGCAGGCCGAGCAGGAGGGGGACACCCACCATGACGGCGAACAGCCCGGAGACGACCGGGTCGCCGAGGCTCGCAAAGGAGCCACCCACGAGGAGGACGAAGAGAACGACCAGTATCGCGACCCCGCCCTTGGTGAGCGTCGCCTGCGTCGTCCCTCTACGGCGGGCCAGAGCCCGTATCACCCACGCGATTCCGATGCCGACCACGAAGACGACGAGGTGGGGGAGGGGGCTCGTGGAACCACCTGCCTGTAGCACGATCATTGCGTGTCTCCGCCTTGCCAGAACTCTTGGCCGATAATTAGCGTACTCCGTGCACGATGAGCGAGGGATGCACACTGGGCAAGCGATGCACGACGGATGGCAGGCCGGGGACCCATCGGGGTCAGCGGGGGGGATTCGGTGGGTGGTCAAACCGGTCGCCCGCCTGCTCGTGACCGGGACCGTCCGCGGCAAGGCCTAAGCGGTTCGCCCGCCTACCCCACCCATGACCGCAGGCATCGAGGGCATCGAGTTCCTTGCCCGGTCGACCCACCGCGTCGGTGTGCTCGAGGCGCTCGCCGACGGCCCGCGCGACCGCTATGCACTCCGGGAGACCACCGGCGCCTCCTCGCCGACCGTCGGCCGGGTGCTCGCCGACTTCGAGGAGCGCCGGTGGCTGCTCCGCGACGGCCCGACGTACGCCCTGACCCCCCTCGGAGAGTACGTCGCCGAGCGATTCCTCTCACTCAGAGACGCGATGGAGATCGAGGCGAAGCTCCGGGACGTCTGGCAGTGGCTCCCGCTCGAGATGAACGGGTTCAGCGTCGACCTGTTCGCGGACGCCGTCGTCTCCTACCCGGGGCCGGGCTACCCGTACGAGCCCGTCGAGCGGCTGAGCCAGCTCATCTCCTCGAGTACGACGATGCGCGGGTTCGACAGCATCGTCTACAAGTCGAGCAACGTCGAGACCGCGTGTCGAGCGGTCCTCGACGGGATGGAGTTCGAGTACGTGTTCACGCCCGAGGCCCTGGCGGGCACGTTCGCGTGGGACCCCGACCGGATGTCCGAGATGGCCGCCTGCGAGAACGCCACCGTCCTCGTCCACGACCACCTGCCCGACGGGGACCGCTGTGGCCTGGGCATCGTGGACGACCGGGCGGGCATCTGCTGTCACGACGCTGAGACCGGTGCGCTCGTCGCCGTCGTCGACACGGACGCCCCCGAGACCCGGGCGTGGGCCCGCTCCGTCTTCGAGCAGGTGCGCAGCGAGGCCACGCCGGTCGACCCTGAGGCCTTCGTCTCGACCGACCCGTCAGAGGCCACGTCCTGAAGGTCGGGGTGCGGGAGAGGGAGTCCCAGCGTCCCGGTTCACGCCGCTCAGGCCCTCCGGATTTCACGCGGTGAAACGTTTCACCAGACAGCTACACGTCCGCCGGCGGCCTCCGGGAGAGTGAGGAGACGCGACATGACCGAACACATCGACACCGTCGTCGTCGGCGGGGGCCAGGCGGGGCTCGCCACCGGCTACTACCTCCGGCAGCACGGCCTGGAGTTCCGCATCCTCGACGCCGGCGACCGCGTCGGCGACCCCTGGCGGAACCGCTGGGACTCACTCCGGGTGTTCACTCCCGCCCGGTACACCCGGCTCCCCGGGATGGTGTTCCCGGGGTCGCCCCGGGCGTTCCCCACCAAGGACGAGGTCGCGGACTATCTCGAGTCCTACGCCGAGCGCTTCGACCTGCCGGTCGAGCTGGGCGTCCGCGTCGACGGCCTCGAACGGAACGGCGGGGGCTACCTCGTCACGGCGGGCAACCGGCGAATCGAGGCCGACACCGTCGTCGTCGCCATGGCGAGCTACCAGCTCCCCAGCCTGCCCCCGTTCGCCCCGGCGCTCGCGGACGACGTCGTCCAGCTGCACTCCAGTGAGTACCGGAACCCGGACCAGCTGCAGGACGGTGGCGTGCTCGTCGTCGGTGCCGGCAACTCGGGCGCCGAGATCGCTCTCGACGTCGCCCCCGAGTACGAGGTGTGGCTGTCCGGGCGGGACGTCGGCTCCGTCCCCTTCGACATCGATTCGGCCTTCGGCCACCGCGTCGGGGTGCCGTTCGTGATGGGCGTACTCTACCACCGCGTGCTGACCACGGGCAACCCCGTCGGTCGCCATCTCCGACCGGGCCTGCTCTCCCAGGGCGGCCCACTGATACGGACCGGGCCGGCGGACCTCGCCGCGGCCGGCGTCGAGCGGGTGGCCCGGACGACCGCGGTCGAGGAGGGGCAACCCGTCGTCGGCGACGACCGCGTCCTCGACGTCGAGAACGTCATCTGGTGTACTGGCTACCGGCCCGACTTCTCGTGGATCGACCTCCCCATCTTCGACGGGAAAGAGTCGCCGAAGGAACCCGTCCACGAGCGCGGCGTCGTCCCGGACGCCCCCAGGCTCTACTTCGTCGGCCTGTTCTTCCTCTACGCGCTGACCTCGTCGCTGTTCACCGGGGTCGGTCGGGACGCCGAGTACGTCGTCGAGCACCTGACCTCGCGGGCGGGGTGACGGGCCGCCTGCCCGGTACCGCCGTCCTCGTTACGGGCCACCGAGTGCGCGGGAGGGGCCTCGCTTTCCTACCGCTTGTTCCCCGAGGCGTTGTGCGTGTAGGTGACGTTCGAGGTCGACGCTACCGTGCCGCTGTCGGTCGTCACGAGCCCGTAACCACCGCTCTCCGCGAGCGTCGTGTCTGCGATGGAGACGCGGGCACCGCTCGTGACGACGACGTCCCCCGGGGCGGGCGTGAACGGGAACGCCTCGCTGCCGCCGTACTCGACGAGGCAGTGGTGGAGCTTGTTGGCCGCGTTCTGGGTCTCCTCGAACTTGAGCCCCTTCCAGTAGCCGCGGGTCTCCTGGACGCCGGTGAACGTGATCTCCTCGCCGGGCTTGCCGACGGCGGTGAGCGCGCCGGGGCGGTCACCCTGGTGTATCCGCATGGCTGCGCCCTGGTCGAAGGCGACGGTCACGCCGGGGGCGAGCTGTAGCTCGCCGGGGACCTGGACCGTCACCGACGGGAGGATGCGGTATCGCACGTCCGTCACGGCCCACTTGACCGACTCGCCAGCAGGGACCTTGCTCTTCTTTATGTCGATGACGTCGACGTCGTTGCCGGAGAACACGTTCGTATCGTCCAGCCCACCGGCGACCGCCGCCGTCGTGAAGACGGCTCCCTTCTTGTTTCCGGTGACCTCCGTTTTCGAGAAGCTAAGGTGGCTGGCACCCCCGGACCAGTCCGCGACGAACCCGTACCCCGCGCTCTGGACGAGGCTCACGTGTTCCAGCGACACGCGGGAGCCGTTCTTGACGACGAGGTTCCCGGGCTGCTTCTCGAAGGAGAACGTGGAGCTACCGCCGTGGGCGATGATGCAGTTGTACAGCTCGTTGGGAAGCTGGTCGGACTCGTTGATGAGAATGCCCTGCCAGTAGCCGCGGGTCGCCTGTGCGCCCTTGAACGTGATCGGGTCGACCGCCTCGGTGTCCGGATCCCGGCCTTTGGCCGTGAGGTGGCCGACGCCGTTGTCGTGCTTGCGGATGCGAAGCGAGGCGCTCTGCCCGAAGACGACTGTCGTCCCGGGCTGGATGGTCAGGCCGGCGTGGACCTTGACGTTCTGGCCGTCGTCGACGAAGTACTCGCCGTCGATGGCGTCCCAGGTGCTGTCCGTGGCGATCTGCCCCTGCGTGACGACGATCCGGTCGGCGTCGTTGCCGGTGTACGACGACTTCGCCGAGAAGGCGTCGACGGCCTGGGCCTTCGCCCACGCCGGGTGGGCGTTCTTCGTCAGGACGTTGTGCTCGAAGCTGTCGACCGTCGCGTCCTTCGAGAGGACCACGCCGTGGGCTTCCGATTCTCGAATCAGGCAGTGGTCGATGGAGACGCGCGAGCCGTCGAACACGACCACGTTGCCGGCCTTGGGGGCCCAGGTGTACTTCGACCCGCCGGCGTACTCGATCTTGCAGTACTCCAGCTTGCTCGGGAGGGAGTCGGCGTTCGAGAACAGGATGCCGTCCCAGTAGCCGCGGGTCTGTTGCTCGCCGGTGAAGACGATGGGGTCCTTGCACGTCCCGGCGGCCGAGAGGGCGCTCGCCTTGCTCACCAGTATCTTCGCGCCCTGCCCGAACGTCAGGCGCGTCCCCGGTTCGATGGTCAGGGTCGCGCCGTTTTTCACGTGGAGCTTCCCGGTCACCGTGTACTCGGAGCAACTCGACCCGAGCGTGGTGTCCGAGGTGACGTTCCCCGACAGCTCCTTCGCCGACGAGCACGCGTCGCTCGACAGCGTCGACTGGAATCGGCAGGCTCCCAGGCCCGCCGTGTCCGTCGGCCCGGTCGCGGTGGTCGTGGTCGTGGTCGTGGTTGTCTCGGTGGTGGTCGTGGTCGTCGTGGTGGCCGGGTCGGGTTTCGCGGTGGCGGTCGTATCGCCCGACGAGGAGGAACTCGTCCCCTGGCAGCCCGCGATCGCCGAGAGCACTGTGCTACTACCGATTGCCTGGAGGAGCCGTCGCCGCGTCGGACGGGCGACGTCCCCGGTCTGCTCGGTCATCACTACGAACGGAGGTAGCCTGGGGGGCAAGAACGCCGGCGCTAACTGTGTAGTGCGGGCGCCGTCAGACGGTTCGATGCGCTCGATCGGAGACCACCCACGAGCGAGACGGCCCAACAGCGCGTCGAGATGCGAGGCTCGCCAGGGCCGTCAGGGGCCGTGCTTGACGACGTCGGCGTACTGCTGGTAGGTGCTCCCCAGGTCGCCGAACGGCGGGACGTCGACGCCGTCGGAGGCGAACCGCTCGTCGATCCGGTGGTAGACCGGGAGGAACACGGCGTCCGTCCAGGCCGCCTCCTCCATCGCGAGGACGGCGGACTCGCGGGTCTGCCGGGCGCTCGACCCGGTCCCCATGTTTGTCTCGATGCGCTGCCACGCTCGCGTCGCGTCCGTGGACGACGAGGTGCCGGCCCAGTCGAGGTACGCCCCGCGCGCGCCGCCCTCCTGGTCCGTGTCGGTCTCCGGGGGGTAGAGGTTCTGGAGGAAGTTCTCCGGTCCCGGGTAGTCCGCGAGCCAGCCCAGGGTGTACGCGTCGAGCTTGCCCGTCCGTCCGCGGCTCAGCAGCGTGGCGAACGGGAGCGATTCGAGCTTGAGCTCGACGTGCGCGGACGCGAGCTTATCCCGGAGCCGCCTGCCGACCTGCTCCCAGTAGCTCGAGGACGCGTAGAAGGAGAACGTGAACTCGTACCGGTTGGAGTCCGCGTAGCCGGCGTCCTCCATCACCTGCTTGGCTCTATCGAGCCTGGTGGTGTCGTGGCCGTATGGGTAGTCGGCCTGCGCGCGCCTCGCGTAGCTCGACCCACCCCCCGGGAAGATCCCCGGCGGCGTGAAGAAGTACGCGGGGAAACCGCGGCCGTCGAGGACGTCGTCGACGATCGCCCGCTGGTTCGCCACGTACAGCATCGCTTGCCGGGCGGGCGTCTCGACGTTCGCCATGTTGAGCCCGACGTAAAAGGTGGAGATGAGCGGCGCGGAGACGTACGAGACGGTCTCCCCGTTCGCCATCGGGCCGTACGTGCCGAGCGTTCGCCCCCGGTCGTCCGTCCTGGCCACCTGGATCTTCCCCGGGTCGTACCTGTCGGAGGGGATCGTCTGGAGGTCGGCGTTCCCGGCCTGCCCGTACTGGTAGGCTGCGGTCTCGTCGGTCCCGAACAGCTTCCAGCGCACCCGGTCGAGGTCCGGCGCCTGGCCGTAGTAGTCCGCGAAGCGCGAGAGGACGACCTCGGCGTCCCGGGTCCAGGACTCGAGCTCGAACGGCCCAGTACCGACGGGGTTCGTCTGAAACTCCCGGTAGGAGACGCGCCCGCTGTAGCCGTCGACGTCGCCCACGATGCCCTCCGGAACCGGCGCGAACGGCGGGAGCGCCAGCAGCGCCGCGGCCGCGTAGCACGGTTCGTCGAGGGAAAACCGGACGGTCCGGTCGTCGACCGCCTGCACGGCGAGCGAGTGCGGTTTGTACGACCCGTTCTCGGTGTCGTGTTTCATCCCGAGGGTGTCGAGGAGCCAGAAGGCGCGCCTGGAGTGCGTCGAGGCGGCGAGCCGCTCCCACGAGTAGCGACGTCCGCGGCGGTCACGCCGGAGCCGTCGTGGAACGACGCGTCGCTCGCGAGCGTCACGGTGTACGTCTGCCCGCCGTCGCTCGTCGAGACGTCGTCTGCGAGCTGGGTCGTCGCCTTCGTCTCGCCGTGCGCGAACGTCGTCAGGCCGTCGTAGAGCTTGTCGACGACGGCGACCGACATCGAGTCGGTCGCCTTGATCGGATCGAGGGTGGTGACCGAGGTGCCGGTCAGCTGGAGCGTCCCGCCCTCGCGCTGAGCGGCCGCAGTCGTGGACGTCGTCGTGGTCGTCGGACCACTGGACGTCGTGGTCGTGCCACTAGACGTCGTGGTCGAGCCGCTGGACGTCGTCGTGGTCGCCGTCGGCTGCGTCGTCGTGGACTGCGCGGCGGTCGTGGCCTCCGTCGTCGTCTCGTCACTGCCGGGCGTCGTCGACTTCATCGACATGCCCGACGTCGTCGTGTCGGTGGCCTTGCCACCGCCGCCGAAGTTGACGGACACGCCGCCGTTGCCGGTGGTGACGGAACAGCCCGCGAGGCTCGTCGCGACGGCAGCCGCCCCGACGGCACGGAGGAACCGGCGGCGGCCGACCGCCGGCGAGCCGGACTGGTCGTCACCGGGCATGTGCGAGTACCCCCGTCGCGAGAGGCGATTCGTCCCATGGACCCGGCGTCGGCGGCGCCGTTCGATACGCTGTGTGGACCTCGCTCGTCCCGGCCGAGACGACCGTAGCTGGTTCCATCATGCGTACCGAGGTGGCGGGTATCCCGGCATAGTTCAGCCCGCTACGTAGTTAGCGTCCGCGTGCCGACCGGGGCCGGTCCGCTGTCACCGCGACGATAGCCGCCGATTCGCTCCCGCAACGCCGGCGGAGCGGCGTCAGATAACGTTGAGCCGGCCCAGCCCCCGGAGAGCCGGTTCGGCGGACCGAACCAGCCGAGCGAGTTACCCGTCTCCTCGTCGAACCGGCGGTCGGGCCGTCGTCGGGGGTCGGTCCCGACCGAGCGCCCGCCGGTAGCCACCACGGAGGCGTCGAACGCCTACTAGTTTATCGTAGTCGCCGCGGTACCACACGCCATGGCGTCCCCCCGAGAAGACGTCGAGTTCCTCGCGCGGTCGGAGCACCGTGTAGCCGTCCTCGATGTGCTGGCGGACGGTCCCCGTCGCCGGGCGGATCTCCGGGCGGAGACCGGTGCCTCGGACCCCACCGTCGGGCGTATCCTCGGCGACTTCGAGGACCGCGGCTGGGTCGGCCGGCAGGGCCACGAGTACGCACTGACCCAGCCCGGGGCGTTCGTCGCCGAGCGGTTCGGCCGCCTGCTCGACCAGCTCTCGACCGAGCAGAAGCTCCGGGCGGTCTGGCGGTGGCTCCCGGGGGAACTCGACGGGTTCACCGTCGACCTAGTGGCCGACGCGCGCGTGACTGCCGTGGAGCCGGGCGACCCGTACGGCCCGGCGAACCACTGCGGTCGGCTGTTCCGGGAGGCCGAGTGGCTCCGTGGCTTCGACGCGGGGCTGACCGCCCCTCATCACTTCGCGGAGCTCTACCAGCGCATCGTCGACGGGATGACGACGGAGGTCGTGCTCCCCTCGGACGTCCTGGAACGGATCCAGACGGCCTACCCCGAGGAGTCCGCGCGCGTCGGCCGGAGCGAGCACTTCACGCTCTGGGTGAACGACGACCTCCCGCTCTACCGGCTCACCGTCTTCCACGACCGGGTCGGCATCGGCGGGTACGACCCCGACAGTGGCGTGATGCAGGTGTACCTGGAGACCGAGTCGCCCGACGCGAGGGAGTGGGCGGAGGCGACCTTCGAGCGGTATCGCCGCGCCTCGCACCCGCCGCCGCGACGGGAGCCGGTCCAGTGAGGCGACCGTTCACACCGTGAAATCCCTGCACGTCGGGCTCGCGTTTCATCGAATAACTAGACGGTAGCGATGGCCGTACTCCTGTGTGGCCATGACGAACGGCAACACAAACGCGGGCGTGACCGGGCCAGCCTCGACGCCGGTCCGGAGCGGGGGGGGTCGACCAGCGAGCGAACGCCGAATCGGGGGTGAAACGATGACGACCGGGCCGACGCAGGAGGCCACGGATGCGCTCGGAGACCGGCTCCGCGGAGCCCTCCTCCGGCCCGGCGACGCGGGGTACGACGACGCCCGGACGGTCTGGAACGCGATGATCGACCGACGACCGGCGCTCGTCGCCCAGTGTGCGGGCACCGCCGACGTGATGACGGCGGTGGACTTC
>Ga0102959_1000486_pt1 | contig 11156 bp, 8 predicted proteins | sample SalPonF2_B_D2_MG_FD_84520 | JGI IMG/M metagenome (GOLD analysis project Ga0102959, IMG submission 84520) | Salt pond soil microbial communities from South San Francisco under conditions of wetland restoration - Salt Pond MetaG SF2_B_D2_MG ...
CAGCGGGTTTTTGATTTCATGTGCCAGTCTGCGCGCCACCTCACCCCAGGCGGCATCCCGCTGGGCCTGAAGCAACCCGGTGATATCGTCGAACACCACCACGTAGCCGCCACCGTTTTCGTGTTCACCCGGCAAGGCGGTGCAGGCACACATCAGTACACGGCGCCCGACTTCTCCACGCAACAGTATTTGCTCGCGCCATTCAGTCTCGCCGGCCTCGATGTGACTGCGCGCGATCTCGAGAAACTGCTGCAGCATTGGCCACTCGTCGGCGAAATCGGTCATCGACTCGTCCAGGTGACTGGCAAGGTCGACTCCCAGAATTGTCCCGGCCGCCTCATTCGCCGTACGAACTTTCATCTCTCGGTCGAACGAGACCACGCCGGTCGACAAACGCGCGAGGATCACGGCCAGGCGCGCGCGCTCGGCTTCGACCTGTTGCTGGCTGCGGCTTGCATCTTCGCGGGCGCGACCGAGACGCTTGGTCATGTCATTGAAGGAATTGACGAGGAATCCGAGCTCGTCCTGAGCTGGCAGCGGCAGGAGCGTATCGAAGTCACCCTTCGCTACCGCGCGGGTGCCGGCGACAAGATCGAAGACGGGTTGCACCAGCCGGTTGGACAGAAAAAATGCGCCGTATACGGCACCCAGCAGGGCCAGTAAAAGTACGAGGGTCAGGGTCAACGTAAAACTGAGTTTCAGCGGCTCGCGCAGATAGGCGAGTTCGTTGTATTCGATATAAGCCGCCTGAACCGCGTCCGCCAATGTGCTGAGACGTTCGGCAACCGGATACTGAACCAAAACCAGGCGTTGCTCATCGAGCGGCGACTGCATCGAAAGTGGCGCCGCAGTTCGCACGATATAGCCGCCATCAGGCGGATGATCGACGCTCACAAAACGATTACCCTGACGGATCTGAAACATCACTTCTTCGGAAGCGGAAGTCGGCACGATCTCGGCCGGGCGATCCGATGAAGTCGCGACGATACGCCTGTTTTGGCCGATCACGCTGACCTCGCTGGCGCCATTCTCACGGCGCAGCAACCCGAGTTCGGCCACGAGTTCGCGATCCGGCCATCCGGAGAGCTGCTCGGCAATATCTGCGGTGCGCTCCATGTATTCGCGCATTCGCAACTCCAGCGATACCCGGCTGAGATCGAGCGCACTGCGAAACCCACCCTCGACTTCGAGCTGAAACCAGCTGTCTATGCCGCGATTTAGAAACTGGACCGAAAAGTAATAAACCAAAAGCAGAGGCACCACGGCCAGCAGCACGAACATTGAGACCAGCCGCGCTTTCAGCCGCGAACCCAGCGCATGTTTTTGGTAGTCGCGCACCAGCCTGTAAATGTTGCCGCTGATTAAAACGAGCAACAGCACCACGCCGACAGCGTTCAGCAAAAGAATCCAGTTATGCAGCCGCTCGAAGTCGCCGGTGTTCTCGACGGTTTGTGCCAGCAGCAGCAGCGAACTCAGCCAGACGACGCTGCCTCCGACCAGCAAGATGCGGTTGATGATCCTTTTCAGGGACTTAAAGGCCATCGATACCACTCGCTGACGATCTTGAGATCGTCGTTCCACCAAATACCCAGCCACCGCAACCCGGTCGGCAACTCACGAATATCAAGGACTGCCCGCAACGCCAGCTCGTATCGTCCGTCGTCATCAAGCAATGAAGCATCGATAATCGGAACGCGCTGAATTCGTCCAATATGCTTCAGCGCGGCATCGAGACTGCCGAAACTCTGGCGCTCACCGCTATTGGAGTGGTGCACCAGGTAGCGCCCGGTGAGCGCGTGGTACTGCAGACGATAGCGCTGGCGCAGGCTGGCAATCTCGGCATCCGGCATGAATCTGCGTTTGCGCGTCAATTCGATCTGTACTTTGAAATTGAGCGTGCCGCCTCCCTCGAGCGCCTCCAGCGCGCCTTTGCCGAGGTGATAATCGATACGGCCATTGAGATAGAAAACGTCGTCCTCGAGTTCGGCGAACGCGGAACGAATGTCGAATCGACCCTCGTCTTTTGCCCCGCCAGGAGTAGCCAGAGAAAGGCAAAGCAATACGGCAAGAATGCAGCGTACCCGCACATCCATCGCTCGATTTGCCGCCCCTGCAGACATAGCTACCCAGGTTCACCGTTTCTGGTCAAACAAGCATAATAGAAGCCGTCCATGTCCGCGTCACCCGGCAAAATCTGGAATCCATGAGGAGTCGGCTGCCACGGTGGCTGAGCGAACGGAATCGGCGATGGCTCCACCCTGGCATCGGCAGTGGCGGCGACGAAAGCGGCGATGTTTTTTTCGTTCTCCTCGAGAAATACGGAACACGTGCAATACACCATCCGTCCGCCTGGCCGCAGCAGTGGCCAGAGCGCATCGAGCAGCCGCCGCTGCAATAGCGCCATCGCAGCGATATCGCCCGGCTGGCGCAACAGCTTTATATCCGGATGGCGGCGGATTACGCCGCTGGCCGTGCATGGCGCGTCGAGCAGGATACGATCGAACGCCAGACCGTCCCACCAGCTTTCCGGGCGGGTGGCATCGGCCTGCAACAAGTGCGCCTCGCTGCTCACCCGGCGCAGATTTTCGGCAACCCGCTCGAGCCGCCCGGCACTCAGATCTATCGCTGTGACCCGCAGGTTCCCGCCCGCTCGCTGCAACATGTGCGCAGTCTTGCCTCCGGGCGCAGCACACGCATCGAGCACACTCATCCCCGGCTCGGCATCGAGAAGGTCCGCTGCGAGCTGGGCGCCGGCATCCTGCACCGACACCACGCCCGCGTCGAATCCGGGCAGCTCGGCAACTCCGGCCGGGACATCGAGACGGATCGCATCCCCGGCCCATGGCGACACCTGGGTACCCGTTCCAAGCGCGGCATCCAGGCGCTGCTGGTAGCTGTCGCGTGATTCGACCCGGGTGGCAACCCGAATCCACATCGGTGGCTCGCTGTTGTTAGCCGCCAGTATCTGTTGCCACGCCGCCGGCCAATCGTCGCGAATAGCATCGATCAGCCATTGCGGATGAGCCCACAGCGACGTTTCGTCTTGATCTGCCGCCGCAATACGCGCCACCCGCTCGCGTTGAAAGCGCCGCAGGACGGCGTTGACCAGCCCGCGCGCCCAGGTCTTTCCCAATACCCGTGTCGCGCCGACTGTCGCCGATACCGCAGCGTGCGCCGGGATGCGGGTATGCAAAAGCTGGAACAGTCCCACGATCATTAACGCAAGAACGTCTTTGTCGTTGGTTTTCAATGGCCGATCGAGCATGCCGTCGACGAGCGCGGCGAGCCGCGGGTACCAGCGAATCGAGCCATAGCTCAGAGCGGCGAGCAGGCTGCGATCGCGCTCGGATTCCAGCCCCGCCTGCGCATCCGGCAGCACCGCGCTCAGCGATTTGCCGTCCGCCGCAACCGCGACGATGACGCGTGCCGCCGCAGCCCTGCTGTGCGAGCCGGCCGTCATCAACCGAACACGCGGCCGCGGAAATCGACTGCATTGATGATCTCGGAAGCAGCCACAGCGCGTTTTCCGGGTAACTGCATTCTGCGCAGCCGGAGGACGCCGGCGCCGGTACACACGTCGACTCCTTCGCGACCGACGGCGACCACCTCGCCCGGGATGCCCTTGCAGTCCCGATCGATCACATACGCATCCCAGATCCTGATGCGCCGATCGTCAAGCCGGCTCTCGGCGACCGGCCACGGGTTGAATGCACGGACCTTGCGCGCCAGCGCGGCAGCCGGTTCGGTCCAGTCGATATGCGATTCGTTCTTGTCGATTTTTGCGGCATAACAGGCCCTGGCATCGTCCTGTGCAACCGCGGGCAACGGGTCGTCGCGCAGTCGATTCAGCACATACAGCAGCGCTTCGGCCCCCAGCACGGCAAGACGATCATGGAGACTGCCGCCAGTCTCGTCGTCCGCAATATCCAGCACCGCCTGGTGGAGAACATCCCCGGTATCGAGACCCTCGTCCATCTGCATGATGCTGATGCCGGTCTGGCGATCTCCGGCCATCAACGCGCGTTGCACGGGGGCCGCACCGCGCCAGCGCGGCAGCAATGAAGCGTGAACGTTGATACAGCCAAGGCGCGGCAACTCGAGAATCGACGGCGGAAGGATCAGGCCATAGGCGACCACGACCATCAGGTCGAGATTGAGCGCGGCGAGAACGGCTCGCGCCTCCGGTGGCTTCAGACTCGGCGGCTGCAGTAGCGGCAACCCATGATCCGACGCAGCCTGCTTTACCGGGCTGGCAGCCAGGCGGCGGCCCCGACCGGCCGGCCGGTCGGGCTGGGTGAGCACGGCGACAACCGACTCCGGGCAGTTCACCAGCGCGGTCAGGCAGGGGACCGCGAAATCAGGTGTCCCGGCAAACGCGATTCGCAGCGGTTCAGTGGAACTGGCGATCGCAGATAGCCTCGCTGACGGTAGTCCGCCGATTCAGATTATCGAAGGGGTGCCCGAAACACCCGAGCGGGATGTGGCGGTGTCACGCCGTCCTTTTTCCATTTTCTTGCGAATCCGCTGGCGCTTCAGTTCGGAAAGGTAGTCGACAAAAAGTTTTCCGTCGAGATGATCCATCTCATGCTGAATGCACACCGCAAGCAGACCAAAAGCCTCTACTTCGGTCTCGTTGCCGTCCCGATCGAGAGAGCTGACACGGACATGCTGGAAACGCCGCACGGACTCGTAGATTCCCGGCACCGAAAGACAACCCTCCTCGGAAACGCCTTCATCGTCCGCCGCAATGATCTCCGGGTTGATCAGCACCACCGGCTGACTCTGGTCGTCGGATACATCCGCAACGAGAATTCGCTGATGCACATTGACCTGGGTCGCCGCGAGACCTATGCCAGGGGCCGCATACATCGTCTCGAACATGTCGTCGACAAGCTGACGCAATTTATCGTCAACTTTTTCCACCTTTTTTGCTCTGGTTCTCAGACGCGGGTCTGGATATTCCAGTATCTTTAGTTTTGCCATGGATTAGCCGGTACCATTTCGTGTATTTTCTGCAAAAATACGATAATGTTAAGAGAATTCTGACAGTTATGTTGCAAAAGTGCGACGACCGTCACGCCGTCCGGGGATTCTGGGGTAGAGGCTATTAAGAGCGACAACCGCGACCAACGTGCTGTAGGCAGTGATTATAACAGTGCCGGTCGCATTGACTGCACAACCTGACGGACGGAGCCAGCACCGATATGCGTCCCATTTGGCATCGCAAGACCCGGGCATTCGCCCTTGGACTTTCATTATCACTGTTCATGGCGATAACGCCGGGGCATTCCAGTAATTCGTTTATCACTCTCGCTCAGGCGGGCAGCGGCCAGGTCGAGCTTGCGGCCGGCCATCCGGACCGCTACGTGGTCCAGGTAGGCGACACGTTGTGGGACATCTCCAGCATGTTCCTGCGTGACCCCTGGCTGTGGCCGGAGATCTGGTATGTCAATCCGCAGATCGAAAACCCGCACCTGATCTACCCCGGCGATATTATTTCGCTGGTTTACGTAGACGGGCAGCCACAGCTTCACCTGACCCGCGGCAACACCGTGAAATTGTCGCCGCGAATTCGCGAGATGCCGCTTGACAAGGCGATCACTACGATCCCGTACCAGGCCGTCGAGGCCTTCCTGTCGCGGCCCCGGGTTTTGAGCAAGAAGGACGCCGAAGAGTCACCCTACGTGCTCTCCGCCAAGGACGGGCACCTGATCGCCGGCGCTCACAACTCGGTGTACGTGCGCGGTACCGATTTCAGCGAGGGCGACCTTTACAACGTCATAAGCGTCGGCGAACCGTTGGTCGATCCGGACGACGGTGATGTTGTCGGTTTCGAGGGCATCTTCGTCGGCGAGGGGCGCATAGAACGTGACGGCGATCCTGCCACAATGCTGCTCACGGCGACCGAGCGCGAGGTCCTGGTGGGGAACCGGTTGTTCCCGGAGCGCCACGATGTCCCGCTTTATTTCACCCCCCGGTCACCGCAAAATCAGATAGATGGGCGAATTATTTCGGTTGTCGATGCGACCCAGTTGATCGGACAGTACTATATTGTCGTCATCAACCGGGGCGCCCGTGACGGCATCGAGACCGGGCACGTTCTTTCCGTGTTCCGCGAGGGTGAGGTCGTGCGCGATCGGTTTGCCGACGGCGGCAAGGCATTCGCCGAGAAAGTCCAATTGCCCGAGGAATACGCCGGCGAGATGATGGTATTCAGCGTCGAAGAGAGGATCAGTTACGCGCTGGTCGTGCGGGCAAAGGATGTAATACACGTGCTCGACAGCGTTCGCACGCCGCAATAGCACGCCTGCTCGGATTGACTTTCCGGCACGCCCCGCAACGCGGGGCGTGTTCGGTTTTGGCTTACGGCATTCCACATGAACATTGATGAAACAGAGTCACACACCCGCGCACTGGGTCAGTGGAACCGCGATACCTGGCTGCGGGTGGCGCTGGCCGGACCATTGACCACGACGGCGCTGCAACAAATCGCGACTTGCCTGGCGAACGGACCCGATCTGAGCGCGCTATCCGAAAACGCGCTGATCCGCGCCGGCGTATCGAGCACCGCCGCGAAATTGTTGCTACGGCCGGACTCGGCGCTCGATCCCGCCCGGGAATGGCTGGAGCACCCGGGTAACCAGTTGCTGACGCTGATTTCACCGGAATATCCACCGCTGCTGCGGGAAATCCCCGATCCGCCGGTCACACTCTTCGCCAGCGGCCATTACGAATTCCTGCCGTTGCCGCAACTGGCAATAGTAGGCAGCCGCAACCCGACCCCGGCAGGCGAGATTACCGCACAGCGTTTTGCCCGATATTTCGCCGGGCGCGGTCTCGCAATAACCAGTGGCCTGGCGACGGGGATCGACGCGGCCAGTCATTCCGGCGCGCTCGATGCTGACGGAATCACTATCGCCGTCTGTGCAACCGGGCTGGACCTGACCTACCCGGCCGTCAACAAAGCGCTGGCAGCCCGGATAGCGGAGCGCGGCGCCCTGATCTCCGAATTTCCGCTGGGCAGCGCGCCACGGCGGCATCATTTTCCACGACGCAACCGGATAATCAGCGGACTGGCGGTCGGGACCCTGGTCGTCGAGGCGGCGCGGCGAAGCGGCTCTCTGATCACCGCAAGAACCGCTCTAGAGCAGGGGCGCGAGGTGTTTGCTGTTCCGGGCTCGATTCACAATCCGATGGCACGGGGTTGCCACCGCCTCATTCGCGGCGGCGCCAAACTGGTGGAGACGGCCGAAGATGTGCTCGAGGAGATTTCAGGGCTCGTAGGGGCCCAGCTGGAGCTAGCCGGCGAGCCCCCCGAAGCGCCTCCCGTGAGCGAGGATCCGCTGGATTCGGACTACATCAGACTGCTCGACTCAATGGGGTTCGAGCCGGTCAACCAGGATACTTTGGTCGAGCGCAGCGGTTTGACGGCTGCGGAGGTTTCCTCCATGCTCCTGATCCTGGAGCTGCGAGGCACGGTGGCGGCAGGGCATGGTGGCCTGTTTTACAGAACCGGGGCCAACGGAAGAAATTCATGAAAGAGTCTGTTCTGGACGTGCTGATGTACCTCTTCGAAACCTACATGGAGGAAGAGGACCAGCCCGAACCTGATCGCGACATCCTCCGCAGCGAACTCGCAAGCGCCGGTTTCAGCGGGGGTCAGATCGATCGCGCTCTCGACTGGCTTGACGGCCTCGCCCGCAGCGAGGAACGCAACGAGACGCGGGCGCCGGCGGCGCGATCGATCCGGGTATTCAATCGCCACGAAATCTCGCGTCTCGATAGCAGCTGCCGCGGTTATGTAATGTATCTCGAGCAGATCGGTATATTGTCCGCGGCCCAACGCGAACTGGTAATCGATCGGCTGATGGCGCTCGACAACGACGAAATCGACGTCGAACAAATCAAGTGGGTGGTGCTGATGGTGTTGTTCAGCCAGCCGGGCCAGGAGGCCGCTTACGCACGCATGGAAGATCTGGTTTTCGAGGAGGACACCGGCCTGGTTCACTGACAAGACACGAAAGTCTGCTTTCTGTGGCCGCGGCATGTCCCGCGGTTTGTTTTGTCGGTTGGAGAATGGCTGCTGATCTAACAGATGAGCAAGAATCTCGTTATCGTTGAATCGCCCGCCAAGGCGAAGACCATCAAGAAATATCTCGGCAGTGATTTCGAGGTCATGGCCTCTTACGGGCATGTCCGCGACCTCGTCCCCAAAGAGGGCGCCGTCGACACGGATCATGGCTTCGAGATGCGATACGAAGTCATCGAGAAAAACGAGAAACACGTCAAGTCGATAGAGAAGGCGCTGAAAAAGGCCGATGCCCTGTACCTCGCGACTGACCCTGATCGTGAAGGCGAGGCCATCTCCTGGCACCTGCTGGAGCTGTTGAAGGAAAGCGGCGCACTCGACGACAAGGCAGTGCATCGCGTCCATTTCTATGAAATTACGAAGAAGGCGGTCCGCGAAGCCGTGGACGAGCCGGCGGTACTGTCGACCGACCTGATCAATGCGCAACAGGCGAGGCGCGCCCTCGACTATTTGCTGGGATTCAATCTGTCGCCGTTGTTGTGGCGCAAGATCAGGCCCGGACTCGGCGCCGGCAGGGTGCAAAGTCCGGCATTGCGGATGATCGTAGAGCGCGAGGACGAAATCCGCGCATTCCAGCCGCGTGAATACTGGACGATCGAGGTAGACGCGGAAAAAGGCGCACAGACCTTCCCTGCCCGGCTGGCCCAGTACCTGGGCCAGAAGGTCGAGCAATTCAGCTTTGGCAACGGCGAACAGGCCGAAACCGTGCGGCGTACGATCGAGGCCGCGGCAAACGGCCAGCTCACCATCGCAAAGGTCGACAAGAAACAGCGTCGCCGCAATCCGGCCGCGCCGTTTACGACCTCCACGTTACAGCAGGATTCCGCGCGCAAGCTCGGATTCTCGGCCCAGAAAACGATGTCCGTCGCCCAACGTCTCTACGAAGGCGTGGATTTCGGCGAGGGTCCGGTCGGCCTGATCACCTATATGAGAACGGACTCGGTCAATTTATCGGCGGAGGCTTTGAACGATCTCCGCACGATGATCAGCGAGAACTACGGCAAGGACAAATTGCCGGACGAGCCGCGCCGATTCAAAACCCGGTCGAAAAATGCCCAGGAAGCACACGAAGCAATTCGTCCCGCTTTGGCCTCGATTCGCCCGCCCCAGCTAAAAGGGAAAATCGATAATGACCAGTTCCGGCTTTATGAATTGATCTGGAAACGCGCTGTAGCGAGCCAGATGATCGCAGCGATATACGATACGGTAGCCCTCGATCTGGTGCCCGGTGCGGACAGCGAGCGCGATCCGGCGGCGGAAGATAAGGTCATTCGTTTCCGTGCCAACGGTTCCGTGCTTGTGGAACCAGGGTTTCTCGAGCTATACCGCGAAGGCCGCGAAGATGCTGAAGACGCCGATACCGACCGCCGTCTGCCACCAATGGAGGCAGGCGAGGTTCTTGCGCTGAAGGAGATCCGACCGGAACAGCATTTTACCGAGCCGCCACCGCGCTTCAGCGAGGCTAGCCTGGTCAAGACGCTGGAGGAGTTCGGGATCGGCAGACCGTCCACATACGCCAGCATTATCCAGACGCTGAAAAATCGTGAATATGTCGAGGTCGAACAAAAACGCTTTCGCCCATCCGATGTCGGCCGCATCGTCAATCGGTTTCTGACCGAACATTTCACCCAGTACGTCGACTACGACTTTACCGCGCGAATGGAAGACAGCCTGGATGCGATCTCGCGCGGCGAAAAGGACTGGGTGCCACTGATGGAAGACTTCTGGGGGCCTTTCAAGGCACTGGTCGATGATAAGGCAACCTCGGTGACCCGCAGCCAGGTATCGCAGGCGCGGGTGATCGGCGTCGACCCGGAAAGCGGGCGTGAGGTAAGCGTCCGGATGGGACGCTACGGGCCATTCGTACAGATCGGCAAGCGCGAGGAAGAGGACAAGCCCCGGTTCGCCGGTTTGCGCCCCGGTCAGAAGATGGACGATATCGAGTTGGAAGAGGCACTTGCGCTATTCCAACTGCCGCGCGAACTGGGCGAGACCGCCGAGGGTGAGAAAGTCATCATCAATATCGGGCGTTTCGGTCCCTATGTCCGTTACGCGAATAACTTCGTGTCGATACGCGAGGACGATCCCTACACCATCGGGCTCGAACGCGCCCTCGAACTGATCGCCGCCAAGAAGGAAGCCGATCTCGCCCGAATTCTTCGCGAGTGGCCAGACGAAGGTATCCGCATTATGAAGGGCCGGTGGGGTCCGTATGCGACGGACGGTTCACGCAACGCGCGCCTGCCAAAGGAAACCGATCCGGCCGCGTTGATACTGGAAGACGTGAAAGAGCTGATCGAAAAAGCTCCGCTGCGCGGGGTCAAAAAGAAGGCCGCCAAAAAGAAAGCCGCAAAGAAGAAAGTCGCGAAGAAAAAGGTTGCGAAGAAAAAGGTTGCGAAGAAAAAGGCGAAGAAGAAAGCCGCTGGCAAAAAGAAGTCAACCGCCGCAAGAAAAGTCGCTCGCAAGCCGAAAACCGGCGTCGACACAGGCACGGTAGCCTCGGACGATGCCGCAGGAAAAGCGTCCGCGGGAAGCTGACGCGGTGCCAGGTCAGTTTGTTTATCGCCGTGCCGGCCGGATTCTTCATGACGGGGGCGTAATCGCCTACCCGACCGAAGCGGTTTACGGACTTGGATGTATCCCGGAGTACGACTTCGCGGTGGAACGGATATTGCGAATGAAGAACCGGCCGATGAGCCAGGGGCTCGTCCTGGTGGCTTCTTCGATAGACCAGCTCATGCCGTACATGGCACCGCTCACCCCGGACATAATGAAAAAACTGTTGCTCGGCTGGCCCGGCCCGCTGACATGGGTGGTCCCCGCAAGCGCCGCTGCGCCGCCGTGGATAACCGGCGGCCGCACCAGTGTCGCGGTCCGCGTTTCCGCTCATCCCGTCGTTCAGGCGTTATGCCGCTCGGTCGACCATGCCCTGGTGTCCACCAGCGCCAATCGCAGCGGCCGTCCACCGGCACGAAACCGGTTTACCGCGTTGCAGGGATTCAACCAGCAGGTCGATCTTGTACTGGCCGGGGACACGGACCCGCAGAAGCAGCCAACTGAAATTCGA
>Ga0102959_1000488_pt1 | contig 11151 bp, 9 predicted proteins | sample SalPonF2_B_D2_MG_FD_84520 | JGI IMG/M metagenome (GOLD analysis project Ga0102959, IMG submission 84520) | Salt pond soil microbial communities from South San Francisco under conditions of wetland restoration - Salt Pond MetaG SF2_B_D2_MG ...
AACATCGTGAGCAAAGCGGCGAGCGCGCCGTCCGGCATCCACGGCACGTCGCTGACAACATCCGCGATCTGCAACAGCAACCATCCGACGACCGCATAGGTGGCGGTAACGCGAAACACCTTGCGCCGCTTGAGCTGGCCGAGAAACCGCTGCACCACGCCCGGTTCCGAATCGGAGACCTGCTGGCGAGGCGTTACCGGTGCGATGAGGCGGTAATTGTCGTCATCCCTAATTTCGATGTAGGCCGGCGTGGCGGAATTGTCGCGAAGCCGGTGCCGCAGTTCCTTCACGCACCGCCGAACGGCATCTTCATTGACCGAGGCGGAGGGCCAGACCGCTTCACGCAGTCGCCCCACGCCAATCAGCTCACCGGCGTGCTCGGCAAGGTAAACCAGCAACTTCATGGTCTGGGGATGCAGGATTGCAACCCCACCAGGCCCGCGCAGTTCTCCTTCTTCCGGCGCCACTTCGTACTCACCGAGACGAAATCCCGCCTGCAAACCGCGAGCCATAGTCGATTCCCGTTCGGACCCCTGACGCTTTTCTCTCTTAGATACTAGTACACGCCGCGCGCGGTCGCCCGAATACCGGTAGATACATTCGATAACTCGCATATTCCCAATCAACGCGTCAATTCTCCCGCCTTCGTGCAATAGCGGTTCAATCGGACCTCAAAACAGCGATTTTCGATTAATCCAGGGATGGGGCGGCATCGCGAACAAGGCGCCACGATCGTCGTGCGGTATCTGCTCCTGGCGGTTGGGATTCTCGCCGCGCCGGAACCGCTAACGGTCAAGGCCGGTGGGTGCCAGCGCGGACCTGTCACTGTGCACCCTGTTGGTGCGCAGCCACCTGCGAATCGACGTAGTTTGTCGCGGGCCGGTGCTTTATCATTCCGGCGTGACTCCAGACACCCCGGACAACGGCACCCGCCGACTGCTACGGCACGGATTCCGCCTCGGCGACTTCGACGTCCGCCCGTTGAGCGGTGAGGTCAGCGGACCGGACGGCATCACGACGTTGCGGCCCGAAGTCATGGAAGTGTTGCTGAATCTCGCGGCCGCGAAAGGCGATGTCGTCGACGAGGACCAACTGGCCCACGCCGTCTGGGGCAGCAAAGGGCAAAGTCGCGCCCGCCTCGAACAATGCATCCGCGAATTGCAGGATTGCCTGAATAGCGGCATTGAGTCACTGCCGCACGTGCGGCGCGCGATCGAGGGCGGCTACCATGTAGTCGGTTCGCTGGTGCCTTACGATCCCGAACGCACCGAAATCAGGGAAACCGCAGCGGGCTACGTGCCCGCGTCCGGCGCGGACGGCCTGCGCGGTTTTGTCCGCGAGTTGCGCCGCCGCCGCGTTTTCCGCATCGGCGCGATGTACCTGATGGCGGCATGGCTGATCATCCAGATTGGCGAAACGACATTCCCCGCATTGCATATCCCGGACTGGGTGATGTCGCTGATCGTCGTGCTGGCCATCATCGGTTTCCCGATTACGCTGCTGCTGACCTGGGCTTTGCAACTTACCCCGGACGGCCTGATCGTCGATCTCCCGCACGGTGGCAATGATGGCCGCTGGCGGCATGCCTACATCGTCGGATTCGCCGCGCTGCTGATCAGTATCCCGTTTCTCGGCTACTACCTCGTTTACCCGGGCGATACACCGCCGTCAGATAATGGCGCTGTACCAGGTCCGCCACTCCTGCAGTATGCGAGCGCGCCGGAAAATTCGATAGCGGTACTGCCGTTTTCCAACCTCAGCGAATCGTCTGAGGACGAGTATCTTGCCGACGGTCTCGCCGAGGAGATCCTCAACGTGCTGGTGCGTGTTAGCCAGCTCAAAGTGGCGGCACGAACGTCTTCTTTTCACTACAAGGGCAAAAACGAAGACATTCGAACGATCGCCGCCCAGCTCGGCGTCAGAAAAATCCTCGAGGGCAGCGTCCGCCGCGCCGGCAACAAGCTCAGGGTGACCGCCCAGCTGATCAATGCCTCAGACGGTTTCCACCTGTGGTCGCAGACCTACGATCGCGGCACGGATGACATTTTTGCGATCCAGGACGAGATCGCGACCAAGGTCGTGGACGCATTGCAACTGGTGCTGACGGAAGCCAGCGCACAGGCGTTGACCGCGGGCGGCACCAAGAATGTTTCCGCCTACGATTACTACCTCAAAGGGAGAGCGTATCTCAGGCAGCCTGTCAGCAGCGAAACGGCGCAGCGCGCCGAGGAACTGTTCGAAAATGCGCTGACCCTCGATCCGGATTTTGCCCGGGCCTACGCGGGTCTGTGCGAAACCTATCTGCTCTGGTTTCGCGACGCTCGCGATGCAGACCTGTTCGACAAAGGGGAGGAAGCGTGTCGCCAGGGCGAGGAGATGGATGCCGACAACCTCGACATTCACCTTGCGCTTGGCCGGCTGTACCTGCAGTCCGGCCAGTTCGATCTGGCGGAGAAGAAGTTCGACGAGGCACTGTCGATCAATGCGACATCTGTCGACGCCGTAACCGGTCTCGCGCTGGTGTATGAGGAATCCGGCCAACCGGCGGCGGCCGAGAGCAGCTTCGGCAAGGCGATCGACCTGCAACCCGGTTACTGGTCGGGGTACAACGACCGCGGCACTTTCAGGCTGTTCAACGGCAACATTGACGGCGCCATCGCCGATTTTCGCCGGGTTACCGCACTGACTCCGGAGGGTTCGCGTGGTTACAACAACCTCGGCAGCGCCTATTACCGCAAGGGTGACCTGGAAAACGCGGCGTCCGCCTTTCGCCAGGCCCTGGAAGTCGCGCCAACCAGAAGCACCTACTCGAACGTGGGAACGATGAGCTACTACCTGGGCCGGTATGAAGAAGCGGCGCAGGCCTACACCGAGGCGATAAGGCTGGCTCCCGACGATCATCGGGTCTGGGGACATCTCGGCGATGCCAACCAGCAAATACCCGGCAAGGGCCGCGAAATGCAGGAGGCCTATCGCAAGGCCATCAGTCTTGCCGGCGCCGAGTTACTGATCAACGAATCCGATGCCGGGAAGATCTCCCTCCTGGCACATTATCATGCGAGCCTCGGCGATACGGCGCGCGCAACGCGACTGATTGGCAGCGCACTGGAGGATAACCCGTCGGACGCCGATGTGTACTACACGGCGGCCTTGGTCTATGCTCAGGCTGGCGATATCGACGCAGCGGTGACGGCTGCCGAAACGGCGATCGGTCAGGGATACCCGGATTTTCTTATTGCCAGGGAACCGCTATTCCAATCGCTGCAATCAAACGAACGATTCCAAAAACTAATCGCAGCTGCTTCTACGCGATGATGTCGCAACAAACATGAACGAAGGGAGACAAAAATGAGAAACGACCGACCCGAACGAAATCTCACTGCGCGCCTGGGGCTATTGTCCGGCACGGCGATTATGGCGCTGTCGCTGCTGACCGCCATGCCGGCGAATGCTCAAGATCCTTGCGACGTAAGTATCAGGATCAACACGTCCGGTAAGAGACCCGTCAGCGTCAATCCCAACGAGGCGCGACTGAAAACCGGCCAGACCGTGTGCTGGAAGGTCGTTGGCAAGCCCAGCGAGACTTTCCGGATCAGCTACCCGGATCGTTCGCCGACCACATCGTCGGGCGAGTCGGATCGCGGGTGGGTAAGGCAGACGATTACCGCGTCGGCCACCGGAGATCCGGAGCAGGACACCTACAAATACGACGTGACGATTCCGGGTGGTGGTACGCTCGACCCGTTAATTATTGTGGATCGGTAGCAGCGCCAGGAGACGGCGTCATAGCGCAGGAATGTAGCCCGAATCCGCCTCTCAACGCGACGGATTCGGGCGCCCTTCCATGCGCCAGACAATGCCGCCGGGACGCACTACATCGTAACGTCTGAGCTCCTCATTGACGGGGAACGCCAATCGAACCCGCGTGGAAGAGTGTGCGGTTGCCGCAGTGGACCGACAAACGTCATGCACATTCACCAGCACAACGCATTTTGATGACGAGACAACTATGAACACCGAACCGCGGAAGCAGGTAGCGGCAGCGATCGATATGAAGTCCATTCTGTGCGCCGCGATGCTGACCGCACTTGGCCTGGGCGCCGGACCTGCAGTTGCCGAGGACCCGCCGGGTTGCACCCACAGGGTTGTAATCAACAAGAGCGGTGCGAGACCGAGCAGCGTGAACAAGGACCCGCTTCATGTCCGTACCGGGGACAAGGTTTGCTGGAAAATTGCCGGCAGCCGCAGCGCGGATTTTTATATCACCTATCCGGGCCCGTCGCCGACCAATTGTCCGTCGCGCGCCAATCGCGGCTGGGTAGTTCACGAAATAACAGCCGAACATACCGGCAACGAATCGATCGACACCTACAAATACGATGTCGTCATTCCGCGCGGCGGCCGGCTGGATCCGAAGATCATAGTCGACCGTTAGAACACTCCCACACTGCTTGCCAGCCCAGACTGCAGCAACCGGGCCCGCTGACGCGGGCCCGGTTGGCATCTGAACCTGTCACAGCGGGAAGCCGCCCGCCACGCTCATCGGCGGGCCGCAGTTTTACCCGCTGCGTTGCGCTGCGACGGCACGAATTCGGTCGTGACAGCCTCGCGCAACAACTCGGGCGGCAGCAGCCCCTGGGCGAGGATGAAATCGTGGAACGCCAGCGCATCGAAATCGTCCTTCAACATCAGCTCGGTCTGGGTCCGCAGCGCCTGTAGTTTCGTATAGCCGTAATAGTAGGCGGTGGCCTGACCAGGCATGCGATAGGTGTAACGCTCGACCTCGTTCTGCGCCCAGGTCTCGCCAAGCACCACGTCCTCGAGCAGCACGCGCTTGGCATCCTCCGGCGTAATCAAACCGAGATTCAGCATCGGGTCTAGAAACATCCGCGCAGCTCGGGCAAGCCGGTACTGCAGCGAGATCATCTGTGCATCCAGCGGAAGGTAGGGCTTGGCAATCGCCTCGGCGTACAGTGCCCAGCCTTCCACATTGGCGCTGTTGAACGAAAACACCGCCCGCGCAATCGACACACCTTCCTCGATCATCGCCGAATACTGCAGCTCATGTCCCGGCCGCGCCTCGTGCGCGGTCAGGGTCCAGGTGCCGGCCTCGAAATTGTCGTCGCTTTGCTGCCAGCTGCCGTCGGCGTTCTTGCCGAGCTTCGGCAATACAAAAACCGGAAACTCGCCGGTATTGCCGATCAGGCGCGGCGTTTCGAGATGTGCCGCGGGTTGCGCGGCGGTCTCCGCCTCCGAGGCAATCCGGATACCCGCATCGCGATCGGGCAGCGATACCAGCCGGTTGTCGCGAATGATTTTCTCGAGATCCTTCAACCGTGCGTTGTAATAGTCGAGCAACTCATCGCCGGCGATCCGCTCTTTTTTCAAGAGCCGTATCACTTCACGATAATCGCTGGTGTCGTAGCCTTTCTGTTTCGCAATAAGCGGTGCCAGCGCATCCATCTCGTTGCGAATATCCATATAGCCCTGAGTCGCGGTCTGAATAAGCTGTTGCGGCGACTCGTAGACTCCCCAGTTGCGAAGCGCATCCTCGTAGAGGACCGCCGGCAATCGGTAGTCGTCGCGCGCACGCGGCAAAACCTCGGCTCGGACCCACTTGTCGTAGTCCGCGAGCTGGCGCACGATTTCCTGGTATGGCTCCTCCCAGCCCTCCAGCCCGTACTGCTGGAATAGCTGCTCGATGCCGCTGACATAAGACTGTGCGTTGCCGAGCTCCTGCTCTATCTCGCCCTTGTACGGGCCGATCAGTCCGGGGGTGTCGAAACGCTCGGCGGTCCGCGCCTTTGCCAGCTCGGTGATCGGCTCATAGCCCTCCTCGAGCCCGGCATACTTGCGCAGGCGGACGACAGCGGCCGGCTGCCGGGCGGCGTCGACCTGCGGGTCGAGTAATCCGCGCATGCCGTAGAAAATCGTCTGCGGCATATTGAGGTAGGGCAGCAGATTGTCGTACTCCAGTTGCGAGCTATAAATGTAGTCCTCTCCGGCCTTGATCAGAATCTGCAGATCCTGCCGGACCTTGGGGTCGGTTTCGTCGATCAGCCGCGCCTTCAACTCGGCGACGAGCACCCCGGCCTCCTCCATCTGGCGCTGGTGAATGTTTTCGCCGAGGTCGAAAATCTGCTCGTCGAGACCGTCGACGCCGAGCGAGGCGGCACCTTCCGGGTTGTACTTCGCCAGGAATTCCAGCACGAGCTGGGTGTGGGCATTGCTGCGGGCAACCCAGCTGCCTTCGGTGGCAGCCATGACCGGCATGGCGCAGGTAACAGCGACCAATACTGGCGCTATCCAGTAGCTACGCTTGGTTCTCATAAAAAGTCCTTGTGACGCGAAATCGCCGGAAGGCGCAGCGCACATTATCGGCCAGACACCCGGCCGGCGCAGCCGTTTCCGATCAAATACCCGGCCGGCGCCAGGATTGGAGGCCGGAAACCACCGCGTATCGGCCGCGGCGAAAATTGGTACCGAACCGGCTTACTGCCTGCTCCAGCGACGCCACACGACGTAGCGATACGTGGCCCTGACCGCCGGCGCGATCAGGGTCGCGCCCACGACAGCGATCATCGTGCGCGGCTCACTGTGGATTCCGGTTGTAAGCGACAGCAAGGCAACACCGAGAAAACCGGTCGGAATAAAACCGGACAGCGCCTGGCGGTAAAAAGCCAGCCATTGCCGCGACGCCCACAACATGGAACAGGGCCGGGCACCGAACTCCGCATTCATGATTTTCATCGCCTCCACTCTCCAGATGTTTGATCCGGTGACCGGGCCGGAACAACGGTCCGCCCACAGTCGTGACCCGTGGATCGGCATTCTGCAGGTGGAAGCGGCAATGAATTTGGCCAAAAGCCGCAACCGCTGGTTGCATTGCAGCAATTACCTGCCGCAAATCCCCCCGAGACAGGCAGCGGTTGCCCGTCAGACCTCAACCATCTGTTTTTATGCGTTTATTTTTTGATACGGGGTGCTGATCCGATTACTGTATTTATATACGAATATATGTTTATTTATACAGATAGCCGAACATGGCCAGAACCTGGAAATGGCAGGCTGAGAAATCCAGGCAAACCCCAGGCAAACCAATACGGCCGGGGTACCCCTATTTGCAATGCCTGCGCCCGGTTAAAAACAAGGAGATGAGACCCCCTTCACGGACACCCGGCCGGTTTTGCGGCATCTTGTGTCGTAACACAGACGCGAAGGGTCAACGGTCCATGCATTTTTTCAGCAACCGGCGGAATACCGCCACCGCCCGCCACGATGCCGGCGACGCCGGGCGCACCGATGCGACGACCACGCCCAGGCCGATGATTGCCCCCTTGCCTTTTGGCCCGTCGCGGATGCAACCCTGCACCGAGCTGTTCGAGGAAGAAAGCGGAATTACCGGCGTGTTTTACCCCGAGGACCACGTGGGACGCGGATAACCACGCCAGCACCCGTCACCTTTCGCACCGATCACGCAAAGGACGCAATCGCCGCAGCGAGACACTTCGACCTGCCGTGAAGCCGGTTCGGACATGATCCGACTTTGGTTGCCGCGGGTCCTTGGCGGCAACTCCGGCCGCGGTGGACTTCGCCGCCACGTTCATCGATGATGCCAGAGCCCGACTCGATACAACCGCAAACCTGATAGAAGGAATCCGGGCCAATATGCGTATCGTAGCTCTGCTCGCCCTGATATTTTCGGTACTGCCTGCCCCGGCGCAGACGGTCGACCTGCCGCCGTTACCGGCGATAAACGATCCGGCAACGAACGAATACCTGCCGGGCAAAATCATCTGGGCCGACCTGTTCACCAACAATGTCGAGCGCGCCAGGAGATTTTACGAGCAGGCTTTCGGCTGGGAATGGCGCGCTATCAGCAGCGGCGAGCATGCTTACGGCATTTTCTATAATGCCGGCCTTGCGGTTGCCGGTGTCGCATATCGCGCGGCACCTGAAGGCATCGAAGACTATGGCCGCTGGGTCCATTACGTTTCCGTCGGCGATGTAATGGCTGCAGGCAGCGAAATTGTCGCGAAAGGCGGCGAGGAATTGCTCGGCTACCGCAACCACGCAAATCGCGGTGAATTTGCCATCTACGCGGGCCCGCACAAGGAAGTCTTTGGCATCATGCGCTCGTCGACAGGCGACCCCGGCGACTATCGCGCCGATTTCGGTGACTGGATCTGGTGGGAACTCTTTACTCGCGACGTCCAGTCATCTATCGAGTACTACCAGGCGATTTTCGACTACGAGATTTTCGAAAAGGAAGATACGCCCGATTTCATCGATGTCTATCTGCAGCGCCACGGCTATGCGCGAGCGGCGATTGGTCCATTGTCTGATGAGTCGGAACAGGTACCCACCTGGCTCGGTTTTATTCGCGTCGAGGACATGACCCGAAGTCTCGAAAACATTGTTGTCCATGGTGGCAAGGTATTGCTGGCCCCGGAACCGGATGTTCTCGATAGCGACCTCGCCGTCATCGCCGACCCGGTCGGCACGCTCATCGCGTTGCTGCGGTGGGATTACCCCGAGGGCGATACGGAGGAACTGCCATGACCAGGGCGATGATCACCGTATTCGCAAGCGCGGCCATCCTCGCCACCTGCCTGACCCTGAGCGGGTGTTCCGGCAGTGGCGGTTCGAGCTCGACGACGGTCGGCGTCAGCAGCGGATACTACGGCGGCTCGTACTGGCGCGATCCCTATTATCGTTACGGCTGCTGCTACAACAACACCGTCGTCGTCCGCCCGCCTCACCACCGGCCTCCGGGTCACAGGCCACCGACGCACCGGCCCCGCCCCACGCCGCTGCCGGCGCGGCCGCGGCCGACACCGCGCCCCCGGCCCCGCTAGTGCCGGCCGGACGACCAGCGCGGTATTGCTGATACGCAGCGCGCTGCGCCCGATCGGTTTGCACCTGCGCCGCACCTGCCGCTTATGTCAAAATCGTGATCTGCGTCCCGGCTTCGCGAGTCCGTGGCGCCTACACTGCGATTCCAGTCTGTCGTCATGACAGCACGCGGCGTTGTTTGCCGCGAAAGTCAGAAAAATCTAGCCGGATGCAGGGATGATACGAACCACTTTTTTGTTTTTCTTGGCAATACTCTCAGCAGTAGCCAGCACAGCCGCCGCAGAATCCGTGTTTCACCGACCCGCCGGGCTGGAACCGGACATCGCTTTCTGGACCCGAATCTATACAGAAGTGCCTACGACAAGCGGCCTGATCCATGACAACCGCAGACTCGGTATCGTCTACGAGCAGCTGGACTACAGCGCGAACACTCCAAGAAGCGAGCGCAAGAAAGACGTTTCCGCAGCAAAAAAGCGCTACAAGAAAATCCTGTTGCGGCTCGCAAGCGGCAAGCGCATCGGGCTGACAAAAGACGAAATTCGCGTGCTGGAGTTGTGGCCCGGCGACGTTACCAACGACGAACTGAAGGCGGCCGCTTCGCGGCTGCGATTCCAGCTCGGTCAGGCCGACAGGTTCCGCGCCGGCCTGATCCGGTCCGGCCGCTGGAAACCGTTTATCAACGAGACTCTCGCCAGACGCGGACTACCGCCAGAGATTGCGGCCCTGCCGCATGTCGAATCCTCATTTAATCCGGACGCCTATTCCAAGGTTGGCGCGGCCGGCATGTGGCAGTTCACGCGATCGACCGGCCGGCGTTTCATGCGTATCGATCACGTGATGGACGAACGGATGGATCCCTACATCGCCACGGAGGCGGCAGCCAGTCTGCTTGCCTATAACCATGACACCCTCGACAGCTGGCCGCTGGCGTTGACGGCTTATAACCATGGCGTGGCCGGGATGCGCCGTGCCATCCGCAAGCTCGGCACCGACGATCCCGAGATCGTGCTGCGTCAGTATCGCGGCCGGACTTTCGGATTTGCATCGCGAAATTTCTACCCGGCGTTTCTGGCCGCGGCCCAGATCGATGCCGATCCGGAGAAGTATTTCGGGCCGCTGGAAATAGACAATCCGCCGGATATCGTCAAGGTATCGATGGACGATTACGTCAGCACCGCGGCGGCGGCTGAGAGCTTTGGCGTGGATGAGGAAACACTGCGCTACTACAACCCGGCCCTGATGCCCACCGTCTGGACCGGCAACAAGTACATCCCGAAGGGTTACGAACTGCGCTTGCCGGGCCATTCGGTCAATGGCGATATTAATAGCCTGATGGCCGCCATCGACGCGAGCCAGCGTCATGCACAACAAAAGCCGGATGTCATCCACAAGGTGCAGCGCGGCGACACGCTGTCCGGAATTGCCAGCGCCTATGGCGTCACGGTCAACGACCTGATGCAGATCAACAATCTGCGCAGCCGCAACATGATCCGCGCCGGGCAGGTACTGCGCCTGCCTGGCGCCGGCGCCGCGGTCGTTGCTGCGGATGCGAAACCAGTCGTCGTTGCCGCTGCCAAAACCCCGGTTTCTGGCGGCGTCGCATCAACCGGTACCACACCGAAGGCCACGACTGAACCGGTTGCCGCGGCGCCTGCCGCATCCCCAGCGCAACCGGTCGCGGACGCGGCAGATAGCGAGGTCGTTGTCGCCACCGCCATGCCGGTGCAGGAGAAAGAGGCAACCGTCGAAACTACCGAATTCGGGGCACTCGCCACGGCCCAGCCGGATCTCGCCGCAGACCCCAGCGACTACACCGTAGCCGATGACAACCGGATCGAAGTCCAGGCAATGGAGACCCTCGGTCACTATGCCGACTGGCTGCAGATCCGGACCCAGCGCCTGCGTGACCTCAACAGCCTGACCTTCGGCAAACCGGTGATCATCGGCCAACGCCTGAAGCTCGATTTCTCCAAAGTCGACCGGTCCGCGTTCGAGCAGCTGCGGATTGCCTACCATCGCGATCTGCAGGAGGCATTTTTTGCCCGCTACCAGATTCGCGATATGGAAATTCACAAAGTGAAGCCCGGGGACTCGGTCTGGGTGCTGGCGCAAGGCCGCTACAAAGTCCCGGTCTGGTTGCTGAGACAATACAACCCGGACCTGAACTTCGACCGGATAAGGCCCGGCGCGGAGGTCCACTTTCCGCTGCTGCAGCCACTCGATGACGGTTCGTCGCCGGCGATCTGACGCGCCCGGGCGGCCGCAGCCAGTCCGTCGTCGCGCTGCACTGCGGCT
>Ga0102959_1000489_pt1 | contig 11146 bp, 12 predicted proteins | sample SalPonF2_B_D2_MG_FD_84520 | JGI IMG/M metagenome (GOLD analysis project Ga0102959, IMG submission 84520) | Salt pond soil microbial communities from South San Francisco under conditions of wetland restoration - Salt Pond MetaG SF2_B_D2_MG ...
ACCGATTCCAGTTTCCCCTTGTATACCAAAACCTGTTTCTCCTTGAACTCCTTGTAAACCAGTTACACCCTGCAATCCGGTTTCTCCTCTTAATCCTGTTTCACCAGTTTGTCCAGTTTCGCCAGTAACTCCAGTTTGTCCAGCTACTCCAGTTTGTCCAACAATTCCCGTTTCACCCCGAAAACCTTGTAATCCAGTGTTACCTTGAATACCCTGGATACCTGTTTCACCCCGTAATCCTGTTTCTCCTTTAATGCCTTGTAATCCTGTTTCTCCCAGAATTCCTTGGACCCCAGTTTCGCCTCTTACTCCAGTTTCACCTTGAATTCCTTGTAATCCAGTTTGTCCTAATTGACCAGTTTCGCCTTGAATACCTTGAAGACCAGTATCTCCTATTAAACCAGTATTTCCTTGAATTCCCTGTAATCCAGTTTGCCCAGCTACTCCAGTTTCACCTTGAATACCTTGTAATCCGGTCTGCCCTAATTGACCAGTTTCACCTTGAATACCTTGAACACCAGTTTCTCCTATTAATCCAGTATTTCCTTGAATTCCTTGAATTCCAGTTCCGCCAATTAAACCAGTTTCACCTTGGATTCCTTGCAATCCTGTCTCACCTTGAGAACCTTTTAAACCAGTTTCGCCCTGAACGCCTTGAACACCTTGCAAACCTGTTTCGCCTCTAATACCTTGTGACCCAGTTTGTCCGGCTACCCCTGTTTCACCTTGAACGCCTTGAAGACCTGTCTGTCCTAATTGACCAGTTTCTCCTTGAATACCTTGAAGTCCAGTTTCTCCTATTAAACCAGTGTTTCCTTGGATTCCTTGTAATCCAGTTTGCCCAGCTATCCCAGTTTCACCTTGAACGCCTTGAAGTCCGGTCTGTCCTAATTGACCAGTTTCTCCTTGAATACCTTGAACACCAGTTTCTCCTATTAAACCAGTATTTCCTTGAATTCCTTGAATACCTGTTTCACCTTGTAATCCAGTTTCGCCTTGAGAACCCTCTAAACCAGTTTCACCTTGTAAACCACTGGGGCCAGTTTCTCCAGAATATCCAATTCCGGTTTCACCTTGGAGACCGGTATCACCTTGAGCACATATTGGGCGTGTATCAACACAAACTTTTTGATAATCTATATAAAGATGATCTGTTTCTCCGCTTCCAGTAGCATTTGATAATCTTATTCTTATATAAATTTTATTATTATTTATATAATCAGAAACATCATAAAGTGAGCCTTCTATCAAAATTTTTCTAAGTTTCTCTACATCAGAAGGATTTTGATTTCCTTGTTCTAAAATTTCCCATTGACTATTAATATTATTCCAAATTTCTAATACAGCTACTGGAATATCTAACCCACTTGCATCACTTGTTGCTCTTGTCCAAGCAAGAATTTCGATTCTAGAAATTAAATTTTTATTCGTTGTTAAACTACTAATATCATATTCATATAAACTAAATAAACCATTATTTTGAGTCGTTTGTATAAAATTATTTTCTGAAACATTATAAGTGTATTCGGCAGAATATTGAATTGTTGTATATTCTGATGTTCCACTATCTAAAATAAAATTAGTAGGATTTAAAGCTTTTATTATATTATGATTTTCCTGATTATGATATGCAACATGAGTTGAACTTGGCGCAACTACATTATTCAAATCAAAACATTGAATAAATCCACAGGTACCAGTTATTCCTTGAATGCCTGTTTCACCTTGTATTCCAAGTCCAGTATCACCTTGAATACCCTGGAGTCCAGTATCACCAATTAATCCAGTTTCCCCTTGGATACCTGTTTCTCCCCGAACGCCTTGTTCTCCTTGTTCACCTTGAATACCTTGAACGCCAGTACTTCCTTGTGGACCAGGTAAACCTAATGTTCCAGTTGTTCCTTTCACTCCAGTTGCGCCCTGGGATCCAGTAAGCCCTGTTTCGCCTTGTAACCCAGTTATCCCTTGATCTCCTTTTGGACCTTGAATTCCTTGTATTCCAGTATGTCCTTGTTCTCCTTGAACTCCTTGAATACCCTGAATCCCTTGTAATCCTGTTTCTCCTTGATCTCCTTTTTGGCCAGTTAAACCTGTTTCCCCTTGTAAACCAGTTTGTCCAATTATTCCAGTTTCGCCTTGTAATCCATTTAAACCAGTCTGTCCTTGTGGGCCTTGTATACCTTGCGGCCCTTGTAAACCAGTATCTCCTTGATCTCCTTCTATGCCTTGAATTCCAGTTTGTCCAATTATTCCAGTTTCTCCTTGTACACCAGTTTCTCCTTGTAATCCAGTTTCCCCTATCGGTCCACCTGAAGGTCCAGTTTCCCCTTGTGGTCCAGTTTCTCCTGGAAGTCCTGCAACCCCAGTTTCTCCTATCGGTCCACCTGAAGGCCCGGTTTCCCCTTGTAATCCCGTCTCTCCTTGTAATCCAGTAGAACCGATTCCAGTTTCCCCTTGTATACCAAAACCTGTTTCTCCTTGAACTCCAGTATTTCCTTTTGGTCCTTGTATACCTTGCGGGCCTTGTAATCCTGTAGCTCCTTGATCTCCTTGAATTCCTTGTATTCCAGTATTTCCTTGAATTCCTTGAAGTCCAGTTTCTCCTATTAAACCAGTTTCACCCCGAATTCCTTGAATACCTGTTTCACCCCGAATGCCAACGCCTGTTTCTCCTTGGATTCCTTGAAGCCCAGTCTGCCCTAATCCAGTTTCACCTTGTAATCCAGTTTCGCCCCGAATTCCTTGAAAGCCTGTATTTCCTATATTTCCTTTCGGACCAGTCACTCCTTGTTCACCCGGGATTCCTTGAATTCCAGTATGTCCTTGTTCTCCTTGAACTCCTTGAATACCCTGAATTCCTTGAATACCCGTATTTCCTCGGATTCCTTGTAATCCAGTTTGTCCTTGAGAGCCTTCTGGCCCAGTTATTCCAAATATATTATTAGATCTTATAAAACGTGGCATTTATCTATTCTCGCTTTGAAGATTATAATGTCCAACTATTCTTACATCTGTATTAGCTTCATCACTAATAATTGAAATTCCAGTATTTTGCAATATTTTTTTATCAAGAGAATAATAACCATATCTATACACTGGAATTCCTTCATTTAATGCAGCAGTTGAGCCATCTATTTTTACATAAATTGTTGCTGTTTCACTATTATTAGCTATTTCGATTCCAATAATATCTTGCAAAAATTTAATATTAACAGATGAAGTTCCAATTAATTGTGATTTTTCTTCACTTTCAAGAGGTTCATCTGGCATTACAGGTTGTGAACGATTATATTCAGCCATTGTTTCTCCTTAAACTCGTATTCCCTGCATACTCATATTTTTATGAAATAAATAAACTAAAGAAGCCAATAACGCTCTATCTTTATTTTTAAATTTGTTCAAAATTTCTCTTACATTTTTTTGTCCAAAAATGTCAAGAATTTTATCTTCATCTGTTAATTTTTCAGCTACAGCTTCCATCAATGCATCAAATTTTTTATTTGTAGTTGTTTCAAGAGTTTTAATTTTATTATTTAAGTAATTAATATTCTTATTAAATGTTTTTAAGTCAGAATTTCTTTTTTCAAATATTCTTTTTTCTGATTCTGAAAGATCCATATTAATTGTTTCAGTTTCTTCTGCTGCGCCAATTGCAATTTCTTTCGCTATTGAAAGAAGGTATTTTACCTTTTTTCTTAAATTTGAAATGTCTTTTTGCTCTTTTTCAAATTGATGAACGAATATATCATTTTTTTCTTCTTGCTTTTTTATTTTTTCAAGAAAAATTTCATTTATCTTCTTTTGCGCCATTAATTCTTGTTTTAATTCTTCAATTTTTGTTTTAAATTCATTATCTTTTTGTTCTTTATATTTTAAAAATTTTTGTTCAAATTTTTCTTCAATATTTTTGAATCTCTTATCAAAATCATCATGCTTTACCCAATTAAACATTTTAATCTCCTTTAATTTTTATTAATTAATTTTTAATTTTAAATACTAAATTTAAAACCTTCAAATGATGCTTCAAATTTTTGAGGATTTGGTTCATCATGTTCTGCCGTTACTGTAATTGTCATTCCCGCAGGAATTTCTCTACCATCAATTCCAAATTCAAATTTTTGATTTCTATCGTTCCAACTACTTCTAAGTGTTCTTATCGTAGTTCCACCAACTTTCAATTTAAAAACTGCATCTCCCGTACCACTGCAAATAATCTCTTTTATTTTGTATTTTGAAATATTAGAATATGTAAAAATTGTAGTTTCAACATTACGTGCTACTGCAGCAGTTTCTTCATAATCACTTAATGGAGTATTCGAAAAAGGATCTTGTCTAATTATTAATTTTCTTAAATCATCTACAAGAAGATATTCAAGAGTTGTCCCATCTGTACGTGCAGCGACTTTTACGTTTGAAAGAGTAATATTCCCTACATCTACTGTAACATCTGCGTCTGTAATTAATTTTCCATCGTCTGTAAGAAGAATTTTCTCCCATCGATGTCTTTCTGGAACCCAACCAAAAAGATGTTCATTCTGTACTTCATTTTCATTTTCAAAAAATGGTTCAACTCCATGAGGCCAAACTACAATTGGATCTGAATTTGCTATATTAGATTCAATACTTGATTTATCTACAAACGTTAATTTAAAATAATATTTAGTCCCACGTACAACACCACCTTGAAGAGGAGGAACATTCAAATTCTCTGGAATAGGAATATCCTCATCTTTTATAACAATAGTGACCTTGCCTTTATAGTCACCTTTATTAACTATGTTAGGGATGTTTGATTTTAAAAGAGTGAAGGGACCTGTTTCAGATGAGCCAGCATAAAGATTAAAACTTTTTGCATCTTTTGCTGGAAGTGGTTTCCATCCAAAACGAATATCGTTTTTACGACGATACAATACTTGTAGTATAGGTACAGTTGTAGGCACTTTTCCTTCTCCAATCAGTAAACTGAACGTTGTTCACTTAAAGTGTTGTTCGTCTACAAGTTAATCTGATTGTTCAGAATAAATGTAGAAAATGTTATTATTTTATAGAAATTAATTAATTAATAGGAAGTTAATTCAGAAGATAAAGCAAAAGCTAGCTAACCTTTTTCAGCCAGCTAGCTTTTTTAATAAGAATATTAAAGCTTTAGAAATTAACCAATATTAATAATAAGATTTAATGCTCCACCTGAAATATTCTTAACAGTAGTTTGAGTAAGAGCAGCATTATGAGTTACTTCATAATCAGTGCCAAGAATAAGAGCTTTTCCAGTACTATCAAGAACGACTACATTAGGAATTGCATAAAAATTATGAGCAAAAACTACTGTTCCGTTATTTGCAACTGCTTCTGTATGATTAATATCAAGAAGTCCAGCATTTACATAACGACGAATATCACCTTTTTGAGCACTAAAAAGAACGCCTGATGTATCACGAAGATATGCAACATCGCCAGCGTCAAGAGCAAGTTCTCTATGCAACGCATCTGGCGCTACACCAAGAATTGCTTTTCCAAGATCATTAAAAGTAAGTTTATCAGTGTTTGAACTTTTAGCAGTAAGAATCATTTTTTATCCTCCTTAAAATTATATTTATACCGTTTTCATTTTACCATTTGAATCCACAGCAGCTGGAATATAACGATTATTATCCTCATCATATCCATAAATAATAACTTTATCTGCATGTGGAATAATTTGTTCTCTTGTAGGAATTTTTATCGGTCCAACTTTTGCTCCTTCTACGCCTCCTACTACAGGAGCCATTTTAAGCCAATTAGTAATATTATTATCCCAACCAGAAACATTTGGATCAGGAATAACATCAATCATAATCTTTCCACGAATAGCTGATTTATTACTTGGAACATTCAAAATACCTTCAACAAAAGAATTAGTAAATGTTCCGCTCTCTGCAGAATCCCAATAAAAATTAAAACTATCAACATTCGAATAATCAGAATGATTGATTAATAATCTAACTGTATTGGATAGTCTATAAATAAGCTGGACTCCAGTAATAGCCATTCATTTTCCTTTTATTCAGATTTATTTTTTGTTGATTTTCTACCAGTTTTTCCTCTTCTTTTTGCCATCTTCTTTCGCGTAATTTTTTTATCAAGTGTTTTCTTAACATCATTTTCATCTTTAATAAGTTCCGGAGTAGAAACTCCAGAATTATCAAAAATATCATTATCAACTAAATCTTTAACTGGTTCATCTACAGCTTTTTTAATTTTTTTACCCAAATCTTTTTCAAGTTTTTTAGGTTGTTCTTCTTTTTGAAGTGTTTCCTTTTTCACTTGAATTTTTGATTCTTTTTCTAAAATGGGGGTTGCTACATCTTCAGTTTCATTTTTCATAAGTTCAACATCAGATGAAGTTCCAATATTATTTACAGAATCTTCAAAACGTTTTTTACTATTTTCATTAATTAATTTATTTGCTCTTGCTTGTCTTACTTCAAGTGATTTATTAACTTCACTAACATCAGGAGTTCCTAATAATTGGGTTCTATTAATGGCTTTCTTAGTTCCGGCCTGCGAATCTTGAATTCCAGCTTTATTAATTCTAGGAATTTTTAAAAATTGTGAAGCTTCTTTTTCAGTTACTTCTACCATCCATTTTGCCTTTATAGCAGCTTTTACTGCTTTTGAAGCCTCTGCAACATGTGATTCAAGAGAAAAATATCCTTTGTTTTTATCTTGCGATGAGATATTCATATGCAGATCAGATAATCTAAATCCTCCAATAATATTACATTTATAAAATTTAAGATGACTCATTTAGGATTCCTCCAAATTAATTTTTTTAAATCTTTAATTAATTTATAATGCTCGACCAATTTCATCTCTTGCATCATCAAATTCACCCTGTCCGATATCAATCCATTCATCATCGCCAGTCTGCGCTGACATATCAGCTTCAGGATTTTGTTCAGAAGGATCTTGTTCCATAGGATGCCCCTCTGTAGCGTCTTTAATAATCTTTTCGTCTTTGCTTGATTTTTTTTCATCAGCTTCAGGTTCTTTTTCTACTGCATCTTGAACTTCTTCAACATCATCCTGATATTCTGCATTCATAGCTTCAATTTCATTAGCAATACGACGAAGTCTTTTAGCAAGTCTTTTATTTTTATTAGCAGCTTTTCCAACTGCATCACGATCATCGTTTTCCCAATTATTACTAGGCGCTACTTCTTCTTCATGTTCTTTACCAAGCTGACCTTCTGTTGCTGAAGGATCATATTCTTTAACAGTATCAGATTCATATCCAGAACTTAAATCTCCTACAGGAGATGCTTTCTTTTTATTTGGCATTTAAAGCCTCCTTTTTTATTTCAATTAATTCAATGAAATGCTACTTTACTAACATTTATTTTATAACTAAGATATAAAAGCTTTAGAAAAGATAAAATTAACAATTTCTCCAACTCTTTTATAATGTCTAAATCTTCTTCTACGTTTCAAAGGATTTTTATGTTTTTTTCTATAAAGCTTTTGTTTTCTTTTAATTTTTTGTCTATTTTTTCTGTAATATTGTCTTCTTCTAGCTCTAGTAACTCCTCTTGAACGTCTTTGTCTTTTTACTCTTGGAGTATAAGATTCTTTAATTTCTTCTGAAATCTTTTCAATTTTTTCAGATACATCAACATCAATTTGTTTTGTTTCTTTAACTATTTCTTGTAATTCTGCTATTATTATTTTATACATTTTATTAAAGCCTTATTTTTTTAACTTAGCTTTTTTATGTTCTACTTTTTCTTTCAATTCATCTACAACATTAAAATCCATAGCAAGTTTTTTAGCATGCAACAAATTTTCTAATGCATCAATTAAATCATCCATATCAAGTTTTTCAAGTTCTAACCCAACTGTTTTCGTTGCTTTTTTAAACCATTCTTCATCTTTTAAATGATCAAATTCATCTACAGCTTTTTTCATTCGTGGATCTAAACCTTCAACTTTTTTATTATTTTCATCCATTCCCAAAATTCTTTCAGTTCTTTTAACGTTAGCAAGAATTTTTCCAACATGTTCTTGAATTTTCTTTACACTTTCTTTCTTATTATGACTCTTATAAAGAATTAATCCAAGAATTGCTGCTGCAATGGGACCATTTAAAAAAGTAAGAAGAGAGCCTGAAAGCTCTAATAAAGCATCTAATTGTTCTAACATAATTTATCTCCTGCTAGAATTATTTATTTTGCCAAATTTTTTCTACAATAGAATCTATCTTTGAAGCTGTTTTCTTCATTCCACTTTTAAAACCTTTTTTAATGAGATGCGCCTGAACAGATGCTTTCATTTCAAGAGTATCTTGTCCAGGAAAGAAATTTTCTCTAACAATCATGCAAGCTTCATGCAAACAATCAATTGCCATTTTTCCTTCATGAGCAGCAAGTATTTTTGCAGTATTTACTGTTTCAACTACATGCGCCCCAGTAAATCCTTCTGAAAGTTTTATTACATCATCGCTAGCATTACTTCCAAGATTTTTAAAATAAATTTTTTGAAGTCTTTCAGCATCAGGTAACCCAACTTCAATTTTTCTATCAAAACGCCCCGCTCTATTTGTAAGAGCAGCATCAAGATGTTCAAGTTTATTTGTTGAAGCCATTACAACAAGTGGTTCTCTATGATGTCTCATTCCATCAAGATTTGTAAGAAGATCTCCTAAAAGATTACTACTTACATTTATAACATCTCTATTTCCACCACCAACCATATCAATATCTTCAAACGCTAAAACAGTAGGTCCAAGATAAGAAATTATATTAAATAATGCACTCATTTCCATTTTTCTAAATGATTCTGCTGTAACATGAATTCTACTAACTCCTTTATCTTCTAATTCTCTGAACACTGCTTTAACAACAGAAGTTTTTCCCGTTCCCGGAGGACCATACATCATAATTCCACGTCTTGTAACTCCAGCAGTAGCAAGTTTTTTATCACCAAGAAAAGCAACTGTATTAAGTTGAATATCTTTACGAGCCTTTTCAGTAAGAACAACATCATCCCAATTTACTTGTGGCACATCAGCGAAAGTTAAATTCCAATCTGCAGCATATAAATTTTTTCCTCTATATTGATTGTTTGCTACAAGATTCTTTTCAAATCTTTCTTGCCATTCTTTTGCTTTGTCTCTTTGGTCCGCATATACATTAATAACAAAATCATCATAATGCATATTAGCACAAATTATCATATTATCATAAATAGCTGTTAGACTATTAATGCAAGCTGCTGTTTTTCCTAAATCTACAGGAACGTCTGTAAGCCCGACTTTCTTTGTAAATTCTCCCCCGGTCGCTATTTTTGGGGGATTCACTGTCATTTCTTTAGTAAGAACATATTTAGCCATTGGCACCATCAATGCGCTAAATTTTCTGCCTACTTCAATTAGCCCGTTATAACGAGCAAAAGCTGTTTTTTTCATAGCATTTTTCTCTCCTACTTTTCCTCCCATATTTTTATAAATATGAGTAACAAGCCCCCAATCTTGATCTACAAAATCAGATTCAGATTTATCTTTTTGTTTTTTAACTATGTCTTTTGCTTTTTCCCATTTATCTTCATTTTTAACCCAAGCAGGCATGTTATTTCCTTTTTTTAGCATTAGCGCCAAAACTATTTTTATATTTTAAAAGTTTTTCTTTTGAAGCTTTACTAATAAGATCCCCAATAGTGATAGAAGCAGATTCATTATAGTCTTTTTTAACGAGTTGTTCTTTTTCTTTTGGCTTTTCTTGAAGATATTCAACATTCTTTTTTAACGTTCTATAAACTTTTTTTCCTACTTTATTAGAATGAACAAACAATGCATGTTTATTATTCTTTCCATTTTTAAAAACCCAAATTACTTTATCTTGGTAAATTCCTTTATCAACTTCATCAAGATTTGCTTCTCTTATCAGACGTAATATTCCAGTGTTATCTTTTTGTAATAAATCTGACATATTAATTCCTTTTATTAATCTATTTATTTTTACTTTTTCAAACTATTAATAAGAGCATTCACTTCTTTTGTAAAATTAATAAGATCATCTTGAGGTTTTCTCCAACCATAAGACTGAAATGAACCTTTTTCATAATCACCTAATTTATCTACTATTCTCATAGCTGCATCCATAAATTTCCAATTAATACCATCAAGAATTGATTTTTGTATTTCTCCTGCAGCAAAATAACCGCCTTTTTTCATTTTTGCTGGAACGTTTGCAAGATTTGAAAGAAGAATTTTTTGAACATCTGCAGCATATTCATCAATTAATTTAAATACTTCATCTTTCTTCGCTTTTGCATACTTAGCAGCTCTTTGTTTTACCTGTTTTACTAATTGATCTCTTTCATCATCAGGTTTTGTTTCTCTTCTTTCTTTTCTCTTTATTGCTAAATCTGGGTCTTCAGAAATAGCATAAACTTTTCCACCTTTTTCATTCATCAAATCTATAAGTTGTTTTCTACTTGTAGGAGCATCTGATGAACTTCTTCCTCTTCCACCCCAATAATAATGAAACATATCATTATTAACTCTGAAATTAGTTCCTTCACCCCAAGCTACCGGATATTCTTTTTCTTTATATTTTCTTTCAATATCTTTTTTCTTTTTTTCTTTAAACTCTTCTTCATATTCATGCCCCGCTCTTGAACCTTTAAGTTCTTGAAATTTTGGGTCTTTTCTTAACTCATCATCAATTTTACGCATATCATCACGCATTTTTTTTTGATCTGTTTGACTAAGAGTTTTTAATGTGTAAAGAAGAAGTTGGTCTTTATAAGGCTTTTTTGATGCGTCAGAAGGATTAATTTGTTTTTGTTCTGACTTAGGACCTACCCCATAAGATCTTGAAATTTGATTTTTAGTATTTTTATCCAATAAAGTGAATTGAGGAGGAAATGCAGCTTCTTTATCAATTGCTGATTCCTTCCCAATCCAATGAGCATCTTGCATAACTGAACTAACAATATCCATAACTTTCCTCCAAATAATTAACGCATTTGTGACTATTATAGTTTGATTATGTAATATGAACAAACAATGCATGTTTATTATTCTTTCCATTTTTAAAAACCCAAATTACTTTATCTTGGTAAATTCCTTTATCAACTTCATCAAGATTTGCTTCTCTTATCAGACGTA
>Ga0102959_1000490_pt1 | contig 11141 bp, 10 predicted proteins | sample SalPonF2_B_D2_MG_FD_84520 | JGI IMG/M metagenome (GOLD analysis project Ga0102959, IMG submission 84520) | Salt pond soil microbial communities from South San Francisco under conditions of wetland restoration - Salt Pond MetaG SF2_B_D2_MG ...
CCCACGGTATTCCGGCGGTCCGGTTTTCCGATATCCCGGTCACTCCAGCGGCTTGAGCACCATGCCCGTGGCGATCTTCGGATAGAAGTACGTGCTCTTGTGCGGCATAGACTCCCCCGCGTTGGCGATCGTCATCACCGCCTCCAGCGGCGTGCCCTGCATGCACACGCCGAGCTGCGCCCGTGCGTGGTTGCACGCGGCCAGCACGGTCTTGGCGTCCGGCGTGTATTCGATGAAGAACGCATCCGTGCGCCATGGCGCCAGCGCCTTGTCCACGATCAGCTTCTGAAGGATGGCCACGTCCAGCTTGCGCCACGCCTCGGAATGGTCCGGGGCGGTGGCCGCCATGGCCCCGGCGTCCGTCAGCCGGCCGATCCATATCTCCGCGGGCTTCGCGCCGATGAACGCCATCGCGCCGGGGCTGTACTTGTGCAGCCAGCTTCCCGCGTCCCGCAGGTCCATGTCGTCCACGCTGCATCGCTTCCACGCGAACGCGGGCGTCGCCTTCACCAGCCTCTCCACGCTGAACTCCGGCGACAGCCCGCGCATCACGCGGTGCGTCGGCAGAATCAGCATGCCCGGGTCCATCTGCTCGACCAGCGTGAACATCACGAAGTTCGCCTCGTGCTCCGCGTCGATCTTGCCTTCCGCGCGCAGGGCCTTGGCGTGATTCATGGCGGTGGTGTAGCGGTGGTGGCCGTCGGCGATATACACCGGCACGTCGCGCAGGGCCATCTGGACAGAGGCGATCACCTCCGGGGCCGTGACCACCCACAGCTTCTCCGTCACGTCCTTGAGCTGCGCGTGAATGGTCGGCGGGCCGGCCGCCGCCGCCCACAGGGCCTCGGCCGCGTTGCCGGACGGCTCGTGGTAGAAGCCGAAGATCGGCGAAAGCTGCATCCGCGTGTACTGCGAGAGCTTCAGCCGGTCGGCCTTGGGGCCCTCGAACGTGTGCTCGTGGGGGATCACGCCCTGCCCGAGCTCGGTGGCCCGCACGCCGCAGATCATTGCGCGGCGGCTGTACTCCCGGCCGGCCCACTTGTACGTCTGCTCGTAGGCGTAGACGGCGGGCAGGGTCTCGTGGATCAGCACGCCGGACGCCTTCCACTGCTCCAGCGTGTCCAGGGCGCCCTGGTAGGCCTCGTGCGGGCCGACGTCCTTCGGCGGCACGTGCGGCAGGTCCACCGCCACGATATTCCGCGGATCGGCCGCCAGCAGCGCGTCCTTGTCCGCCTGGCTCAGCACGTCATACGGCGGGGCGACGCGCCCGGTCACGCTCGCCGTGGAGTCTCCGGGGTATCGCCAGCCACGAAACGGTCGGATTTCCATCGCTTCCTGCTCCTGCACTGCGGCATAAGAAGCGGATAGGGTACCCGCCGACGCCGCCGGCGCAAAGGAGGAAACGCCGGCAAGGCCGGTCCCCGGTCCCGGCTTCAGCCTTGCTCGGCCAGGCCGAACTCGCGGAGCTTCCTGCGGAGCGTGTTGCGGTGCATGCCGAGCCGTTGGGCCGCCAGCGACTGGTTGCCGCCGCACTCGCGCAGAACCCGCCTCAGCAGTTCCCGCTCCACCGGCTCCATGACGCGGCGGTGCAGGTCTTCGCCGACGGCCGCCATGTCCAGGTACGAGCGGAGCAGCGCCTCGGCCTCCGGCGCCGCGCCGCGCAGCTCCGACCGCCCGGTGCGGACGCCCTCCGGCAGGTGCGCCGGCAGGATGGGCCCGCCGCCGGAGACGACCGTCGCGTGCTCCAGGGCGTTTCGCAACTCGCGGACGTTGCCCGGCCGCGAGCCCGACACCCGTCACCAGGAGGTTCATCGCCAGGATTGTGCGGGCGCGTATGGATAGGCGCATTGGCTCGTGCTCACCGCAACCGGCACAAATCGACGGCCCGAAGGACACGGGGCCTCCGGGCCGCAATTCGAGCCGCGATTCCCTGTGTTACTTTCTCAGCACTTCCTGCAGGGCCATCACGCTGTAGCAGGTGGACAGTTCCGGCAGTCTCTCAAACCATCGCGGAGAGTCGTTCTCCCAGTAGCCGCCCTTCTGCATTTTTTCGGCGAGCGTGTCGACCAGTTCGTGCCGCCAGTTGTGCTTCTCGCCCTTGCGGTCGGTGATGGTGTCCTCTCCCCAGGCCCGCAGGGCCTTGGCAAAGACCATGTAGTAGTAAAACAGCCCCTCTTTGCTCCGCACGGCGGGCATGTTCGGGTTGGTTTCCAGCCGCCAGTGGGTGCGGATCCAGTCGAACGCGCCCACGACGCGAGGGTCTTTCCGGTCCACGCCGGCGTAGAGCATGCTCTTGAAGCCGGTGTAGGTCATGGAGCCGTAGCTCCGCAGGCCGCGGCCACCCGGGCCCTCCCCGGCCTTGGACTCGCCCTGGGAGAGATCCGCCTTGATCGCCGGGGCATAGACGAAACCGCCGTCATTCGGACCGTCCTTCGCCCATGGGCGCGGGTTGCTCTCGCTGCGATTCTGCGTGCGCGTGAGGAAGACCACCACGTTCTCCCAGTACGGGTCGTCCTGGCTCAGACCGGCCTCGTGCAGGGCCTCGGCGCTGAAGCCCACGTTGCTGAGGTCCGGCCGGCCGTGCTTGCCGTAGCTCACGCCGCCGAAGAACGGATGGTCCTCGGTTATCTTCGCGCCGTCGGCGGACTCGCTGCCAGCGACGATCTGCTGGTCTTTCAGGTACTCCACCGCTTTGTCCAAGGCTTCCTTGTACCGTGGGTCGCCCGCCGCGGCCAAGGCCATCACCGCCACGGCCGTCGAGTAGTTCTGGTAGCCTTCCTTCGGCTCGTAGATGCCGCCGTCCTTCTGCTGATAACTCAGGAGAACGTCGAAACCCTTCTTCACAGCCGGGCTCTTCGTGTCGAAATCCGGGTGGCCAAGCAGGCACTTGAGTACCATCGCCGTGAGGGCCGGGTTGTGCGCGCCGCCTTGCAGCGCCCAGCCGCCCTTCTCATCCTGCTTGCTGAGAAGGTAGCCAAGACCATCATTGATCATCTTCCGGGCCTTCTCCACGTGCGCGGCGTCCATCGCCTTGGTCTGGGCGGGGGTCGCGGAGAGCTTCTCCGCGGCCAGAGCCGGCCCGGCCGCCAGGGCCAGCGCCACCGTCAGTATCACAGCCGTCATTGCATACCGCTTCGTTATCATTGCCTTCTCCTTGCTTGGGGTAGATTGACCCACAGAACCTATGCACGGTCCGTGCCACGAGCGGCCAAACCGCACAATAAACAGCAAGGCGTTTTCTGACAATCAGTTACGCCGAACGCCAACTCCAGGCCAATCACCGGAGGTTCGACGGCCTGCACCGGCAATGTGCAGCCCGCGACGCATGCTGCACACATGTTGTGCATCTTCTATTATAACCGCCTGGATCGTCAGCGGTTCCGCGAGGCGGCAAATAGGCCAATGGATAGAAGCTGCAAGAAGACTGCCACCAGCGCCCACGCGATGGTCTTGAGTTCCTCGCCGGCGGATGCAATCCGCCACATAACATTTACAAACACCAGCAAAGCAAGCACTTGCACCGCGCCGCCCAGCATCTTCAGTACGCTGAATTCCTCCGTCTCCTCCTGTTTGGCCAGTTGCCGGACGTATCGGAGGATTTCCTTTCGGGTCTCCTCCGCCCCCGGCTCGGCGCCGGGCTCCTTCGGCAACGGGGCGCCCGGTTCGGCGGGCACGGCCGTGGCGGTAGCCCCGCTGGCCCCGCGCGGGTGCTTCCGCGGCGCCTCGGCAGCCGCGATGTGCCGGCCGGACTCCCGAATGATGATCTTCGCCGCCTCCACGAGGTTCCGCACGGTGTAGTCCGCCTGCACGGAGCCTTCCTCGCCGTCCTGGTCCTGCTGACCGGGCGAGCGGAGGCGGATGCTCCGGCAGCCGGCGCGCTGCCCGGCCTCCACGTCTCGCGGGGAGTCGCCCACGGCCCAGCTCGACTCCAGGTCGATGTCCATCTGCCCGGCCGCCTTCAGCAGCATGCCCGGTTTAGGTTTGCGGAGGTCGGAGTCCAAGGCGTACTGCTCGACCGTGCCTTCCGGATGGAACGGGCAGAAGAAGATGCCGTCCAGGTGCACGCCGTGCTCGGAAAGCTGCCGGCGGAGTTCGGCGTGGATCTTCTCCAGCGTCTCCTCGGTAAGCATGCCGCGGGCGATTCCCGACTGGTTGGTCACCACCACCAGTTTGAAGCCCGCGCCCATGAGAGACTTCAGCGCCAACTCGGCGCCGGGCATCAGCTTCACGGCCGCCGGGTCGCTCAGGTAGCCGGGGTCTTCGATAATCGTTCCGTCACGGTCCATGAAGACGGCTTTATTGGCCATGGTTAGCCCCTTTGCTCGATATCAGGAACCGCTGCCGACAATCCTGCCGATAATCTCCGTCGTCGAGAAGCCTTCGGTCAGCGCGAGTTTCTCGACGCGGCCGCCGGTACTCTCCACCAGCTCGCGCCCGACGATCTCGCCGGTCGCCCCGCCCTTGACCAGCACATCCGGACGGAGGCGCTCGATGAGTCGTTCGGGCGTGTCCTCGTCGAAGACGGTCACGAAGTCCACGCACTCCAGCGCGCCGAGCACCTCGGCCCGCTCGTCCTGCCCTACCACCGGGCGGCCCTCGCCCTTCAGCCGCCGCACGCCGGCGTCGGAGTTCAGGCCCACCACCAGGCACTCGCCCAGTTCCCGCGCCTGCTGGAGGAAGCGGATGTGCCCCACGTGCAGCAGGTCGAAGCAGCCGTTGGTGAACACGACGCGCCGCCCGTCCGCCCGCCGGCGCTGCAGTTCGTCCAGCAGGGCCTCCGGCGGCATGGCCTTGCCGCCCCGCAGGCCGATCATGCGGCGCATCTCGTCGATTACTTCCTGCCGCTTGATCGGCGCCACGCCGAATCGCTCCACCTCCAGCCCGCCGGCCACGTTCGCCAGTTCGATGGCCTGCACGTGGTCACACCCCTCGGCCAGGGCCACGGCCAGCATGGCCAGCACCTCGTCGCCCGCGCCGGTCACGTCGTACACGCTGCGGGGGCGCGTGGGAACCAGCTTCGCCTCGCCGTCGCGCGGCATCAGCAGCATGCCCTCGCGGTCGAGCGTGACGACCACCGCGTCGCAGTCCGCCATCAGTTGCACCTGCCGCGCCGCGTGTTCGAGCGACTCGCGGTCGGTAATCCGCACGCCGCTGGCGCGCTCGGCCTCGTAGCGGTTGGGCGTGACAACGCTCGCCCCGCGGTAGCGCCGGTAATCGCTCAGCAGCGCCGGGTCCACCAGCACGATCTTGCCCGCCTGCCGCGCGTCGGCGATGATCTTCGGCGTGTTGGCGTCGTTCAGCACGCCCTTGTCGTAGTCTTCCAGGGCGATCACGTCGCACTCGTTCAGCACGCTGCGCACGGCCGCGCGGAGCGTCGCCCCGGCCGCCTCCGGCAGGCCGCCCGCCTTCTCCTCGTCCACGCGGAGCATCTGCTGGGCGTGGCGGTGCTGGGCGAGGCCCACGTATCGCGTCTTCCGCGTGGTCGGCCGGTCCGGCAGACGGATGAGCGAAGACGTGTTCGCCCCCGCCGCGGCGAGCATCTGGCTGAGCGTGTCGGCCGCCGCGTCCTGCCCGACCGCGCCCACGCAGGTGACCTTCGCCCCGAGGGCCAGCGCCGCGGCCGCCACGTTCGCCGCGCCGCCGGTGCGGTGCTCCGACTTCACGCAACGGAGGACCGGCACCGGCGCCTCCGGGCTGATGCGCTCGGCATCGCCGTAGATGTAGCGGTCCAGCATGAAGTCCCCCACCAGCGCGATTCGCGGCGAGCCGAAGCCCCGCACCTTTTCGATCAGTTCGTGCATGTCGCGGATTCTATGCCTTCCTCGGCGGGGCCACAATGCTCTGTCCGCCGGCCGGGCCGGCCCAGACGCCCGCGCCGGAAAGCGTCGAGCGCGAGCGAAGCGGCAGGTCGACGTTCAGGTTTGGTCCGACCGCTCACCCCCGCTCGCGGCTTGCCCGCGGCCCGCCGCCGAGGCGATCGCGGCGAGGAGTTCGTCTCGGCCTTCGACAACGTCCATCTCCACGGCGAGTCGCCAGACCGGGCGGCGAAGTTCCGCTAGGTCTAGCTTGATCGCGTCCTTCCGCGTGGTGACCATCAACTCCGCCACGCACTCGTGCTCGCCTCCACACAAGCGGTCAATGTCCGCCGGGGTGTACGCGGCGTGGTCTTCGAATTCCGTGCGCCGCACCACGCGCACGTTCAGGTCCGCCAGCGTGCGGAAGAAGCTTTCCGGGTTGGCGATGCCGCAGAACGCGCACACCTTGCGCCCGGCGAGTTCCGTCAGATCGTGCCGGCCGCCCTGCTCGTCGATGAAGGCTGCCGGCCTGTGCCGCGCGGCGTGCAGGCTCGCGCCCGGTGCGAGCGTCTGAAGCCGTCGGCGCAGGGCGAGCAGCGACTCGGCGCTTGCCATGTCGCAGCGGGTGATGACCACGGCGTGGGCGTCGGCCAGCGCGGCCGGCGGCTCTCGCAGCAGCCCGCGCGGCAGGCAGTGGCCGTAGCCGAAGGGGTTGGTCGCGTCGATCAGCACGATGTTGAGCTGCCGCCGCAGCCGCAGGTGCTGGAAGCCATCGTCCATGACCAGCACGTCCGCCCCGCCGGCCGTGGCCTGCGCCGCGCCGGCCGCCCGGTCCGCGTTCACGATGACCGGCGCGCCGGTGAGTTCCTTCAGCAGCTCCGCCTCGTCGGACGTGCCGCCCGCGGCCTTGTAGCCGCGCGTGAGGATGGCCGGCGCGCGGCCCATCCGCGCCAGTCTCCGCGTCACCCAGGCGACCATCGGCGTCTTGCCCGTGCCGCCGGTGGTGAGGTTGCCCACGCAGAGGACCGGCGCGTCGGCCGCACGAGACGGCAGCACGCCCCGCCGGTACGCCCAGCGCCGCAGAACCATCGCCGCCGCGTACGGCACGCTGGCCGCCAGCAGCCCCGCCCGCAGCGCGGCCGCGGCCGGCCCCTTCCGCCGCCCGCTGAGGATGTCCAGAGCCCTTCGCTCGTCCACGGGCGATATCCTACGTGCCCGGCCGAGCAAACGGCAAGCCGCCCGCGCGCCCTCGCCCCGGCCCGGCGGTGAATAGCACGCGGGATTCCAGCGTGCAAAACGCGACGATGGCGGCTCTAATTACCGTCGGCAGCTTTGGATCCAACACGCACACGGACGGCGAGGCCCTCGCGCATGGCGGCATTCGACGCGGTTATCTTCGACATGGACGGCACGCTCATCGAGCCGCTGCTGAACTTTTCCGCCATCCGGCGGGAGTTGGGCGTGCCGCCGGAGGCGGGCATTTTGGAGCACTTGGAGTCTCTGCCCTCCGCCCGGTCCAAGCAGGCCCACGACGCCCTGCTGGCCCACGAACTGGCGGCCGCGCGGGAGGCGCAGCTCATGCCCGGCGCGCTGGAGGCCGTCTCGGCCGTGCGGGCCGCGGGGCTGAAAACCGCCCTGCTCACCCGCAACGCGGCGCCGGCCATGCGGATCGTGCTGGAGCGGTTCCCGGCTCTCGCCTTCGAGTTGGCGTGGTCCCGCGAGGAGGGGCCCATCAAGCCGGAGCCGGACGGCATCCTGCGGGCGTGCCGCCGGCTGGGCGCGAAGCCGCGGCGCACCGCGTGCGTGGGAGACTTCCACTATGATATCCTCGCCGCCAACGCCGCCGGGGCCGTGAGCGTGCTGCTGGCCGCCGGCGGCAGGCCGGCCTTCGCCGACGAGGCGGACCACGTGATCCGCCGATTGGATGAACTGCCCTCGCTGCTGGGAATCGACTGACCGCCCTATGCTGCTTCCGCTGGCCAACATCCTGCACCACAAGCTCCGCAGCGTACTGTGCGCGTTCGGCATCGGCATCGCGGTGTGCATGCTGCTGGCCCTCAGCGGCCTGGCCCGCGGCACGCTGTACGAGGTGGCCGAACGCTGGGAGCAGGTGGATGCGGACTGGATCGCGTACCCGCAGTTCCTCGGCGAAGACGTGACCGGCATGGCCGGGCCGGTGATCCCGGACGCCATCGCCGGCGCGCTGCGGGCGGCGGACGGCGGGCGGCTTGTCCAGCGCGTCACGCCGGTGTTCATGCGCCGGATGGACTTCGCCGGCCAGCCGCAGACGGTCGTCGGCGTGGACACCGAGGCCCTGCCGACGCTTCTCGGCGGGCGGGAGATCGCCCGGGGGCGGCCATTCGACCCGGACGGCCGCTGCGCCGCGTGGCTGGAGGAGCAGTTGCTTGCGCCCGCGACGGACGCGGCCGAACCGCTGGTCATCTCCGAGCGGGACCTCGCCTCGCGCGGCGGGCTGGAGATCGTGATCGACTCGCGCCTCGCCGCGGCCGGCGGATACGAGCTCGGCCAGACGGTTGAATCCGCCGACCACACGTGGACCATCGTCGGCATCGTGCCGGCCGGCGGCATGGCCCGGGTGTTTCTGCCGCGGCGGACGGCGCAGTTTCTGCTCGGAGACGGGACCATCACCAAGAGCACCGCCCTGTTCGTCAAACTCCGGCCGGAGGCTTCTGCACGGCAGGCCGTCGGGCGGCTCCGCGCCGCGGCCGGGCCCGGCGTGGGGTTCCTGGAGGTCGCCCAGTACCGGCGGGAGTTGGAGCGGCGCTTCGGCATCCTGTTCCAGTACGTCGACGCGGTGAACGCCATCGCGCTGGTCATCGCGTTCCTGTTCGTAATGCTCACACTCTACACCATGGTGCTCCAGCGGACGCGGGAGATCGCCATTCTCAAGTCCTCCGGGGCGTCGAACGGCTTTATCCTGCGGCAGATCATCGCCGAGAGCCTGCTGCTGACGGGCGTGGGCGCGGCGGTGGGCATCGCCCTGGGTTACCTCGCCGCGTGGGGCATCCAGACCGCCAAGCCGCTGTACACCGTCACCATCACGCCGCGTTGGATCGGCATCGCCGTCGCGGCCGCGGCGGGCGGGGCCGTGGCCGCCGCCCTGTACCCGGCGTGGCGGGCGTGCCGCGTGGACCTGCTGGAGGCGTTGACACTGGAATGACCGAGGTGCAGACCATTCTCGCCGCCGAGCGGCTGGACAAGAGCCTCGGCAAGGGCGCCGCCCGCGTACACGTGCTGCGCGGGTTGGACCTGCGCGTGCGGCGCGGCGAGTTTCTGGCCGTGATGGGGCCCAGCGGCTGCGGCAAGAGCACGCTGCTGCACGTGCTGGGGCAGATGACCCCGCCGGACGGCGGGCGGGTGCTGTTCGACGGCCGGCCGGTGGCGAACTCCCGCGCCGCCAGGAATGAGCTGCGGCGGCGGGCCATCGGCTTCGTCTTCCAGCGGTTCAACCTGATCGACGTGCTCTCGGCGGCGGACAACGTGCGCATCTCGCTGCGCGTGCGGGGGCTGCCGGCCGACGGCCGGGCCGGCGAGCTGTTCGACGCCATGGGCGTGGCCCACGTGGCCGCCCGCAAGCCGGGGCAGATGTCCATCGGCGAGCAGCAGCGCGTGGCCGTCGCGAGGGCCATGGCCCACCGCCCGGCCGTGCTGCTGGCGGATGAGCCGACGGGCAACCTGGACTCCGCCAGCGCCGAGGCGCTGCTCGCCCTGCTGCGGCGCGTGAACCGTCAGCGGCGGCAGACCATCGTGATGATCACGCACTCCGAGGAAGCGGCCGGCCACGCCGACCGCGTGGTGCACATGCGAGATGGACGGATATTCGATGACCGGTGAGCCGCATGCCCTGCCCACGCGCGACGGCGTGTCCGTGGTGCGGTGGCTGCTGATCTATGCGCTGTTCCTGGCGGCGACGGCCGGGCCGCTGGCGTGGCTGCTCGCCGAGCAGAGCTGGCAGTGGACCTGGAGCCCCCGGCAGATCGGCCTGCAACTGCGGGAGATGGACGCGGCCGTCAAGCTGCTGGCTTTGCTGGTGTACATTTCTCTCTGCTCCACGTTTCTGCCGCTGCCGGCCAACGCGATCATCTCCGCCGTGGCGATGCGGCAGTTCGCCGTGACGGGCGAGTTCTGGTCCACCACGCTGCTGGTGGCGGTGGCGGGCGCCGCCGGCTCGACGATGGCCAACCTGAACGACTACCACCTGTTCACGTGGATGCTCCGCAGCCGGCGCGTGGCCGGCGTGCGGAACACGAAGCTCTACCGCGTCTCGGCCAAGTGGTTCGCCCGCTCGCCGTTCGCGATTCTTACCGTGTTCAACATCATCCCGATTCCGGTGGACGTGGTGCGGATGCTGGCGACGACCTGCCGCTACCCGCGCGGGCCGTTCGCCGCGGCGAACTTCCTCGGGCGGTTCGTGCGATACGCGGTCATCGCGGCCGTCACGTTCCTGCTGGGCGAGCGGGGCTGGGTGGCCGTGGTGGCGCTGCTGGTCGTGGCGGCGATCTTTGGCGTGGGGCGCTACGGCCTGCGGCTTCTGTGGAGACGGCGAGCTAACGATTCGCCGGCCGGCGTGTCTGCACGTTCGGGCCCGTAGTGAGAGCTTGGCGGGCCGTCCGTTCCTATTGCGTTTGGGCGCGGGGCCAGGGAGGGTCTCGCGCCTTTCCTTTTGGCGAACCGATGTATGAATGCGGTACCATGGAGCGCATGATCATGCCGCGAATCTTGCTGATTGTTCTGGCGGCGGCCTCGGCCGCGATGGCCCGGACGGCGACCACCACCAGCCGGCCCGCCACACAGCCGGCCGATGACCCCCAAGCGCTGCCGCTGCTGGAGAAACTGGAGGCGGCGCGGGAGGCGTATCCGGCCATGCAGGCGTCCATCGTCTACACGGTGAAGGACTACCGCCTCGGCGACAGCGAGCGGCGCACGGGAACTATGAAGCTCCAGTGGGGCCGCGAGAATACCTCCGACCGGTTCTACATCGGCTTCGACACGCTCCGCCAGGGCGAGGGACGCCCCATCGCCGCGAAGCTCGAATACGCCTTCGACGGCATGTGGCTGACGGAAGCCAAACACCGCATCAAGCAGATGACGCGCTACCAGGTGGTGGCCGAGGGGCGGAAGGCCGAGCCGCTGCGCGTCGGGCGCGGGCCGTTCCCCATGCCCGTCGGCCAGAAGGCCGCGGACGTGCTGAAGTACTTCCGGGCCTTCACCCGCGAGCCGCGAGAGGAAGACCCGCCCGGAACGGCCTACCTCCGCCTCATGCGCCGCCCGGAGCACGCCGACCGCATCAGCGCCGTGCGGGTGGAGATCTGGCTGGACACGAAA
>Ga0102959_1000491_pt1 | contig 11134 bp, 10 predicted proteins | sample SalPonF2_B_D2_MG_FD_84520 | JGI IMG/M metagenome (GOLD analysis project Ga0102959, IMG submission 84520) | Salt pond soil microbial communities from South San Francisco under conditions of wetland restoration - Salt Pond MetaG SF2_B_D2_MG ...
CCCGGCCGAGCTACGCTGGCTGATGCGGCGAAAGCAACTCGCCCTGCTGGCGAAGGCGTAGAACCGGGGGCAGGAAGGCAGGCGGCGCTGTGCGTCAGAGCCGCGAGCGCAAGCGAGCGGGGCCGTAGGGTGGGCACACCAGCCCATATGACTATGCAAAAAGCCCCTCGCGGCCGCGGCGGGGCGGCTACGAGGGGCTCTCGTATTGCAGTAAGAAGGCGCTTCTGCTGTGCTACGCCAAGCGGCGTTTGCGGCGATTGGCCAGAATGGCCGTGCCGCCCATCGCCAGGGTCAGCAGCGTGCCCGCCCGGTTCGGCTGAGGCCGCGTACGGCTGCAACGTCTTGAAGCGTAGCCGGGCTTTGCGTAGTATCCGCCCACCCGGCGCAACAAAGAGGCCGGCCGCCGCAAAGGCGTTTCGCGCCCCCGGTCGCGATAGTCCCGCGGCATGCCGGCCAGTCGGATGCGGGCCACGGCCGCTGGGAAGCCGCCGCCCACCTCGTGACGTGTGTTTATATTCGCCGCCTGTCAACCCAACGAGTCAGAACCTCGGGGAAATCGGACATGTCAGAAAGACGATGCGAAGAGCTGTTCGAGGCGATGGTCGAGTCCGTCGGCGTCAAGGCGTTCGCGGCCGACATGGGCCTTTCCACGCGGCAGATCCACCGCATGCTCAACGGCGTACAGCCGAACCCGGTCAGCCGGATCGCCGCGTGCATGGCCTGCTGCGAGGGGTTCACCGCCGACGGCGTGCTGGACTTCCTCTGCCAGCAGCGGGGCGGGTACTTCGTGGCGATGCCGCAGAGCCTGGCCGAGGCGAACCTCAACGCGGTCAAGGAGGCGGCCGAGGCGATCGTCGCCATCAGCGAGGGAGACTCGGTGGACATCACCGTCCGGGAAATCCGCGAGGCGATCTCCGCCCTGGCCGCGCTGGAGCGGTCGTTGCGGCCGGCGCCCTCGGACGCGGCCCCGTAGCCGGCGCCGGGCCGTGCGGGGCTACCGCTTCAACGGGAACGCCCGGCCGGTCAGCGCGCTGATGGCGGCGGGGATGTTGGCCGAGCGCAGCACCGGCGGCAGGGGCCCCAGGCTGGACTGGATGAACGTGGCGGAGTTGTTGTAGTTCAGCCCGCCGTGCGTGCTGGCCACTTTCACGCTGCCGGCGAAGCCGCCGGCCCCGGAGAACCAGCCGTCGGCGATGGAGACGATCACGTCCGGCCGGTGGCGGGCGAGTTGCTCGTCCATGTGGGCGCGCCACAACCGCTGGAGCGGGGCGGGATACTCGTGCGTGGCGGTCGCGGCCAGCAGGGCGCGGGCATCGTAGGCGCCGTGCGCGTCGGGCGTGAGGTTGGCGAGGATCGGCCGCAGTTTCAGCGGGTCGCCGCGGAGGGGTTCGTAGGTGTAGCCGCCGGGGGTCTTGCCGATGCGCGCTTCCTGCCCGCCGCCGGCCGCCACGACCACGCGGCCTGCCTCCACGCGGCTGGCCAGCTCCACCCCCTCGCAGTCGGCGGCGTCGGCGGCCAGCGCGGCCGGGCTGTCCGACCAGAGCGCCGCATAGGTCACCAGCCCGAACTGGACAAAGACGTAGTCCTTCGGGGCCTGGAGGCTCCGCCCGCGCCGCCAGCCCGCCTGCTGGAGGTGTTCTTCCAGGGCGATCGGCCTGCTCTCGGTGTAGGAGTGCCCGTGATCGGCCAGGACCGTCACCTTTACCCGGCCGCGGGTCTCCTGGAGTATCTGGAGCACCAGCCGCTCGAACTGCCGGAGGCTCTCTCGCTGCCCGGCCGCGCCGTACTTCGTGCCGATGCCGGCCGAAGACACGAAGTATGCCAGGAACTCCTTTCGCCCGGGCGCGGCGGCGTCCCACGCGCGCTTGGCGTCGTTGAGTTCTTTGCCGAAGGTGTCCTTCGGGTAGAGGTACCCCAAGGCGTCCCACAGCATCCCCGCGCGGTATTGCAGGATGCGGTTGTACGGCATGTTGGCCCCCTCCATGTAGTCTCCGCTGCCGCCTGCCAACTCGTTCTCGTCGCGGTCGAAGTACTGGGCCTCGAAGGCTCGCAGCGGGCCCAGGGCCAGGGCGTCGGCCAGGCACAGGTCCGTGAGCGTGGGGTACGTGGCGACCACCCGCGACGGCGGATGCAGCAGCCGCAGCCCGCCGGCGTCGTAGTACTCCCTCATCAAGTCATAGCCGTAGCCGTCGAGGATGAGCACCAGGTGCGTGCACTCGGAGAGGGGAATCTCGTCCAGGCAAACGAGATCGTCCGGGCGGCCGTCGCCGGTGGTGTCGTAGCCGATGCGGGTGACCCGGCCCGTGGCGTCCGGCAGGAGGAAGAAGTCCGGCTGCTCGCCGCCGGAGGTGTTGAAAGCGCGCATCGTCCGCTTGGCGAAGGCCGGCTCGGCCGGGAAGTGCACGGGCTTCCGGCAGCCCGGCGCCGCAAGAACCGCCACGAGGAGCAGCAGCATTTTCAGGGAAGCTCTTTGCATGGTCCCTCCATTGTATCGGCTATGGCGGCGGGATGGGAGGGCTGGAGGCGGCCATAGCAGACCGGCCCTCGCGGAACGGGACCGGCCCGGCCACGGGGCTTCGGCCTCAATGGCATCGAGCAGATCGTCGAAGGGCTTGTCCTGAACGCGATCGCCATGGCACTTGTGCCCGACGGCCGCCGACGGTACCGTTTGGGGCTGCTTTCCCAGAGAGAAGAAAGGCAAGCGAATGAAAGTCTTGATCACCGGCGGCGCGGGGTTCATCGGGTCTCACCTGGCCGAGGCGCTGCATGCCGAAGGGCACAGCATCACGGTCATCGACGACCTGTCCACCGGCAGCCCGCGGAACCTCGCCAACCTGGACGGGCGGGAGCGCTTCTCCTTCGTGCGGGACACGGTGGTGAACACCGCCACGATGACGGCGCTGGTGGCCCGCTGCGACGTGATCTACCACCTGGCGGCCGCGGTGGGCGTGCAGCTCATCGTGGACCGGCCCGTGCACACCATCGAGACGAACATCCACGGCAGCGAGGTGATGCTGGAGCTGGCCAACAAGTTCCGCCGGCCGATCCTGATCGCCTCCACGTCCGAGGTCTACGGCAAGAACACCAAGACACCGTTCAACGAGGACGACGACACCACGCTCGGCTCGACGCGGTTCACGCGCTGGAGCTACGCGTGCAGCAAGATGGTGGACGAGTTCCTCGCCCAGGCGTACCACGAGCAGTTCGGCCTGCCGACGATCATCTGCCGGTTCTTCAACACCGTCGGCCCGCGCCAGACGGGCGAGTACGGCATGGTGGTGCCGCGGTTCGTGCAGGCGGGGTTGCGGGGCGAGCCGCTGATGATCTACGGCACCGGCAAGCAGAGCCGGTGCTTCTCGAACGTGGCGGACATCGTCTCGGCGCTGCAGAAGCTCATCGGCTGCGAGCAGGCGTATGGGCAGGTAATCAACATCGGCTCCACGGAGTCGATCTCGATCGAGGCCCTGGCCGACAAGGTGATCGAGATGACCGGCGGCCGGAGCCGCAAGGAGTTTATCAGCTACGAAGAGGCGTACGGCCGGGCGTTTGACGACATGTTGGCCCGCATGCCGGACCTGACGAAGATCCGCCGGCTGGTCGGCTATGAGCCAAAGTACGACCTGCAAGCCACTCTAGAACAAGTGGTTGCGTACGAGCAGTTCCAGGCGTCCGGCGGCCGGTAGGCTCCGCGGCGGCGGAACGAACGCGGCGCACCGGCCGGGGGCCGCCATCGCCCCGCGGCGGATTGGATCGTACCTTCCAGTTGGCCGAGTGGCGGGATTGCGGTCGGGAGCGCCTTGGGATGAGCATGGACCTATCAGCCGTTGGCGGCGGAAGCACGTGGGTTTCCGGCCGCATCGTGGCCGATGCATCGCGGCCGGCGGGGCCAATGTCCGCGGCGCCGCCCGCGGCGCCGGCGCCGTCCGTCGAAGCGATTGTGCAGGAGAGCGGGGCGGCCCTGCAGGAGATGGACAACCTGCTGGCGTCGATGATCAGCAACTCCGAGGCGCTGCTCAGCCGTCCGGGCGCCGGCGGCACGGCCGTTGCCTCGGCCGGGCCGAGCGGCGCGGCCGGGCGATACGCCGCCAGCCGCGAAATGTCCATTCAGGACGTGGCCCACAACGCCGGCGAGGTGGACCAACTGGTCAACGCGGTGGTCGACCGCTTCGCGTAGGTCCTTCCTTTGGAACAAGTTGTAGCGCAAGCGGGGCATCCGCCGCCGGCGGCGGAGCACACATTCAACCAGTATATTTCTCATACCGCGCCAGGGGAGGCTGCCGGTCACGCCGCGGCGGGGATTCTCGGATTCAGCGCCAAGTCCGTGCGTACAATGCCTTGAATCGGCAAGCATGGAAAAGGAGACTCGACATGCTACCCAGAACAAAGATGATCGCGATGGTGATGTTCCTGCTGGTATTCGCCTCCTCCGCCTCGGCCCAAGCCCCCAAAGACATCGTGGACACCGCGGTGGCCGCCGGGCAGTTCGGCACGCTCGTCACGGCGGTTCAGGCCGCCGGCCTGGTGGAAACGCTGAAAGGCCCGGGCCCGTTTACGGTCTTCGCCCCCACGGATGAGGCCTTCGCCAAACTGCCCGAAGGCACGGTGGAGTCTCTGCTGAAACCGGAGAACCGGGGCAAGCTTGTGGAGATTCTCACCTATCACGTGGTCCCGGGCCGTGTCTCGTCCGAGCAGGCCACCAACCTGCCCAAGGCGGACACGGTGCAGGGCACGAGCGTGCTGATCTCCGCCGATGGCGGCACGGTGCGCGTGGATGGGGCCAAGGTCATCCAGGCGGACATCGCAACGTCCAACGGCGTCATTCACGTGATCGACGCCGTAATCCTGCCGAAAGACATCGTGGCCACGGCCCAGGCGGCCGGGCAATTCAACACGCTCCTGGCCGCGGCGAAGGCGGCCGGGCTGGCCGATGCGCGGAAGGGAAAAGGCCCGCTCACCGTCTTCGCGCCGACGGACAAGGCGTTCGCCTCGCTGCCGGCCGGCACCGTGGAAGACCTGCTCCGCCCGGACAACAAGGACCGGCTGGCGGCGATCCTGAAGTACCACGTGGTCGCCGGCGAGGTGACCCTCGGCGGGCGGCAGGTCAAGACGCTCCAGGGCGGGCAGGTGGACATTCGCCCGGCCAACGGTCTTCGCGTGGACGAGGCGAAGGTGCTGCTGGCGGACGTCCGGGCCACCAACGGCATTGTGCATGTGATCGACCGCGTGTTGTTGCCCGCACTGCCGGAGCCGACGCCCGTCCGCAAGGCGATGGGTGTGATCGAGCTGGCCATTGAGCGCGGCGCGCCGTTGTACAACGCACACCGGCCGGAGGCCTGCGCGGCCGTCTACGAGGTGGCGGCCCGGTCGCTGCTGGACGGGCACCAGGACGCTTTAAGCGAGGCCGCCCGCGCACGGCTGAGCAAGGCCCTGGCCGATATCCGCAAGGATCACCGGGCAAGCCGCAAGGCGTGGACGCTCCGCTATGCCTTGGACGATGTGTACAACTCTTTGCGAGACAGCAAGTAGGCGCGGCCTGTCGGCGATCGGGGCCCGTGGCGTGGTTCGGCCGCGGGCCCCCTCCTTCCACGGCAAGGGGGCCAAGGGGCTGTCCACAGACCGGGCGAATCGTGTACGATCAGGCCCGTCATGATCGACCCCAACCAGACATCCGAACGAAAGCCGCCCAGGCCGCTGCTGTGGCGGATGATCTTCGCCGCGTTTTTCGCCATGGTGCTGGCGGTGTCCGTGGCGCTGCTGAAGCACTTCGCCCAGGCGCCGCGGAAGGGCGGCACGGAATACGTGTTGATCGGCCTGTTGAGCCTGAACTGTATCTTCGCGATGGTGAACCTGTATCGGCAGGTTCGCCCGAGGACGTAGCGCCGTGGCCGAGACCTTCCACACCCTCATCGCCCGCAACAAGCGCAACAGCATCCTGTTGATCGGCGTGTTCCTGATCCTCTTCGTGGCGCTCGGGGTGGCGGTCGGCATGGTCTGGGGAGACGGGAACCTGTACTTCGCCGGGGCCGTCGCCTGCATCGCCGCGGCGGTGGCGTTCGTGATGACGCTCGCCAGCTACTACGGCGGCGCCGGCGCGCTGCTGCTGATGAGCCGCGCCCGGGAAATCCGCAAGGAGGACGACCCGCAATTGTTCAACGTGGTGGAGGAAATGTGCATCGCCGGCGGGCTGCCGATGCCGCGGATCTACCTGATCGAAGACTCGGCGATGAACGCCTTCGCCACCGGGCGGAACCCGCGGCACGCGGCCGTCGCCATCACCACCGGCCTGCGGCAGAAACTCGCCCGCGACGAATTGCAGGGCGTGATGGCCCACGAGTTGAGCCACGTGCGGCACTACGACATTCTCTACGCCACGCTCATGGCCGTGATGGTGGGCGTGCTGGTGATGCTCAGCCACGTGTTCCTGCGGAGCCTGTGGTTCGGCGGCGGACGCCGACGGAGGCGGTCCTCCAGCCGGGGCGGCGGAGGCGGCGGGGCGGCGCAGATCGTGATTTTGCTGGCGGCGCTGCTGCTGGCGATCCTGGCGCCGTTTCTCGCGAAGATCGTCCAGATGGCCCTCTCTCGCCAGCGGGAGTACCTCGCCGACGCCGGCGCCGTCGAGCTGACCCGCAACCCGGAGGGGCTCGCCAGCGCCCTGGCGCGGCTCTCGGGAGACCAGGAAGTGCTGGAGGTGGCCAACGGGGCCACCGCGCCGCTGTACATCGTGCACCCGATCAAGAAGTTCGAGGAGCGCTCCAGCAACATCTTCTCCACGCATCCGTCCATCGAAGACCGAATCCGCCGGCTCATGCAGTTGCGATAGCCGATAGAACTGGCATGACGGAAGAAATCAAGGAACCGATCGGCTTCCTGTGCCGCTGGCTGCTTCTGGCGCTGGCGGGCTTGTCGGTGGCCGGGGCCGCCTGGGCCGGCGTCAGCAGCACGTTCGGCCTGCGCGAGAGGCTCTCGATGCGAATGATCTGCCCGGACCACGTCTCCCGCGGGGGCAAGCGCGCCACGGGCCTGACGCTGGTGACCGGCCCGGCCCGCCACGCCAACCGGAGCCTGCTGCTGTTGGTCCTGCCGGATGGCCGGCTGATGACGCCGATCTTCTGGCGGGGGCTCTGGGTGCAGCCGTACTACGGGCCGGACGCCTCGCCCGGCGTGCGGTCGGCCGTGATCCAGGGCATGCCCTACGGACCGTTGACGCTCCAGCGGCGGCAGGTGGCCGTGCACGTGCTCACGCGGGAGCAACCCGTGGTGGTGGTGGATGCGCGGCTCGCCCTGGCCGGCGACGCGCCGCGGACAGTCGACGCCCTGCGCCGCCTGGGCCGCCTGGGGGCGGTGGTTCTCTACTACCCCGGACAGCCGCATGGTTTTCCGCGGGTGCATGAGCAGTCGCGCGGGCGGTTTGCGGGCACGCCGATCCTTTGCCGGCAGCAGGATGCGACGGTGGACGACCTCGCCGCCCGGTTCACGGCCTCCGTCTTCCGGAGCAACTACGTGGTGGTGACGGGAGATGCCGAATTGGCCGACGGCCTCGCCCGGCGCGGGCCGACGTACCTGGTGGCCCCCGGCGAACCGCTGAGCGTGGGCCGGCTCAAGCGGCTGGCGAGCCTGGAGCAGGTGGTCCGGGCCTTGGAAGATGCGCACCCAACCGCCGATTGACGGCACGGCGGTGGCCCAATTTGCTGCTCGCGGCAAGTCATTGCATGCCAAGATGGTTGCGGCATGTGCTTGCGCCTGGATGCGTATTCGGTATACGTAGAAAAACGGCATTACTCCCTGCCGCTTTGCTTCTCCTTCGCGCTATCACTCCCGCGGCGTTTCGAGTAGAATTCGTTTGGTGATGTCGGCGTTGTGGCGGCATACCAATCGCTTGCTGCTCATGGGCTTGTGTCGCATCTGCTCCGAGTGGGACGGTGCGTCTGGCCGATGCCGCTCCGCTTGCCTGCTGTTGCTCTCGGCCGCGGGGGTCGGCATTCCGCCTCTAATATCGCGGCCCGCGGGCGCCCCGCAGTCATGGGGAGGTAGTGTCTTGGGCGGCGCTGAACAACGGCAGAAAGCACGCGGCGGAGCAAACCGGGCGGAGAATCCTTCCGAGAAGAATGCCGGCGTGAACGGCTGGGCGCAGGTGCTCAGTTTCGTTTCCATCGGGGCATGCATCGTCGCGCCGGACGACTGGCGCATCCTCTACGCCAACGACTCGCTGGCCACCATGCTCGGACGGATTCCCGCCGACATCGTAGGCACTTCTCCGCTGGACTTCGTGGCCCGCGGCGGCGACGGCGCCGGCCGCAAGGAACTCGGCCCGCGGCTCCGCGAGCATCTGTTGCGGGAGGGGGCGTGGTCCGGCGAACTCCAGCTTGTGCGCAGGAACGGGCGGGAGTTCTGGTGCCGCTGCAGCATCGGCCGGGGTCATCTGCCGGAGGTGGGGGAGGTGTTCGTCGGCTTCCACGTGGACGCCAGCCGCGAGCGGGAAGCCCACCAGATTATCCATTTGCGAGACCAGCAGTTCCGGGCGGTGCTTTCCGGCCTGCGGAACATGACGGTCGGCCTCGGCCGGCCGGATGGGACGATTCTCGCCGTCGAGGGGTGCATGGAAACCCTCCGTCGCCATGGCGTGCGCAAGGAAGACCTCCTCGGCAAACGCGCACAGGACGTGGCGCCGGACCCGGCCTACGTGGAGGACCTTCAGCAGGCCCTGGACAGCAAGCGGCCGGTTACGTCTCTGCGCCGCATGAAGCTGCCCGGCGGGGAGTTCTGGCTGGAGACGACGTTCTTCGCCCTGGAAGACCAGGACGGCCGGACCTCCGGCGTGCTGGTGATCCATCACGACGTGACGGAGCGGAAGGAAACGGAGGAGTCCCTGCTCCGCAAGAACATCGCCTTGCAGGAAATGGCGGCCGTCGCCCAGCGGGGCAAGCAGGACGCCGGCCAGGATGTGCTGGCCAACGTGGAGCGGCTCATCCTGCCCATCGTCCACGAGATGGAGGCGGACGCCACGCCGCAGCAGGCCGACCGCCTGCGCCGACTGAAGCATCACCTCCAGACGATCACCTCGCCCTTCGCCAACGAGATGTCGCGGACCTTCGCCTCGCTCACCACGGCCGAACTGGCCATCTGCGAGATGATCGCCCGCGGGCTGAGCTCCAAGGAGATCGCCTCCATCCAGCACATCTCCACCAGCACCGTCTCCAAGCACCGCGAGCGGATCCGCGCGAAGCTCGGCCTGGCCGGCACGGACACGAACCTCGCCACGTTCCTGCGCAGCCAGGGGCGCCTGATGGACGGCATACGGTAGTTGCCGGGCTTTCGCGGGCGCGGCGAAGAGAAACGCCCTAGCTGCGTATGCTTTCTACGGACTACGTACGCTGGCTTGTAGTGCAACTATGGCAATAGTAAGTCTTTACAAATGCCGGGATTGTGGTTTAATGCTACTTGAGCCAGTTCTTGAAGAATGGCTGCCCATGCGTTGAGGGACCTTGGGCATCCGGGAAGTGTCAAGAGCGGCTCTCCGGGCCGGCGTGCGGCTCGGTGAGCATTCCGGAGTTCGCGGCTGTCGGGCCGATTGAGCCAGGCCCATTGGCGGACCACCGCCGGCCAACCGCGGACGAGGAGACAGCAAGCAGCATGGTGAGGGCGCCCCGGTAGGGGGCCACCAGATTCACAGACTTTCGCCGTTTGGTTGTGGCCGCGCGCACGTTGCGCGGCGGCATGCAGTCCGCGGCGTGAAATTCAGCGGTCTGAGCCAGTGAAGCCTTGAGCCGGCTTCTCGTCCGTCCGCGGACGGGCCCGGGCCGTGACGCGTGAGAGAGGGTTGGCGAACAGCCCCGCAGACAACAGCGCCCCCCGTGCGCGCCGAGCATGCGGCGGGTGGGCGGCAGGCAGCAGATAGTAAGGCACTCGCGGCATCGCGGCCGGAACGACGGCGTCGCCGGGCGGAGACAACAGCCCGCCAGGCCGACGGCGACGATCGCCGGGCCGGCCGCACCCCGCGAGTGCGGATGCGAAGCGGAGATCAACGCCCGCCGGTCGCATCGTGCAGGCAGCAACCGGCGGCCATGGTGGCCGTCGGGCATCGAGAACCGCCGCCGAAGCGGATGATTGAGGGCGAGGGGCCCGAACGCGAAGGCGGCAAACAGAAACGGCCGGGCGCAACTGTCCGGCCCATGACCGAAGGAGCCTTGAGATGAAGTGCGCAAAATTTGTAGTCATTCTGGCAGCCGCAGGCCTTGCATGTGGGTCGGTAAATGCAGCCGATGTGGACGTAACTAACAGCAATGGGACAATCACAAATCAGTTGCTTTCCAGCTATGGCGGCCTGAGCAGCGACAACTTCGTCACCGCCACCAACAACACGGTATCGGTGTGGCTGAGGGCCCGCAATGCCAGCAGTTCGAATACCATCGATCCGACCCCGGATAGCAACAACCAGTACAAACTTGCCGGGCCGGACGTGGACGACTTCGCGTTCGAGTTCCAGTTCACCCCGGCGGGCAACGACACGGTCGCCGGAACGAACTACTGGCTGAAGTTGGAGATCGACGGCGACCCCTCGTCAGCTACGGACTTCACGAGCGCGGGCGTCACGTTCAGCCAGTGGATATTCGATGACAATGATAATAATGGCAAGTATGTCCGCAGCCCCAACGGCGACATTGACGATCGCAACGATGATGGCGACACGGATGATCCCGGCGAAACTGCTTGGGAGACCTGTGACGACACGGGCGAATTGATTACCGACGGATCGTGGGATGATGGCGACTCGATGGTCATCGATGGCTTAGCGTTCCGCAATGGCCCCAACAGTGATGGGACTGTTCAGTTTACGGGATCCGGCGACCTGCCGGAATACGTCGTTGTCAACTCCTGGAAGCCCAAGTGGTGGATCGGCGAGCCCGGCCCCGGGCTCTATGACCTGAAGTTCACCGCCTATGACGGCGATCCCGACAATGGCGGCGCCTTGCTCGCGAGCGTTGACGCCCGTGCGCAGGTCGTCCCCGAGCCGGCGACGCTGAGCCTGCTGGCCGTGGCCGGCGTGGGCGTGCTGCTGAAGCGGCGCAAGAGATAGCATCGGCTTGCTTATTGCTTTTCGAGTTTTCTCATGGTGAGGCTCCTGTGGCGCGGCGGC
>Ga0102959_1000492_pt1 | contig 11124 bp, 12 predicted proteins | sample SalPonF2_B_D2_MG_FD_84520 | JGI IMG/M metagenome (GOLD analysis project Ga0102959, IMG submission 84520) | Salt pond soil microbial communities from South San Francisco under conditions of wetland restoration - Salt Pond MetaG SF2_B_D2_MG ...
CTTGTGGACGCCGCGAGACGGCAAGACGCCCGCCAATACCCTCTACGCGGCTATTTCGCGAGAGATCAAGCTCAAGGGCGACGCCAGCCGGTTCGCCAAGGCCGAGCGCGGCAAGTTCGCCCTGGCCAGTAAGACCTGAGCGCCGCGTCATGCCGCCACCTCCTCGACAGCCCCGGCCTCGGTCGGGGTTGTCTCAGTCACGGCCGCGATCCGCTCCGCCTTGCGGCCCGTGAATTCCTCCCATCTCTTCACGGTCACATCGCAGAATCGCCCATCGATCTCCATCAGCAGCGCGTTGCGGCCAGTCTGTTCGGCGGCGATCAGCGTCGAGCCGCTGCCGGCGAACGGGTCCAGGACGCTCTGGCCGGGGTCGGAGGAGTTTTCGATGTGCCGGCGGATCAACTCCACCGGCTTCATCGTCGGGTGCTGCTCGGAGCGCTTGGGCCGGGGGCACTCGAACACCGACGTCTGGCAGCGGTCCGGAACGGGATGATGGGCCCCGCCGGGCTTCCAGCCGTAGTAGAGCACCTCGTGGCGGTAGTGGTAATCCAGGCGGCTGATGACCATGCTGTCCTTGACCCACACCAGGCTGCTGTGCCAGATCCCCAGGTCATGCAGCACCATGCTGAAGGCCACGCCCATCGGCCCGTGCGGCGCGGCGACGTACCAGACGGCCCCCGGCCTGCAGGCGTCCAGCGCCGTATCGAACGCGCCGCGCAGGAACGCCACGAGCTGCGGCACGTCCAGATCATCGTTGGCGATGCCGGGATGCCCCTCGGCCCGCGCCTGGGCCGAAGACATGCCGCCGGTCGTCCCGACCCGGCTGGCGACGCCCACTCCATACGGCGGGTCCGTCCACACCATCTCGGCCAGGCGGCCATCCGCCAGATGGGCCATGTCTTCGGCCTTCCGCGAGTCGCCGCACAGCAGGCGGTGGCGGGACTGGAGCGGCGCCGTGTATCTCTCGCCGCACTTACGGCAGGTGCACTTTCGTGTTGGCGAACTCATTGATTGCCTCCAGTGGATAGCGGCGAATCGCCCGTCCGTTCCAGGAGGGCGGCTTGGCCGGTGAAGTCCTGCCAGCGTTTGACGGCCACATCGACGTACCGCGGCTCCAACTCCACGGCCAGGCACGAGCGACCCAGCCGCTCGGCGGCGATGATCGTGGTGCCCGTGCCGCAGAACGGCTCGTAGACAGGCCCGCCCGTGCCGTCCAGCGACTCCAGGACGTGGATCGCCAGGTGGGCGGGCATCGAAGCGGCGTGGATCTCCGGGGCGACGTTCTCGCCGCTGGCCCCGCGGCCCTCGTAGACGTTGGAGACGGTGGAATGGAACCGCCCGGTCGGGATGGCGCGGGAGGGGTTCTCCCGCGGCGAGAGAATCCAGATGTCCTCGAAGCGGCTGTTCATCACGTTGGCGGCCATGGCCGGCTGGCCCTGGCCCTTGAACCAGACCATCCGGTCCACGAAGTGGTCCTTGAACCGGTGAATCCAGTCCAGGACGGCCGTCTTGTTGCCGGCCAGGGACTGGAGGTTGATGGCCGCGGTCTGGCAGTGCGCCAGAGCCAGGGCGGTGAAGTCCACCAGCAGCCGCAGGTACTCGGCGGCGGGCCTGTCATCGCTGACGCCGACGTACTTGCTGTCCACGCGGCTGGAGTTGCCGCCCAGCGAGTTGTCGCCGGCGTTGTACGGCGGCGACGTGAAGCACAGGCTGGGCTTCCGCCCGTCCATCAGCCGCTCGACGGCCGCCGCGTCGGTGGCGTCGCCGCAGAGCAGCCGGTGGCGGGACTGCACCGCGGCCTCGTACCGCCCGCCGCACTTGGAGCACTTGCACTTGCGGTTCACAGGTCATTCCTTTCCCCGCAGTGCGGACAGGTGGTGTAGGCGCCCAGCAGCCACAGGTCGCCGGGCCGCGTGACGGGCTCGTCCGGCGGCTCGGGAACTTCATCGGGGTCCGTCAGGCCCTCCGTGCCTTCCGGGGCGAGCAGCCTGGCGAGCTCGGCCTCGTCGAAGCCCAGCAGCGACAGGTCGAACTCGGCCGCCTGGAGGTCCTTCAGCTCGATGGGCAGCAGGTCGTAGTCCCAGTCCGCCAGCGTGTTGGTCTGGTTGTCCGCGATGCGATAGGCCCGGATCTGCTCGGCCGTCAGGTCCCTGGCGACGTGGACGGGCGCCTTGGCCAGGCCGAGCTTGCGGGCCGCCTTCCAGCGCGTGTGGCCGACGATGATCACGCCGGCCTCATCGACCACGATGGGCTGGCGGAAGCCGAACTCCTTGAGGCTGGCGGCGACGGCGTCGACCGCCTGGTCGTTCTGCCGCGGGTTGTTCTCGTACGGCCGGATGTCGTCGATGCTTCGCAATTCGATGTCCATATCGCCTTCTCCTGGGGGTCTGCCCGCCTGGCGGCGGGTCGTGTTCGCTATGCGCAACAAACAAAAAGAATCTTCCCGTCCGTTCCCGTCGCGGTCTTCCGCGTAACTCCTTGGGAAGGAACCATTTGCGATTGCCGCCTTCCGGCCCGCGTTCGAGGTTGCGACGTGGCGGCGCGCCAGCGCGGGCCGGAGCGTTGTGTGGCCTCGGGCGTGATCGTCGAACCTGGCGGAACGTGGCGCGCCCTGCGCCGAGGGTGTGCGGGCGCATCTGTCGACGGTTGAAAGATGCGCTGCCGCGGGGCCGGGCGCATCTATTGGAAGATGCATCTTTCGGGGCAATTCATTCCCGCGCATCTTGGCTAAAGATGCATCTTTTCGAAGATGGCGCGGGAACGAATTCATCTTCGGAAAGATATAAGTAGAGGAGAGAGAGAGAGTTTTATTCCTTCCTTTTATTCCTTCCTTCCCTGCCCGCGCGCTACTTTTCGCCCCTACGCGTGCGCGCGGGTCGGGAAGGAAACAATGAATTCCAAAAGATACGCAGTCGCTCAGCATGCCACGTACTCCTGCCCGGGCACGCCCGGCCCGATTTGAGTTCTGGTCTCGATGCGGACGTCCCCGGCCTCCAGCAGGGCCAGGATGATCTCGTCGCGCTCGCGTGAAGGGATCGCTCGCAGACGGCGGCACAGCGCCGTTTTGGTGATCCGTCCACTGGGCGCGTTGCGAATCTCGCGCAGGACGCGCTTCCGCTTGGCGTCAAACTCGTTCTCGCTGGCGTGCTCGAACGCCATATGGAGCATCCGCTTGGTCTGGTGGCTGACGAGTTGGCCCGCCCAGCGGGCGGCTGGTTCATCCACGACGGGTCCGGCGTGGTTGGCGCTGCAGGCGTAGACGAGCGCCAGTCGCCGGGCCTTCTCATTGGCGCGGGCCCAGATGGCCATCCCCATGGTGTCGTTGGCGGCTTCGGCCTTGGCGTACTGCTCGTCGGCGCGCGTCCGCAGTTCGGCCAGCATCGCCTTCGCCCCGGGGGTGTACGGCGCCACCGCGGGCGTGGGTCGCCAGCTCTCCAGATTCCCCTTGCCCAGGCGCAGCTCGGACCAGTAGCGCGCCGTCGCGATGATGGACTCGGGCAGATCGTCACCAGCCGGATCCTGACCGGCGCTCCGCTTGCCGGTCTCCAGGATGAGCATTCGTGCGAAGAAGCCGTTGGTGAGCATCTTGCTGGACAGCGACTCGTAGAAGTTCTTGGGGATGGCCGTGCCGAAGATGCACAGGCACGGCTGGTCGATGACGCCCCGGTTGGCGTTCTTGCCCGCCTTGACCCGCATGGCGTAGATGCCGTTGGCCGAGGTGTACATCTTGAGCAGCACGTTCATGATCCCCTCGAAGCGAATCTCCTTGCCGCGGGCGATGGCCGAGATCAGCCCGTCCATCTCGTCGGTCTGGAAGAGCATGGCGGGCTGGACCAGCATGCGGTCCTCGATGCCTTCGCCGGAGGCGAACGTCTCGGCGAATGTCTCGGCCAGGCCGCAGTGCATCAGGATGCGCTGATTGACCTTGCGGGGGTGGTCCTTGCCGACGCCGGAGTTGGCCAGACCCAGCAGATAGAGGCTGCTGCGGTTGTCGGCCTCGTCGCGGACCTTGCGCCCGGCCAGGAGCCCCTGAAGACTGACCGCCCCGCAGAACGCCAGGACGGTGTCGGGGTACGGGGCGGTCGCCAGCGTGTAGTCCATCACCTGGCCGATGAAGCCGGGGATGCGAAGCAGTTCATCCGGCACGGGCCCGGGGTCTTCGGGGGCGTCGGTTGGCGGGGCCGGTTCGGCCGGCGAGCAAGTGAACGCGGACAGATCGACGCCCGATGCGTCGGGCGCCTGGCCGAACCCCTGGGCCCGCAGCGCAGCGGCGGCCGCCGCGTAGTCCCCGCCGTGCTCCAGCAGCGCGTAGACCGTGAACGGCGCGTAGGCCCGCTGGGGCTCGAACGGCGCGGCGTTGGAGGAGAAGACGTAGAAGACGCGGTCCTTGAGCGTCGCGCTGGAGCCCGCGTTTTTGCCCGGCCGTCGCCAGTACTCGTTTTCGCCGGAGCGGGCGAGCGTCCAGCCGTGCCGGACCAGCAGTTCCCGCACGTCGCCCCGGTCATTGAACTCGTCACCGGGCCTGCCGGCGACGGCCGCGACCATGGGCGAGGCGTCCTGACCCTTCCAGCACTCGTTCAGCGATCGGGCGGCGCCGATCAGGATGGAGCGTTCGGCGTCCGACAGCGCCGGCAACTCTTCAAAGCGGCCTTGCTGGAGCGCATAGCCCGGCGTCGGGGCGCACAGGATCAACCCGCCTTCGCCGCGGGTCTCGATAAGGCAGGGCTCAATCCGCCAATGGCCGTCGACCTTGCGGGGAACGTACTTCTTGCCGCAGTATTCGGCCTGGGGCGTGCCGTCAGGAGCGATGGCGACGTCGCCGTCGGCCAGGATGATCACCTTATGCGCCAGCTTCGCGCTGCGGCTGCCGGCGACCGAGAGGCGGTAGATCACGTGCATGCCCCCGGACTGCGATCGTTCCATCACCAGCCGTTCCAGCAGCCCCGGCATCTCGGCGCGCACCAGGGCGGCCCAGGACTCGAAGGCCTCGGCGCGGCAGTCGAAGTCCATCGCCTCGAGGTTCCCCGAGACCGCCCCCGCGATCAGGCACATGCCCGGGGCGCTGGCGAACCATTGGGCGACCTGCGCCTCGGAAGGCAGGCAGCTCTGGAAGCCCTTCCACCTGGGCAGCGTGGTGAACTTCCTGGCCGGGTCGGCCGGCAGCACGCACAGGCCGCTGCGGAGATAGGATGTGGCCGCTTCCAGGATCACCCGCGGTCCTCCGGGCCCAAAGCGGCCTCGAGGTTGCACCGAAAATACCAGAACATCCGCAGGGCCTGGCGGCTGACGCCGAGATCCTCGAAGACCTCCGGCGGGTCGTCCTTCCGGCGGGCCGTCGATTCATGGGCGAGCTGGACGATGTGCTCCAGCGGCCCGGCCGGGATCGACAGAACCTCCTCGATGCAGCCGCGAACGCGGCGCGCCATCTCCAGATCAGCGATGAGGATGTCGGGGTTGCTCTTCATGCTTCCTCCTTCAAAAAGGGATGTCATCGTCGGGAATCGGAAGGTACGGCGGCGCCGCCCCGGCCAGGTCGCCGGCCGTCACGGCCGGAGGCTTCTCGCCAAGGACGTGGCCGATGATCCGGTCGTAGGGCTCGCCGGCGACGTGGCGGACCTGCACGGCCCGCGTCGGCGCCAGGCTGCCGGCCTCGGCCAGCTCGACCGCCTCCTCGATGCCGTCGGGCACGGGGTCGTCGGACCGCGGCCGCCACCACGCCTCGGCCTTCGTGCGGGCGTAGCCGGTGTGCTCGAAGCAGACCCACTCGCTGATGTACTTGTTCCAGCCGATGCGGTACTCGACCCGCATCGTGCGAGGCGCGTCCCGGGGGGCGTCGCGCTTGACGTGGACGGCGTAATGGACGTCCAGCACCGGGTACTCGGTGACGGTCTCCTGGCCGCTCAGAACGCCCTCGGTCGCCGCCTCGGCGTCGTGCCGCTGCCGCTCGGGCGGCGGGAAGGCGTGGCCGCATTCGGGACAGTTGGCGTAGGCGGCGTGGATGATGGCCCGGCAGCCGGGGCATTCCTTGGCCGGCGCCTCGCCGTCGCCGCCGCCCGGCTCGGTGACGCGCAGGTCGTCGACGGGGCCGTGCCGCATGACATTGCCGCCGAAGTCCAGGACCAGGCAGTCGGCCTTGCCTTCACAGAGGCGGAAGCCGCGGCCGACCATCTGGTAATAGAGACCCGGCGACATCGTCGGCCGAAGCATGGCGATGCAGTCGACGTTGGGGGCGTCGAAGCCGGTGGTCAGCACGTTGACGTTGCACAGGTACTTCAAGGGTTGTTGGCAGCTGTCGCCGAACAGCCCTTGGCCTTCCTGGCGGCGGAAGCGGGCGATCAGATGATCGCGCTCGGCCGTGGGCGTCTGGCCGCAGATGAACCCGCACTCCACGCCGTGCTCGCGCCGCAGCTCTTCCACCACGTGCAGGCCGTGCTGCACGCCCGAGGCGAAGATCAACACCGACCCCCGGTCGGCGGTCTGCTCGACGATCTCGGCGCAGGCGGCCCGCACCAGAGCGTCCTGGTCCATCAGCTCTTCCACTTCGCCGGCGATGAACTCCCCGCCCCGGATGTGCAGGCCGCTGGTGTCGGCCCGAACGGCGCCCCCCTTGGTGCGCAGCGGGCAGAGGTAGCCGTCGCGGATCAACTCCTTGACGCCGATCTCGTAGCAGATGCGGTTCAGGAAGTGCTCCGCCCGACAGATCGACCCGCTGGCCATGCGGAACGGCGTGGCCGTCAGGCCGATGGTGCGAATGTGCGGGTTGATCAGCTTCGCGTCGGCCAGCAGCGCCCGGTACATCCCATCGCCCTCCGGCGGGATCATATGGGCTTCATCGATGCAGATAATGTCGAAAGGCTTCTCGCCGAACAGGTCCCCGGCCCGCTTGTAGACCGACTGAATACCCGCCACGATCACCGAATGATCGGTGTCCCGACGGCGCAGACCGGCCGAGTAGACCCCCACGTCCAGGTCGCCCGCCATCGCCGCCAGCGTGCCGGCCGTCTGCTCGATGAGCTCCTTGACGTGCGCCAGCACCAGCACGCGCCCATCCCACCTGCGAACGGCGTCGTCGCAGATGGTGGCCATCACCGGCGTCTTGCCGCCGCCGGTGGGGATCACGACGACCGGGTTGTCGTCGTGATCCCGCAGGTGGCGATAGACCGCCTCCACGGCGGCGGATTGGTACGGGCGAAGGGTGATCATCCGGCGACCTTCTCCTCGGGCAAGGGGAACATCTCCCCCTGGCAGGGGCGAAGGACCGTGACGTTGCGGCCGCTGAGGAAGCAGTGCAGCGCCCGCTCGACGCGGCCGTAGATGTCGCGCAGGACGCTCAGGTTGCGGCTGCGGTCGAGCTTGCTGAGGTAGTCCCGCAGCACGATGACCACCGCCTCATCGTCACCGGCCATCCCGGTCCGGAGGATCTCGCAGAATCGCTCCAGGCGGGCGAGGTCCTGCGAGTACCACGCCCGCGCGACCACCGCGCAGACCGTCGAAGAGCAGACGCCCTTGACGCGGCCGGTGGTCAGCCGCTCCAGGGCGAAGCGGACCGCCGGCAGGTGGGCGGTCATCAGCCGGCACTCCTCGGCGTACGGCAGGCGGCGGTTGGGCTTCAACCCCCGCACCATCGCCCGAAGCACCGAGACCTGGTTGGTGTTGATCCGGGCCTCCTCGAAGCGGCCGGAGATGTTCATCCGGTCGCAGACGGTGCGGGCCTTGATGTCGTCGATCTGCTCGATGCAGTCGACGGCCAGGTTGAACGTCACCGGGATGCGGATCGAGCAGCCGGAGTTCAGCACCGCCCAGAGCCGGTGCTGGCCGTCCCGCAGGATGTCGTTGACGTCGAAGGCGATGCCCTGGTGCGTCAGCCGCCAGCGGCCGGCCTTCATGTCGGCGGCGTAGCGGTCCACGCGCGACTGGTGGATGGGCCGGTTGTGCGTGTTGCCCTCCAGCCAGCGGGCGGCCCTCTCCGGCCCGACGTCCATGATGACGGTGTGCATCCGCCTGTTCGGTGCGGTCTTCTCGTTGGTCGCGATCATTCGGTGGTTTCCTTAGTCAAGAGGGAGCTGAGTTCCTGGACGAGCGCCACGAGGAACTCCCGCTCATAGCGCGACAGCATCCCCCGGGCGGCCATGTGCGGGTTGTCCACGGGCAGAGAGACCGAGAGCATCTCCGAGGGCCGGGCCGCTTGCCGAGTCGGTTCGTAGGCGTTGCGGGCGATGACGGCCGGCTTGCGGCGGTTGGGCTTGGCGGCCTTGCCGATCCGATCGACCTTCATCTGGTAGGTCCGGCCCTTGCGGGTGACGATGCGGGCCTTCTGGCCGGGCGCCGCTTCGCCGGCGGCTATCTGATAACCGTTATCAGATGCGCCCGATGGTTCCTCGGTGGACGCGCGTGGAGCGACTTCGCCGCAAGCCTCCAGTTCCGCCCTGTACTTGCCCACCATGGGCTGAGTCACCCCCACGTGCCGGGCGATCTCGCGGTCGGGGCGCTGGCCTTTGCTGTGCCGCAGCGCGGCCTTGACGGCCCGGACCTTGTCGTCGTTGGTCCGGCGCATCCCGTTGGCCTTGTTGGCCGAGAAGCTGTACCACTGCGCGTCGGCCAGCGCGCCCTGACGGACCTCGCACTCGATTGCAGCCAGTTGCAGCTTCATCGCCGCGCCCCAGCGGTGGAAGCCGTCGCCCAGCCAGTAGTCCCTGCCGTCGTGGAAGACGACCAGCGGCGGGAAGGGCGCGCCGGAGGCCATGTCCTCGGCGTACTCCTCGATCACGTCCTCCCGGATGCGGGCCCGCGTCTGCGTCCCGCCGTCCAGGCGAATCTTCTTAAGCGGTAATTTCATGGCGGATGTCCTTCACGGTTGAGAGGTCCACAGGAGTCACGCAAACGATCGCCTTCCCGCCCGCCACGACCAGCGGGCGCATGACGACCAGCAGCTTCTTGATCTGGCTGTCGTCGCCGTAGACGCCGCCGTGCTGCATGGCGTCCAGCAGGCTCTTCAGTGCGTTGTCGCAGTCGCGCCGCCGGCGGTCGGGCGGATACAGGTCCAGCCCGACCGCCAGCGCGCCTTCCAGCGGACACACGCCCGCCCGCCGGAGGATCGCGCACACCGCCCGGCGGTATGCGCGACCCTCGCGGCTGATCAGCGTTCGAAAGCCCACGTGGCGGTAGTAGCGGTTCACGCTGGGCGGGTAGGGCAGTTCCAGCGTGACCATCACCGCCTCCACGGCGGAGCGCCGCCCGCCGCCGGCGGCTGCTGGGGCTGAGCGGAGGCCGCGGCCTTCAGGGCGCTTTTCAGCGAATAGCCCTTGATGCGGTTCTGAAGTTCGCCGGTGTCCTTGCGGTTGACGCACTTGACGCCGATCAGCAGCGGCAGGTTGTGCAGCTGCACGCTGTCGGTCGGCCTGAGCACGCCCACCGCCTTGCAGATGGCGGCCAGCTCGGCCCGGGCGAACTTCACCGTCTCCGGGCTGGGATGGTTGAGGTTCAGGTTCGTCCAGAGCTTGCGGCCCTTGTACGGGCCGTCGATCACCTCGAACTCCAGACTCAAATACGGGTGACCCTTGCTGCTGGTCTTCTCCTGGCTGGCGACGATCATCGCCGTGTACTGACCGGCCGGGATCGGCTCGAAGCTCGCTACCGGCTCCACGTTGCTGGCGTCGAATCCATTGAGGTCAGGCATTGTTGCTGTCTCCTTCGGTTGGGGTTGCGATTGCGGGGGCCGCGGGATGCGACCGGACGATCTCGGCGTACAGGGCGCCCCAGTGCATGGGCAGCGCCGTGTCGATGCCGTAGCGGTTCTTGGCCAACTGCTGGCCGGTCTCGTTCAAGACCATCTCGCGGACGTTGTGGGCGTCCTTGCGGCCGGCGGCCACGAAGTCCGACCACTCGATCATCACGTGGACCAGGTCCGGGTGGATGTCGGGCGCCGACTTCTCGGCCGTCGCGCCGTCGATGGACGTCACCTCGTGCCGCGTGGCGTGCGCCAGCAGCACCACCGCCACGCCGCTGTTGACGATGCGATCCAGCGTCGGCAGCAGGTACTGGTAGACGTAGTTCTTGAGCACCTGCTTGCCGTTGCCGTAGCCGCCGTGCGAGCGGTTCATCGTCTGGCTCATGCCGTGCTCGCTGTCCTTCACGCCGCTGACGAACTCCTCCAGCCGGCGCAGCAGCCAGTCCACCGAGTCGATCACGACCGTGCCGTAACCGTGGCCGCCGCCGGCCAGGGCGTCGAGCCACTGGCGGATCGCCGGCCAGTTGGACAGGTACGGCGTGCGGTCGCATGTCACGTGGGCCGCGCCGTTCTCGCAGTCGACGATCAGCGGCTTGTCGGCGCCCGCGCCGAAGGTCGTCTTGCCGATACCCGGCGGGCCGTACAGAATGCCCTTGGGCGCGCGCATGTGCGCGAAGGTCAGGATTTCAGATGGAAGCGTCATTCGTTGGGTTCCTTTCGCGTTACGGGTTCCTGGTTGTCGCCTGCCTGCCGGCAGGCCGGTTCATGTTGGCCGGTTCAAGAGAACCGTCGATCGCGAGTCGTCCCGGCAGACGCTGTCGGCGTCGGACTCCTCGCTGTAGTCATCCTCCAGCGGCAACTCGTCCGCCCGATCCGCCCACGCCCGCCGAAGGCCCGCGCCCTCGTCGCCGATGCACCGCGGGCAGTACTCCCCGCGGCTGTCGCGCCCGCAGCCCTTGCAGCACCGGAGCTCTCTCTGCTTCGCCATGACAGTTCCTTCCCTGGTTACCGGATGGTGAGGCACGTGCCGCGAGCGGCCAGTTCGGCGCCCGGAACGTCGCGGCCGGACTGGAGGGCCTTGCGGATCGCGTCCTTGTCCGCCTGGCGGACTTCCGTGACGCGGACAAAGTCGGCCGGCAAAGCCGCCGGGTCGGCGATGATCACCGGAGCGGCCCCGCCCACCTTCGAGACGCCGACCCTGTAGCGGTCGGTCTCGAGCTTGGAGATGCCGCGCTGCTCCAGCGCGAACTTCAGCCGCTCGCGCAGGAAGCGGGCGTTGCCGGCGTCCACCTTCGCCCGGCGGTAGAGCCGGTCCGCCTCGGCCTTGCGGACCTCGGCGCGGGCGCTGGTCGCCGTGATCAGGGCGGCGTAGTTGTCCACCTTGCCCTCCAGGTCGC
>Ga0102959_1000494_pt1 | contig 11094 bp, 8 predicted proteins | sample SalPonF2_B_D2_MG_FD_84520 | JGI IMG/M metagenome (GOLD analysis project Ga0102959, IMG submission 84520) | Salt pond soil microbial communities from South San Francisco under conditions of wetland restoration - Salt Pond MetaG SF2_B_D2_MG ...
AGGACGCAACCTGGATGCCGATGCCGTAATCGTCGGGCATCTTTATCGTTTCAGGGAGCGCATCGGCACGCAATATTCCGTCGAGGTTCCCGCCTCTGTGGCATTTGATATCCATCTTATCGGTGTAAAGAATGGGCGTTTGTTGTGGAGCGGTAAATTTGACGAAACCCAGCAGTCACTGTTTGAAGATCTTTATCAACTGGGCACCTTTTTACGCAGACGGGGCCGGTGGATTACGGCAAAGGAACTTGCCGTATCCGGTCTTGAAGGTATCCTTGACACCTTTCCCGCTTCAGCCAAGGATTTAAAGAATCAATAGAACTATGGATGTTATACCCGCAGTCGATATAAAAAATGGAAAATGTGTGCGGCTTTTTCAGGGGAAAATGGATTCGGAGACCGTTTTTTCCGATGATCCCGCTGCCATGGCGAAGAGATGGGCGGATGAAGGTGCTGGAATTATTCATGTCGTCGATCTCGACGGAGCCATTGAAAAAAGTCCTCAAAATCTCGAATCAATAACAAAAATCATAAATAGTGTCGATGCCCATATACAGGTAGGGGGGGGAATCCGGAACCAAAGCACCATCAGGATGTTCCTCGAAATCGGCGTCAAAAGGGTTATTATCGGGACTGAAGCCATTCGAAACCCAAAACTCGTCAAGGATGCATGCAAAGAATTTCCCGGACAAATTGTTGTAGGGATCGATGCTAGAAACGGAATGGTTGCCATTGAAGGATGGACAAAGACAACGCAAATAAAAGCTGTCGATCTTGCAATCCAATTCGAAGACAGCGGCGTCGCCGCCATCAATTTTACGGATATTCACAGGGATGGGATGGAGACCGGACCGAACATTGAGGAAACCCGGAGATTGGCCGAAGCTGTTAACATACCGGTGGTCGCTTCAGGTGGCATTTCTTCCATAGAAGATATTCGAAACCTAATACCATTAGAATCCGTCGGAGTTGTCGGTGTTATTACCGGCAGGGCGCTCTACAGCGGCAGCTTGAACCTTCGGGAAGCCATCGAGGTTCTGAAAAAGCGAAAATAACGCGTCCGGCCAATAGGGGCATTTGAAAGGCAACACCAAAGGGATACCCCACAAGATTTTGAAGTGAAATTTACCCCGCCTGTTGGAAATTGTGGAGATCCCGATTCATCGAGGCCCAATGGAATGCATTTTCAATTTATATTCCATCGGGGTGAAACCCATCGGTCTTTTCTGTTTATCCGGGGTGTAAATTCCGCTTTGCACGGCGAAAGGGAGCTCCAAGGGATTAGATAAAAGACTAATTTCTTGACAAAACAAAAATTAATAGTTACTATTTCAGGTTAAAATATTAAGGGTTTATTCGCTACGGTTCAGTGAAACGTTATTTTTGCTTGATCCGTGAACATATTCGATGCGTTGGCTCGCAAAGATTTTTTAGAAATTTTTTAGAAATTGGCTTTTCAATGAAAATAGTCCCTGGAAAAGATAAAGATCTTCAAATATATCAACCTGAGTTCATATTTAACGTTTTAAGGCTTCATCCTGTTTAAGTCCTCCCATCATTATTAGTTCCGGATTTGTCAGTCATTCCATTCATTGATGGAGGTTGGTCTTTTTGTCAGTTTATATTCCTGAAGATAAAGTTTTAGAAATTAAAAATGCGGCGGATATTGTGGAGGTCGTTTCGGATGTCGTATATCTGAAAAAGGCCGGAAAAAACTTTGTTGGACTCTGTCCTTTTCATTCGGAAAAAACCCCTTCTTTTACCGTAAGTCCTCAAAAACAGATCTTTTATTGCTTTGGTTGTGCCACCGGCGGAAATGTTTTTAGTTTTATTATGAAGCGCGATGGTATTTTATTTCCCGATGCTGCGTTGATGCTCGCCAGAAGATATGGAATTCAAATCCCCACTCGAACTCTGTCTCCAGAACAAAAAAGGCGGATCAACGAAAAGGAAACCCTGCTCTCTGTAAATAGACAAGCGATGGATTTTTTTCATAAAGAACTAATTAGAAGTCCTTCGGGAAAGCACGCCATGGCATATCTAGAGAGACGGGGGTTGAGCAGAAAAACCATCGACACCTTTTGTCTTGGATATGCCAAGGACGGCTGGAATCATTTGTTAAACTATTTTTCCAAAAAAGGCATACCACCACGTACGCTTGAAAAGTCCGGATTGATTGTTCAAAGGAAAAACCAAGACGGTTTTTACGATCGTTTTAGGGGACGTATAATATTTCCGATTTTCGAGTCAAATTCCCAGGTAATTGGATTCGGAGGGCGGGTTCTGGATGATTCCCTTCCAAAATATCTTAACTCGCCGGAAACAGGATTATATCACAAAAGTCGCTCGTTGTACGGTCTGAATTTGGCCAAATTAAAATGTAGAGAGCTTGAAACGGTTTACATTGTTGAAGGCTATTTTGATCTGTTAGCCCTGCATCAGCATGGCATTCAGAACTCCGTCGCCACGTTAGGGACATCGATTACCGCTGAGCATGTTCAGATTCTTAGAGGATTTATCGGAAAGGATGGCAAGGTCATACTTGTCTTTGATTCAGACGATGCAGGTATCAAGGCGGCCAAAAGAAGCATCGCGGTATTTGACAAAGGATATATCAATGCTCAAATTCTTGTTTTACCTGAGGGATATGATCCGGATTCATATCTATTCGAATTCGGAATCGACGCGTTTATAAATCTTGTTTCCCAGGCCCAGGGTATCATCCCTTTTCTTATGAACTCGGCTGTTAAGAAGTACGGTCTTTCCAATGAAGGAAAAATCCGTGTGATTTCAGAGCTCAAAGCACCCCTGGCGTCTGTTAATGATAAGGTCGCAAGATCTTTATACATCAAGGATCTTGCCGAGAGTATCGGCATCGATGAATCTGCTGTTCTGGAAAGAGTTCGAGAAACATCGGTCCGAAAGGGTGACCCTTTTAAGGATCAAGGAACGGTTCTGAAAAGTAAATGGGACAGGATAGAGCGGCAGATCATCACAATGATGCTGGAATTTCCACAAATATTATCAGAAATCGCCGAGGGTAATATTCTCGACCATTTTGAAGACCATGATTTAAGGTCCATTGGTCAAACGATCCTGAAAAACAAGGACCGCTTTGAAATGCGTGTGTCTGATCTGATAGATTTAATTGAAAATAAAGCTCAAAAGAACATGGTATCCTCTCTGGCGATCGGAGAAGATATTTGGGATTATGAAGCATGCCTTGGGATCATAACCCGGTTTGAGTCCATAAGAAATAAAAATAAAAATTTGTTGATGGAGAAGATAAAAGAAGCAGAAGCGAAAAATGATACCGAATTGCTTTTGAAGTTGTTGAAAAAAAAACAAAAGATGGCAGTGCTCGCTGAAAAAAAGAAGATGGCACTGTTAAAATAAAAAAAGTAACTCATTGGTGTTTAAGGGAGGCTCAGATTTATGGCAAAAAAAGCCGCTAAAAAAACAAAAAAAACAAAAAAAATCACCCCAAAAACTCTGGAGAAGCTGATTTCAAAAGGAAAACAAAAGGGTTTTTTAACCTATGATGAAATTAACAAGGCACTTCCTGAGGACATGTTTTCACTGGAGCAAATTGATGAAACGCTCATCATGTTTAACGAACTCAACATTGAAATCATCGACGAGAAAAAGAATAAGCTTCCCGCCGTAAAAAAGATGAAACTTTCGGACACGTCTGCCCCTGATTTTGGATCGGTAACAGACCCCGTTAAAATGTATTTACGAGAGATGGGATTGGTGACCCTCTTAAGCAGAGAAGGTGAGGTTGTCATCGCCAAAGAGATCGAAGCCGGTGAACGGGAAGTATTAAGAGCGTTAATAGACACCAGCATGGGTGTAAATTGCATTTTGGTTCTTGGGAAACAAAGTGAAAACCGAGAATTGCGACTCAAACAGATGTTAAGAGATGTCCGGGAAATGGACGATGAGGAGACCTATGTAGATGAAGCGCTCCAGATCGAAAATTTATTAACAACAATACATGTTATTCAGACGATTCATGAAGAAAACGAGGTGTTCAGAGAAAAACTTTTTTTATCCAAGCTCAAGCCCGATGAACAGCGTCGTATCCGAAGATGTGTCACTCGAAGAAACAAAAAGATTTTCGAACTTCTCAAAGATTGGCGTTTTGAAAATGTCGTGTTGGATAAAATTGAGAAACTGATCCGAGACCATATCGAATGGTTCGACTCCAGAAACAAAATGATACTGATGTGCGCAGATAAGCTGAACACATCCGTTAAAGATCTTCGTGCCAATCTCACAACCAAAAAAAAGTTCTCCACCTGGATCAGTCACCGGTGTGATTTGACAAAAGACGAGATCGATCTGCTTTTTACCGAGTTCAAGAGAATCAAAGATCAGATTTCAGCACAAGAATATGTGATTAAGGCGAAAAGTCGCGCCTTAAAAAGGATTATGTCCAATGTTGACGAGGGGCGATATGTCGCAAAAGTTGCCAAAGGGGAACTGACCAAGGCCAATCTACGCTTAGTGGTCAGTATCGCCAAAAAATATACCAACAGAGGGCTCCAGTTTTTAGATTTGATTCAGGAAGGGAATATCGGCCTTATGAAGGCGGTCGATAAATTTGAATATCGGCGTGGATATAAATTCAGCACGTATGCCACCTGGTGGATACGACAGGCCATTACAAGGGCCATTGCAGATCAGGCAAGGACCATTCGAATTCCGGTTCATATGATCGAAACCATCAATAAACTTATTCGTACATCCAGGTACCTTGTACAGGAGCTTGGGCGGGAGCCGACCCCTGAGGAGATCGCGGAAAAAATGGAGGTCCCTTTGGCCAAGGTGCGGAAAGTCTTAAAAATTGCAAGAGAACCAATTTCTTTGGAGACCCCCATCGGGGAAGAGGAGGATAGCCATTTAGGTGATTTCATCGAAGACAAGAAATTTATGTTACCTTCAGATGCTGCTGTCAGTCTTAATCTTGCCGAACAGACCCGAAAAGTTCTTGCAACATTGACCCCACGGGAGGAAAAGGTGTTGCGCATGCGATTTGGGATCGGCGAAAAGGCTGACCATACCCTGGAAGAAGTGGGGCAGGATTTTACGGTAACCCGTGAAAGGATCCGGCAGATAGAAGCAAAGGCTTTGAGAAAACTAAGACACCCCACCCGAAGCCGGAAACTAAAAAGTTTTATCGAACAGACACAATGATTTTGCAATGTTGCCTTGGAAAAATGTCGTTCAGATGCTGGTGATAAGAACTTGACAAAATAAACTTATGGGGGTAGGTAAACTACGCTTGCATTGATTTTTGGGCCCATAGCTCAGCTGGCAGAGCCACCGGCTCATAACCGGTCGGTCCCTGGTTCGAATCCAGGTGGGCCCATCAGTTTGTCGACGAAAAGGAGCAGGTCCAGCCTCGACACCTTCTTGTAAGTATAGAATGTGCTCTTGAATATTCTATAGACCCGTGAGACGTGTTGATCCTGCCCCTTACGCTGCATATTCTTTACGGGATCACTCATGAGATGTGGAAACTAAAGGTTGTAAAGAAATTAAGGCGTGGTTATAAAAATAACCACGCCTTTTTTGCGAAATGCAGATGACCGACGTTTATCCGAATCTTGAACAAAATATAGGTGTTATTTCATTGAATAGAATGGGCAAATAATTATGGAAGCGACGATCGGTGATATCATCAAGGCGATGGAAATCATCGCGCCAACCTGGTTGGCAGAAGAATGGGACAATGTGGGGCTGCAGGTTGGACAAAAGAACTGGCCGGTCCGGACCGTCTGGGTTGCCCTGGACCCTACACCTCAGGTGGTGGGTGATGCATGTAGAAACGGCGTCGACCTTTTAATCACACACCACCCCCTGATATTTCATCCTTTAAAATCCATCCAGCCCGACACGCCGGAAGGATCCATCATTCAAACGGCACTCCAGGCCCAGATGGCAATATTTTCAGCCCACACCAACCTTGACAATGCAAACGATGGGTTGAACGACGCCTTGGCACGCCGGATTGGGCTTGAGGACCTGAAGGTTTTGAGAAAATTCGGACAAGATGAAACGTATAAACTGGTTGTGTATGTCCCGGTGGGGCATGAGAAGGGCATTTTGGGGGCACTTTTTGATACCAATGCCGGCGAAATCGGTTCCTATACCTGCTGCTCTTTCAGAAGCAACGGTAAAGGCACTTTTAAACCCGAAACTTCATCAAAGCCTTTTTCCGGGAAAATCGGTGAAATTTCCCATGTGGATGAGGTGAGAATCGAAACACTTGTTCGAAAAAATGATTTAGGTGGAATTGTCGAACACATCCGGGAACACCATCCCTATGAGACCATGGCCTACGATATTTATCCGCTACTTAAAGCTGAAAACAGACACGGCACCGGACGCATCGGCGTGCTGGATAAAAAAATGGACATCCTTTCTTTGGCGTCGGTCATCAAGAATAAATTGGGGCTTAACTCCGTAAAAGTCGCTGGAAATCCCGAATTGGAAGTAAAAACAGCAGCTGTGTGTACCGGCAGCGGTTCCAGCTTGCTGAACGACTTTATCGCCTCTGAAGCGCAGGTTTATATAAGTGGAGACTTAGGGTATCATGCGGCAAGGACCGTAGAAGCGGCAAACTTAGGACTCATCGATATCGGACATTTTGCATCCGAGCATCTCATCGTTGATGTGCTGACACATCGGCTTAAAAAGGTTTTGCCTGAAACCGGAATAGAGGTAACGGTTGAAGCTTATAGACTTGAAAAGGACCCTTTTTTAATAGTATAATAGAAGCGAACTCAAAATAGCCGATGATGCCCAAAGGAAATGGGCAGGCCGACGAAAACCGCATCATACCGGTGGGTTGTGAGAATTTTAATGTTGCATGGAACCCAGCCTTTGGGCGTTAGATGGATTTTTGAGATGGCGTATAAAACAATGCCTGGACAAAATAGCCGTTACGGCATACGAATTCCATGGTTTACCCATCGATTAATTAAAGATGAATGGATAAAGCGATATGAGAGAACAGATAGAAGATCTTGTAAAATTGCAACAGATCGAGTCGGAAACCGTCCAGATTAAATCGGCTTTAAATGATGTGCCAAAAAGGCTTGATGATCTTGATTCCGGAGTCAAGAAATTTGAACAAACCATCGAAGAGCAAGAACGCATTATCAATGAGCTGAAAAAGCAGTATCGAGACCATGAATCTAATATACAATTAAACCTTGAAAAAGAACAGAAGATCCAGGTTAAATTGAGATCTGTTAAGAACAACAAGGAATACCAGGCCTTGTTAAAAGAGGTCGAGGATGTTCGGGGGAAAAATTCCAAAATTGAAGATCAAATGATAGAGTTCCTGGACCGAATGGATACAACGGAAAAAATAATCGCGACGAAAAAGGATGAATATACCACTATATTTGAGCGTGCAAAAAGTGAAAAAGAAAACATCCAAAAGAACGCGGAAGCCAGAAAGAAAAGGCTTGCCGAACTCGAAATGGAAACCGCGGAAGTCTCCAGATTGGTTGATCCTAATTTCCTGAGAAGATACTCGATCATAAAAGAACAGGACCCACGTGGAGTTGCAGTCGTTCTCGTAAAGGACGCTGTATGTCATGGATGCAATGTTAATATCCCTCCACAATTGTATAACGAACTATTTCGCTGTGACAGTATGAGGTTTTGCCCCAACTGTCAGAGGATTATATATATTAAAAACTCATAATTACGGTCCGAGTCGTCCAGACGATCGCTGGATCCAATCAGTGACCCAGAGGAAAGTCCGAACACCATAGGGCAGGGTGCTCCATAACGTGGAGTCACGGTAACGTGAAGGAAAGTGCAACAGAAAGTATACCGCCCTGCATTCAGCAGGGTAAGGGTGAAAAGGTGCGGTAAGAGCGCACCAGTTCTTCGGGTGACCGGAGAAGCTTTGTAAACCCCACCCGGTGCAAGACCAAATAGGGGAGTGTTTGAGAATGGCCCGTTCAAGCTCCCGGGTAGGTCGCAAGAGGTGCCGGGCAACCGGCATCCATAGATGAATGATCGTCACCCGGGTGAGGGCAACCTTACCCGGGCACAGAATTCGGCTTACGGACGGCTCGGACCGTATCAAATTTTGCAGGCGTTACCAGGTCATCGCCAAAAAAAATCACACGACGGTTTCCTGAATCCAGAAGGAGATGATGTAGATAATGAAATTTCAAAAAACTGTTTGCGACATCTCTTTTGCGGAAAAGGTTAGGATATTTTCTCACGATTACTTAAAATGTTTTATATATATATCTAATTTCGATTCCTCAAGGTATCTTTTCACCAAGGTTCTCTTTTCAAAACTCATCGGGACTTCCCAGGTCCTCGAAGACTTTCTCGATTTTCATGGCGCAAAAAATAGTAAAAGCTGGTATTTTTACAGGGAGCTTTCAGCCACTGTCAGGCATTTGAGCCTGGGAGGGTATTCACAAACCCATATTTTAAATCGTCTCGATTTCTATGGACTGCCGGATATGGGGGCATTTGAAAAGGAAGGGACGGCGACCCTGTATTTTTTTCGAAAATCTCTCAGAAAATTGGCACCGGTTATTCTTGAAGAAGCCAAACGGCTTAATATCCCTTTGCCTGAAGAAAATTATGAACTGGATGACTTCCCGGGTATCATCACCGGTGAGATCCTCGAATATGATATCGACGATATCGACAAGGATCAACAGAAGAAGAACATCGTGAATATTGCCAGTGAATTTTTAACCATCGCCGCAAATTTTGATCCCATCGGATTTTATGAACCCTATAAATTTGAAGAAATGTTGAAAATTGTGCCGGAAAAGGTCAATGAGGTGGAGATGCGGCGTTTTGAAATGCTTGTGCACAATCTTCAGTCCTCTTTTGATACGTATGTCATCCATGGCGCATTCCGCTACGGCAATCGGAAACTTAAAGATCTTCGCGGCTTTTTCTCGGTGGTATTTCACCTTCTCCAAATGATCGGCAGGCTGTTACATTTTTATGAACGACACCTTCACAAGGCAGGATACAAAAGTATATACAAACAAGTTCAGGACCGATTATCATCGTTAATCGACCCTGAAGAGCTTCTTGATCGCACCGTCAATTACGGCCTCTACTATATCTGCCATTTCCTCACAACCGGTAAAGAATTGGCCCAGGAGATACTGAATGAGAATATCGAGCGTTCTTCCATTCGAGTGGGCGTACCTGTAAAGCTTGGTTTTCATAGCAGACCCAGCCTTTTGGTTGCCAAGATCGTCCAGCATTACGGTGGCCAAGTAGAACTTTGTGTCGGCAAAGATAGATTTGATGCAAGCAGCGTGCTCGATATCCAATGGGCCGGGGGAAAAATCCAGAAGGAGAACATCACCAAAGTTGTCTTTGAAGGCGACGCTCGAGCCTTAAAGGATATTGAAATCCTGGCCGGTGTCAATTACGGTGAAGACACCATGGGCAAGGGAATTCCCCTCCCTAAGGAACTGAGTTACCTTAAATAGAAACAGCAGAATTCTTAACTTTAGGCATTTTAGATCACTTTAGATCACTTAACACTTTCCCCGAGAGAGTCGGATGGTTTCCGCGATTATTGTTGCCGCAGGCAAAGGTGTCAGGATGAAAGGCAGGGTGCGCAAGCAGTATCTGGACCTTTCGGGACGACCTGTTTTAAGCCATTCGGTAATGACCTTTGATGCGTGCAGTTTGATCGATGAAATCTTTATTGTCGTTCCGGAAGATGAAATCGATTATTGCCAAAACAACATTGTCTCCTTGCTCGATCTTAAAACCAGAGTTAACCTTATCCCCGGCGGTGTTCAGCGTCAGGATTCAGTGTACAACGGCCTTCAAGCCATCGACAAAAAAACTACCACGGTTGTCATTCATGACGGTGTGCGTCCGTTCGTTCATCCTGAAAAACTCACTGCATGTATCTACGGGGCGAAAGATTTTGGCGCCTGCATCCTTGCCATCCCGGCCAGCGATACTTTAAAATGCGTCAACAAATCGGGGATAATAGACACCACACTTTTCAGAGACAATATTTGGCTTGCCCAGACTCCCCAGGCGTTTCAGTACGGCCTGATCGTAAAAGCCCATGAAACCGCACGTCGGGATGGATATGCCGGCACAGATGACGCATCGCTTGTGGAACGACTTGGAAAGGACATAAAAATTATCACCGGCAGCAAATTTAACATCAAGATCACCACCCATGAAGACCTGGACGTCGCAAGGGCGATGTTTGATGCAGATGTCGTTTCAAAATATACAGAAAAGGTTCTGTGATGCCCATTTACGAATACGAACATCTCAAATCCCCTTGTGCACACGGCAAACTGTTTGAAGAAAAGCAGTCTATTAATGACAACGCACTGACCCGGTGCCCCCACTGCAATGGACCCGTTCGCAAGCTCATTTCCCGCATCCATATCAGCACGCCAAAAACCAACGGAGAATTGCGGGATCTCGGTTTTACCAAACTGGTTAAAAGAGACGATGGGGTGTACGAAAATGTGACCGCCCGCAATGGAGACAGACGCATGGTCCTCCGGGACAGACCCGAAACCCTTCCAAACCTGAAGAAAACCCTCACAGATTAGAAAGACGGTGCACATTACAAAGTGCATTCATGCCCAGGTTGGTGTGCTTGTTCAATAAAAAGATTTTATTAATCTCCCATTTATATCCGATTTTCTTCACGGACCCTATTTTTGGCCCCCGATTGCATCCTTTGATTTTCCATTTAAAAATATGGTCTTTATAGAACACTGAAGCATTCAATCCTAAATAACCCCCCCAAATTCGGGCATTAAATTCTACCCCCAATTTCTCATCAAGAATTTGCCGAAACGAAAACCGATGAAGCCCCAAGGGAATTTTGGCTAAAAAAGGATTTATGGCATGATTCTTGGAATCATTTTCTCCTGATGGGAAATTTCCATTAATGGTTTTGTGTTCCTGTCCACCAAACATTCATTTTAAAAAGGAGGAAACGATGACAAAATCAAAAAAAGTTTTGGCCTTGTGTATTGCGTTGGCAATGGTTGTGGTATTCTGCGGTCCGTCATGGGCCGAAGATTCCGGGAAAAT
>Ga0102959_1000499_pt1 | contig 11008 bp, 14 predicted proteins | sample SalPonF2_B_D2_MG_FD_84520 | JGI IMG/M metagenome (GOLD analysis project Ga0102959, IMG submission 84520) | Salt pond soil microbial communities from South San Francisco under conditions of wetland restoration - Salt Pond MetaG SF2_B_D2_MG ...
CGTCGAGGTTGGCGTACAGCTCGACTACGGTGTCGGCTGTGCCTTGCCCGGCGCGGTTGCCGACGAACACGCGAAGGATGTTCGGCAGGGGGTCGCCCTCCCGCGTGCCGGCCCCGCGGCCGACGGCCTGCACGTCCATCTCCGGCATGGGCCCGAAGCTCTCGGCCAGCGCCGCGAACAGCGCCGCGGCGGTGGGGGTAGTGGCCTCGTACGGGAACGGCCCGGTGTAAGCGGGGGCGCCCACCAGCAGCTCCGCCACGGCCGGCGGGGGAACGGGCATCTCCCCGTGGTCGCATTTCGTTGTGCCGGCGCCGGTGGGGATGGGCGAGACATGAATCGCGTCGATGCCGAGCAGCTCCAGCGCCATGCACGCCCCGAGGATATCGGCGATGCTGTCGATGGCCCCGACCTCGTGGAAGTGGATCTTCTCCACGGTCGTGCCGTGAACTTTCGCCTCGGCCTCCGCCAGGCGGGTGAACGTGCGCCGGGCGCGGTCCTTGGCCCGGTCCGGCAGGTCCGAGCGGTCGATGATCTCCACCACGTGGTGCAGATGCCGGTGGGCGTGGTCGTGGTGGCCGATCTCCACGTGGAATTTCGTGCCGGCCATGCCGCGTCGGGTGACGGCTTCCGTGCGGACGCGGAGGCCTTCCACGCCGAGCGAGTTCAGGCCCGCGGCCAGTTCGTCGAAGCTCGCCCCGGCGTCGATCAGGGCGCCGACGATCATGTCGCCCGCCGCCCCGGCGAAGCAGTCGAAATACGCGATCCGCATGCGGGGGTCCCTTCCCGGTCTAGACCTTCACCTTGAAGGTCTCGCCTTTTTTGATGTCCAGCAGGAACGCGGCCAGCAGGTCGGCGGCGGCCTGGAGGTCCCGCAGGTCGATCATCTCCACGGTGGTGTGCATGTACCGCCCGGGGATGCTGAGGAGGGCCGACGGGATGCCGCCTTGCTTCTTGTGGATGGTCATCGCGTCCGTGCCGCCGGAGGTGCTGAACGCCTCGACCTGCAGGTCGATTTTCTTCTTCTTCGCCACGGCGCGGAGCCGCTCGGTGAGCACGGGGTGGTGCTCCCGGCCGATGGAGATCGTCGGGCCCTTGCCCATCTTCACCTCGCCATGCTGCTTGGCGTCCACGCCGGGCGTGTCGGTGGCGTGGGTGGCGTCGACCACCACGGCGGCGTCCGGCTTCAGGGCGTCGGCGTTCATGCCCGCGCCCACGCAGCCGACTTCTTCCTGGATGCTGCTGCATGCGTAGATGGCGCATTGGGGCTTCTTGGAGGCCTGCTTGACGATCCGCATCGCCTCGATGACCGTCCACACGCCGATGCGGTTGTCGAACGCGCGGGCCACGCCCACGTGTTCGTCGAGCATCTCGAAGTCGTCGACGAATACAACGGGATCGCCCACGGCCACGCGCTTGCGGGCGTCGTCGGCGTCTTTCGCGCCGATGTCGATCCAGCACTCGTGCATCTTGGGGGCCTTCTTGTCCTTCTCGCGGTCTTGCAGGTGGATGGCCGTGGCGCCGATCACCCCGCGGACGACGCCCTTGGCGGTGTGGATGTTGACGCGCTTGGTGCGGATGACGGCCGGATCTACCCCGCCGATCCGCTGGAAGTAAATGAAGCCCTTCTCGTCGATGTGCTTGACCATCAGGCCCAGCTCATCCACGTGGCCGTCCAGCATGATCTTCGGCCCGCCCTTGGCGTTCAGCACGGCCACGGCGTTGCCGTAGGCGTCGGTGGATACCTTGTCGGCGAACGTGCGGGCATATTCGCACCAGACCTTCTGCCCGGGGCTCTCGAACCCGCTGGGCGTGGGGCTGGTCAGCAGCTTTCGCAGAAACTCCAGAGATTCTTTCCGCATCGGGTGCCTCCCACAAACGGTTGTCGTTGGAGCGCGACGGGCCGCCCGCTACGCGGGCCTCGTCCGGCGCCGCAGGTGAGAGTACCCAACATCGCACCGAGGGGCAATAGCCGCGGGCCAAAAGCCCTTGACGGTTCGGGGCGGGCCAGTTACAAGGGGCGGTCTGTCGCAGATTGTCCGGGAGCGCTATGCGCCCGCCGGCCGGGATGCTCATGACCGAACCCCAGGCAGACAACACGGCCGCACCGCTGTCGCGGCTTCGCGAGCGGATCGACGAGCTGGACCGCGGGATCGTCGAGCTGCTCAACGAGCGCGCGAAGGTCGTGGTGCAGGTGGGCCGGGCCAAGATGCAGGACGGAACGCCCGTTTACGCCCCGGACCGCGAACACGTGGTGCTCCAGCGCATTGCGGAGCTGAACGAAGGCCCGCTGCCCCAGAGCACGTTGCAGGCGATCTACCGGGAGCTGATGAGCGGTTCGTTCGCGCTGGAAAAGCCCCTGCGGGTGGGGTATCTCGGGCCGGAGGGCAGCTTCTCGCACCTGGCGAGCATGCGGAAGTTCGGCGCCTCGGTGGAGCACCTGCCGCTGGCGGACATCCGCGCGGTGTTCCAGGAGGTGGCCCGCGGCCACTGCGACCTGGGCATGGTGCCGATCGAAAACAGCGTCGGCGGCGGCGTGATCGACACGATGGACGCCTTCACCGACGCGCACGTGTATATCTGCGCGGAAGTGGTGGCGAGCATCCATCACAACCTGTTGGCCAACTGCCCGCCGGAGGAGATCAAGGTGGTGGCCTCCAAGCCGGAGGTCTTCGCCCAGTGCCGCGAATGGCTTTCCGCCAGCCTGAGCGAGGTGCAGCTTCTGCCGGTGGCCAGTTCCGCCAAGGCCGCGGAAATGGCCGCCAACGAGAGCGGCATGGCGGCCATCGGCTCCACGCTGGCCGCGGAACTGTATGACCTCAAAATCGTCTTCGGCAACATCGAGGACAACCCGAACAACCAGACGCGGTTCTTCGTGATCTCGCGCAAGCCGGCCGGGCGCACCGGCAGCGACAAAACCGTCATCATGTTCACCACGGCCCACAAGTCCGGCGCGCTGGTGGACGTGCTGAACGTCTTTGCCCGGCACGACGTGAACCTGACGAACATCGACACCCGTCCGTCGCGCCGGCGGAACTGGGAATACTATTTCTTCGTGGACGCCGAAGGGCACGGCGAGGACGAGAACGTCCGGGCGGCCCTTCAAGAAGCGCGCGGCCACTGCGGAGAGTTGCAGGTGCTGGGCAGCTTTCCGCGAGCCGTGGACCCCGTGTGAACCGGTTGGCCCGGCCAACCATGGAAAGGAAGACTCTGATGTCGCGTAAGCTATTTATCGCCGGTAACTGGAAGATGAACCTCACCCGCGCGGACTCCATGGGCCTGGCCGAGGCCCTAGTGGAGGAAGTCGGCAAGGTGGACGAGGTGGACCTCGCCGTCGCGCCGCCGTTCGTGTACCTTTCGGCCGTGCACGAGGCGCTGGGGTTCTCTCGTATCGAGGTGGCCGCCCAGAACATGTACTGCGAAGACAACGGCGCGTACACGGGCGAGATTTCCGCCTCCATGCTGGAAGACCTGGCGGTCCGGTACGTGATTCTCGGCCACAGCGAGCGGCGGCACGTGCTGGGCGAGACGGACGAGTTGATCAACCGCAAGGTGCTCAAGGCGATGAGTGAATCGCTGGAGGCGATTTTGGCGGTTGGCGAATTGCTGGAGCAGCGCGAGGCGGACCAGACGGCCGAGGTCGTCACGCGGCAGGTCAAGATGGGCCTGGCGGGCGTGGCCGCTTCCGACATGAAGCGGATCACCATCGCCTACGAGCCGGTCTGGGCCATCGGCACCGGCAAGACCGCCACGCCGGACCAGGCGCAGGAAGTGCACGCGATGATCCGCAAACTGCTGGCGGAGATGTACGACGAAGGCGTGGCGCAGGCCACGCGCATTCAGTACGGCGGCTCGGTGAAGCCGTCCAACGCGGCCGAACTGCTCGGCCAGCCGGATATCGACGGCGCGCTGGTCGGCGGCGCGAGCCTCAAGGCCGCGGACTTCGGCGGCATCGTGCGGGCCGGCATCGAGGTAAGCAAGGCCTAGACCGGCCCGCGGCAACGCCGAAGGCGGGGCCGAGGCCCTACTTGGGAGAGCGAAGATGGACGTATTTCTGGGTGTATTCTTCATCATTATCTGCCTGCTGCTGATCGTGGTGGTGCTGCTGCAGAAGGGCCGCGGCGGCGGGCTGGGCGCGGCCTTCGGTGGGGCGGGGGCCGCGGCCTTCGGCACGCGCGTGGGCGACGTGTTCACGTGGGTCACCATCGTGCTGACGGGCCTGTTTCTGCTGCTGGCCATCGGGACGTCTCTGATTTTCCGCACGCCGCCGGGCGTCGTGCTGGCCCCGGTTTTCGATCCGCCGCCGGGACCGATCGAGGAGACCATTCAGGTCCGGCTGGGCGCCGAGACGCTCGGAGCGAAAATCCGCTTTACCCGCGACGGCTCGGACCCGACCGACGAGTCCGCGGTGTACGAGGGCAAGGCGCTGCCGGTGGAGCCGGGCGACGTGATCAAGGCCCGGGCGTTCCGCGAGAACTGGCAGCCCAGCGACGTGGCCATCGGACGCTACCCGAAGAAGGTCGCCGAGACGCTGCCCGCGGCTCCATTGGACACGAGGCCCGCCGGCGAACCGGACCTGCCGGCCGTCGTGCCGCAGTAGGACGAAAGAGAGCGATCGCATGACGCGTTCGATGACCGGCTACGGCTCGGCCGAGGGCACGGTGGACGGTGTGCATTTCACCGTCGAGCTGCGCTCGGTGAACAACCGCTACTTCAAGACGCTCATCAAGCTGCCGGAAGGCTTCGGCGGTGTCGAGAGCGACATCGACGGCCTGCTGCGCCGGCGGCTGAGCCGCGGCAGCGTGACGGCCATGGTGCGCATGCGGTTGGTCGGCGGCCGGGAACTGGCCAACGTCAACGCCGAGGTGCTGCGGGCCTACCTGGAGCAGCTCCGCGAGTTGGAGGTGGACGCCAACCCGACGCTCCGCATCGACCTGGGGGCCATGCTGGCTTTGCCGGGCGTGTGCGAGCCTCCGGCCGTGGAGGAACTCGTCGAGCACAGCCGCGCCGGCCTGATGGACCTCGTCAAGCAGGCTTTGGACGCCATCCTCGCCATGCGGCAGCGCGAGGGCGAGGCGCTGGAGGCGGACCTGCTGGCCCAGTGCGACGCGCTGGCCGCGGCGCTGGCGGCCATTGCCGGGCGCGCCCCGGCCGTCCCCGCCGAGTATCACCGCAAGCTCAAGGAGCGCGTCGAGGAACTCGTCTCCACCGCCAAGGTCAACATCGACGAGGACACCCTCGCCCGCGAGGTGGCCATCTACGCCGAACGGTGCGACATTGCCGAGGAAATCTCCCGGCTCACCGGGCACATCGAGCAATTCCGCGAGACGCTCGCCGCCGACGGCGGCAGCGGGCGCAAGCTGGACTTCATCGCCCAGGAGATGCTGCGGGAGGCGAACACGATCGGCTCGAAGTCCAACGACGCGGAGATCACCCGCCGCGTGGTGGAGGCAAAAACGGCCATCGACCGGATCAAGGAACAGGTGCAGAACGTGGAGTAGGTGTCCGTGGGACAGGCAGGCGGCAGGCTGGTGGTGGTTTCCGGACCGTCGGGCGTGGGCAAAAGCAGCTTGCTGGCCGAGGCCCGCAAGCGGACCGGCGCGCGGTTCAGCGTGTCGGCCACGACGCGCCGTCCCCGCCCCGGCGAGGTGGACGGGCGGGACTACCACTTTGTCAGCGCGGAGAAGTTCCGGGAGATGATCGAAGCGGATGAACTGCTGGAGTGGGCGGAGGTGTTCGGCCGCTACTACGGCACGCCGGAGCAGCCGGTGCGGCAGGCGGTGGCCGCCGGCGAGACGGTGGTGCTGGATATCGACGTGCAGGGCGCCCGGCAGGTGCACGAGAAGATGCCCGAGGCCGCGTTTGTACTGGTGGCCCCGCCGAGCCTGGACGAGTTGGAGCGCCGCCTGGAAGGCCGCGGCAGCGAAGGGCCGGACGAAAGGGCCCAACGCCTGCGGCAGGCCCGGCGGGAACTGGACGCCGCCAGAGAGTGCGGCTTCTACGAGTATACGATTGTCAATGATGAACTGGATCGGGCCGTCGAGGAAATGACGGCCATTCTCAGGGAGTGAATCGGCCCATGATCGAAGCACTGAAGAGCGAAGAAATCATCAACAAGGTCGGCGGGCGGTTCAAGCTGACCGCCCTTATCCAGAAACGCCTGGTGGAGCTCATGCAGGGCGGCCGGCCGTACGTGGACCGCAAACGCGGCATGACCGATATCGAACTGGTCATCGAGGAAATCCTCCAGGACAAGATCGGCATCGACTACGACAACTCCGACATCCCCAGGCCGGAAGACCTCAAGTAGCCTCCGGCGGAGGCCCCATGAGCGTGGAACCAGACAAGCCGCTCGCCGGCCGGCGCGTGCTGCTGTGCGTGACGGGCGGAATCGCCTGCTATAAGTCCGCGGACCTGGCCAGCAAACTGGTGCGGGCCGGGGCGGAGGTGGACGTGGCGATGACCGCGGCCGCCGAGGAGTTCCTCCGTCCGCTCACGTTCCAGGCCCTCACCCGCCGGCGCGTGTTCGATAGCCTGTGGCAGCAGGCGGAGGACTACCGCAGCCAGCACCTTTCGCTGACGGATGCGGCGGACTTGATGATCGTGGCCCCGGCGACGGCGAACTTCCTGGCCAAGATGGCGTGCGGGCTGGCGGATGACCTGGTCTCCACGCTGGCGCTCTCGGCCCAGGGCGCGTGTGCGATTCTGCTGGCCCCCGCGATGAACAGCCGCATGTGGGCCGCCCCGGCCACGCAGGCGAACGTGCGGACGATCCTCTCCTGGGGCGTGCATACCATCGGCCCGGAGACCGGCCGCTTGGCGTGCGACACCACCGGCCCCGGCCGCATGGCCGAGCCGGCGGACATCCTCGCCGAGGCCATTGCGATTTTCCGCGAGTAAAGGGCCGCCAGGCCAAGCCGCAACCAGAAAAGGACGACAGGACTTCGGTAGACTGAGCTTGTCGGCCCTTTCCGGCCAGAGAAGAAGGAGAGCAGTTCCATGCTGTCCACCTATATGCTGCTGGTCGCCATGGTCATATTCCTTGTGTTTGTGCATGCGACCTTCGCGGCCGACCGGGCGCCGTTCAGCTATCCTCCATCGGTCTCGCTGGGGGATGTGCGGCAATGGATCGACAAGGCCTCCACGGATCATCCGCGGTTGTTCGCCCGCCCGGCCGACTTCAAGGCCTTGCGCGAGTCGCTCGGCGAAGATCCGCTCCGCGCCAAGCTGGCCGCGACGCCGTCGTCAAGCAGGCGAACCAGTTGCAGGACATTCCCCCCATCGAGCATAAGCTGCAGGGGCGGCGCCTGCTTGGGGAATCCCGGCGGGGCGTCAAGCGGATGGTGCTGCTGGCGATGGCCTACCACCTGACGGGCGACAGGAAGCACGCCACACGGTGCGAGCGGGAGATGCTCGCCGTGGCGGAGTTCCGCGACTGGAACCCGAGCCACTTTCTCGACGTGGCCGAGATGACCTTCGGCATGGCGGTCGGTTACGACTGACTCCACAACGAACTGAGCGACGCCAGCCGCGGGAAGATCCGCCATGCGATCGTCGAGAAGGGCGTTTCCGTGCCCTTCAAGACGCGGGACAATAACTGGGGCCAGGTCTGCCATGGCGGGCTGGTGGCGGGCGCATTGGCCGTGCTCGAAGACGAGAAGGACCTGGCGGCCAGGACGGTCCACAGCGCCTTGCACAAGGTGCCTCATTCGATGCACTCCTATGCCCCCAGCGGCAGCTATCCCGAAGGCCCCCCCTACTGGGCCTATGGAACGAGCTACAACGTCATTCTCATCGCGCTGCTTGAAGGCGTTCTCGGCAGCGATTTCGGCCTGACGAAGGCCCCCGGTTTTGACAAGACAGGACAGTACCCGGCCCTGCTGTTCGGCCCGTCGGGCCAGTTCTTCAACTACGCCGACGGCGGCGCCAGGCGGAGTTCGCAGGCGTGCCTCTTCTGGCTGGCCAAGCGGTTCCAGCGCCCGGACTGGCTCCTTGGCGAACGCGAGGAGTTGCTGGCGGACCTCTCCAAGGTCTCGGCGCAAGGGGTCCGCGGTAGCGGCGGCCGCCTGCTGCCTTTGGCCCTGCTCTGGATGGACGGTCTTGAGGCGCCATCGCCGATCCGCATGCCGTTGCACTGGCTCAGCGAAGCGGAGGTTCCGGTCTCCGTTCACCGGAGCTCCTGGACGGACCCCAACGCCACGTTCATCGGCTTCAAGGCCGGTTCGCCCTCGGCCAGCCACGGGCAGATGGATATCGGTTCGTTCGTGCTGGACGCGCAAGGCGTCCGCTGGGCCCTCGACCTCGGGGCGGAGGGGTATCACGGCATCGAATCCCGCGGCATGAACCTCTGGAGCTACCGGCAAGACTCCGACCGCTGGAAAATCTTCCGCCAGAGCAATGAAGGACACAACACGCTCGTCATCGATGGCCGGCTCCAGAAGGCGTCCGGGCACGCGCGGATCACCGCCTTCTCGGACGCCCCGGCCTTCTCGCACTCGATCGCGGACCTGTCTGACGTATACGAAGGGCAGGCCGGCTCGGTCCGCCACGGCGTGGCGCTGGTCGATTCGAGGGACGTGCTCATTCAGGATCAACTCACCGGGCTCAAGCCGGGCAGTCGCGTCCGCTGGGGCATGATCAGGTCCGCCTCGCCGACAAAGGCGGGCGCCGCCGACATCCAACTGGAACAGAAAGGCCGGCGGCTCCGGTTGACGATCCTTTCGCCGCAATCGGGCAAATGGAAAATCGTCAACATGGCCAAGCCCCGCAATGAGTGAAATTCCCCGAATCGCGGGACGTGCATGGTGGCGTTCGAAGCGGTCGCCTCGGAATCCGGCGCGTTGACTCTCGCGGTGCTGGCGCAACCGGGTTCGACGGCCGGCTCGAAGCAAGCGAAGCTCCAACTCGTGCCGTTGGAAAAATGGGGTGACTAGCGGGACGAACAGTCGCCTTGCATGATCCGTGGGCTGCCGTCTTTACTGCCGGCCGCGCCGCGGCTACCATCTGTCCATGCGCGTACTTGTCACAGCCGGCGCCACCCGGGAGTACATCGACCCGGTGCGTTACATCACCAACGCCTCCAGCGGCAGAATGGGCTGCGCCGTGGCCGCGGCGGCTGTGGCGGCCGGGCACGAGGCGACGTTGTTGTGCGGGCCGGGCGTGGCGCCGCCGGAGGGTGTTCCGTCCAAGGCATTCATCTCCGTGGAAGACCTTCAGTCGGCCTTGCGGCAGCGGTTTGAGGCGTGCGACGCGCTCGTGATGGCCGCGGCCGTGGGGGACTTCCGCCCGGAAAAGCCCTTCCCCAGCAAGATCCATCGCAGCGCCGGACCGTTCACGCTGCGGCTGTTCCCCACGGAAGACATTCTGGCATCGCTTGTTCCGCTCAGAACAGAGCGGCAAGTAGTAATCGCCTTCGCCGTGGAAGACGGCCGCCCGGAGCAGATGGAGGCCAAGGCCCGGCGAGAGATGGACGCCAAGGGCGCGGATTACGTTGTGGTCAACACGCCGGAAGCGATGGCCGCGGATGTGTCTCTCGCGTGCATCCTCGGCCGCGGCGGCGTGGTGCTGCCGTGGGCCGAACGGCCGAAGAACGAACTGGCGGGTGAAATCGTGAAATTGCTGGCCTCGCCGCGATAGCTCCGGCGGAGCGAGGAGCGGCTTTTCCTCTGGAGCATCGCCGATGAGCAGTCCGATAACAGTACAGTTCCGCCGCAAAGACGGCTGCGAGGATGTGCCCCTGCCGCGCTACATGTCCGATCATGCGGCGGGCATGGACGTTTGCGCCGCGTGCGAGCGGAGCGTGGTAATCGCCCCGGGCGAGATCCGGCTGATCCCGTGCGGGTTCTACATGGCCGTGCCGGTCGGCTACGAGGCCCAGATGCGGCCGCGAAGCGGCTTGGCGCTGAAGCACGGCATCACGCTGCCGAACGCGCCGGGCACGATCGACGCCGACTATCGCGGCGAGGTGTGCGTGATCTTGTGCAATGTGGGCCCGGCGCCGTATACCATCGAGCGCGGCTCGCGGATCGCCCAGATGGTGATCGCCCCGGTCACGCGGGCCGAGGTGGCGGAAGTGGCGGAACTGGATGAGACCGTCCGCGGAGCGGGCGGGTTCGGGCATACGGGCGTGTGACGCGCGCCGGCTCGGAAGGAGGCGGAAAGGCCAGGGATGGCGAAGAAGTCTGGAACAACGCGAAAGCGCAAAGCAAGCCAGCCGGCCCCGGCCGCCGGCGCGCAGGCCGCGCCGCGCAAGGCACGGCGCTTCTGGCGGTACTGCTTCGTGATCGCCCTGGCGGGCGTGGCGGTGCTGGCGTGGCTCAGCATGCTCACCGTCGACGCGAACGACCCGCCCTCGCCCAATGTGTATCCGCCCCAGCGGGCGCAGAACGCCGCGGGCATCGTCGGGGCGTATCTCTCTTACTACCTGCGGTACTACGTGGGCGGCGGGGCGTACATGGTGCTGCTGTTCGCGACCGTGGCGGCGGGGGTGATGATGTTCGGCGGGCGCATCTCGCACGTGCCGTGGCGCGTGGCGGGGGCATGCATGCTGATGGCGGCCACCAGTTCCTCGCTGTTCCTGCACCATGGAAGCGGGCATCTGAGCCCGATCAACGGCCCGGCCGGCGTGCTGGGCGAGGGGCTTGGCGGGTTCCTTGCGTCGAAGTTCGGGCCGGTGGGAAGTTGGATCATCGTGCTGGCGGCGCTGCTGATCGGCGTGATGCTGACGGCCGAGAAACTCGTCCTGCGGCTGCCGTCGCTGGGCGTGGCCCTGTGGCGAAAGCGCAAAGACCTGCCCGCTATCCTGCCGCCGCTGCGGGCGAAGCTCGGCGCGGATGCTTCGCGGCAAGCGCCCGAGCCGGAAGCCCCGGCCGCGGTGAAAGTGCAGGCGAAGCCCGCACCGAAGCCGCCCGCTGCGGCGCCCCGGGCAGAGCCGCCGAGGCCGGAGGCGCCGGTCGAGGAAAAGCCGAAGCTCAAGCTCCGCCTCATGCCGCACAAGAAGCCGCAGCCGTCC
>Ga0102959_1000503_pt1 | contig 10939 bp, 10 predicted proteins | sample SalPonF2_B_D2_MG_FD_84520 | JGI IMG/M metagenome (GOLD analysis project Ga0102959, IMG submission 84520) | Salt pond soil microbial communities from South San Francisco under conditions of wetland restoration - Salt Pond MetaG SF2_B_D2_MG ...
ATTGGACTAAAGGAAAAACGGATAAGCAACGTGGATCTGGCGTATTCGACCAATCCATTCAAGCACTTAAAGAATTAAATGCCATTGGCTATGGAATGCCAGATAGTAACCTTAGGTTGGATTTAGTTTACAATCCTTCTGGTGCCTTTTTACCTGGCAATCAAATAGCGTTAGAAAAAGATTTTAAAAAAGCGCTTTTGGAAGATTTTAATATTCATTTCCATAATTTATTTGCAATTACAAACTTACCAATAAGTAGATTTCTAGATTATTTAATAGCTTCCGATAATTATGAAGACTATATGTATGCCTTAGTTGAAGCGTATAATCCAATGGCTGTTCAAAATGTCATGTGTACCAACACTATTTCTGTGAGTTGGGATGGCTATTTATACGATTGCGATTTTAACCAAATGTTAGAATTGCCCGTGAATAGTAAGGTTAAACACATTTCGGATTATAATGAGGACTTGTTGTTTAATAGAGATATTGTTATTTCTCAGCATTGTTATGGATGTACAGCAGGTGCTGGTAGCAGTTGTCAAGGAAATATTATTTAACCCATGAAGTTATTTTTTGTTTTTATAATTTCTCTCTTTGTTTTTAAGGGTTATACTCAGACTTCAATTTCAGAAATTCTCGAGCAACAAAATAGTCATAACGTTCCTTATATTTCGGTCCAAGAATTATCAATGCCAAAAACACAAGTAAAAATTTTAGATGCAAGAGAAAAAAACGAGTTTGAAACCAGTCATTTAAAAAATGCTTTGCACGTTGGTTATCATTCATTTGAGTTAGATTCCGTAATTAAATTTATAAATGATAAAAAGTCTAAAATAGTCGTCTATTGCTCGGTTGGTATTCGTTCAGAAAAAATAGCTTCAAAAATAAAAAAAGCAGGTTTCACTAATGTTTATAATCTTTATGGAGGCATTTTTGAATGGAAAAATAAAGGCTTTCCTATTTATAATTCAAAAAACATAAAAACAGATTCCATTCACACTTACTCAAAAAAATGGAGCAAATGGGTAAACTACGGCACTAAAGTCTTTTAATTATTAATTAAATATGACAAATAGTTTGAATTACAATGTTTCAAAATCAAAAAGTGCTCTCATTATATTTACACGAAATCCAGAGTTAGGAAAGTGCAAAACTAGATTAGCTAAAACTATTGGAGATGAGGCTGCTTTAGATATTTATAAATACCTACTTCAACATACAGCAACGATTTCAAAGGATATAAATGTCGATAAATTTGTTTTTTATTCAGAGGACATAAAAAAAGAAGATCTTTGGGATTCTGAAATTTTTAGAAAAAAATTACAGCAAGGCTCTGATTTGGGAGAACGCATGGAACATGCCTTTAAACAATTATTTCAATCTGATTATGAAAAAGTAGTTGTTATTGGTAGCGATCTGTTAGATCTGAAACCAAGGGATATTGAAACCGCTTTTAAATTATTAAATAATAATGATTTCGTCATTGGTCCAGCAAAAGATGGTGGCTATTATTTATTAGGAATGAAACATCTTCAATCAAAATTTTTCAAGAACAAAAAATGGGGTACATCAACCGTATTAAATGACACTTTAAAAGACATTGAAAATAGTACCTTTGTTTTACTTAAAGAATTAAACGATATAGACACCTTTGAAGATTTAAAACCCTATCAACAATTAAAGAAATTTTATATTAAAAATGACTAAATATATTACAGAAACAACCGATTATCTTATTGCAAAAGGTTTTGAAAAGCCTGAAATTGGTATAATTCTAGGAACTGGTTTAGGACAATTAGTGGATGAAATTGAAATCATAAACGAGGTTAGCTACAATCATATTCCAAATTTCCCAACAGCAACGGTAGAATTCCACAAAGGCAAACTTATTTATGGCATTCTTGAAGGCAAAAAAGTTGTTGTTATGCAAGGCCGTTTTCATGTGTATGAAGGTTACTCCTTACAAGATGTAACGTATCCTGTGCGAATCATGGAAAAATTAGGAATTCAAACACTGCTCGTTTCTAATGCTGCTGGCGCTATTAATTTAAACTTTAAAAAAGGCGAAATTATGTTGATTGATGACCATATTAATTTGCAAGGAAGCTCTCCTTTAGCTTTTAAAGGTGTTGAACATTTAGGCGAACGATTTACTGATATGAGCGCACCGTATGATTTAGAAATTAATAGACGTTTTCAGGAAATTGCAAAATACAAAAATATAACTCTACATAACGGTGTATATGCTAGTGTTGTTGGTCCGCAACTGGAGACTCGTGCCGAGTACAGAATGTTAAAAACTATTGGCGCCGATGCTGTTGGTATGAGTACGGTTCCTGAAATAATTGTTGCCAATCATTTAAAATTAAAGGTAGCTGCTGTGTCAGTTTTAACAGATGAATGCGACCCAAATAATCTCAAGCCTGTTCATATTCCAGAAATTATAGCCATGGCCGGAAAAGCAGAACCAAATATGATTATCCTTTTTAAAGAATTAGTTAAGACCTTATAAAAATGAGCTATTTAGATACAACACACGACCTATATAAAGATGCAGCATTAACTCCAGATGTTGGGTTGTGTTGTACTACTAATCCCATTTGGGAATTACCTGATTTAAAAATTCCTAAAATTATGCAGGAAATGAATTATGGTTGTGGAAGTAGTGTGCATGCTCGCGATTTAACTAACAACCCAAAAATGTTATATGTTGGCGTTGGTGGTGGCATGGAACTACTCCAGTTTGCCTATTTTAATCGACAAAAAAATGGTGTTATAGGCATTGATGTTGTAGATGAAATGCTTGAAGCTTCTCGTAAAAACTTTATAGAAGCTGAAGCCTTAAATCCGTGGTTTAAAAGTGATTTTGTAGCACTTAAAAAAGGGGATGCTATGAATCTTCCTGTTGAGGATAATACCATTGATGTCGCTGCACAAAACTGCTTATTCAATATATTTAAGGCAGACGATTTAAAAAAGGCAATTGCAGAAATGTATCGTATTTTAAAACCTCACGGGCGATTAGTAATGAGCGACCCAACTTGTGAGCAACCTATGAATGATGCATTACGGAACGATGAACGCTTACGCGCCTTATGCCTGAGCGGAAGTTTACCGATTGCTGAATACCTAAAAGCACTCACTGATGCGGGTTTTGGAACCATTGAAATTAGAGCTAGAAAACCTTATAGAATTCTTGACCCTAAACATTATCCAACCGACGAATTGATTTATATTGAATCTATTGAAGTTGCAGCAATTAAAGACCCAATGCCTGCTGATGGAACATGCGTTTTTACAGGAAAAGCTGCTATTTATTACGGAACTGACGATTATTTCGATGACAAAGCTGGTCATGTTTTATTAAAAAATCAACCACTCGCTATTTGCGATAAAACTGCTGGAGCGCTCGCTAATCTTCATAGAGATGATATTTTTATAAGCGAATCTACCTTTCATTATGATGGCGGTGGCTGTTGCTAATTAAAAACTAATGTCAATAAAATATTTCTGTTATGTATTTGCTTATTCGCTATGTATCTCATTACATGCACAAAAAGTAGATTACTCATTATGGAATTCTGTTTTACAAGATCATGTTTCAAATGAAGGACAAGTAGATTATAAGGCTCTACAATCGAACTCGATTAATCTTGATAATTACTTAAAGTTATTATCAAAAACATCGCCTGATACATCATGGTCAAAACAACAATCATTGGCTTTTTGGATTAACGCCTATAACGCCATGACCATTAATCTAGTTTTGCGTCATTACCCGTTAAAAAGTATTAAAGACATTAAGAATCCTTGGGGCCAACGAATATGGAGAATAGGTGATAAACTATATAATTTAGAAGACATTGAGCATCAAATTTTAAGAAAAATGGATGAACCTCGTATTCATTTCGCTATTGTTTGCGCCTCCATTTCCTGTCCGAAACTTCAAAATGAAGCTTTTCAGGCGTCGAAAATAGATACCCAATTAACAAAAGCTACAAACGAGTTTTTAGCGGATACCAATAGAAATAACATCAGTAAATATAGTCTAGAGCTATCTAAAATATTTCAATGGTTTTCAAAAGATTTTAAACAAAACGGAAGTTTGATTGACTTTTTGAATCAATATGCAGATATTGAAATTTCAGACAAAGCAAAGATTAAGTTTAAAGATTATAATTGGAATTTAAATGAGTAAGCTATCGATTATTATTCCTATTTATAATGAGGCTAAAACCATAGCTAAACTGATTCATTACCTTGCTAAATCAAGTTCTAAACAAAATATTCATGAAATAATAGTTGTGGATGGTGGCAGTTCAGACAATTCGGTAGACATTGTTTCAGAATATAAAAATATTCTTATAGTACTTTCTGAAAAAGGACGCGCTAAACAAATGAATTTGGGGGCAAACACAGCCACTGGTAACATTTTGTATTTTTTACATGCTGATTGCATTCCTCCAAAAAATTTTGACAAACTAATACTTAATGAAGTAGAAAATGGTGATTTTGCTGGATGCTTTTGTATGAAATTTGACAGCAGCCATTGGTGGCTAAAAGTTGCTGGTTGGTTTACAAAATTTTCTTGGATAATTTGTCGCGGAGGTGACCAAAGTCTATTTATCCAGAAACAGTTATTCCATGAATTAGGCGAATTTGATGAAAATTATGTTATTTATGAGGATAATGTTTTTATCAAAAAACTTTATCAAAGAGGTAAATTCAAGGTTATTCAAAAACCTATATTAACTTCAGCCAGATTATATGAAAAACAAGGTGTATTTAAATTACAGTACCATTTTTTTGTAATCCACTTAAAGTATTGGTTTGGAGCTTCTTCACAAACCTTACACAACTACTACAGTAATCATATTAGTTAGAAATTTCTATACACCTCTTGAATGGTAGATTCTACAGGTTTATTTTGAGGTGTAAACATAAAATTGTTTTGTCCACCAGATTTTTCGTGATTGATAAACCACTTCCAAATATAACCTCCCGCAATCCAGTCTTCATCCCAAAACATTTTAAAAAAAGCTTGGGTTGCATTTGTTTGTGCCTCTAAATTAACCGTATTCATATCTCGATCTGATCGCCAAGGTTGTTTTCCCGTATAATCAACACTTCTATAACCAAATTCTGTAAACAAAATAGGCTTATTAAATTTCATATGATATTCCTTCATTTCCTCTTTCCAAGGTTTTAATCCAAGAATGCAATCTTCAACACTTGGGGTTTTTAAATCACTTACCGGAAAATAGGCATCAATTCCTATGTAATCTAACTCATTCCAAAAAGGTGTTTTAATATACTCATTCCAATTAGCTGCATAGGTTAATTTTCCATTATAAATACTCCTTATTTCTTTGATCAATTGTTTCCAATACTCTGGACGTTCCGCAATAAAATTTTCTAATTCGGTACCAATGCAAAATATTTCAACCTTTGTATCTTCCGCTAATTTGACATAATCTAGAATAAACTTAGAATAAGAATTTTCCAATAGCTTCCAATCTGATTCATTAGTCATTTTTATTTCTCCTGTAAATTCTCCTCTCCAAACCCATATTTGTGGCTTCATCATAACCTTAATACCATCTTCATTTAAAACTTGTATATATTGTTTTGTACCCTGAATAGTTTCTCCAAACCATTGTCTATCGGAATTATATTGAATTTGTGGATGAGATAATTCCCTTATAAACCCAAATGGCATGACTGCAGCATGATTCGCATAAATTTTACTTAAAGGAGTGACATGATAGTTGGAAATTGAATCTCTAGAAGCTACATAACTTACACCATTAATTTTTGTTGGGTAAATAGAGGTCATAGCACAACTACTCAACAAAAGGAATAAAGAAATTGTATAAATTAACTTCATAAATTTAAATTATTGGCTAAATTTAAGCAAACTTGATATATATCATTAAGGTTTTAACAGTTGTTACGACTTAATTTAAGATTTAAACACCTATGGAGCACATTGTTATAATTGGAAACGGCATTTCTGGCGTGACGGCTGCTCGACACATAAGAAAGCTTTCTAACAAGCGCATCACCATTATTTCGGCAGAATCAGACTACTTTTTTTCTAGAACCGCACTGATGTATGTTTATATGGGTCATATGAAATTTGAGCATACACAGCCCTATGAAGATTGGTTTTGGAAAAAAAACAAGATTGAATTAGTAAAGGCCTATGTTAAAGATATTAATACCAACACTAAAACATTGGAGTTTGACAATCGAGATGCCTTAAAATGTGACAAACTGATTATTGCTACAGGAAGTAAACCCAATAAATTTGGATGGCCAGGACAAGATTTAAAGGGTGTTTTAGGAATGTATCATAAACAAGATTTAGAAAATCTTGAAATATTAGCACCAAATAATAAAGTTTGTAAGCACGCCGTGATTGTAGGTGGTGGCTTAATTGGTATAGAATTAGCCGAAATGTTAAATTCAAGACATATTCCTGTTACATTTCTAGTAAGAGAATCAAGTTTTTGGAATGGTGTTTTACCCAATAGTGAAAGTCAAATGATTAATAGACATATCAAAAGTCATCACATAGATTTACGATTGTCTTCTAACCTAAAAGAGATTGTTTCAGATGAAAACGGTCGAGTAAAATCTATTATTATTGCGGAATCAGGTGAAGAAATTTCATGCAATATAGTTGGTTTAACGGCTGGTGTTTCACCAAATATTAATTTTATAAAATCAACTAAAATAGACACTAACAAGGGTGTTTTGGTAAACCAATACCTTGAAACTAATATTCCTGATGTTTATGCCGTTGGTGACTGTGCCGAACAACATAACCCAATTGGAAATAGACGACCCGTTGAAGCCGTTTGGTACACTGGTAGAATGATGGGTGAAACGATTGCGCAAACTATTTGTGCCGAAAAAACAGCTTATCAACCAGGCCATTGGTTTAACTCGGCGAAATTTTTTGATATTGAATATCAAACCTATGGTTGGGTTCATGGAGAAAAAGGAAGACCTGATTATGAAGAGCATTTTCATTGGACCCATGAAGATGATTTAAAATGTATAACCGTTGCATACAATAGAAATACTCGTGAGTTTTTAGGTATTAATACTTTTGGGATTAGAATGCGTCATGAAACATTTGATACATGGTTAACCGACAAGCGCGATGTCGATTACGTTATTAGTCATTTAAGTGAAGCTAATTTTGACCCCGAATTCTATAAACGTTTTGAAAACGAAATCATAGGACAGTATAAAAATCAACCACAAAAAACATCGGTATGAATCAAAACGTAGAAGAAAGTATGTCTTTGGCTAAACCGGATGTTCAAGACTTATCAATAAAACATAAGATTTCAGTTGTTATTGGTGTCTTTGGCCTTTTTATTTTTGTTTTAGCACTTGCAAATATTGATTTTCCTAACAGAGGCATTTTTTTAATGTTAGCCATAGGGAGTATTGCACTAGGTACCATATTGTATTCTAATCAAATTTATTCAAACAAATCAAAAGGCATAAAAAACGACAGTGTTTGGTTTAAATCTATGTCTTCAAAAGGCATTTTAGGTTGGATAACCGGCATTGTTTTAACCTTATTTTATATTGTTCTTTATTTTTATCCACAATATTTAGGTTTATCTTCAACAGGAGCAAGTAATACTGGATTAATAGCACTCTTTGACCCATTAAGTTATTTATTAAGTGGAAGACCCGCTAGTCAATGGTTTGTTTATGGCACACTTTATACCTTGGCTATTCTAATATTTGGTTATAAATTCATGCTTAAATACAAGCATAATCGATACCAACAATTACGAACAGGCTCAGTAATGTTTTTTCAACTTGGTTTTGCCTTTTTAATTCCAGAATTTATGGCTAGGTTAAATGAAAGTGCCAGCTATAATTTGCCATATTACGATTTAAAAAGTATGTGGCCTTTAAATTATTATCTGTTTGATGGCTGGTCTATCAATGGTTTTTTATCATCTGGAACACTCGGTTTAATCCTGTTGATTTTTGGTGTGCTGTCTATTTTTGTAGTATCACCCATCTTAACTTATAAATATGGAAAACGCTGGTATTGTTCTTGGGTTTGTGGTTGTGGTGCCTTAGCTGAAACAGCTGGTGATTCGTTTAGACAACTTAGTAGCAAAAAACTATCTGCTTGGAAATTAGAGCGCTGGCTAATACATACCGTATTAGTTTTTTCTATAATCATGACAACTGCTGTTGTATATACGTATTTAGGTAGCGATCCTCATAAATTTTGGTTAACAAGAGCGACATTCCTTTTAAGTGCTGGCATAATATTAACCTCAATATTCGCTATAGTGATGGTTTTTAAACGCAAAGAATTAGGTAAAGACGCCATTTTTGGTGCTATTGGGTTTTTTGTAATCATTGCGTCGCTATTTATTCTATATTTTTCAGGAACAACTGACAAAATTTTTATTGTAAAATCAAGTACCCTACGTTCGGCCTATGGCCTATATATAGGCTCTATATTTTCAGGAGTTGTCGGTACCGGTTTCTATCCTATTTTAGGAAATAGAGTGTGGTGTCGTTTTGGTTGTCCTATGGCTGCTATTTTAGGTTTTCAACAACGACTATTTTCAAAATTTAGAATTACAACGAATGGAGGACAATGTATCTCATGTGGTAATTGTTCAACCTATTGCGAAATGGGAATTGACGTAAGAGCCTATGCTCAAAAAGGTGAAAATATCGTACGATCTAGTTGTGTTGGTTGTGGTGTTTGCAGTGCGGTATGTCCTAGAGGCGTTCTTAAATTAGAGAACGGAAGTCTTAATGGGCGCATAAATTCTAACGAAATTCTACTTGGAAATGACGTGAATCTAATCACTTTGCTTAAACGTTAAAAAATTCATAAAAGTATTGTACTTTTGCAACTCGAAATTTAACGCTTAATGCACATCATAAAAGTCATCATTCCTGCGTATAACGAAGAAGATTCGATAGCAAATGTTATAGAGGATATTCCTGAAATTATTGATGAAATTATTGTTGTGAATAATAACTCTACTGATAATACATCAAAAAATGCGGAAAATGCTGGCGCGACTGTATTATTAGAAACAAATAAAGGTTATGGCTATGCCTGTTTGAAGGGTTTAGATTACATTTCTAAACAAAAAACTAATAAACCAGACATTATTGTTTTTTTAGATGGTGATTATAGTGATTACCCCGAAGAGTTAACGAAATTAATACACCCCATTATTAATGATGATATTGATTTAGTTATTGGAGCTCGCAGCAAAGTATTAAGAGCCTCAAATTCTATGACACCACAACAAGTTTTTGGAAATTGGTTAGCAACTTTTTTAATGAAACTCTTCTATAGTGCCCGATTTACAGATTTAGGGCCGTTTAGAGCCATAAAGTATGAAAAGTTACTAGCTTTGCAAATGGAAGACAAAACATATGGATGGACTGTGGAAATGCAGTTAAAAGCATTAAAACAAAAGTTATCCTATGTAGAAATTCCAGTAAAATATAGAGAAAGAATTGGAGTCTCAAAAGTTTCTGGAACATTGAAAGGAACTATTTTCGCCGGCTTTATAATTTTAAGTTGGATTTTTAAATACAGTATAAAAAAATGATTTTTGTTACTTTAATTATAATTGTTTACACCATTGCACTACTGTTAATATTTATGTATGCACTAGCGCAGTTAAATTTGTTATTCAATTATTTAGCCTCACAAAAAAAAACAGATCAATCTCAAGTTTTTGATTTTTCCCGTCCTGAAGAAATTCCGTTCGTCACCATACAACTTCCTGTTTATAATGAAATGTATGTCATGGAGCGCTTATTGGATAATATTGCGCTATTAGATTACCCGAAAGAGAAACTGGAGATTCAAGTTCTAGATGACTCTACAGATGAAACTTTAGAATCTACCTTTCGGCATATTGAAAAAATAAAAAAAACTGGTTTAGATATTAAACATATCACGCGAGTTGATAGAACGGGTTTTAAAGCAGGTGCATTAAAAGAAGGATTAAAAGTGGCCAAAGGTGAATTTATTGCCATTTTTGATTCAGATTTTTTACCACAAAAAGACTGGTTAAAACGAACCATTCCTTTTTTTAAGGACGAACATATTGGTGTGGTTCAAACGCGCTGGGGACATATTAATAGAAATTATTCCATTCTGACTAAAATACAAGCATTTGCCTTAGATGCCCATTTCACCTTAGAGCAAGTTGGCAGAAGTAGTAAAGGGCATTTTATTAATTTTAATGGAACTGCTGGCGTTTGGAGAAAAAAATGCATCATCGATGCTGGAAACTGGGAAGGCGATACTTTAACAGAAGATCTCGATTTAAGTTACCGAGCGCAACTGAAAAATTGGAAATTTAAATACCTCGAAAACGTTGAAACACCTGCAGAACTTCCTATAGTAATAAGTGCCGCTAGATCACAACAATTTAGATGGAATAAAGGGGGCGCTGAAAATTTTAAAAAAATGCTTTGGCGTGTATTGAAAAGTGAAAATATTTCAGCCAAGACTAAAGTTCATGGGATATTACATTTACTAAACAGCACCATGTTTTTAAATGTATTAATAGTAGCTGTTTTAAGTATCCCCATGCTTTACATTAAAAACGAATACGCACATTTAAAGCCTTATTTTTATGTAATGAGTTTCTTTGTTATCAGTACAATCATTTTCTTTGTTTGTTATTGGTTTATGTATAGAAACAGTTATGGCAGCGGTATCAAAAACTTTTTAAGATATACGGGTATGTTTTTTACTTTTTTCTCTATCGCCATGGGGTTTTCTTTGCATAATTCAATTGCGGTTTTAGAAGGTCATTTTGGTAAAAAAAGTGAATTTGTACGTACACCGAAATTTAACATCAGTAGCTTAAAAGATAGTTGGAAAGACAATAAATACCTCAAG
>Ga0102959_1000504_pt1 | contig 10926 bp, 8 predicted proteins | sample SalPonF2_B_D2_MG_FD_84520 | JGI IMG/M metagenome (GOLD analysis project Ga0102959, IMG submission 84520) | Salt pond soil microbial communities from South San Francisco under conditions of wetland restoration - Salt Pond MetaG SF2_B_D2_MG ...
AATCGCGTTCCGTGCACGGTTCTACAGTACCATCGAGAGAAATTGCTTGGCCCGGTCGGTCTTCGGATGCTCGAAGAACTCCTCTGGCGGGGCCTGTTCGACGACGCGACCTTCGGCCATCAGGATCACGCGGTCGCCGACCTCGCGAGCGAAACCCATCTCGTGGGTGACGACCAGCATGGTCATGCCTTCCTCAGCCAGGTCGCGCATGACGCCGAGCACTTCGCCGACGAGTTCGGGGTCGAGCGCGCTCGTCACCTCGTCGAACAGCATGACGTGCGGGTCCATCGCCAGCGCCCGCGCGATGGCGACGCGCTGTTGCTGCCCGCCCGAGAGCTGGTTCGGGAAGGAGTCGGCCTGGGTTCGCAGGCCCACGTCGTCGAGCAGCCGGGCCGCCGCCTCGACGGCCTCCCGCTCGGGGACGCCCCTGACCTTCGTCGGCGCGAGCGTGATGTTCTCCAGGGCGGTCTTGTGCGGGAAGAGGTTGAAACTCTGGAACACCATGCCGATGCGCTGACGGAGCCGGTTGATGTCGGCGTCCGGGGCGCTGATGGACTCGCCCTCAAGGCGTATCTCGCCGCCCTGGATCTCCTCTAGGCGGTTCGTACACCGCAGCAGCGTCGACTTCCCGGAGCCGCTCGGGCCGATGACGACGAGCACCTCCGTGTCGTCGACCTCGAGATCGATGTCCTTGAGGACGTGGGCCTCGCCGAAGAACTTATCGACGCCCTCGAACTCGAGGAGGGCGCTCAATGGCGATCACCGCCCCAGTCGGCCCGGCCCTCCATGTGCCGCACCAGGTAGCCGAGCGGGATGGTCAGCATGAGGTAGGCGATGGCGACCAGCACGATGGGCGTCCAGGCGTCGAAGGTGGCGCTGTAGACGTCGCGGAACGCGTTCATCAGCTCGCCGACGGCGATGACCGTCAGCAGGGAGGTGTCCTTGATGAGGATGACCAGGTCGTTGCCGATGGCCGCGAGGGCGTTGCGCCAGGCCTGCGGCAGGATCACCTCACGCATCGACTGCACGTAGGACATCCCGAGCGAGTGGGCGGCCTCGGCCTGCCCGTCGGGGACCGCGCTGATGCCGCCGCGGACCGCCTCGCCGATGTAGGCGGCGTGGTTGAGCGTCAGCCCGATGATCGCCGTGGGGATCTCCCAGTTCGTGATGGGGAACTGGCCCTGCGGCCAGAGCGCCGGGATGCCGAAGTAGATGACCATCAGCTGGAACAGAAGCGGCGTCCCCCGGAAGAACTCCACGTAGCCGCTGGCGCCGCGTGGGTTACGCGCTCGTCGCGGCCAGGCCGACCGTCCGCCGGAAGCCGACGACGGCGACGACGAGCGTCGCGAACAGCACGAGTGCCACGCCGTCGTGGGCGAGCACCAACCACGAGGCCGGGTCGCGGAGGACGTTCCGGCCGAGCAGGACGAGCACCGGGACGAGCACCAGCGCGAGCGCCAGCGCGTACCGGACCGTCTCGTCGAGGGCCTGCCAGCCGACCATCGCGGCGAGGAGGACCGCCGCGAACAGGAGCAGGGTCACGGCGTAGTGGGCCGCCTGGACCGGCGGCGAGTAGCTCAGCACGACCTGCGGGCCGAACAGCACCTGCACTGGAACCAGCACGACCGCCAGCAGGAGCGCCCGGCGCACGTGCGCCAGGGTGAACGAGTCGTGCCACGCGGCGACCGTCGCCACGACGAACGACCCGAAGATGCCCATCGCGGTCCAGTAGTGCAGCGCGAGGATGGACGAGGTGAACTCGAGGACGGTCGCCCGGCCGAGCAGCACCTGGATGGGGAGCAGGATAAGTCCGACCGTGGCGGCCCACCTGACCAGCCGGCTCTCGGTGGCGCCGCGCCAGGCGGCGACGGCCGTCCCGAGGATGAACAGGCCGGTGACGCCGGCCACGAGCCGGTGGAACCACTCGAAGAAGCTCGGCATCGACGCCGGGAAGAGGTTGAGGATGCCGCCGTCGCAGAGCGGCCAGCTCGCGTTGCACGCCAGCCCCGAGCCCGTCGCCTTCGTCGAGACGCCGAGCAGGATGGTCACGTACACAAGCGCCGTCGTGAGCGCGAGCAGGTGGCGGTACCGACTCGTCAGCCAGCCGGAGTTCGTGTTCTGAGCCACGTCGGTCCCTCGTTGGCTGGAGTTGGGACGGGGCCTATATAGATGTGTCCGACTGCAGCCGCCCCGCCCTCCCGGCCTGGTTCGGTCGGTCCCGGACGATAGTGGGACCGGTCAGGGTCCACCCGCAGTGAGCGGCTGGTCAGGTTCCACCCGCGGTGAGCGGTGACGCTCCGGCTGGCTCGGACGGGAAAGTGCCCGGGTTCACGTCGATCGTCGAAGCGAATTTCGACGCTTTCGGATAGTTTTTTCACCTGCGGGCGAGCAGTTACGGTCCATGGGACTCGACGAGGACGCTCTCGAATACCACCGGTCGGACCCGCCGGGGAAAATCGAGATATCGACGACGAAGCCGACGAACACGCAGCGCGACCTGAGCCTGGCGTACTCGCCCGGCGTCGCCGCGCCGTGCCTGGAGATCGCCGACAACCCGGAGAAGGCCTACAGCTACACCGCGAAGGGCAACCTCGTGGGCGTGGTCTCCAACGGGAGCGCCGTGCTCGGCCTCGGGAACATCGGCGCGCAGGCGAGCAAGCCGGTCATGGAGGGTAAGGGGGTGCTCTTCAAGCGCTTCGCCGACATCGACGTCTTCGACGTGGAACTCGACCTGGCCGACCCGGAGGCGATAATCGAGGCGGTCGCCGCCATGGAGCCGACGTTCGGGGGCATCAACCTGGAGGACATCAAGGCCCCCGAGTGCTTCGTCATCGAGAGCCGTCTCCGGGAGCGGATGAACGTCCCCGTCTTCCACGACGACCAGCACGGCACCGCCATCATCTCCGGGGCGGCCCTGCTGAACGCCGCCGAGGTCGCGGGCAAGGACCTGGCCGACCTGGAGGTCGTCTTCTCGGGCGCGGGCGCGAGCGCGCTCGCGACCGCGCGGTTCTACGTCTCACTGGGCGTCCGGCGCGAGCACGTCACGATGTGCGACTCATCGGGCATCATCACCCAACGGCGGGCCGAAGCCGACGAGATAAACGAGTACAAGCGGGAGTTCGCCCGCGACGTGCCCGAGGGTGACCTCGCCGACGCGATGGCGGGCGCGGACGTGTTCGTCGGGCTCTCGGTCGGCGGCATCGTCAGCCAGGAGATGGTCCGGTCGATGGCCGACGACCCCATCATCTTCGCCATGGCGAACCCCGACCCGGAGATCACCTACCCGGACGCCAAGGCGGCCCGCGAGGACACGGTCATCATGGCGACCGGGCGCTCTGACTTCCCGAACCAGGTGAACAACGTGCTGGGCTTTCCCTTCATCTTCCGCGGGGCGCTCGACGCGCGGGCGACCGAGATAAACGAGGAGATGAAGGTGGCCGCCGCGCGGGCGCTCGCGGACCTCGCCAAGCAGGACGTCCCCGACGCGGTCGTCAAGGCCTACGGCGACCGGGCGCTCCAGTTCGGACCGGACTACATCATCCCGAAGCCACTCGACCCGCGCGTGCTGTTCCAGGTCGCGCCCGCGGTGGCCCGCGCCGCCATGGAGTCGGGCGCCGCCCGGAAGGACCTCGACCTCGCCGCCTACCGCGAGCGCCTCGAGGCCCGGCTGGGCAAGTCCCGCGAGATGATGCGCATCGTCCTCAACAAGGCCAAGTCCGACCCCAAGCGCGTCGCGCTGGCCGAGGGCGACGACGAGAAGATGATCCGCGCGGCCTACCAGATGCGCGAGGAGGGCATCGCCGACCCGGTGCTCATCGGCGACCGCGAGACCGTCGAGTACACCGTCTCCCGGCTGGGCCTGGAGTTCGACCCGGAGATCGCCGACCCCGACGAGGGCGACTACGAGCACTACGCGGAGCGGCTCCACCAGCTCCGCAAGCGCAAGGGCGTCACCCGGAGCGAGGCGACGGAGCTCATCCACAAGGACGCAAACTACCTCGGGAGCGTGATGGTCGAGCAGGGCGACGCCGACGCGCTGCTGACCGGGCTCTCCCACCACTACCCGTCGGCGCTGCGGCCGCCGCTCCAGGTCATCGGCACCGCCCCCGACGCCGACTACGCCGCGGGCGTCTACCTGCTCACGTTCAAGAACCGCGTGGTGTTCGCCGCCGACACGACCGTCAACCTCGACCCGGACGCCGAGATTCTCGCGGAGATCGCGCGCCACACCGCGGACCTCGCCCGCCGGTTCAACGTCGAGCCGCGCGTGGCGATGTTGAGCTACTCCAACTTCGGGAGCGTGGACAACGAGGGCACCCGCAAGCCCCGGGAGGCGGTCCGCAAGCTCCGCCAGGCGGGCGTCGACTTCCCGGTCGACGGCGAGATGCAGGCCGACACGGCGGTCGTCGAGGACATCCTGAACGGGACCTACGAGTTCTCGCACCTCGACGAGCCGGCGAACGTGCTCATCTTCCCGAACCTGGAGGCCGGCAACATCGGCTATAAGCTCCTCCAGCGCCTCGGCGGCGCGGAGGCCATCGGCCCGATGCTCGTCGGCATGGACAAGCCGGTCCACGTCCTCCAGCGCGGCGACGAGGTCAAGGACATCGTGAACCTGGCTGGAGTTGCAGTGGTGGACGCACAGGGTGACTGAACGCGGGACGATGGCTTTCACTGCCCGACGCCTCGCCAGGTGGACGCCGTGACCGACCACGAAACGGTGCTCCGGTCGGCGCTGGCGACCTACCGCGAGGCCGTCGAGCCGGTGACGACGGAGGGCGTCGCCGGCCTCCTGCTGACGGGAAGCCTGCCGACAGGATTCGTCGACGAGCACTCGGACGTCGACCTGACGCTCCTGTTCTCGGGCGACCGGGCGGCGGGGACCCGCGAAGACCTCGGCGACCGGCTAGTGCCAGAAGGCGCGACCGTTCAGCGTGCGGATGCGGGAGAGAAGTATAGCTTCGACTGGCGGGGGACGCACTTCGACCTGTTCTGCGCCTCGCTCCCGGCGCTCCGGGACCGGGAGCTCACGCCGGAGACGCGCTGGGAGTACGACACCGCCGAGGTCCTCGCGGACCCGACGGGTCGCGTCGAGACGTTCCTGGAGGAGGCACTCGCGCTCCCCCGTTCGGAGCGTGCGGCGCTCGTGGGCGACCACTCCGAGCGGTTCCACTGGACCGCCCAGTGGGACGTCCACAAGTGGTGCGTGCGCGACCGGCCGCTTTCCGCCCACCACCTGCTCTCGAGTGTCCTCGGGGACCTGCTCGCGCTCTGCTATCTCAGGGACGGCGAGTTCGTCCCCCGCGAGAAGTGGCTGGTCCGGCTGCTGGAGACGCTGCCCTCGACGGACGCGGCGACGACCCGGCGCGTCGCGGCGGCGACCCGCGTGGACGAACTGGACACCGCGGACGTCCGACGGCGCGTCCGGGCGGCCAAGTGCCTCTGGGACGACCTGCTGGCGGACCTCGACACGGCCGGGCTCGTGGACGCCGCCGGCCTGGCGTGGGAGAACGACGAGATACTGCGCGAGTGAGCCGGTAGACGGGCGACCGGGCGGCCGAGAGCCGTCCCTCGACTGGGCGAGCGGTGCCCCCCGAACGCCGCGTCGCTCACGAAACGAGCGCGGCGAGTTCCTCGGGGTAGACCGTCACGTCGTCGCGTTCGAGGTCGCCGACCGGCACCCACTGCACCGGGAACGTCTCGTCGAACTCGGGCTCCTCCCCCTCGAAGGTGTCGCGCTCGTACGGCCAGTCCTCCGCGACGGTGACGCGGTAGACGAAGCCGATCTCGTGACACGGCTGGCCGTCGAACTCGAAGGTCCGCTCCAGGACGGCCAGGCGCTCGGTGCCGGTGACGGTGACGGACAGCTCCTCGCGCAGCTCCCGGCGGACGGCCGCCTCGCTCGTCTCGCCGAACTCGACGCCGCCGCCCGGGGGGCGGTAGAACGCGCTCTCCTCGGTGGGGTCGCGGTGCTCGGCGAGCAGCAGCTCCGGGCCGTCGGGACCGTCGCGGACCGCCACGCCGAGGGCGACCGGACGGACGTCGCGCCAGCTTTCGGCGGGCATGGGGTTCGACACGAACTGCCCGCGTCGCTTATCGGTTACGGTCCGCCCGCGACCGACGCCCCCGGGGTCGCGGGGTCACTCGTCGGACGACTGCTCGCCCGCCGAGGGCCGGTCCGGGACGGTAGTCTCGGCGTCCACCCCTGCGGCGAGGGCGTCCGCAATGCGCTCGTGCGCCCGGACGAACCGCCAGAGGAGGTAGAGTACGAACAGGGTCGTGGCCGTGCCGAACCAGGCCAGGGGGGCGCGTGCGACGAGGAGGCTGTACAGCAGGGTGAGGACGGCGAGGACCACGACGACGATGCGGGCGGTCCGCGTTCGCTGGTCTGTGGAGGACACAGGCTACGCTCTCGCCGGAATCGTATCAATCCTCGGGTTTGGGAGTTTCGAGTCGGGGCGTATCCGGGAAGACACCGGTTGGCAGCGCAGTTTCAGAACACTTCCAGATACTCCTCGATGACCGCCCGCTCCTGCTCGTCGAGGCCGAAGAGGTCGTACACCGCCTCGTCTATCTCGGCTTCCAGTTCCGCGATGTCGGTTTCACGAACCGCCTCCCGGTCCGCACCGAGTTCGCCGAGCAACTGCTCGACGCCCGCCTCCGAGTGCGGTATCGGGATGGTCGTCTCCTCGCCTTTCTTCACGTTCCGGCCGTCGACCGCCGCGTGGACGTACTCGGCCCGTCGGAGCCGGGCATCTCGGTCGTCCGCGTACATCGCCGGGTCCGAGATGACGTCCGAGCGCCCGGCCTGCACCGTCACGTCGCCGTCCACCGTCTCCTGTATCTCGGCGTCGACGGGGTACCTGCGCGTCTGCCACTCGTAGGTGATGTAATCGAGTTCCCCGTCGTATTCGCCGAGGTACGCCTCCGGGAAGCGCTCTGTCTTGCTGTCGAGGTCGATGGTGTCCACGATGGTTCCGGCGTCCTCGCGCATCTGCTCGAAGACGCCCGCCCGGTCCGCCGTGATGCAGGGCAACTTTTCGACGTACTGCGAGCGGTACTCGTAGTAGCCTCCCATCTTGACCGTCGTGATGTGTTTGAAATAGAAGTCGAGGGCCTTGGAGTTGAGTTGGCAGGCCATCTCTTCCGTTTTATCCCGTGTATCGTCATCAAGGAGAACTGAGTACGCAGTCTTGTAGTACCACGTCCCGATTTCATCAAGCATGAAGGTCGCATTTTCTGCGATGTGGGCGAAGATGATTTTCGGCACCTCGAACTTCTCCAAGTTTTGTGGTCGTCCAAACTCCCACCAATGGTCGCTTTCTTCCCATCTACCACCCTCACGCCCTCGAAGGTTTGGCTCGTGGGCTTTGAAGTAGTTCCAGGTGAGTGGAAAGTCTAGTTTCAATACCTCTTCATCGTAAAGTGTGGCAATCAACTCACCATCGTCTCCTTGGGTGATTTCGTAGGGAAGGATAACATGTTGGCCGGACCACTCCGCCCGCCACCGTTGAACGTCTCTCCCTTGAAGCCAGGGCCGAAGAAGGTCCGTCTCAACTTCGTACTCACGAGATTCGCCGGTTGGCACTATCTTGACAGTGCCTCCCGTGTCACCTGCTTCAACTCGCTCAGCATCCACGACATCGACCACGTAAATTTTGTTCGCACTAGTCTGTGTGCCGTGCGAAACTGAATCCGTAATCCCTTGTAGAGATTCGTCCCCCTGCTCCTCCAGTTTCTCGAAGACGGCCAACTCCTCGGGCGGCATCAGCGCCCAGTAGCCGTCGTCCAGCTTGCGCTGGGGGTAGTCGAAGACGTCGATGAACTCGTCTTCGTAGCCCGCCTCCCCGCGGTGGTCCCGGACGGCGTCGACGATGGCGGTGTCCAACTCCTGGGCGTCGCCGTCGTCCGTGTTCGCTTTCACCCGCACACAGCGGATGTCGTTCTCCTCCCGAGCTTGTTCGTCCGGTTCGTTCCGGAGGATCACGATGGCCGGGTAGTTGGTCGCGTCCTCGAAGACGCCCGAGTCGCGGAAGTCGTAGACCTCCTCGATGCACGACTCGCGGCGCATCACGCGGCGCAGGCCCGTTCCGTAGTCGGTCACCATGAACTGGTTCGGGGTGATGAACCCGAGCCGGCCGGTCCCCTCGGTGAGCCAGTCCAGCCCGCGCTCGTAGAACGGGCAGTAGATGTCGTAGTTGCCCGTCGTCGCCTCGTAGAGCGTGTCCATCATCTCCTTCTGGGCGTCCGGGAGGTGCTGGATGCGGACGTACGGCGGGTTGCCGACCACGTAGTCGTACTCCATGTAGTTCTTGACGACGAGCGCCAGCACCGTGTCCTCGAACATCTTGAACAGTCGACCGTCGTCGTGTTCCACCTGGAGGTAGCGGACGTTCTCCAGCATGTCGTTCACGTACGGCTCGAAGAACGTCTCCAGGCCGTCGTACTCCCGGGACGTGTAGCGCTCGATGGCCGTCTTGAGCCCGCCGCGGTAGGTCCAGTCCCAGTCGGCGGTCGTCCCGAACTCCTCCATGTGCCACTTGACGACGTCGAGGACGCCCTGGAGGGCCGCGAAGTACTCGCCGAAGTTCCGGACGCCCGTCTCCAGCCTGATCGTATCGAAGAGGGGCATCCGCACGCGGCGGACGAGAAACCCGTCTTCCGATTCCGTGGCGTCGTCCTCGTCGACCTCCACGGGGAGCGGGACCGGAATCCGCACGTCCTGGTCGTCCTCGGTCATCGCGCCGAGCGTCAGCTGTCTGCTGCCGTCCGTCCCGAGGTCCACGCCGGTGAGTTCACGCTCGTTGCGGAGGGTGTCCGTGCGGAAGATGGGGAGCCGTCGAAGCGTGAACTCCGGGTCCGCGCGCTTCGCCTTGCGGTAGGCTGGCAGGACTGCGACGACGAATCGTATCTGGGCCATCAGCACGGCGAACGGGTGGATGTCCAGCCCGACGATGTGCGGCCGCGTGCAGAGTTGACGTAGGTGGGTCTGCCAGTCAGGGTCGTCGTCGTACCGACGGACGTCTTCGAGGTAGCGGGTGACCGCCTCCACCAGGAACGTGCCCGAGCCGCAGGCCGGGTCGATGAGTCGCTGGTTCGAAACACCACGGTCGTAGCCGACCCCGTCCATGATGTACTCGATGACCGGTTGAGGCGTGTAGAACTCGCCCAGCGCCTTGCGGGTCTCGGGGTCGAAGTATCGCTGGTAGAGGTCGCCCAGCGGGTCGCCGGCGACCGCGGAGAAGTCGAACTTGAGGATGGCGAAGAAGACGTGTGCGACCGCTCGACTGAACCGCTCGCGGGTCGCGTCGCTGATACGGGTGATACCACCCTCGTCACCCTCCCCCTCCGCCACGGCCTCGAACTGGCTCGCTCCGGACGAGTGCGTGCGGGAAAGCTCCTCCTCGTACCCGTCGGACCACCAGACGAAGATGTCGTCCTGGAACAGGTTCTCGACGAGTTGGGCCTGCATGTCTCCGATGAGGTTGTTCCCGGCGACGGGGTACGCGTCGGGGTTGATGTTGTCGGCGAACCCCTGGAGACCCCGGAAGTACTCCTCCATCCCACCGTACTGGGTTCCGACGAAGAAATCGTGGTCCTCCGTCGCCTTCGCCAGGAGGAGCCGGGCGAGGAGCGCGTGCCCCGTCTCCAGGCAGAACATGAAGTCCCTCAGAGACTGTTTGCCGTCGATGAAAGGGTCCCACGAGTCCGGTACTTCGCCGGGTTCGCTGGCGTAGGTTGCCTCCCAGTAATCGTAGGCTCCTTGAACGAACTTGGCTTCCTGCTGGTCGCGGAGTTCGGCGAGCAGGTCCATCAGACCTGTCACGAGATCGGCGAACGGACTGCGCTCCTCCAATCGAAACGTATCGAAGAAGTGCGCTTGTCCGAGTTCGGAATCGAGCTGGACCGGGTCGAGGTCTCTCAAGTACTCGTTTACATCCTCGGGATGGGTGATGTCGAACTCCCGTTTTTCGAGCGCATTGGCGAGATCACGGACCTGCGGTTCCGTGAACGACGTGAACTTCTCCTCGATGAGAGGTTCGCTCCGACCTCGCTCGTACAGCCGAAGCTCCTCGCCGTTCGTGAGTACTCCGTAGTCCGACCGGAGCGCGGTCATGTAATGTAAAAGCTGGTCGATGTGGGGGGCGAGGTCCCGGCCACTCGTCTTGAACTCGTACACCGCCGTCACGGCCTCGTTGGAATCGAGTGTTATGTAGTCCGGTCTGCGGTCGTCGGGAAGCGTGAACTCGCTTCGAATGTCGATACCAGTCCCCTCGTAGCCGAGCCGCTGGTAGAAGCCGCTCTCCAAGAACAGGTTCTCGACGTCGCGCTCACTCATGTCCTCGGTGATGCGGCTCGCAATCTCCAGAAGAGCATCGTGGAGGGTGTCGCCGTCCGTCATTAGGGTGTTCAATCCAGCCGGGTGACAAAAAGGTACGTGTCGATTCCCTCGGTTGGTCGGCTACTGCGTGCCGCAGGGCCACGCAACTGGCGATGCTGTTGGGAGGAATCTAGTATCGATGCCGGACACGTACCTGTCAAGTTGATCTACGCAATGTCGATGTCCAGCGTTCGAGGAAGAGAAGGCTGAATGCGAACGAGAATCGGTAGCGAGACGATCTCGGGGAAGAATTTCGCGATTGTCTGGCCACCGACACGATACCGGAAACCTCCGGAGGGAAATGGATTACAAAGACTTACAAAGACTTACAATCGATCGAGCGCCGCCGCGCACCCCCGGAATCGGCCGTCAGCCGGCTCGCACCGCGCTCGACCGCGCTCAGGCGGCTCCCGACCCACTCCTCCGCACGGCGTCAGTCCCCCGCGTGCCTGTCGGCGCGCGAGGGCGGGGGAATCTGCGGGTCCTCGGCGATTGAGCCGTCGTCGAGCAGCGGGCAGCAGGCCGGCTGGTCGTTGACGAAGGCG
>Ga0102959_1000507_pt1 | contig 10898 bp, 7 predicted proteins | sample SalPonF2_B_D2_MG_FD_84520 | JGI IMG/M metagenome (GOLD analysis project Ga0102959, IMG submission 84520) | Salt pond soil microbial communities from South San Francisco under conditions of wetland restoration - Salt Pond MetaG SF2_B_D2_MG ...
GAGATAAGGTGGAATCGTCCCCATGGGGAACGTTCCCGCTGCTGTTGCAAAGGGAGCCCGGAGGGCGCGAATTCACATCCGAAGCGCAAGGGGATAATAGGGACAGTCCCCTATTTCTGTTGACGTCGCCGGGTTTGCGGGGTAGTGTGGCGGGCATGCCACGCATCGGACGGATTATCATACCGGGCTGCAGCCATCACATCACGCAACGGGGCAACAACCGCCAGGACGTGTTCTTCGTCGACGACGACCGCCGCGTGTACCTGGAGATCCTTCGCGAGCAAGGCGAGCGGTTCGGCCTGCGGATCGAGGGCTACTGCCTGATGACGAATCACGTGCACCTGATCGCCACGCCCAAGGTAGAGGACTCGCTGGCCAAGGCGGTCGGGCGGACGCACTTTCACTACACGCGGTATGTCAACCGCCTGCACGGCCGGAGCGGGCACCTGTGGCAGAACCGGTTCTTCTCGGCGGCGATGGACGAGGAGCACTTCTGGACGGCGATGGCGTACGTGGAGCGCAAATCCGTCCGCGCGAAGCTGCACCGGGTGGCGTGGCGGTACCCGTGGAGCAGCGCCGCGGCCCATTGCGGCCGAAAGGACGCCACGGGCCTGCTGGACCTGGAGGCGTGGCGGGATCGACTTGCGGGGGCTTCGGGCACGTGGGAAGATGCGCTGCGGACGGCGCAGAGTCCGGAAGACGAGCAGGCGGTGCGGCTGTCCTTGAGTCGCGGCCGGCCGTTGGGCTCGGACGGCTGGCTGTCAAAGCTGGAGACGACACTCGGGCGGCGCCTTCGGCCGCTGCCGGTCGGCCGGCCGAGGAAGACAGGACAGGGACAGAAATAGGTGACTGTCCCTATTATCCTTGCCTTTCGCCTCCGCGATTGGGGCCGTGGGTCCTCCGGGCCGAAGGCCCGGCAAGGTTTTAGCCGGAGCCGTGAGGCTCCGGGAGGCGATGCCCCTCCGTCCAAAGGCCCGACGGGCCGACACATTGTCCCGCCGGATTTCCCCTTGCGGCCGGGGCCGCGCGGGTGTATCTGTGGTGGTCGATGGGGTACTTCCACATGAACAATTCGGGCATGGGAAACGCCGCCGCTGCCGGTCGGCCGGGCGAGGAAGACAGGACAGGGACAGAAATAGGTGACTGTCCCTATTATCCTCGTACAATCCGTTGCAGATGGGTGAAGTGTTACGAATCGTAGTTGGCAGGCTGTATGCCTAACAACGGAGAACATGATCGATGAATCAACGAAATCCGGAAATACTTTGCCTGGCGATTCGTATTCTGGGGCTCTTTTTCTTGGCCAAATCCTTGACGGCCCTTCCTCGGATTCCTGGCAATCTGATTATGCTGAGATCAGTGTCTATCCACAAGAAGATCGATGCCGGGAGGACAGATTCTATTCCTGAGAAGTTAGAGGAATATGCGGTCGCGAACATAGTTCAACAAACAGCCGAATTTCTATTCTTTGGATTTGTGGGCATCTACTTCTGTAGAGGGGGACGAACCATACACCGTCTTATCAGGCTACCTCGAGAGGAGGCCGGGGCTCAGGAGGAGTAACTCCGCCGCGTTCGTTTTGCGTCCGCTGCATCTGCCGCAGGTAAGCGCGGTCCCACGAAAAGGCCAGCAGAAAATTGGGCAGAAACGCCACCTACTGACGGGAATCCGGACACGCCTTACTGAATAGACGTTGACTGCGGAGTCCGGCAGATGCCTGCCTCTGTTTGCGACGCGGGCGGGAACCAGACGTACGACGGCCGGCATTGCTTCACGCTCGACGCTTCGAGCCGCCTGGCGAAGGTCTACCGGGCCTACCGAACAGCCGGGGCGGTCGCATGCAGCGTGGTATGGGCATCTTGCACGGGCGTGAGGACACGCCCGTGGCACCTGCCCGTGGAAGCTGCAGCCGCTAGGCCGCCAGGATCCCCTCGATATTCTCCAGTTCCTCCTCTCCGAGCGGTGCGGCGGTGGCCGCGGAAAGGTTCTCGGCGATCTGCTCCGGGCGCGACGCGCCGATCAGCGCGCTGGTGACGCGCGCGTCGCGCAGCGTCCACGTGAGCGCCAACTGGGCCATGGTCTGCCCGCGGCGCTTGGCGATCTCACTCAACCGTCGCACCTTGTCCCACGTGCCGTCGGCCTCCCGCTGCCGCCACCATTGGCGGCCCTTCTCGCCGCGCCGGCCCATGCGGCTGTCGGCCGGCAGGCCGTCGAGGTAGCGGTCCGTCAGTTGCCCCTGGGCCAGCGGGCAGAAGGCGATCACCCCCACGCCCAGCCGGTGGGCCTCCGCCAGCAGGTCCGTCTCCACGCGACGGTTGAGCATGTGGTAGTTCGGCTGGTCGATGAGGATCGGCGCCCAGTCGTGCTCGGCGGCCACGGCCGCGGCGCGCGAGAGGTGCAGCCCGCCGTAGTTGCTGACGCCCGCGTACAGCGCCTTGCCCTGCCGCACGGCCTGATTTAGCGCGCCGAGCGTCTCTTCCAGCGGCGTGTCCGGGTCCGGGCGGTGGTGGTAGAAGATGTCCACGTAGTCCAGCCCCAGCCGCCGGAGCGACTGGTCCAGGCTCGCCAGCAGGTACTTGCGGCTGCCCCAGTCGCCGTAGGGGCCGGGCCACATGGAGTAGCCGGCCTTGGTGGAGACGATCAGTTCATCCCGCGGCATGTCCTTCAGGACGCGCCCGAGCACCTGCTCGCTGTGGCCGGGGGGCGTGCCATAGTTGTTGGCCAGGTCGAAGTGCGTAACGCCGTGGTCGAAGGCGTAGTACGCGCAGGCGCGGCAGGTGTCTTCCGCGCCGGTCTCGCCCAGGGCCTGCCAGAAGCCCAGCGAGATGGCCGGCAGCTTCAGCCCGCCGCGCCCGCAGCGGCGGTAGGGCATCTTCTCGTATCGATTCTCGGCAAAGGTGTGCTCGGTCATGGCTTACTCCGGCTCCGGTGGACGGAAGATCGCCCGACTTGCGAACGGGCGCTCCTTGCGGATAAAGTACTTTGCTTGCCCCAGCCAAGGAAGGACGTATGCCGAAAGCGGTCAACATACTGGAGGCCATGCTGGACGCGCCGCTCGTTTTTGACGGGGCGATGGGCGCCGTCATCTACGAGCGCGGCGTGTTCATCAACGTCTGCTACGACGAGTTGAACCTCCGCAATCCCGCGCTCATCCGGCAGATCTACGAGGACTACGTGGACGCCGGGGCGGACGCCATCACGCTCAACACCTTCGGCGCGAACGCCGTCAAGCTCCGCCCGTACAACCTCGCCGACCGCGCGGCCGAGATCAACCTCACCGCCGCGGCCATGGGCCGCCAGGTGGCCGGCGAGGCGGTGTACGTGCTCGGGTCCGTCGGCCCGTGTCTCGCTCCGGAGGACGTTCTCGGCGAGGCCAATTGCCGGGAGGTGCGCGCGGCCTTCGCCGAGCAGGCCTCCGCCCTTCTCGCCGGCGGGGTAGACGCGATCATCCTGGAGACCTTCGCCGACGCCGGGCAACTGCAACTGGCCGCCTCGGAGGCCAAGGCGGCCGGGGCGATCGTCATCGCATCCTTCGCCGTCAGCGAGGAAGGCCGCACCGCCACCGGCGCGGGCGCCGAGCACGTGGCCGCCCTGCTGGACGCGGACGCGAACGTGGACGTGATCGGCCTGAACTGCGGCGCCGGCCCGGCCGGCCTCATGGAGCCGCTGCGGACGGTGCTCAGCCGCACGTCCAAGCCGGTGGTCGTCATGCCCAACGCCGGCGGGCCACGGGAGGTCGGCGGGCGCAAGCTCTACCTCAACAGCCCGGAGTACTTCACGGAGTACGCCAAGCGGTACATCGAGATGGGCGTGCGCGGCGTCGGCGGCTGCTGCGGCACGCGGCCGGAGCATATCCGCATGGCCGCCCGCGCGGTCAAAGGCCTCTCCGGCGTCAAGAAGCACGTGGAGATCCGCGAGGTGAAGCCCGCCGAGGGCGCCCGCGCCGTTCCGCTGGCGGAGAAGTCCGCTCTGGGAGCGAAGCTCGCGGCCGGCGAGCGGGTGACCAGCGTGGAGTTCCTCGCCCCGCGCACCGGCGCCGGCATGGCGAAGCTGCTGGAGAAGGTGCGGCAGGTGAAGGACGCCGGCGTGGACGTGATCAACATGCCGGACGGCCCGCGCGCGTGCGCCCGCGTGAGCCCGATGATCACGGCCATCGAGATCGAGCGCCAGGCGGGCATCGAGGTGATCCTGCACTACTGCTGCCGGGACCGGAACCTCATCGGCATGCAGAGCGACGTTCTGGGCGCCCAGGCGGCCGGGCTGCGGAACCTGCTGATCATCACGGGCGACCCGCCCAAGCTCGGCAACTACCCCGACGCCACGGGCGTCTTCGACGTGGACGCCATCGGCCTGACGCGGCTGGTGGCGAACCTCAACCACGGGTATGACGCGGCCGGCGAGCCGATCGACCCGCCCACGAGCCTGACCATCGGCGTGGGGGCGAACCCCGTGGCCCTCGAGATGGAGCGGGAGGTGGAGCGCTACTTCCGCAAGATCGACGCCGGCGCGGAGTACGCCATCACCCAGCCGGTGTTCGACACCGACGCCTTGCTGCGGTTCCTGGACCGGGTGGAGAAGCACGAACGCACGATCCCCGTCATCGCGGGCATATTCCCCCTGGTGAGCTACAAGAACGCGGAGTTCATGAACACCGCGGTGCCGGGCGTGGTGGTGCCGGACGCCGTGCTGCGGCGCATGGCGGAGTGCCGGGGCAAGGAAGAGGCCCGCGCGGCGGGCGTGGAGATCGCCCGGGAGGCGGTCGCGCGCATTGCCGACCGCGTGGCCGGCGTGCAGGCCTCCGCGCCGCTGGGGATCGTGGAGATGGCCCTGGCCGTGCTGGCGAGATGAGCCCGCGAAAAAAAATACGCCTCGGCTTCCGGGCAGAAGCCGAGGCTGGGCATTGGTGCGGGGCCTGTGGGCAGGCCAGCTTGCGGTCGGCCAAGGCGTGAAGCCTTGAGCCACACGGAAGATAGGATACAATCGCACGCCGGGCCATCGGGCCGATCGGAAATGCGAAGAATATTGGGAGCTCCCATGAAAACCGCCATGCAAGCCATCCTGCTGGCCGCTCTGGTCTTGGCTGTCGGCTGCACGAACTACACCGAGCCGGTTGTCGAGGGCCGCAACCTCACGCCGGCCGAGAAGCAGTTCAACGCCGTGTGGGACGCCAGCCTGGACGTGCTGGGCGAGTCTTACTTCCCCATCGATCGCCGCGACCGGCGCGAAGGAATCATTCAGACCGAGCCGATCGTCGGCAAGAGCTTCTTCGAATTCTGGCGCAAGGACGGCGCCACGCCCGCCGCCACGGCCGAGAGTTCTCTGCATACGATCTACCGCATCGCCACCGTTCGCATTCGCCCGGTCGGCGACGGAGGCTACGAACCGCGGGTGGAGGTCCGCACGTATCGCAGCAACCGCCCGGACGTGGATGTGGAGATCGACCCCGTCCAGCCGCCCGGCCGGACGGAGCCGGGCGTGCCGGCATACCTGACCCCCCTCGGGCGGGATGAGAATCTGGAGGCCCGGCTCGCCGAGGACATCCGCAAGCGGGCCGCCGACCTGCTGGGCCGCGCCTGAAGACAGGCGGGGGGTTGCTGGGGAGGGGCTTTACCTCCGCGCGGTGGGAACCTCGCCGGGAGCACATTTCCGCGCGTTTGGCCGCGCGCCGCGCTGCATCGTAGCCTTCCCATGACGGACATCCGCGCGAGAGGTCTCGTGGCGGAGGGCGCATGGTGCAGCGTGGGCAGGCGGACCGAGGAGGCCATCGGCCTGGGTTCGGTTCCGGAGGTCAGCAGAAATGAACAGAACGATACGGGTATGGATCGGCCTTGCGATGGTCTTGCCGGCCGTCGCCTTGGCGGATTACGACGCGGAGTTGCCCACGGCGCCGCGGTTTGTCGCCGCGGGGGCCGCCTCGCCGCTGCCCGGCGTCTACGTTCTCGGCGGGGAGGGCGTGCCGCTCGATCTGCTGGAAGAGACCAAGATGGAGGCCTTCCTGACGTACCTCAACTCGCTGAATGACCGCGACAAGGATGGCTTCATCGAGGGCCTGGGCGACGCGAACCCCAACGGGTACGTGGTGTTCCACTTCCGCACGCTGCTGAAGAACGAGCGCGTGGCCCTGGGCCATCTGCTGGATGCGCCTATCCGCGCCGGCGGGCCCATCTCCACCGGCGGCTACCTGAGGCCCGCCGCGGACGCGACGCCCTCTCTGGAGGACTGCCACATCCCCTGGGAAGACCTGGACAAGCATTGGCCCCCGAAGCCCGAACCACCCAAACGCGACGAGAAGCCCGCCACGGTGGTTCCGGAGCCGGCGACCCTGCTGCTGATGCTCGCGGCCGGCCCGATGCTGTGGCGCCGGCGCGGCACAAGGTAGACTGGCGGAATCGGCGACGGCGGCGTAGGGGCCGATTGGTCAATTGGTTATTTGGTCAATTGGCGGATCGCGCGGAGCGCCGTGGCTCCGAACTCAGAACTTCCTCCGCAACGGCCCCGCTCGCTCGCGCTCGCGGCTCTGTCGCCCGGCCTCGCGGAGCGCCGTGGCCCCGAATTCAGAACTTCCTCCGCAACGGCCCCGCTCCCGTCTTCGCCTTCGGCTGCGCCGCGGCAGGCCGCTGGCGCTTGCGGCTCTGTCGCCCGGCCTTGCGGAGCGCCGTGGCCGCAGCCTATTGCCTGGTCCCAAGTCCCTATTGCCTTGCCGTTGGCGAGCGCCGCGGGCCGGGTGCCACGGGCGTGTCCTCACGCCCGTGAAGACCTCTGTGGCCGTCGAGCGATGCACGGGTGTCGGAGACACCCGTGGCGCCCGAGTTGCTGATCGCCGTGGCCGTGCAATCGTCAATTCCGCAATCCGCATTCCGCAATGGCGGGCGGGCCTCCCCGCCCGTATGATTCCGCCATGCCGGAAAGAAAGCGCCAGTCGAAGGGCCGGCCGCCGCACCGCCACGCGGTGGCGCCGCGGCCGCTGGCCCGCCCGCCGCGGACGGACCTGGAAGTGAGCGTTGCGGAACTGGACGAGCGCATCGCCTCGGCCGCGCGGGCGGTTGTCGATCGCCTGGAAAAGCACATCGACGGCGCCATGTCCATCGATACCATCCGCATGGCCCGCACCCGCGCCGACATGCTGCTAGCGATGCTCGCCACGCACCGCTCCATCCGCCAACTCGTGGCGGGCGACGCGGAGGAAATCGAGCGCAGCGTCGACGGCTTTCCGCTCGTCCGCGTGCAGCTTGAGCGATGCTTCCTGGCCCTGCTGCTGGCCGACCACCCGGACCGCTGGCTCAAGCGCTACCGCAAGAACGCCTGGAAGACCCTCGCCGAACGCTACTACCGCGACCAGCGCATGGTGGGCCTTCTGCCCGGCTTCGAGGAGTACTTCGGCCCCAGCGGCCAGGGGATCCGCATGCTCCGCGAGTACGCCCGCGAAATGGACGTGTGGGAGGATGAGCTCCAGACCGTCCGCACGCAGCTCACCGGCGCCCGGCTGGACCGTCGCTGGTCCGAGCGGTTCATCGCGGACATGCCCACCCCCGCCCGGGCACTGGGGCTGCTGGAGGATGAGGGCCGACGGAAGCTCGGCGAACTGCTCTATCCGTACTACTCGAACTTATCGCACTTTTCGCACGGGGGGCTGGCCGGCGTGATGGAGTCGGCCGTGCTGCGAGACCGCGGCGAGGAAGGCCGGGATTTCTGGCGCGGTCAGGTTGTGCAGGAAATCCTGCCACTGAGCTATGTAAGCGTGATGATCGTCAGCACGCTCTTCGCCGAGGGCATGATGAACGATGATTTGCGGCAGAACCTGCTGCACGGCTGGCGGCCGTACGTGTCCGACGGCAGCACGGCCGGCGTGGCCGTGTGGGATAGCTGGGCGGCGGATACGCTCAGCACGTAAGGTATGGCGGCAACACCCTCGGCAAGCTCATCCAGAAGAGAAGAAACCAGAAAAGCCTTACTACCCCAAAATGTGCCTTTGTGAAATATGGCCACGATAGATGCCAAATGAGATTATTCAGCCTCAAGTACTTCCCAAGCAATAATTTACGACACATGCTGTCCGGCATAGCCCTGCTTGCCTGTAATGCATCAATTCAGATTTTTCTCGATTCTTTCACTTTCCTGTGTATTTCGATCCTCATGCGTCGATAGTAGAAGTGTAGCGTGCGTGTGCTGTGCAGGAAGTTTGACAAAAACGACCGCACCCAAGCCCCGACCCAATAGCACACGCACGTTCCACGGCCGGATCTTCGGAGTCGGCCGTTTTTTTATGGCGTCCGGCGGCCGTGCGGTCCGCGGCGCGCCTAAGATATCCTGCAGGAGACATTCGGGAGATTGGCATGGGCTGCCTCAAGGGCAAGAAGAAAGCGCCGAAGAAGCCGGGCAACTTCGAATGCAAGAACTGCGGGGCGACCAACAAGTCGAAGAAGGGCCTCTGCAAGGCCAGGAAGATCAAGTAAGAGCTTCCCCGGTATCCCCCGGCCGGGCCGCGGCCGGCTCCTGCCTTTCGGCAGGGCTGCTGCCGCGGACCAGTGTGCCGGCGGCAAGGTGCGGTTGGGCTAGAGCAGTTTGCAGAAATCTTGTCGCCCTCTTGGTGTTTGCGGCTTCGCCTGGCGGTGTCCGCCTGCATCGACGATGCCACGGCATCGCCTGCTTCGGCGTCCTTGCCAGGCTGGTCCTCACCGACCAACAGAACGACAATCTTTCCGCAAAATGCTCTAGGGGTTGGCGAGACGCGCCTCGGCGGTCACTGGGGGTCGCTCTTCGTCCGGCTCAGCAGTTCCTGCAGCGGGCCGAACTGCTGCTCGAAGAGGTACCGATAGTATCCACCGGCCGCCAGCAGGTCCTCGTGGGGGCCCTGCTCCACCAGCCGCCCCTCGCGCAGCACGAGGATGCGGTCCGCCCCGATGATCGTCGAGAGCCGGTGGGCGATGATCAGACACGTGCGCCCGGCCATCACCCGCTGCAGCGCCTCGGTGATCAGGTTCTCGCTCTCGCTGTCCAGGCTGCTGGTGGCCTCGTCCAAGATCAGCAGCCGCGGGTTCTGCAGGATCGTCCGCGCAAGGGAAATCCGCTGCCGCTGCCCGCCGGAAAGGCTCACGCCGCGCTCGCCGATCTCCGCGTCGTAGCCTTCGGAAAGCTCCACAATGAACCGATGCGCGTTGGCGGCCTTCGCCGCGTCGATCATCTCCTGCTCCGTGGCGTCCTTCCGCCCGTATCGCAGGTTCTCGCGGATGGAGCCGGAGAACAGGATCGAATCCTGCAGCACGATGCCGATGCCCCGCCGCAGTCGGCGCAAGCGGTATTCCCGGATGTCCGTTCCGTCGATGCGGATCGCCCCGGCCGTCACGTCGTACAGCCGCGGGATGAGCGTCACCAGCGTGCTCTTGCCCGCACCGCTCTCCCCGACGATCGCCACGCGCTCGCCCGGCTCAACGGTGAATGTCAGCCCCCGCAGCACGTCCGGCCCGTCCGGGGAGTAGCGGAACCACACATCCTCCACCTCCAGCCGGCCGACCTGGGGCGTCTCGGCCAGGGCGTCCTGCTTGACGGCGAGTTCCGGCGTGATGTCGAAGATCGCGAAGACCCGCTCGATGGCCGCCATGGACATCTGGTAGATCACGTTGATCTCCGAGAACCGGCGGATCGGCAGCAGCAGCAGGGCCATGGTGCCCAGGAACTGGACAATCTGCCCGGCCGTCAGGTCGCCGCGGACCGCCATCCATCCGCCCACCATCCAGACGGTGATGGTGCACAGCCCCACCAGCAGGTCGCTGAGCGACTGGATAATCGTGTTCAGCCGCCCCCGGCGGACGGCCTTGCCGCGCAGGTCTTCCCCCTGCGAGGCGAAGTAGCGGTCTTCCGCCTTCTCCTGGGCGAAGCTCTGCACCACAGCGATGCCGCTGAGCCGCTCGAAGGCCGTGCCGCTCATGACGGAGGTCTGCTCCTGCACGTCGTGGCTGGCCTCGCGCAGGCGGGGGTTCATGCGGCGGTACAGCACGCCGTACAGCGGCAGCACGGCCAGCAGGAGCAGCGTGAGCTGCCAACTGATCGAAAACAGAACGGCCAGGGCGATCGCACCCGCGCCGAGGTCGATGAGCGTGTTGAGGATGCCGCCGCGTATCATCTGCTGGGCGACGGAGATGTCGCTCATCAGCCGGCTGACGATCTTGCCGGTGGGGCGGGAGTGGTGAAAGCTCAGGCTCAGCCGCTGCAGGTGCCGCCAGAGCGCCTGGCGGATGTCGAACGCCACGCCGCTGGAGGCCTTGACGGTGTAGTAGCCCCGCAGGTAGATGGCGACCATTTCCAGCAGCAGCACGCCCGCCCATGCCGCGCCGATCCACCACAGCAGCCGCTGACGCCCCCCAAGCGTGGCCTCGCCCGTGTTGCGGATGACATCATCGATCATCAGCCGCGAGAGGTACGCCGGGATGAGCGGCAGAGAGAACTTCGCCACGCCCGCGGCCACCACCAGCGCCAGGGTCCAGCGGTACGGCCGGGCGAATTCGAGGTACCGCCTGAGAATGCCTTTTCGGTTGCCTGTCATGTCACTTCCTTTGACAGGGCGCACAGTATAGCCGCTCGAGCAGCCGGATGGGAGGGCGGGGCCAACGGCAGGGCAAGAAGGCAGGAAGCAGGAAGCGATTGACGATTGCACGACCACGGCGCTCGGCAACGGCAGGCACTGGGCACTGGGGATCAGGCAATAGGGGAACGGCAACGGCAAGGCAATAGGGACTTGGGACCAGGCAATTGGCTGCGGCCACAACGTTCCGCGAGGACGGACGTCCGAGAAGCCGCAAGCGCCAGCGGCCTGCCGCGGCGCAGCCGAAGGCGAAGACGGAAGCGGGGCCGTCGCCGTTCCAGGCCGAAGGCCTGGGATTCACCAGCCCAGGGCAACGCCC
>Ga0102959_1000513_pt1 | contig 10824 bp, 8 predicted proteins | sample SalPonF2_B_D2_MG_FD_84520 | JGI IMG/M metagenome (GOLD analysis project Ga0102959, IMG submission 84520) | Salt pond soil microbial communities from South San Francisco under conditions of wetland restoration - Salt Pond MetaG SF2_B_D2_MG ...
AAAGGATATTCGATAATTCCTTCTGCGCCATGCTTTAACAGCGTTGGAATAAGATCTCTCACAATACTGGTATCCACCACTGTTTCCACGGAGAACCAGTCTGAATTATAGAGTGGGGCCACGGTAGGCGCATTGAGGCTTGGCAAAAGGGATACAATATTTTCAAGATATTTTTCCGGGATATTCATTTTAAGCCCCACCAGTTTTTCAGCAACGAGCGCACCTTTCAACAACAGGGCGATTTGCTCCAGTTTTTCTCTTTTTTGTGGGTTTTTCCAGGCTTCGTGGTTGGCAATGAGCTGGGTATAAGTCTGCATTAATTCGTGGATAATTTTCAACCCATGCGCTTTAATGGTGCTTTCTGTTTCCGTAACTTCTACGATGGCATCGGCAAGACCGGAAACGACTTTTGCCTCTGTGGCGCCCCATGAAAATTCAACGTTTACATTGATATTTCTTTCAGAAAAATAGTTTTTTGTGAATCCAACAAGTTCTGTGGATATTTTTTTGCCCTCGAGATCTTCGATGGTTTTAATAGAAGAATCGTGGGTTACAGCCAATACCCAACGTGCAGGCCTTGCACTCACTTTTGAATAGATCAGATCCGTGATGACATGTACATCGGAATTGTTTTCAGCAATCCAGTCTTTACCTGTCAGACCGGCATCGAGTGTCCCGTTTTCAACATGCCAGGACATTTCCTGGGCTCTGCATAGTGCACACTTGATGGTGTCATCATTGATTTCCGGGAAATAACTTCTTCCATTGACGTTAATCTTCCATCCTGATCGCCTGAACAGATCTATGGTAGCATTTTGGAGGCTTCCTTTGGGAATCCCCAGCTTCAAAGGCATTGTCATCTGTTATATACCTCCTCGGGATTAAATACAGGTTTTCCAATCATACGGATGGATTCTCCGTCAACCATTTTATGAAAACAGGTTTTATGTCCGGTGTGGCAGGCTGCACCGCCGACCTGTTCGACTTTTAGCAGCACAGTATCATCATCACAATCGATCCGTATTTCTTTTACAATTTGAAGGTTGCCGGATGTTTTTCCTTTTATCCAAAGCGTCTGTCTGGTTCGGCTATAATAGGTTGCTTTTCCGGTGGAAAGGGTCGCTTCCCAGGCATCATTGTTCATAAATGCCAGCATCAACACCTCTCCGGTTATATGGTCCTGAACGATGGCCGGTATCAATCCACCCATCTTATTAAAATTGAGTTTAATCATCGCGTTATCTTTTCTTCTTAAAGGATTATCAAGAAATTAAATATTTTACAATGAGGCGTTTAAAACTTGATAAATTATCTATTTTATATAATAATGTCAAATTCTTTTTTGTAAGAACAGTGTATCTTGCTTAAAGAAAGGATATTTGATATCATAACGGTTGATGCAAAAATGAAAAAAAATGGTTTACGAATCTTTTATCGATTTAAATTGTTAGGTCATGCCAAAAACTAAAAGAACTTCTCAAATACTCGAAAAACGTGCCAGAAAAAACCAAAGAAGTTATTTTTCAAAGATTTTCAAATGGTTTTTTCTCATATCTTTTATTGTTATCTTAATAGGTTCAATAGGAGTTGCGGGCGTTTATTTATACTTAAGCAAAAATCTTCCAAAAATATCTTCCCTGGAAGATTACCGCCCACCGATCATCACAACGGTGTATTCAGACGATAACCGGAAAATCGCTGAGTTTTTTAAAGAACGGAGAATTGTGCTTCCGCTATCCAAAATGCCCGAAATGCTCAAAAAAGCTTTTGTTGCTGCAGAGGATGCAAGATTTTATAAACACAAAGGGATAGATGTTTTAAGTATCTTTAGAGCATTTTATAAAAATATCGAGGCCGGAGCCATTGTCCAGGGCGGAAGTACGATTACCCAGCAGGTTACAAAGTCGTTTCTTTTAACACCTGAAAGAAGCTATACTCGCAAAATAAAGGAAGCGATCCTTGCATATCGCATTGATAAGAAATTTGCCAAAGATGAAATTCTCTTTTTATATTTGAATCAGATTTATTTGGGACATGGTGCATATGGCGTGGAAGCGGCTTCCGAGAATTATTTTGGAAAATCAGCTTACGAGTTGAATTTGGCAGAATGTGCCATCTTGGCCGGTCTGCCCCAAGCGCCGAGCAGATACTCTCCCTTTAAGTATCCGGAAAGGGCAAAACAACGTCAGATCTACGTTTTAAACCGAATGGTTGAGGAAGATTTTATCACCAATATTCAGGCTACGGAAGCGATCAATAAAGTGCTTGATATTAAGCCCAGGAGAAACCTGTATATCGAAGAGGTTCCCGTCTATACAGAGCATATCAGACGTTACATTGCAAAAAAATACGGTGATGACGTGCTGTACAGAGAAGGTCTTAATATTTATTCTGCTGTCAACATCGAGATGCAAAAAATGGCACGGGAAGAAATTAGAAAGGGATTATATGCCCTTGACAAACGTGAGGGATACCGAGGACCGATTAAACACCTTAAGCCGGAAGAGATTGAGTCGTTTTCAATGGAGCTTCAACTTGAGTTGGAGGAGGCATCCCTTGAAGAAGGTAAGATTGTAAAAGGTGTTGTGATAGAGATTAATGACAAGAACAATACGGCCATCGTTCGCATGGGAAGCACACTGGGCGTTATCAGAATTGACGATATGCGTTGGGCAAGAAAACCGAATCCGCAAATTGCCTATTATGAAGCTCGTGTTAACCACATCGGAGAGGTGTTAAAGGTCGGTGACGTCATACAGGTTCGTGTAAACAATAAAATATTCGATACAGATCGATGGTGGCTATCTCTGGAACAGGTTCCAAGGGTTCAAGCTGCCCTGCTATGTATTGAGTCGGAAACCGGAAATGTCAAGGTGATGATGGGCGGCAAAGATTTCAGAGAGAGCCAGTTTAACCGGGCGATTCAATCAAGACGTCAGCCGGGTTCCGCATTTAAGCCGATCATCTACGCAGCAGCGCTTGACAAAGGATACACGCCGGCAACGATGATCATTGATTCACCCATCGTTTATGAGGATACGGAACATGATTTTACCTGGAAACCCAGGAACTATAAAGAAAAATTTTATGGCCCCACTATTTTTAGGGATGCACTTTCAAAATCACGTAATGTAGTGACCATAAAAATTTTACAAGATATCGGCATTGATTATGCTATAGCTTATACTCGGAAACTTGGGATCACATCAAATATGAGCAGAGATCTTTCCATTGCACTAGGATCTTCCGGGGTATCTCTACTTGAGCTTGTCAGTGCATATTCAGTTTTTAACAACCTTGGTTATCTTGTGGAACCCGTCTTTATTACAAAAATATTAGACAGGGAAGGGAATGTCATAGAAGAAGGCAACCCTGTTAGAAGAAAGGTTATCGAACAGAATACAGCTTATATCATGACCAGTCTCCTGGAAGGAGTTGTCAAGCATGGTACCGGGCGTAGGGTGAAGGCATTAAAAAGACCCGTGGCAGGAAAAACCGGAACGACAAATAATCTTCATGATGCCTGGTTTGTGGGATACACACCCCGTTATAACACAGGGACATGGGTGGGTTATGATGATGAGGGTTCCCTTGGAAAAGGAGAGACCGGGTCCAGGGCGGCGAGCCCTATTTGGGTAGGCTTCATGCAAAGACTACTGACTGACAAGCCCGTCAGGGTTTTCCAGGTGCCTGAGGGTGTTGTCTTTTCTAAAATCGATGCCGAAACCGGACTGTTGCCCATCCCTGAATCTAAAAAAACAATTTTTGAATGCTTCAAAGAAGGAACTGTTCCCACCGAATACACCAAGAAGCCGGATTCCATGACAGAACCGGAAGAATTTTATAAAACAGATATGTAACAAGTTAGGGACTTCGCCCAATTGGAATGATGGAATGCTGGAATAATGCAATGTTGGATTAATGGTAAAATTTGTGTAGAAGATAAAACTAAAAATGGATGAAATCCTTTTAAAAACCAACCTTCTAGTATTCCATTTTATAGGCAAGCATTCAAGCCTCAATAAATGTGCTATATTTTCATTGAGTTGTAGGAATTCCGAGGTGTTAGCTTAAGTTCCGAACCCACATTTCTTTCTTAGAGTGTCTGAGACTTGTCTTGTTAAAGCAAGCACTTTATTTGCAAGATCAAGGGGCAGAGAACCGGTTCCACAGGCAGGGGTGATAAAGGTTTGAGCCAGTATTGCAGTCTTGTCAAAACCAAGTGCCTCTAATGCCGTTGATTGCGCTTCCCATCGTGTAACCAGCGATTCCACGGTCTCTTTTTCAATATCATCGCTGTTTAATGTCGGTACAATCCCCCAAGCCAATATTCCTCCGGATTCGATAAATTGCTTCACTTGATCTGAATAAAGCATCAACTTGTCGAAAAATGAATAGGCATCGAAGCTGATGATGTCTGCGTCAGATTCTAAAATCAAAGACCAGTCGGCGTTGGCACAGACGTGGATACCGGCAAGGCCGCCCTCGTCATGAACTGCGCCAACGACTTCCTTAAAACAGGTTGCCACTTCATCACGGGATACACTGATCATTGCAGAAGATCCAAAGCCGGCAAGGGCCGGTTCGTCAAAAAAAATAATGATCGGAGATCCGAAGCTTAAGAGTTTTTTTACCTGCCATCTGGCTTTTTGAGCCAAAAGTTTTACTGCGGCATCCCTTAACTGTTCGTCATAGAAGATTGCTTTTCCATTCTGGTCCGTTAAACCCAGCCCAAAAGTTATGGGCCCGGTTATTTGTCCCTTAATTGCAAGCGGAGGATCTGAAAGGGAACGGAGATGCTCCATAAATGAAAAAAAGCCACGGGCAGTATCAGCTTTAATCGCAAATATAGAATCTTCTATGCCCAATTCTCCTTCGTTTACAGCCATATAATCTTCGTAAAATTGGAGGATATCATTATCAAAAGATGGATCAGAGGTGTCGACAAAATATTTGTCTTTTTTCAAAGTAAGGCCAGGAAATTCCGGCTGAAATTGGGCGATCATTCCTTCTTCCCTATATGCGGGAAGCTGAACCCAAAGCGGAATTTCGGGCGTGTACTTGAAGACCATTTCAACACCTTCAGCATGATCACGTAAAGGAAGACTTCCGATCAAAACCGGAAGACCATTGGCCAGGAATTTTTTAGTCATGAATCTGACTCCTTTCTTTTGTTCATAACCTTTTCTAACACGGCAAGCCTCGTATTACAAGGAAGACAAAATGAATTCCGATCTGAATCTTGCATGAAAATTGATGAAAATATTTATAATCCTTAATTGAGGCGGGTTTGAACAACCTCATAGCATCATACATTTTACCCAAATGATAAACCCGCCTGCCTCTGCGAGGCACGAGCGGGCAGGTCGGATGATGTTTTTTTCATCAATTTTCACCCCAAAAGGTGATCCTGAGGCTTTCATCTGCTTGGTTATTAAAGGTTCACCATTCGCCAAAGATCTCTGGCGGATGGCTTCGTCCTTAAGTGCCTTGTTGGAGCGAAACAAAAATACCGCTTGCGGGGCATATGAAAGCCTCCGACTCGTTCAAGATGCAGGTCCTAAATAGTGCGTGTCCATAATCCGTATTGAATTGACACGTATATATACAGATGTTATTATGACTAAGATTTGCACCACTTTCTTATATGAGATTGGGCAAAGAACGGGATATAAAGGGAATTTTAAATCGTGGCGAATATCATCCAGCTTGATAAAAAACTTAAGCATACAAAAGAAAAAAAAGCCGAAATAATAAAAAAGCGAAAAATTCTGGCTGTCCAGAAAGTGTTTCAATGTATGCAGTGCGCTTTCAAGTGCGAAAAATGCGGTACCCAGATCCAGCCGGAAGAACAAGGTCAACAAAGAGCCATTAGCGACCTTCGGATCCCCTACCGTTTTTGTGAGAGCTGTGCTGAGGAATATGCCGATTACATCGAACGACTTAAAGGAAGGGGTGATTCGGAATATTACTGGCACAATGAAATATGGATTGAATTGTGGAAAAAATGGATCGATTATCAGGGTGTCATCGAAAGTTATTTAAAGTCAAAAGAATTTAGGCAGCTTTTGGAAGAACTGAAGGACACCGGGCCTAACAAATAGGAGGACTATATGTTTGGAATTGGAATGCCGGAACTTATTATTATACTTGTAATTATCCTTATCATTTTTGGTGCCGGCAAACTTCCGGAAATAGGGGCAGGAATGGGAAAAGCCATAAGGAATTTCAAAGGCGCCACTACGGAGTCTGAGAAAAGAGAACCTGACAAGCTTGAGGAAAAGAAAGAGTCTTAAAATGGTTTTTTTTAAATAACCGAACAGAAATGATTTGAACTCAAGTTTCACAACCAAATATTGCCTAAAAGCCCCTAAAGTAGCGGGACGAAATAAATTTTAAAGATAAATTATTTCGTTGAAAAATGATCGGAAGGCACTAAAATACAAAGTGATTACTATGATAAAAAATCACTTTATCTGTTTAGATACAATGTCTTACCTAATATAAGCCTGCTCAGCAATAGGGCAGTACCGTCATGATTTAAAGGAAGGCTTAAAAAGGAATGTCATCATCATGCCTGTCTGTGGGTTGCGGCTTCTCATATCCTTGAGATGGAGCAGGTTCAGACGATCTGTATGTATCAGCGGTATCTCGGCCTCCTAAAAACTGAACGTCAGACGCAACAATCTCAGTACTGTATCGGGTAACGCCCTCTTTTTCCCACGATCTGGTCTGTAGCTTGCCTTCTACATAAACCTGCCGCCCTTTTGAGAGGTATTCGCCGCAAATTTCACCCAGTTTTCGCCAAGCAACGATACGGTGCCATTCGGTTCTCTCTTTTCGTTCCCCCGTTGCTTTATCCGTCCATTCATCAGACGTTGCGATGCTGAAATTGGCAACCGCAGTACCGTCCGGTGTATAACGAACCTCAGGATCACTCCCCAATCGTCCGACCAGGATAACTTTATTGATACCTGCCATAGTTACCTCCATTCGTTTAATTTAGAATTCCCCCCAGCTTGTCGGAGCATAGCGAAAAAATCGGCCGTTCAGGTCAGTACGGGATGAATTCATATAAAAGATAAGAATCCGCGAGGGTACCTGCGGAAGCTCCATAAAATCGTAGCACGATTTTATTTTAAATGATAAATACAGATAACCTTTCATATTGTCAAGCGAATCAAGAAGCGTCATTGAATAACACCATTGTTATTCGAGATGTCCGTTTAAGCAGATATTCTCATTGACAGTATTATTTTTGTATATAATATCAGAACTTCAATGGAAAAGGACCCGCATCCACAAAGGAAAGGAGAAACAATACATGCTACATCTAAAATCCGCCGATCTTATGAAAGAAAAGATCGAATCGCTGGTTATCCCCGTTTGCGAAGACAAGAATATTCACGAAGATAAAACGATACTGTCTCTTATCAAAAGTGCCAAGAAGGTTAAAGCGTTTAAAGGCGATAAAGATGATGAAGTTATTTTATACAACCTATCCGAAGTAAGCGCGCAAATCATTATATTTTTAGGACTCGGTAAACTTGAAAAAGTCAATATGGAATCATTGCGCACCATGGCTGGCAAGGCTGTAAAAGGTGTGATTAAAAAAAAACATACAGCGGTTTTAATGGCTGTGCCTTTGGCTGCGAAGGTCAATATGGATATGCAGAATATTCTTGAAGCAATGATGGAAGGTACCTTTCTCGGGAATCATCTTTTTGACAGATACAAAAAAGAAAAAAAACTCCAGCCGCTTGAGCGGATCGATTTTCTTGTAACATCTGATGAAGCAAAAAAATATCGTAGATTGCCATCACGTATTTCGACGGTTTGCCAGGGAACCATTCTTGCAAGAGAATGGGTCAGTATGCCACCCAATGACAAGAGACCGGAGCTTTTTGCAAAATCTATTGCAAGGCTTGCAAGAAAAGAGAATCTCAAGGTCACCGTTTTGGGTGAAAAGGAACTGAAACAAAAGAAATTCGGAGCCATGCTAGCGGTTGCAGCCGGCAGCAGGAACAAGCCCAGAATGGTGATTTTGGAGCACAATCCGGTAAAGGCAAAAAAAACAATCGCTTTTGTTGGGAAAGGGGTAACGTTTGATTCAGGCGGCATAAATCTGAAACCTTCAGCCTCTCTTGCGGATATGAAGATGGATATGTCTGGTGCTGCTGCCGTGGCAGCAACGCTGATTACCGCGGCGAGACTTAAATTAAGACTTAAACTTGTCGGAATAATTCCTATTGTTGAAAATATGCCTTCCGGCGCTGCTTCCCGGCCGGGAGACATTATAAAAAGTTATGATGGCAAAACTGTGGAAATCGGCAATACAGATGCCGAGGGCAGGTTGATATTGATCGATGCCATCTCTTATACCATCAAAAAATATAAACCCCAAACCTTGATTGATTTGGCAACCCTGACCGGAGCCTGTGTTGTGGCTTTGGGTGAAAAGATCGCCGGCACGTTCTCTTTTGATGACAAATTGGCGGAAAATATTATTTTGTCCGGTTATAAAACCCATGAGAGATGCTGGCGAATGCCAATGCCTGAGGATTATAAGGAACTGATAAAAAGCGATTTTGCGGATCTGAATAATGTCGGCAGCACGCGTTATGGCGGGGCGATTACCGCTGCATTGTTCCTTTCGGAATTTGTAAAAGATACTTCCTGGGCGCATATTGATATTGCAGGACCTGCATATACCAAAAAAGAATCTTCATATTGCGGGGTGGGTGGTACAGGATTTGGTGTTCGGTTGCTGTTCGATTTGATGGAAAGGCTTTAAGCCCGAGAAAAATATGATACCCGTGAACGCTTACGAATACCCTGCGAATTCAGCCTGTTTTATTTTGACAAAAAAACGTAATTGTTCTATAATTCTATAAATTTATCGAATATCCAAATTAAGTGTTTAGGATATACAAGGTTCTCAAACTCAGGTGAATTTGGAATATGGGTGATACGAATGGATCAATCCAACAGCTATTTTACCATATCTGATCTTGCTAAAGAGTTGGACGTCAAAAAGAGTCATATCCGCTTTTGTGAGAAAAATGGGTTTATACCCCCCAGGGCTTCCAAACTGAAACGGCGTGTGTACAACAGGTATGACCGCGAACGGTTGAAACTGGTCTTTCATTTTGTGCTCCTGAGTTACTCTAAGGAACAGATTATTGATTTGATCGGTATTCCCGATGCGAATCTGGACGAAAACGACCAGCTTATGCAAGGGATAGAATACGGCTTAAAAGAGCTTAAAAAGCTGGAAAAGCGTAAAGAAGAGCTGAGTTTCACGAAACAAACGCGCATCATTAACGAGATTGAAATGTTGCGTGAATATATTAATAAAATTAAAATCATTAAATCGGGTGTATTTGAAGAAACTCCAGCAAGACCAAGCATTAGATTCGAAGAGAAAGCAAAGAGACCCGCAAAGCCGGTTTTGGCGATAACGGCGGAGGCTGAAAAAAAAGCAACACAACATCCTGCCAAAGTGATTTCTTTATTCGTTGTCGGGTTAGCACTGGTCATCCTTATCGGAAGTTATTTTTACTATCAAGCCGGCCAAAAGGAAACGAAAACCATAAAACTGGTTCAGAAGAAACCGATCCATTCGGGAAAAATTCTCGTACCTCAAGCGTCTGAACCGGTGGATCAAACAGCCAAAACGCGGGTTGCAGTTCCGGAAGCACAAAAAATATCCGGCTCAACTTCTCCGGCTCAACTGGAAAGTGTAAAAGCCCAATCAACGGACGCTTTACTTGATGTGACTAAAAGAAATAAAGAGATACAGTCAGAATCGGATACCAATTTTTTAAAAGATGAAAAACCCGCAGAAAAGCAGCTTGGTGCCGGCAAAACAGACACTGTCTCTAAAGGTGACCCTATACCGGCTGGTATAGTAAAAGAAACAGTTCCATCCAAAACTTCGAAAGAAATACCAGTAACGATTGGTGATGCCTTAGCACCCGAAAGGCAGACGCTTGACATCCCCAAAGGTGAAGGGGCTCCAAAGGATGACGTCCAAAAAGAATTTGCCGGGGAGGATTTGTCGGAAAAAACAGCCTCCACTGCTGTGGGTGAAGACACGATGACGGTCGCAGTCCCTGAACCTGTGAAAGAGAAAGCAACTGATATTGAGGTCAAAGAGGCTCCCGAACCTGAATCTGCTGCAAATGCATCACCGATTTCGGATGATGTTTCTTTAGCACCGGAAAAGCAGACGCTTGACATCCCCAAGGTTGAAGAGGCTCCAAAGGATGACGTCCAAAAAGAGTTTGCCGGGGAGGAATTGTCGGAAAAAGCAGGGCCTGCTGCTGTGGGTGAAGAAACGTTGACGGCCGCCGTGCCTGAACCCCGGGGGAAGAAGGTGGCCGAAACTGAGGTCAAACCCTCCTTGACCCAATCGGAAAAGGAACAAATAACGTCTGAAGAAAATATTAATCAACAAAAAAACGAATTGAATCGACTGAAATCCTTTTTAGACGAATATTGCCAAGCCTATACAAATAAAGATCTCGACAAATTTATAACGTTTTTTACTTCGGATGCCATTGAAAACAACAAGCCTTTTCATGAACTGTTGCCGGACTACCGCAAAAATATGGAGAGCAGGGAATCTCTTACGTACCGGATTGAACTTATGTCCTATTCCAAACAGACCCCCAGCGGGAACCTTTTGATACGGGGTAGATTTTTCAACCGTTACCAATCGCGAGAAGGGGTTTGGAAAGAAAGCAACGGCAGTATTCTCATGGAGCTTTTAGAGAACGGAGATTCATTTTTGGTTAAGCAGCTTAATTATCGAGATTAGAC
>Ga0102959_1000517_pt1 | contig 10811 bp, 11 predicted proteins | sample SalPonF2_B_D2_MG_FD_84520 | JGI IMG/M metagenome (GOLD analysis project Ga0102959, IMG submission 84520) | Salt pond soil microbial communities from South San Francisco under conditions of wetland restoration - Salt Pond MetaG SF2_B_D2_MG ...
CGTCGCCGTCGGCGAATGAGTATACGAATTGTCTGGTCATGGATCAGGCGTCCGTGTTGGTTGGATGGATGGGCAAACTATTGCAGCGCCAATTGTGCGCCAACGCCGCGGCCGCGGGATATCGGGGCAAACCACTAGCCCGGACCTCAAAGGTCAGAATAGTCGATGGCGCCACAGCGTGCGGACGAACGGGCGAGGCACCTTCGGAATGACAATGGGGTATCGCGCCGCCGTTGCCGGATCTCGGTATCTTCTCGTGCCGCGCCTGCGGTCTAAGAAGACCTGCGGGTCTCGCCGCGAAACCGGAAACGAAAACGGGCTCCCCTGGCGAGGAGCCCGTCGCGGCTTTCCGTGTGTCTGCGTCCGATCCTCGGGAGCGATCAGTATTGCTGGGTTTCTGTCACTGTCGCCGGGCGGTCACCGGCGATGCCGTTGAACTAGAGGTTTCCGGCCTGCGCGCTGGCCTTCATGTCGTCGTTGGCGTAAACGGCCAGTTCGACGCGCCGGTTTTTCGACCGGTTCGCTTCGGAGTCGTTCGGATACTTGGGCATGGCCTGACCGTACGCCTTGGTCTGCAGGCGGCTGCGTGAGACGCCATTGGCGACCAGAAAGTCCGACACCGTCTTCGCCCGGCGCTGCGACAGGTCCATGTTGATCTGTTCGGTGCCGGTATCGTCGGTGTGGCCCTCGACCAGGATATTGGTGTCCGGGTACTTGGCGAATACCGCAGCGGCGGCCGACAGATCGTCTTTATAGCCCTCGGACAACGTCGCGGAGTTTATCGGGAACATCAACCCCGACGCGAAGGTCATGTTGATGCCCTCGCCGACCCGTTGCACCTCCGCGGTGGGCACGGCCTGCTCGAGCTCCTTGGCCTGTTCGTCCATATGCTTGCCGATCAGGCTACCGGCCGTACCGCCGATTGCCGCGCCAATCAGAACGCCCCAAATGCTGTTCGAGACCAGCGCACCCGCAACCGCGCCCGCACCGGCTCCGCCGATCGCGCCTTTCTGCTGCCGGTTCATGTTTGCGCAACCTGCCGCAATGATCGAAAGGGATACCACCAATAGAATCGCTTTTTTCATCAGCCAATACCGTCCTGTATTCTGAAATTCGACCGCCGCCGCACTCTAGCGGCAGACCAGCGCCACAAACATGTCCATCTTCATATCCTGAAGACCCATATCGACCGCTTTGCGCGTATCGCCGCACACCATCTCTGTCTCGGCCGGCGTCATTTTCGCGCGCAACTCCTGGACATTTTCGGTGCCGTATTTCTTCTGCATCATCTTGATTCGCGCCTGACCCCGGATCGCGTACATATCGGGATCGTTGCGTCCCATCGAAACGGCCTTGTCGTAATCGACGAACGCACGGTCATAGTCACCGGAATCGGCCGCCCAGTCACCGCGCTGGATATAGAAATCGGAATTGGCCGGGTCGAGTTCCATCGCTTTCGCAAGATGGGCATTGGCGTCATCGAGCTTGCCGGCACGATAATTCAGATCGGCCACCTTGGCGTAGATCGTCGCCCGCTCGGTTACGTTCTGGTTCTACTCGGTGAGCTCGATGATACGGTCATAGTCGGCGGTCGCCGCGGCCATATTCCCCGATTTCTCCTGTGCGATGGCTCTCTCGAAAAGCGCGTTCAGGCTCGTACCCTTGCTGACTTCCAGGGCGAGATTTGCGGCAGCAATTGCCTCCGGATAGTTGTACAAGCCGTTCTGCGCACTGGCTATCCCGACCTGCACCGCTTCCTTGCCGTCCCTGGTGTCGCAGTCCGCGGCGATACCGGTGAATAAATCGAGCGCGCGGCGATAATCGCCCGCGGCGTTCATCTCGTTGCCCTGCGCGACCTGCGCCCGGCATTCCTTGGACATCGTGATGAGCTGAGCGCTTGCCGGTGACGACCCGAAATACGACAGCATCATCAACGTGAAAGCAAGAGATACGACTGTTGGCCGCGTGCGGCTGAGTTCCTTTGCCATGGACTGGCCCTCTCCCTGGGAATTTCGAATGTTGTTTATGTTGTTTCGAGGCGGTCAGCCGCGACAGCCGACCCGCAAACAGGGCGGAAAGTTTGGCGCGGCGAACCGTCAACGTCAAGTAAACCACAGCCAAAGCCGAGACCCGCCGGCAGCAGCCACGCGAGATCGTTTGCGCTGTCACCATCTGCGCCGCGCGCGGCCGCGAACCAGAGCGGGGGCGCGTGAATGGCGCACCCCGCCGCCAAAACTCGCTTTCCGCCGGTTAGCTTCTCTTGGCTGCCGCTTTCTTTTTCGTCGCGGCCTTTTTCTTCGCTACGGCTTTCTTCTTCGCCGCCGGCTTTTTCCTCGCCGCCAGCTTGCGCTTTATGCCCGCCACGTCATCTGCAAGATCGTGTTCCAGCTCGGCGGCCTTTTTCGCAACCGCCTTGCCCGCCTTGGCGACTTTTTCCTTAACCGCGGGCATTTCGCCCTTAACCCGTCGGCCAAGATCGGAAACTCCCTTCTCCAACGCCTTCTCCATCGCCGCAAGCTTCTGCCGCAGTGTCGCCTTTTTGCCGGTTGCCATGATGTTCTCCGTTTTGTCTCCGCGCTTGCTGTGTATAGCTCAAAACGCCGAGCTTTGCAGCAAGAATCTGCACCAAACACCACCGTGCGATCCGCCAACATCCACCCGAGACTGCATAGGCCGGTGCATTGCCCAATGGATATCCGCTACTTTGCGATCCATCCGCCCAGAATCGAAAAAATGAAAGCTGTGGGATTGTGTCGCAGATTCAGGCCATGCGGCTTCGAGATCCGGCCCCGGGATACCGGCCTCGGCCCTGGCCCGGCGGCCGGTGGTGTCGACCTTTACGACTCGATCGAAATGCTGCGCGATCAGACGCAGGCCTGCAAGGACGCCGCCGAAGTCGATCCGACTGACGCCACAAACGCGTTCCGGTTCGAAATCCACGCGGAGCCAGACGAATACCCCGAGCACCAGCCGGCAGGCGCGAGCGCAACGCAAATACCGCGCCCGGATTGGGTCCGGCGGTGATCAGCAAGCGTGAGTTGACCAGAACGGCCCGGCCCGTCGCCGCGCTACGTCGCAAACCAGTCGACGACCTGCGAATGCACTCTTGCATCGCTGAGCAGGTCGAAATGATTCATCTCGTGGAACACCCGGTAGTTCTCCGGAGGAACCGGCAACTGGCGAAACCCGTCGCGGTGTGCGCCGGTAGCGCTTACCGTTCTGACCAGGAAATCGCCAAGCATGTGACCCTTGGGGTCAAGGTCGTCGCGTCCCACTGAGGCCGCAACAAAAAAGTATTCCACGTCTTCCAGCAACGGCACCGCGGTGCGCCTGTCGTCGCTACTCATCTCGTCAGGGTGTGCCCAGTCCTCGTCCAGCAGGTTGCCGTGGCGAAGATCCCTGATCCCGGCGCTGCGCCTGCGAGCGATCGTCAGTGGTTCGACGTACTGGATTGCGCGCATGCTCCGATCGAGCAAACCACCGGCCTTCTCCAGCGCAGCGCCATGATGCGGCGTTCCGAGACAGGCGATTCGGGTCAGCTTGTCGAGCCACGGCCGCCCGGCTTCGACCGCGTAATGACACGCGCTGCGAATCACCAGCCCGCCCATGCTGTGACCGATCAGTGCCAGCGATTCAACGGCAACCGGCCACGCGTTGACCAGATCGTCGAGGCGCTCCGCCAACTCCCGCCCATTGGCCGAAATATGACGGCCCGTGTTGTATCGGAGATAAACCGATGTTGCCTCCAATTCCTCGGCGAGACGGTCACCGAGCGCCGCAGAACCGTCGCGGCGCCAGCTGAAATCGGACAGGCACAGCCCGTGAACAAACACAACGAGATGCGGCGAGGCGCCCGGGAATGCGGCAATGAGATTCTCACGCCCCGTCCCGGCCGGTCTGACCGAGTCGGTAAAGACCATGGGAATCGCCAGCGGATTCGAAGTCGCTTCGAGATGATCACCGCAAACGCCGTTCAGTGCCGCCAGCCACCTGGCCTCACCGCGCGAGAGCGGAGGCTCCGTGGCGCTGTCCGGTACCAGACCGAGCGAAAGATCGACGCCTTGTTGCACGACGCCGGTCACGCCGCGCATCACCGAGTAAACCGAACGTGCAATGAGACCGTGGGCCCGCGTCGGCCCGTCAGGTGGCGGTGACCATGGCAGCGGACGGCGCGCGATGACCTCGTGCATCCGTTCCACCGTTGTCATGACTCCCGACACCGAATCGAAGGTTAGCCGTGTTATCCCGCGGAGGGTCTTGATTGATATCGCCATACTGAACTCCGGTCGATGACGAGGTTCGGACGAGTTGCCACCAGTTGGCGGGGAAGCGGTCAGCCTTCGTCGCTGGAGTCGCCGGCCATTTCGGGGTCTGCCGCGCCGAGCGATGCGAGACAGCCAAGACACGATAGTCTCGGTCGATCCCCGACCGGAATACCAACCGCTGCGCGCTTACCCCTGGACAAGATCGCGTTGCAGTGCTCGCAAACGCCGTTGACGTTGAGCACGAGTTCCTGCCAGCCGATCGGCGCATCCGCGCCAGGTGATGCCGCGGAGCTGGCTCGCGCCTGCGGCGATTCGTCGACAGCGGGACGCCTGCCCTGGAATGCGCGGGCGATCTCCGCGCTGTCGTTGACCACGCCTTCAACCAGGTCAAAGGTGTTCATCAAGACATTACGCACGATCGTCGACACGGAGATTCCCAACCGGCCGGCCCTGTCACGCAACTCTGCGTCCAGATCCTCGGGTATTCGCGCCTGGACAACGCGGTCCTTGATATCACGGCGCTTATTTTTCGGACCGGCTTTACGGGCGGGTACGGCAAGATCTCAGGCTATCACTCGGTGTGTGACAATGTAATACATCGTATTCGATTGTCAACCTCGATCGCCGCGGCCGGCGCAAAACCGCAAATCACGGACCATCTCGCATGATCCACAGATCCGCACGCGGCGCAGCGCCGGTTAGCCCATGTCGAACAGCAACACTTCCGCCGCGGACGTCCCGGTCAGGGTAATCTCCGCTCGCCCGTCGATGGCAACCCCATCACCCGGATAAAGCTGATTGCCGTTTAGCAGAACGCTGCCACGGGCTATCTGGACCCAGCCATTGCGACCGTTTGCGAACGCGTGGCCGAGCGTCTCGCCGTCCTCGAGCAGCGCCGCATACAGATCGACATCGCGGTGAATCGTTACCGAACCCTCGCGGCCGTCACGCGACCCAACCAGGCGCAGCTTGCCGTTTTTCTCTTCCGCCGCAAAAGTTCTTTGCTCGTAGCTGGGTGCGAGGCCCTTTTCTTCGGGCAATATCCAGATCTGCAGGAAATGCACCGGGTCGGAGTCGGATGCGTTGAACTCGCTGTGGCGCACGCCCGTCCCCGCCGACATCCGTTGCACATCGCCCGGCCGTATCACCGAACCGGTCCCCATGCTGTCCTTGTGCTCGAGCGCGCCGTCCAGCACATACGAGATGATCTCCATATCGCGATGGCCATGGGTATCGAATCCCTGGCCGGGCTGGACGCGATCCTCGTTGATGACCCGGAGCGGGCCGAAGCCCATGAACCGGGGGTCGTAGTAATGCCCGAACGAAAAGGTGTGGCGGCTTTCCAGCCAGCCGAAGTTGGCGAGTCCCCGTTCCTCCGCGTGGCGAATTGCAAGCATGATGACCTCCGCAGTGGCACAAACCGAAAGATGGCAATCATTCTGCTATGGCTCCTTAATAAAGACAATCAGATATAAAAAAGACATACTGTCGCCAGAATATTGACAATCGGACTGCGACCGGATGGACAGATTCGCCAGCATGCGGGCCTTCACCAAAGTCGTCGAAGCCAGTGGATTCGCTGCGGCGGCGCGCCTTATGGGGCTGTCGCGCTCGGTCGTAAACAAAGCCGTCATCAATCTCGAAACCGAAGTCGGCGCCCGTCTGCTGAACCGCAGCACACGCCGGGTGACACCAACCGAAACCGGCCTCGCGTTTTATGACCGTGCCGTCGAGATCCTCGGCCAGCTCGATGATGCGGTTGCGGCAATTACCGAGTTGCAGGAACGGCCGACCGGCAACCTGCGGGTCAACGCACCGATGTCGTTCGGCACCCTGCATTTGTCACCGGTAGTTGCAGAGTTCATGGCCGGGCATCCGGACGTGCATGTCGAACTCGTGCTGAGCGATCGCCGCATCGATCCGATCGAGGAAGGATTCGACGTTACGTTGCGCGTGGCCGAAGCGGTATCGTCAACCAGCCTGATGGCACGCGAAATCGTGCCGGCAAAACGCGTGCTGTGCGCATCGCCGGATTATCTCAGGCTGGCAGGCGTGCTCTCGCATCCGACCGAGCTAAAACGCCATCGTTGTCTCCACTACGGCTATCTCGGCTCGGGCAGCCAGTGGCGGCTGATCGGCCCCGACACCGATCGGTCTTATGCGATCAATTGCGTGATGTGGTCCAACAACGGCGAAGTGCTAAGAGACGCCGCCGTCAGCCACCAGGGAATCGCGTTACTGCCGACCTTCATTGTCGGAGCCGCGTTGCAACAGGGCCTGCTGCGCACGCTGTTGCCCGACTATGCCCCGCCGCCGATCACCCTCTGCGCGCTGTACCCGCGCCACCGTCATCTGTCAGCGAAGGTGCAACTGTTCGTCGACTTGCTGGAAAAGCGATTCGGCGACCGGCGTTATTGGGATCTGGTGAAGTGAAAATATTGTGGACGCCCGCTGTACAGTCCGCCAATCACGTGCGGCGTTGTTGCCACGCGTCGCGTGCCGGGGTCTTTGCGCTCAAAAAGTCATCCGGCTCCGCCCATCGGCTGGGGAAGGCCAATCAGCACGACCGCGAAGAAGCCGCGAACCCAACGCCGTCCCTGCGCCTGGCCATGCATTGGCCTCGGTTTGCAGCCGCCTCGGGTGGTTGCAAAACTTGAGTCGAACCTGCTGATTCCCTAATCTGCACGATTCCCGCGTCGCGGTTTTGCCCGGGCACGAACGCGACAGCTTCCGCTCGACCGGAAGCTGCACACCTCCTGAATCTGCAACAGGTACGCTCATGACACGTCATTTGATGGCCATTACGACGGTGCTTTTGCTGCTGTCCGGCTGTTCGCGCGCGCTCCCCCCGACCCCGCTTGTCCAGGTTCCCGCCGAGCCGGTCAGTTTCCTCGACGATGTCAAACCCGTGCTCGATGCGCGCTGCGTCGTGTGCCACTCCTGCTACAACGCGGCCTGCCAGCTGAAACTCGGCTCGTACGAAGGCGTCGATCGCGGCGGCAGCAAGGACGCGGTCTATTCGTCCGATCGGTTGACAGACCAGGCACCGTCACGATTGTTCTTCGATGCGAAAACCACCGAACAGTGGCGACAAATGGGTTTCCACAGCGTGACCGACAACCCGGGCCAAGGGCTCGCGAACGAGTCGATCATGGCCTATTTCCTGGACGCGAAACGGAGGAATCCGGTTCCGGAGGGCCGCTATCATGCCGAAGCAACCGACCTGACCTGTGCCGCGGATAGCGACGAGGCACGGTCGTTTCTCGGCAGGCATCCGGGGCGCGGGATGCCGTTCGGATTCCCGCCAGTTGCCGACGCAGACCACGACACGCTCGCGATCTGGCTGGAACAGGGTGCCGCCGGACCGAGCGTAACCGAACGGGCGAGGCTGACGATGCCGAGCGCGGCCGGCGCGGCGGAAATCGCCAAGTGGGAGGCGTTTCTCAATCGCGACGATCCGAAGTACGCGATGACGGCGCGATATCTGTACGAGCACTTTTTTCTTGCTCACATACGCTTCGCGGATAGCGGCGAAAACGTGTTCTATCGCCTGGTCCGCTCCACGTTGCCGAGCGGCAGTCCGGTGGACATCATCGCAACGCGGCGTCCCTACGACGATCCCGGCACCGATCGTTTCTACTATCGTTTCGAGAAAGTTCACTCGACGATCGTTTTGAAAACCCACATGGTCGTCGACTTCGACGATCGCCGGCTGGCGCGCTACCGCAATCTGTTCATCGAAACAGAGTGGCTGGAAACGCCCAACGTCATGCCCTACGAGGACCGCGAGAGCGCGAACCCGTTCCTGATTTACGCCCAGATTCCGCCGCGATCCCGCTACCAGTTTCTGCTCGACCATTCCGAGTACATCATCCAGACGTTTATGCAGGGACCGGTGTGCAAGGGCCAGATTGCGCTGAACGTCATCAACGACCATTTCTGGGCACTGTTTCTCGACCCCGATGCGGACCAGGCCGTCCAGAACCCGGAGTTTCTGACGGAGCAGGCAGACAACCTGCGCCTGCCAACCGAGCGCGGCAGCGACATGTCGCTGTTCAAGGCCTTCAGCAACGAGTATCGCAACCGCTACACCAGTTTCTACCGGGCAAAAACTCAGCTCTACATGGACAACGCGCCGCAAGGATTCGACATCGACGCGATCTGGCGCGGTAACTCCGCGGACGATGCCCCGGTGCTGACCATCTATCGCCACTTCGACAGCGCATCGGTGATAAAAGGCGCTGTAGGGGATCTGCCGCGTACGCTCTGGGTGATCGATTACTCCCAATTCGAGAGAATCTACTATGCGCTCGTCGCCGGCTTCGACGTCTACGGCAACGTCTCGCACCAGGCCAACGTTCGCCGCTACATGGATTTTCTGCGGATCGAGGGTGAACTGAATTTCCTCAGTTTTTTGCCACGAGAACGGCGGGTGCCAATCCTGCAATCCTGGTACATCGGCGACAAGGCCGCCGAAGACATCGAGGACCAGGATGTCGTCTCCGCGAGACCGACGCGTGTCGCCTTCACCAGCAACGAGCCAAAGCGTGAATTTGTCGAGCGCGTCATCAGCAACCACATTTTGCCGGCCACCGGTATCGGCTTCGATCCCGTCAACTATCACGGCACTGACGAACAAACGCCCATGCCGAAAACCTTCGACAGCCAGCAAGACATACTGAACGGCTTTCGCGCCCTCAATGCGCCCGGCACCGGATTTATCCGCCACGTGACCAGCACCGAGGTCAACGTGCTCTACGTGCGGGTGCGCGGCGACGAGGGGCCGTTCCGGTTTTTCTCCATCGTGATCAATCGGTGGCACGACAATGTGAACTCGCTTTTTGGCGAACAGAAACGGCTGAACCCGGCGAAGGACACTATCGATTTCGTTCCCGGCAGCGTCGGCGCCTACCCGAACTATTTCCTGGTGCTGGACAAGAGTGAGCTGCCGGAGCTTATCGATCTGTTGCAGAACTTCGACGAGTCTCCCGGGTACAAGGCGAAGCTCGACAAATTCGGCATCAATCGAATGGAGCCGGAGTTCTGGCCGGCCTACGACTGGTTCCAGCAGCAGCTGAACGAGAGCGATCCGGTACGGGCTGGCCTGTACGATCTGAACAGGTACTACTCCGAAGCCAGGATCGATCTGCAGTGAGACCGTCGCCGCTCTCGTCCGAATGGCGATGGCCCGCCGACTCCCCGTACCGGGGGCAGTGACCCTGACGCTGTGCGCTCAGAGCGCCGTCCCCGAATCCTGCCGCTGCCGTCGTGGCGGGCGCCGACAGGTTAAACTGATCGTAAATACTTCCCGACAAATTGCTGCTTGCAGCAGTGAGGCACACATGTCTTTACACAAACTCCCGCAATTCCGCCTCGTCCTGATCGCCGCATTGGCACTATTGAGCGCCTGCGCCGGACCGGACGAACGGACCGACGTCGCACCCGCACCTGCCGCCAGAATGGACACGCTGGTGTCGGCCGAGTGGCTCAGTCAGCACCTGGACGAACCGGACCTCGTCATTCTCGACTGCACCGTCATCGTCGAGCGCGACGAGAACGGCTTGCGCGAGCGTAGCGGCCGTCCCGGCTATAACGCCGGGCATATTCCCGGGGCGCAGTTCGCCGATTTGATGGGCAATCTGTCCGATCCGGATGCAGCGCTGCCATTCACCGCACCCACTCCCGAAGCATTCGCAAAGGCCATGGGTGCCCTGGGAGTCGGCGACAACACCCGCGTCGTGCTGTATTCCGCCGCCAATCCTGCATGGGCCGCTCGGGTCTGGTGGATGCTACGTTGGGTGGGCTTCGACAACGCGGCATTGCTCGACGGCGGATTGAGCGCCTGGACCGGCGCCGGACTACCGCTTGCAGACGAACCGCAAAAACCGGTCGCGCGCACGCTCACGCCAAGGACGCGGCCCGGACTCCTCGCTGACCGCGACGAAGTTTTTGCCGCCATCTCCGACGACTCGGTCGAAATCGTCGATGCCCTGCCGGCGCCGCACTACCGCGGCGAAATGTCGATGTATGAGCGGCCCGGTCATATCGTCACCGCGAGCAACGTCCCGGTGACATCACTGGTCGACGACAAGGGCCGTTTCCGTTCGAGGGACGAACTGTCCGCGCTTATCGGCTCGGCCCGGGATACCCGCACGATCACCTACTGCGGCGGTGGCATCGCCGCCTCCTCGCTCGCATTCACGATGGTTCGGCTCGGCTTTACCGATGTGGCAATCTACGACGGCTCGCTCAGGGAATGGACTGCCGACCCGTTCCTGCCGATGGAAACCTCGCCCGACCCGGACTTCCCGGATCAGTAATGCCGCGGGGTTGACGGGCCTGCAGCGCAAAGAACTCGCAGGCCAACAACGGCAAAAAATCTTCCGGCACGAAAACCGTGCTGGTCATCCGGTTTCGACTTCGGGCTGGCACTCGGCGCCGACAGCTCGGAGAACGGCAGCTTTAAACTCCCGGCAGTTGCTGGTCGAGCCAATGCGAAACCGGGGAGGACGCCGGGGCAATCGAATCAATGGCTCAGGGAGACGA
>Ga0102959_1000518_pt1 | contig 10783 bp, 5 predicted proteins | sample SalPonF2_B_D2_MG_FD_84520 | JGI IMG/M metagenome (GOLD analysis project Ga0102959, IMG submission 84520) | Salt pond soil microbial communities from South San Francisco under conditions of wetland restoration - Salt Pond MetaG SF2_B_D2_MG ...
CACCCGGATTGCCGGGAGTGGCCACTTCAAGGGCCGGGGTTCGCTCCGGCCCTGGTCTGTTTCCGCCAGCTGCCCCAACCCATTTCGGGAAACCGCTAAGCCGGCTGTTGCGGATCAGACGAACGGCTCTATCATGGTTGTTACCTACGCTGCCGGAATGCCCGATGAAGAACGGAGGAATCGGTTTTGTCGCCGTCGCCGCGATGCTGGCAGCTCTCGCCAGTGGATGTGGGCCGAAGCCGCCCTCCCCGGCTCCCGGTCAGCTCTTTACTGATATCACCGCGCAGTCCGGAGTCGATTTCCAGCATCGCTCCGGCCTCGATGGAAGTTTTCGCATTGCCCAGATTGCCGGTTCCGGCTTGGCAGTTTTCGACGCCGACAACGATGCCGATCTGGACATCTTCCTGGTCAACGGAGAGTCATTGCCGAATCGGCTTTTTCTCCAGACAGCACCGGGACGGTTCGAAGACACGACCGATTCCGCGGGACTGGGCGATACCGGCTATGGCATGGGCGCGGCGATCGGCGATATCGACAACGACGGCGATCTCGATCTTTTTGTCAGCAATATCGGTACAGATCGACTTTATCGCAATGACGGAGCGGGCCGCTTTGCCGACATCAGCGAGACGCTCGCCGATGACCCGGGAACCTGGTCGACCTCGGCGGCGATGTTCGATTACGACCGCGACGGCGACCTCGATCTTTATGTCGCAAGCTATGTCGACGAAAATCCGCCCCGGCAGTGCCGCAGCCAGGGCGGGCGCCCGGATTTCTGCGGACCCTCGGCATACCCGGGCGTGGCAGATCGGTTGCTGCGCAACGACGGCGGCAACTTTACAGACGTATCGAAACAGAGCGGGATCGCCGATGCCCGGGGCCGTGGACTCGGCTTGGTCGTACACGATTTCGACGGCAATGGCTGGCCGGATGTTTTTGTCGCCAACGACGGCGAAGCCAATAACCTCTGGCTGAATTCAGGCGAAGGCGCATTCGAGGATCAAGCGGTGCGGGCCGGGGTTGCGTACAACATGTTCGGCAAATCCGAGGCCAGCATGGGGGTCGCGCTCGGCGACACCGATGGCAACGGCAGCCTGGACCTGTTTGTTACCCATCTCAGTACCGAGACGAACACCCTCTATAGTGCCGGCGGCGCCGGCAATATGCTGGACCAGACCGCGGCTTCGGGACTCGGGGCCGCCAGCTTGCCATATACCGGCTTCGGTACCGCGATGTTCGACCTCGAACTGGACGGAGATCTCGACATTGCCATTGCCAACGGGCGCGTCTCGCTAAGCCCCGAATACGAGAAATCGGCCGCGAGCGATAAAGACGAAGCCGACGAAGTGGCTTATTACGTGGCGGGATACGGCGAACCCGACCAGGTCTTCGTCAACGACGGAGGCGGAAGATTCGACCCCGGTTGCCCGAATGCCGGACCGTTTTGCAGCGAACCCAGCGTAGCTCGCGGACTTCTCGCCATAGACATCGATTCCGACGGCGACCTCGACTTGCTGATGACCCGCTCGAACGGTAGCGCGCGAATTTACCGCAACGATGCGCCGCGCGCCGGAGACTGGCTGACCGTGCGCGTACTTGATCGAAGCGGTACGCACGATGCAATCGGCGCAACCGTCGAATTGAGCGGTGCGCGGAGCACCCAGATTCGTCTCGTGCAGCACAGCAGCAGCTACCTGAGCAGTGCCGACGCCCGGGTTCATTTCGGGGTTCCGCCGCAGTATGCGGTCACAGGCATGACCGTGACCTGGCCCGACGGCGAACGCGAGCAATTCGAGGTGGACGGACTCAATCGACAATTGACGGTACGGCAGGGCTCAGGTGCGTCGATCCAGTGAGGTGCTCGGAATTACAGTCGGCGAAATCAAACCGGCAAGTTGCGATACCTGAGCCGGCATTAGCGCCGGCCGGCCCGGGCTCGCCGCCACGCAACAGGACGAGCGCGGGGATTCCGCGGCAAAACCGGTTGTGCGGTTCAGCGCAATTAGCGCCGATATCGGCAACCTTGCCCGCAACGAGACTGCGAAAGTATCGTGGTGGGTGAGGGTTCGCCGCGATTCGATCCCAGCTGCTGCACGCCGGTCAACCCGCGTTAATATGTTTGTGCCCGATCCATCGGGAAAACCGGCGACCTGGCGAGTCAGGGCTCGTGAGACCGCGGCTCAGATAACGAACTAAATGCAATGTTCCGGACCGAGGAACCCGAAATACATGACTCCAGTCAAACGCCCGAACTCATTTTTACTCGCCGCTCTGCTGGTCATGGCCGCGGCAATGGCGTGGTGGCTCTTGCGGCCCGGTATTCCAGCACCGCCGCAACCGGACCTGAGCGGCAGCGAACCCCGTGTCGCGGAAAAACTGACCCGCCTGGGCCAGGCAGTCAGCGCTGACAACGACAATCCCGACGTTTGGGGCAGGCTGGGCTCGATGTACCTTGCGAGCGGCTTGGACGGCGAGGCTCTGGATTGTTTCGCCGTGGCAATGCAGCTGGCGCCGCGCGATTTTCGCTGGCCATATCTCAGCGGTTATGCGCTGCGCGACCGGAATCCCGATGCCGCTCTGGCAAGTTTTGAAGCAGCAGAGCGCCTGAACGACAACTATGCCGCATTGCACTTGCGCAAGGCCGATCTGTTGTTGCGGCTGGATCGCAGCGACGAAGCCGCAGCGGAATACCGGCACAGCCTCGACCTCGATCCGCGATCGAGCCATGCAAGGCTGGGCCTGGCGAGGATCGCGTTGCTGGAGAACCGTCCCGAGGAGGCGCTGGATCAGTTACAGCAGGCACTGCAATTGCAACCCGATCACTGGGAGGTCGCACGTGCGCTCGCGCAGACCTATTCCGTATTGGGAAACGACGAGGAGGCGCGAAGACTAAATTCAGGCGATCGCCCGACCCAGGTATCGACGGAGCCGGACGATCCGGTAGTAGCCGCGGTTTGGCAGGAAGCGGTTGACTCCAATACGATGCTGGTACGCGGAGCAGATGCTCTTTTCAGTGGCAATCCCGAGCAGGCAGTGGCAGAGTTTGCAGAGGTTGTCGCGCTGCGTCCGGACTCCTCCGAGCACCATCGCTGGCTGGCCGATGCCTACGCCGCGAGCGGGCGTGGCGCAGATGCTCAGAAATCTTATGAAGACGCCCTGGCCATCGATCCCGAATCGATACCGGCGCTGATGGGTCTGGGCGCTATCCAACTCGCGAACAATCAGTTTCAGGAAGCGATCCGCAACCTGCAACACGCCGTTGAACTCGACGACAGAGATGCCACGGCCAACTTTCTGCTCGGATCGGCGCGGGAAGCAAACGGTGAATCAGGTCTTGCGGCACAGTCCTACCGTGCGGCGACCACGATAGATGCGACGTTGACCCCTGCCTGGGCGGGTCTTGCCCGTACCAGCGAAACCACGGACTACGAAACCGCCGTTACCGCGTGGGGACGGGTAGTCGAGCAGGCGCCAGCCAACCGCGCGGCGCGCCAACACCTGGTCCGAATGCTGCTCGCGGGCGGCCAATATGGCGCAGCGATAGCGGCGCTGCAACGGGGCCTCGAAATCTATCCCGACGACGTCGACGCATCTCGTCAGCTCGCCTGGGAACTGGCCACGGCTCCCGACCCGGGCCTGAGAGATGCGGTCGAAGCGCGCCGCCTTGCCGAGTTCGCATTTGCGAAAAACGCCGGCAACCCGCTTGCCAGCGATACCCTTGCCGCGGCCATGGCAGAAAACGGAATCTACACCGAGGCCGCGGCGTTGGCGGAAACCGCGCTTGGGTTACTGCAAGATAATGAAGACCAGCTACGCGGCGAAATTATCGAAAGACGCGAATTGTATCTGGCAAACAAACCGTACCGGCAGACCATCCCGCAAAACTGACCGCGTAATCCGAAATCTGTCTTGTCTTTGCGCGGTCTTTTTCTCGCCGTCGACGATCGCCTGAGCCCGACCGCGCGAACCGGTCGGGTGCAAACGGCACGGCTGTCTACAAACCCATAGCGGTTTCGGCAATCAGCATGTCCACGACCGCATTGAGTGCCTCGCGGCGATCAGCGCCTTCCGCGACATGACTGTTGAATACTTCCAGTTGGCGATGCGAACTTGTGCCGTTATCCAAAATTCGTAACGCGTTATTGACGTCCTCGCTGCATCCGAGCGAGGTGGCATCTTCCTTGATCATCTCCAGCAGTTCGTTCATCAGTTCGCGGACCGGAAGTACGCGCTGGCGCGCGAGATCGATCATGCCCTCGTCGAAGCTGTATCGCATTGCGCGCCAACGATTCTCCTCGATGAGCATGTCGGCGTAGTGACGCCACCTCTGGTTCTGAGAACGCAGCCGATACAACATGCGCAGGATGCAGACGATTAGCGCGGTCAGTGCGATCGCATCATCGATACGCGTACACACATCCATCACCCGGGTCTCGAGCGTGGGGAACCGCGCACTCGGACGCAGATCCCACCATAGTTTGGTCGTATCCGCGATCAGACCCGCGTTAATCAGGACCTTCACATGGCGCTCGTACTCTCCATAGCTGTGAAATCGCTCGGGGAGCCCGGTGCGCGGCAATGCGCCAAACACCGTTAGCCGATAGGATTTGAGTCCGGTGTCTTCGCCGCGCCAGAACGGCGACGAACAGGACAAAGCGAGCAGATGCGGCAGGAAGTAGGTCATCTGGTTAAGCAGATCGATGCGCAATTCGTCGTCTTCGATCCCGACGTGAACATGCATACCGCAGATCAGCAGTCTACGCGCCGCTGCCTGCATTTCCCGAGACAACGACTCGTATCTTTCCTTGGGTGTGTATTTCTGGTCGAGCCACTGCCCGAACGGATGTGTTGAGGCGGCGATCGGCGCAAGCCCATGACGGCCCGCAACCTCGACGATCACCCGCCGCAGCTTGCTCAGATCGTGCCGCACTTCCTGCACATTGCGGCAGACTTTGGTCCCTACCTCTATCTGCGAACGCAGATATTCCGCGGTGACCCGGTTTTCGCAAAGACGCCCGGCCTCCTCCCATATCTCCGCGGGCGGATCGCGAGCAAGATCACGCGTCTCGCGATCGACCAGGAGATATTCTTCCTCCACACCCAGCGTAAATGACGGCGCATTCAGGCTCATATAAGGTTCTCCCTATCCCGCGGACGATAAAGGTCGTCGTCAGCGAGGATATCCGCTAGCACTTTGCCAAGTAGCCGCGCCCACTGGGCGACACCCTCCGCCGAGCGCACCAGGTCCTGCCGAATCTCGATTGAAACGCAGGGCAATCCGGCTTCCTCACCATGATGATCGATCGTGAAATCGGCCGGATGTTTGCCCGAGTACGGTTTATTGTCGCCGACCACGACGCCGCTGTCGCGCAGTCTGTGGATCAACTGCACCGGAATGCGCGGATCCTTGTCCCACAGCACTCCGATCTCCCACGGCCTCGCCTGGCGATCATAAAACGGAGTAAAGCTGTGAATCGCTATCAGCGCAGGAGTCAGCCCGTTCAATCGGTATTCGTCGAGTTGCGCTTCTATTGCCTGGTGATAGGGCCAGTAAATTTCCTGTTCGCGAAGCGCCTTGGCGGCGACATCCAGATCCCGGTTACCCGGCACGATGTCACCGTCACTCACTGCCAGGAATGCAGTCGGATCGTCAAGCGCGCGATTGCAGTCGACTACCAGCCGCGAAAAGCCCGCAAGCACAGCGGGCGCATCGAGACTTTGCGCGAGGCTGCGAGTGAGATCGCCGGCTCCAAGGTCACAGGCTATATGCCGATCGAGTGCGGCGTCGGGCAGACCGAGGTTAGCGAGGGTGGCCGGGATCGCACGGCTGGCATGATCGCACACCAGCAATACCCTGGCGGCGCCACCCGTATTGACTGTTTCATACGGCGCCGGGTCGCCCGGCACAAGCAGCGCCGACCCGGATCGCAATCCGACCGGGTCGCCGTGAACGTCCGTCTGCGATTTCGAATTCTTGTTTTGCAAGACGCGACCAGTGGCAAGCACGAGACTCGCCAGAGCTTAATCTGCACCACGGGCCGCTGCAAGCATGAACGGACCGGGTTGCCGCGGCGCATCCGGGATGCATGTGACGCCGCCTCGCCCGCCGGGCGCTCAGGCAAGCCGCAATGAACTGCGACGCAAACGCCGGCTGAACCGGTCGAAGTCTTTTACCGGCTCGGGCCGGGCAATATAGAAGCCCTGCGCAAAATCGACTCCAATGTCAGACAATTCGTTGAGAATTGCCCGGGTCTCGACTCTCTCCGCGACAGTGCGGATGCCAAGGGCTTCGGCAACCTGACTTATCGCCTCGAGCATCCGCCGATCGACATTGTCGGTGTGAACGTTGGCGACGAAATGGCCGTCAATCTTCAGATAATCGACCGGCAGGTTCTTCAGATAGGCGAACGAAGAGAGGCCGCTGCCAAAATCGTCAAGCGCGAACTGACAACCCATACTTTTCAGTTCGTGCATGAAGCGAGCCACGTTGCCGAGATTCGCGATTGCCGCGGTCTCGGTTATTTCGAAACACAACGCGTGCGGCGGCAGGTGTTCGGCCGCGATCTGTCGAGCCACGTCTTCCAGGAAGGATGCGTCGCTCAGCGAAGTGCCCGAGAGATTTACCGCCAGCGTGTAACCCGCTTCCCCGGACCCGTTGCGCGAGCGATCGGCCAACGTCAACGCCTGCTCTATTACCCAGCGGTCGAGCGTCGGCATCATGTTGTAGCGCTCGGCCGCCGGGATAAAGGCGGACGGCTGGATCAGCTGGCCGTCCTCGCCACGCATCCGCAACAACAATTCGTAATGGCCACCGAAGCCCGCGTCCGTGTCGACCGGAACAATAGGCTGAAAAAAGAGTTCGAGCCGATCACGCTCGATAGCACTGGTAAGTTGCGACACCCACAACATCTCGCGATGATGGGCATCGCTGTCGCTGCTCTGGTAGACATGTACCCGGTTTCGACCGGCTTCTTTCGCGGCATAGCAGGCGACATCCGCCGCGCTCAGCACATTGGACGAGGTCTCTGAATTCGAATCGATCGCGACCATGCCAATGCTGGCGCTTACATTTATCGCGCGCTCCTGCCAGTTGAAACGCAGCGCTCGTACCGCCTCGCACAACTGTTCAGCGACCCGCATTCCCTTCTCGAGTTTGCAGTGCTTCAGGAGAATCCCGAATTCGTCGCCACCCAGGCGCGCCACGGCATCGGTGCTTTCAACGCCGCCATGCAAAACACCGGTTATCCTCTTGAGAAGCTGATCTCCCGCACTGTGGCCGCACAGGTCATTGACCACCTTGAACTGATCGAGGTCCAGGTAGAGCAACACGTGGCTGGAATCCCTGTCACCGCGGCTATCGATCAGCGCGTCATCAATGAAGTTCTCGAACTGGCGCCGGTTGATCAGCCCGGTCAGTTCGTCATGACTGGCCTGATAGGACAGCTGGCGCCTCAGACGGCCATCCTGGCACATGTCGCGGAACACCATCACAGCGCCGACGATGGCGCCCTCGCGGTCGCGAATAGGTGATACGTTTTCGTGCACCGACAACTGCTGCTCATGACGATTGACGATAACCGAATTGTCGCTGAGTCCCAGACTGCGGCCCTCGCGCAAACACCGCAAAACAGGATTCTCCAGTACCTGGCCAGTCAAGCGACTGTGCATCGCAAATATCGTATCGACCGCGGCACCAGAGGCGCGCCTTAGTTCCCAATCGAGCAGCGTCTCTGCCGCCGGGTTCATGTAATCCACCCGACCGTCGGCATCGCAGGTAATTACCGCATCCGCGATCGACTGCAGTGTGACCTGCGCTCTCTCCTTCTGCTCGAATACCGCCATTTCCGCGCGCTTGCGCTCGGTGATGTCGGTAATCGTTCCCTCGTAACTGCTGACTTTACCGTTCTCGTCATAAACGGCGCGGGCGTTTTCAATAACAACGATTTCGCGGCCGTCCTTGCAGCGCAAGCGATATTCGAAATTTCTGACACTGCCATTGCGGCGCAGGCGGTCGAATAAAGTAAGCCGATCCTCCGGGTTCGCATACAGGCTGGAGAGATTAACAACCGCCCTGAATTCTTCCTCGGAGCCGTAGCCGAGCATCTGGACCAGCGCGGGGTTTGCGGAAATCAGGTGGCCGTCGGCACAGGTCTGGTAGACGCCGTCGACAACTGTCTCGAAGAGACTCCGGTAACGAGCTTCACTCTCGCGCATCGCTTCTTCGGCGCGGCTACGCTCTATCGCAATTGCCGCAAGCCGGGTCATACGCTCGATCAGGTCATGTTCGCATGAGGACGGCTCGCGCGACTCGCCGTGATACACCGCAAACGAACCGAGGACAGCCTGTGAACTGGCAACGATCGGGGTCGCACAACATGCCTTTAGCTGGTGCCGTTCCGCCAGTTCTCCCAGGTCGCCCCACGCAGCCGATTCGGGAATATTCTGGGTAATGCTCTGGTGGCCATGAAAAATCGCCCGACCGCAATCGCTGCCGTCAGCCCCGATTTGCGAACCGTCCAGATATTGCGCCAGAGATTGCGGCAGACTCGGTGCCGACATCAGTCTGAGACAACGTTTATCGTCATCAACCAGATAAACCGAACAGCGCGCTCCCGGATAGGCCTTTTCGAATCCCAGATTTAAGTGGTCGAGGATACGCGACAGTGCAACATTCTCCGCGATGAGTTCGAGAATCTCCTTTTCGATGTCAGCGCGGAGTTCCGCACGTTTGCGTTCGCTAATATCGGTCACGCTGCCGCGCACGAGCCGCCGATTCGACGACGGTAACCGGGCAAGTCGGACCTCGCACGGGATCTCGTGGCCGCCGGCGCCAATATGGTGCCATTCGAATACCGGGAATTCTCCGTTCAGAGCCGCGGCAATATATCCGCGAGCCATTCCGAACGACAACGTGCCGTCCGGCTGGTGGCGCGGGCTTATTTCACGGGGTCCGGCCGCGAGCAGTTCCTCGCGCGACAACCCGAATAGCCGAACCGCGTTTTCGTTCACATCCGCGAAGCGCTCGGAATCCACATCGAAAACGACGATCGCTTCCGGAGCGTGATCCACCAGGGTCTTGTTGCGTGCCTCGCTCTCTCGCAATGCCCGTTCGGCATGCTTGCGCTCGGTGGCATCCCGAACACAAACGACGTAGATGTCGCGAGCCCGGAACTGCGAAGCACTGACCGCCAGTTCGACCGGAAATTCGCCGCCATTGCGATGCCTCGCCTGACCTTCGTGAGCAGCGAGATCGGCATGTGTGTCGCCGAGCGGCGCCGCCAGGGTCTCCAGGTACTCCACCCACTTGCGCTGACCCGGGCTCGGAAGCAGGAGGTCGAGGCTGCGCCCGACCACCTCCTCGCTACGGTAGCCAAACAAACGCTCGCAGGTCGGGTTGATGGACTCGATCAGACCCCAGCTGTCGACAGTCAAGATCGCATCTTTAACATGATCGAGAATAAGGCTGGCGAGCGACGATTCAGCAGAAGGTGCGCGAAACACGCCCGATTGACCGGCGCCGGGCATCGGGTGCGACAGCTTCGAATAGGAACGACTGACCAGCCGCAGCAGTTCCGCCACGTGCAGGTCGCCGGCCTCATTGTCTCCGGCTAGTTCCAACTGTTTTTTCAGCAATTCGTGCATCGGCTGCCGCCCAGATCCGGCGCTTTTTTGATATAGCAATACGCTCACCGACCCGCGCGATCAATGCGGTTTGCCGGACTATTGCTCCGTTTTTGCACCCGCCATCGTGACGCATCGGGGACGCGCTACTTTCCCAGAGTCGAATGGTAGGTAGTCCGCGGCAGTCCCGATGTGATCAATCTCTCGCTTTACGGAAGAATTGGGAAAAATGTCCCGGTGTTATTTTTTTATTTATTTAATACAATTAGTTAATGAATTTTTATAATATTTTTATTAAGTAAAATACCCCGCCATTAGCGGTATTCAGGCAGTTCCCAGCCTGCGGAATCCGACCCGGACCCGGTGCGCAGCCTGCATCACGGCCAGCGGACGGCGGCGCGATTGCGCCGCACAGATCAGTCTTTTTGCCGCGACGCGCGCTTGCGGTCGCTTTCCTTGAGGAAACGTTTGCGCAGCCGGATATTGCCCGGGGTCACTTCGACCAGCTCATCGTCGTTGATGAACTCCATCGCCTGCTCCAGTGAAAAGCGCACCGGCGGAGTCAGCAGAATCGAGTCGTCTTTTCCAGCCGCCCGGATGTTGGTCAGCTGTTTCGCCTTCAACGGATTGACGGTGAGATCGTTGTCGCGGCTATGCTCGCCAATGACCTGGCCCTCATACACGTCGTCGCCCGGGGCGATGAACAGGCGGCCGCGTTCTTGCAGATTGAACAACGCGTATGCCAGCGCTTTGCCCGTGCCGTTTGAGATCAGCACTCCAGATTGGCGACGCGCGGCGCGCGGGCTGGTGAGCGGCCCGTAGTGGTCGAAGACGTGATGCATCAGCCCGCTTCCGGAGGTGAGCGTGCGGAACAGACTCTGGAATCCGATCAGTCCTCTTGCCGGAATCAGGTAATCGAGCCGGACCCTTCCCTTGCCGTCCGGGATCATGTTCTCCAGTTGCCCGCCACGGCTGCCGAGGCCCTCCATGACCGCTCCCTGGTGATCGCTCTCGACGTCGACCGTAAGGACCTCGTAGGGCTCTTCCTGCCCGGACTCGGTTTCGCGCAGCACCACGCGCGGACGCGAGACGGCCAACTCGTATCCTTCGCGCCGCATCGTCTCGAGCAGGATCGCGAGATGCAACTCACCGCGCCCGGACA
>Ga0102959_1000527_pt1 | contig 10679 bp, 12 predicted proteins | sample SalPonF2_B_D2_MG_FD_84520 | JGI IMG/M metagenome (GOLD analysis project Ga0102959, IMG submission 84520) | Salt pond soil microbial communities from South San Francisco under conditions of wetland restoration - Salt Pond MetaG SF2_B_D2_MG ...
ATCGTAAACCAATTTATTTGGTTGTTAAGTATATCCGCCTCAGGAATAGGTCAGAAACAATTGGCTTTGCCAGTAAATTATTTGACGGAAATAATGGAATAATGGAATGATGGGTTACGGACTGCCACCAACTTTATAAGATACATGGGCATTTTGATATTCCCAAATTGGGAACGTTCCGATTTTTGGCCCAATATTCCAATATTCCAGCCTTCCAGCCACTTGAAATGAGATGTTAATCATACCCTTATAGGGTGAAACTAAAATCGAGCCATCTGGACCCGGATATTCACGGTTCACTATTTCTATTTGTTTGAGGAACGAAAAACATGGCAAAAGAAAACGACGTTGTCCTCGTATACTTTGAGGACCAGCCCATATCCTTCGCGAGAATTGAAGACATTTCTCCGGACGCCAAAAGAGACTGGTATCATGTAAAACTTCTTCTGTTGCAGGTGCCCCTCCAGGTGGTTACCTGGATTTTGCGCGATATTTACATCGATGGTCAGGAATTTACCATGGAAGGGAAAAGGATTCGCCTGGAACCGGTGGTGTGTCCCCATGAACCCCAACGGTCTGAGAAACAAGAAAAAAGCCCTGAAAGGCCCGGTGATTCAAAAGTGATATCATTGGCGGATCTAAAGAAAAAATGATCGTGAAAATGGTTCCGATTTATGGGAGTATCCAATAAAATCGTCATCTCAGCCTCCAGGCGTACGGACATTCCGGCCTTTTACCTGGATTGGTTCATGAAACAGATTCAAAAGGGTGAGTTTGAGGTTGTCAATCCATATAACCGGAAGGTATCTATCGTGCCTGCTACCCCGGACACGGTCCATACCATTGTGTTTTGGTCAAAAAATTTCGACCCTTTCATCCAAAGGGATGTGGGCCCCAAGCTTTTGAAAATGGGGTACAATCTTTTTTTTAACTTTACCATAAATTCTAAATCATCTCTGCTCGAACCGCGTGTCCCGTCTTTAAGGCGCCGTCTCGAACAGCTTCGATGCCTTTGCCAAACCTTCGACCCCAAAACGGTCAACTGGAGATTCGATCCGATCTGCTTCTTTAAAACCGGTCAAAAGGTCATCGAGGACAATTTAAATGATTTTTCCAGGATTTCCGATTGGGCATCCCGATGCGGCGTTACAAGGTGTATCACCAGTTTTATGGATCACTACGCCAAGATACAAAAACGTCTGTCGTCTATTCCAGGGTTTTCGTTCGTCGACCCCGGGCTGGGGGAAAAGGTTAAAATTCTTCTGAAGATGGAAAAAGTGCTCGCTGAAAAAAATCTCGATCTATTCACCTGCTGCGAAACAGCGGTGATGGATGCATTACCTTTGGATTCCAACATCCATAAAAGTTCCTGCATCCCCAGTGATTTTCTTGTTGAGATCTTCGGCGGAAGCCTTAGCTTAAGAAAAGATACGGGTCAGAGAATAACCCGTGGATGCGGGTGCCGGGTATCGGTGGACATCGGGTCCTACCCATTGCATCCGTGTTACCATAACTGTCTGTTCTGTTATGCCAATCCGACTTCTGGAGATTTCGCCGACTGGCATGGAAAAAAACGAAGCGTTTCAAATCATGAAAATCGGGTCCGTTCAACTTGATAATTTTACAATTTTAGCGCCCCTTGCAGGGATTACCAATTTGCCGTTCCGACTCCTGGCAAAATCGGCGGGGTGTGCACTGGTCTGTTCAGAAATGATCAGTTCCAATGGTCTGGCGTACCGATCCGTCAAAACAATAGAATTGCTCCAAAGCCGTCCCGAAGAGAAGCCGTTGTCTGTCCAGATATTCGGTTCAGATCCGTTTATCATGGCTGAAGCTGCGGCCATGGTGGAAGCTTCGGGGGCGGACATCCTGGATATCAATCTCGGTTGCTCGGTTAAAAAGGTGCTTAAAACCGGTTCAGGTTCAGCCTTGATGAAAACCCCCCGGACGGTCGAAAAAATTCTCCTTGCGGTCAGGGACAAAATAAAAATTCCGCTAACCGTCAAAATAAGAACCGGATGGGAAACATCCGGTGATCAGGCCTTTAATATCGCAGCCATAGCAGACGCCAGCGGTGCGGACGCCATTACCGTGCATCCTCGCATGGCCACCCAGGGGTTCGGGGGCAAAGCGGACTGGTCTCTGATTGCCAAAATAAAAAACAAGGTGTCCATTCCGGTGATCGGAAATGGAGATATTGTAACCCCGGAAGATGCCTTGGCCATGAAAAACGAAACCGCCTGTGATGGGGTCATGATTGGACGGGCGGCCATCGGGAATCCCTGGATATTTTCTCAGGTGACGGCGTTGATCAACGGCACTGAAACGGGTGCTCCGGTGGTTGCCGAGCGTTTTGAAGTTATGACCCAATATCTGAGGACTTCCATTGAATGTATTGGCGTAAAACGGGCTTGCCGGAGGATGCGCAGTCATTTGGGGTGGTTTGTCAAGGGGTTGCCCCACAGCAGCAGGTTTCGTGAAGCGATCAAACGGATCGAGACGGAAAACGAAGCCTTAACCTTGATTGAAGAATATAAAAATGCTTTACTTATTGAAAATTCATACCCTGTTTTTTTCAGAAGCGGTGCTTGAAAACATCAGGGAAGGGGCTTCACCCCGCCTGCCATTGCAAGGCACGAGCTGGCAGGCCCAATTGGAATGATGGAACAATGGAACACTGGAATAATGGGTTTGAAGGAGCTTTTTACTATTATTATGCTTTATTTTCGCCGCTATTCCCAATATTCCAATATTCCAACATTCCATGGAAGTGCCATAAACCAGGAGCTATTTAAAGATCATTAATTCCAACCAATTGTAGAATTTCCGAGACGTATATTTACTTTGTCGATTTTTTACGATACGGTGACCTAAGACCATAAAAGCATATAACCTAAACCGAGCGTTTAAATAGTGCCAGGGTTATAAAAAAATAATAATTATAATAAATATACAAGGTATAAAAAATGTGTTTTGAAACGACTGCTGATATTCTTCACCTCGGGCTTGGGAGACATCCAGGCTGAACAGGAGGTATTATGACTTTTGAAAAACGATATTTTTTATTGGCTGCTTTTTGCCTGTTCGTTCTATTTGCATGTAGCACAATGCCCATCGAGGAGAATACATGGCTCGACACTCCCAGAAACCATGTTAACAATGGCAATATATTGTTAAAAGCAGGCAAAATTGATGATGCATTTCGTGAGTTCAGCCGTGCCAAGGAACTCAATGCGAATTATCCACCGGCGTATGTCGGCCTCGGCCTGGTATACGGCGTCAAGGGTGACGATGAGACGTCATCCGTGTACATGAAAAAAGCGATTAACCTCTTGAAGGAACAGGTTAACAAGTAGACATGTATGGTGCTTGATTTTCAGAAAATTTTGGATAAAAAATTAAAAGCCGGCCCAGAAAGAGCCGGCTTTGTTTGTTGTACAACGGACAACCCAAAACCTTCGATCTTCAAACGGCTATGTTCCCATGCTCCATGATGCCAGGTATTTTTTCTGTTCGGCCGTCAGCGTGTCGATCTTGACCTTCATGGAAGAAAGTTTTTCTTTGGCAATGGCGTTGTCTATCGCTTCGGGTACGGGATAGACGTCGTTTTCAAACTTCTTTTTGCTTGTCACCATATATTCGATACTCAATGCCTGGTTGGCAAAACTCATATCCATGACGCTGGAGGGATGCCCCTCGGCAGATGCAAGATTGATCAGCCGGCCTTCCCCCAGAATATTGACGCGGTTTCCATTTTCAAGAACATGCTCTTCAACGAACGGTCGAATTTCCTTTCGTGATTTTGTTATAGATTCAAGTCCGTTGAGATCGAGTTCCACGTTGAAATGGCCGGAGTTGGCCACAATGGCACCGTCTTTCATGATCTTGAAATGTTCCTTGCGAATTACATGGATATTCCCGGTCACCGTACAGAAAAAATCGCCGATTCTTGCTGCCTGGCGGATGGGCATCACTCTGAAACCGTCCATCACCGCTTCGAGAGCCGCGGTGGGATCGATCTCTGTGATAATAACGTTTGCGCCCATTCCTTTTGCTCTGAGTGCCAGTCCCTTGCCGCACCATCCATATCCGCAAACAACGAAATTAGATCCTGCAACGAGACGGTTGGTGGCGCGAATGATTCCGTCCATGGTGCTCTGACCGGTGCCGTAACGGTTATCGAATAAATGTTTGGTCTGAGCATCGTTGACCGCTATGATGGGGTACTGTAACACACCGTTTGCGGCCATACTTTTAAGCCGAATGATGCCGGTGGTCGTTTCTTCGGTACCGCCTCGAACATCCTTGATAAGCTCGGTGCGCTCGGAGTGAATGGTGGAAACCAGATCTGCACCGTCATCCATGGTATATTGGGGTTTAATATCAAGGGCAGCGTTGATGTGCTTGTAATATGTTTTGTTGTCTTCACCTTTGATGGCAAAAACAGAAATTTTGTCATTTTTAACCAGTGAAGCCGCCACATCATCCTGTGTGCTCAAGGGGTTGGACGCACAGAGCGCAATTTTGGCGCCCCCTGCTTTTAGGGTTTGCATCAGTGAAGCGGTTTCGGTGGTGACATGAAGACAGGCGGCCAATCGAATGCCTTTTAACGGTGTTTCCTCAGCAAATCTTTTTCTAATGTTGTTGAGTACCGGCATGCTTTGATTGGCCCATTCGATCCGGTGCAAGCCTTCCTTTGCGAGTTTTATTTCCTTAACATCGTAGTCCATTGACTGTATATCTCCTATTCCTAAAGTCCTGCTTTTTCCTTTAAGATGTCAACCATATTGGTTTTTTCCCAGGAAAATTCAGGTTCATTTCTTCCAAAGTGACCGTATGCCGAAGTTTTTTTAAAGATGGGACGTAAAAGATCGAGGTATTCGATGATGGCGGCCGGCCTTAAATCAAAAACATCCAGGATTATTTCCTTAACCCGGGGCTTGGGTATCACACCGGTTCCCATAAGATCCAGCATCACGGAGACGGGCTGGGCAACGCCGATGGAGTAGGCGACCTGTATTTCACATTTTCTTGCAAGACCGGCGGCGACCACATTTTTTGCGATATGTCTGGCCATGTAAGAGGCGCTGCGGTCGACCTTTGAAGGATCTTTTCCGGAGAAGCATCCGCCGCCATGACTTCCTTGCCCCCCGTAAGTGTCGACGATGATCTTGCGCCCTGTCATGCCGCAGTCTCCCATGGGCCCGCCGATCACAAACTTGCCTGTGGCATTTATAAAATATCGCGTATCGCCGTCGATGAATTTTTTCGGGATCACTTTTTTGATAACCTCTTCAATGATCGCTTCTTTTAGATCTTCGTGGGAGATATCCGGTTTATGCTGGGCGGCGATGACGACGGTATCCACGCGTTTGGGGGTTCCGTTTTCGTATTCGATGGTTACCTGGGATTTTCCGTCTGGTCTCAGAAAATCAAGGGCACCGTTTTTACGAACCGTTGATAGGCGTTGGCACAGTTTATGGGCATACATAATCGGCATGGGCATAAGTTCCGGTGTTTCATCGGTGGCAAACCCGAACATCAGGCCCTGATCTCCGGCCCCCTGATCTTTGAAAAGCCCTTGGCCGACGTTGACGCCCTGGGCGATATCCAGCGATTGATGATCGATACTGGTGATGACCGAGCAGGTCTGCCAGTCGAATCCCATTTGGGATGAATGATATCCGATTTCACGAATGGTATTCCTCACAATCTGCGGCATGTCGACGTAACAGGTGGTTGAAATCTCACCGGCAATGAAGGCCAGGCCGGTTGTTACCAGGGTTTCACAGGCGACTCTGCAGCCTTTGTCTTGCTCCATAATCGAATCGAGAATGGAATCTGATATGGCGTCTGCAACCTTGTCAGGATGGCCTTCGGTGACCGACTCAGATGTAAAAAAAAATTGTTCGTTACCCATTTGTTCTCCCTTATTTTGTGTTCTGTTATGGTTCTAAAGGTGCTCGGCAGTTTGGCCCTTTTAAACAAGCTGATTTAGGAAGCGTTTCAGGTGGGATTAAATTCTGTGCCGGAAACTTTTAAAAGCCAAACAGTTGCTTCCACTCTTCGCTCCCTTTCTTAAAAATAACTTCGTCCTTACCTATATGCATTATAATGACGCTGTCAATAGATTCTCCTTCCCGAACAACCCGACCGTTAACAACAGCAAGGCGGCTTTTTGGGTCACTGGACCAGGCAATTGCCTGAAGTTCGAGTTTCGACTCGCCGGTTTGCTTAACGGGTATTGCTGCCGACCATTCGGCGTTTGTCTGTTGTCCATGTTTTTCTCCGAGTTTTTCGCGGGCCGTTTGTTGTTGAATTTTTTCCGGTCGAGATGTTTTTTCTTTAGAAACACTCAAAGGTGTGGAGGGTTTGGTGTCTGTTTTTTCAACAGGCGAAATGCCTTTTGAGCCAACGGCGCCATAAGATTCGGAGGTTTTCTTCGGTGGTCCCTTAATCGATTGAGTATCTTTGGTCGCCGTTTCAAGGGGTGGGCTTTTTCGGACCGGGCCCTGTTCGGAAACCTCTTTTTCAGGAACGCTTAAAACTGCAGGGGGCGGCGTTTGTATTTTTGAAACCAGCGTCGGCTTTTTACGCAATGGGTTCAAATTTAAGGCGAGCCCGATGCTGAAAGCGATGACCAGCGAGGCAAGAATCAGGAAAAAATTTTTCTTAAAGCCAAGACCACCGGAAACGTCTTTACGGGTCAACATCCCTTTAGGTTTTGTTTGTTGCCAGAAACGAGTTTCCCTTTTTTCAGGGAATTCGTTTTCGAGCTTTTTTAATGCCTTTAGTATTGAACTCAATTTTCTGGCACCCTTTTCTTATTGAAAGAGATCATAACGCTCAATGGGGTGTAACCCAAGTCGGTTGTTTGCTAAGATTGCCATGGCTATTTGGTTTCAGGTGTCAGGTGTCAGGAAGCATGTTCAATAGTAATGGGCCAGCCCTGGGGGAACGATTCATCATTTGCACCATACACTGCCGTTTCCTCAGCTATCTGCCAGCGGCGTTCTCGCTCTGGGACTTTCCGCTCCAATGTTTTCTCCAATCCATTCAACATACGAATGCATTCTTTGTAACGATCCCGAATTTCTAAATACACCTTTTCCGTGATGTACCCTTTGAGTTTCGCCATGAACAGATGGTGAATGGTCTCAGCGGCTTCGCCCCTAGCGCGATTCACGCCTTCGATTTTGTTACGGATATGCCGATCATCATTTTTCTCGGCGAGTTGGGCAGGAGCGCTGTTTGAGGAGCGCCTGACCTGGCTTCCCAGCTCATATTTCTCTTCATGGGGCCACTTGTGCGTCAAGTCACAGACATCAATGTGTAATCGACACAACTTTTTATAGACCTCAAGATCCGCCACGTCCATATAATTGCTATTGGTCACCTCGTTTTCCCCTTAATCCTGACACCTGAAACCTGACACCTCTTTCACCAACGGTTGCGAATTATACCCCAATCAATGTGTTATCGCAGGCACATTCAGGGTCGTAATATGCGGTAATTCTGAAAAATATTTTTCATTATACAAGGCGATCTTGGTTGTAGAGCCGACGGCGCCGTCAACATGCAACCCATATTTTCTCTGGATTTTTTTTACCGCCTGCTGGGTGTTATCGTCATAAAATGGACTTATTTCAACCTCTTTAAAGCCGATATCCCGCAAAAGCATCTTAAGGGTTATTATGGATTCATTGGGAGAATCTAAGGGAATGGTGCCTTTCAAGGAGAGAAAATTCCTCCAGGGGATGAAGGCTACGCCTGACCAATGGGCTTCTAACTCCGCCGCCGTCAGATCCAATGAAATATCTTCTTTCCCGCCCCTGAGGGTAATTTTTCCGGGATCTACCTTAGTTAACGCAAGATATACGGGGGAAACCTTTTTTGAAGGATAAAACGTCAACACAACCGGAAGATTTAATTTTTTTACCGAATTTAAGCTGCCAACGATACGGCGTATGGAAAGGCCGTTTTTTTCGGCAGCCGTACGAAAAAAATCGTGATCATCGTCGATCCCATCGAGGTTCGGTTTAATTTCAGGTTCTGTGTCCCATAAATCCAATGTCGCCTTAACGGCCATATGTCTTGAGGAGAACCGGTCCATTTTGTCCAGAAAATTTCCAAATTTCCAACGGGTTTCACAACAGATTCCGTACCGGGTTTCACAACGGGTTCCACGGCAGATTTCGTTCCGGGTTTCGCAACGGGCTCCACGGCAGATTTCGTTCCGGGTTTCACAACGGGTTTTACAATAGTTTCAGGGTCAGATTTCAAGGCCTTTACTGCCGGCGCCCGGGTGATTTCTGAATCAGTGGCAGGAGGGTCTGAAACGGATGGTTTTATACCATCGGAACGAGAGACGTCGGGCGTCTTTATTTCAGGTGAATTAATACGGGTATTCACGTTAAAGAATCGAGGGAGATCAATGATAAGCATCAAAGAGGTTAGGCAAAATATGGAAAAAAAGAGAATAATTATGGTTCGTTTTTTAAGACTGTTTTTTTCAAACTCACCTCTGGCGGTCAGCTCCCGGATGGAAGCTTTGATGGTCTTTCCTTTGATTAGCTGCTGATCGACACCGAATGCCGTTAACAGCGCCCGGTCACAGACAATATTGATGAGTCGGGGAATTCCCCGTGAATATTTATAGATAGACCGATAGGCGGCCCGAGAGAATTTGACCCCCGGTTTTTGGGATGCGATATGGATGCGATGTTCGATGTATTCCGTAACTTCTTTGTAGTTCAAAGGGACGATCCGGCAGCTTAATGATATTCTCTGACCCAGCTGTCTGAGTTCGAAGGAATTGAGTTTTTTTTTCAGTTCCGGCTGTCCGACGAGAATAATGTGCAAAAGCTTATCTCTGGCCGTCTCCAAGTTGGAGAGCAATCGCAGTTGTTCCAAAACCTCTTTTGTGAGATTCTGAGCCTCGTCGATGAGGAGAATCGTATTTTTCCCTTGGGTTTTTTGCATGATGAGAAAGGAATTCAGGGTGTCGATGAGGTCTTTGGTGTTATCGGCATCAGAGTTGATGCCGAATTCATCGTTGATGGTTTTGAGCAGCTGTACCGAATTCAGGTTTGGATTAAAAATATAGGCAGATTTAGTGTCGTGGTCCAGGTTTTCGAGAAATGCCCGACAGAGGGTTGTCTTGCCGGTTCCAACCTCGCCGGTGATTTCCATAAAGCCATCCCCCTGGATGACTGCATAGGCCAGATGGGCGAGGACCTCTTCGTGGCTTTTGCTCAGAAAGAGATAGGCAGGATTCGGAACGAGTTTAAACGGTCTTTCATTGAAACCAAAGAAGTTTTCGTACATCTAATCCGGCCCCCTTGGGATCCTCATCATCGTCAATTAATTAATGTCTCAGAAATTCTACAATTTATTGAAAGTAAAGGTATTTTCTATGCTTATACTTTTAACTCAGAAATGGAATAATGGAATAATGGAATGATGATTTAAAGGCGTTGACATTCTTCTATTTAATTCCCGTAAATAGGAATTTTACAATAATCCAACTTTCCATTATCCCATAATTCCAGTATTCCAACATTCCAATTGTGAGCGAAGTGAATTAACTTGAACATTATCAAAAAGTTGAATAAGATGTCAAATTTGATAGGGTACAAAAAACAATTCAATCCCTCTGATTGGGGTTTGTCTTGCGCAGTAAAAGTTTCCAGTCTTCGTCCACCATGCTCTGGATCTGATCAACATCTTTGTGGCTTAAATGTTTAAAACGTCCCTGGACCTTTAAATAATCCATTACCGGCCGATCCCCTGTGTAGTTGAGTGTGTAGTCGATACCGTCTTCAACTTCATACAGGGGGAATATATTCGATTGAACCGCAAGCCGGGCGATTTTGACCGACATTTCAGACGGAATTCTCCAGCCGGTGGGGCAGGTGGCAAAAACGTGAAGAAATCTCGTTCCGCCTTTCATCTGCCGGGCTTTGACAAATTTTCGGATCAGGTCTTCGGGGAAGGCGATGTTGGCAGTGGCCGCATAAGGAATCCGGTGGGCCGCAAGGATTTCCACCATGTTTTTCTTGCGGCTTTTTTTCCAACCCTGGCCCGGCGTTGTTGTGGTTCGGGTGCCGAAAGGCGTGGCGGAGCTGCGCTGGACACCGGTATTCATATAGGCCTCATTGTCATAACAGACATAAATAAAATCTTCGTTGCGCTCCACGGCACCGCTGAGGGCCTGTATTCCGATGTCGAAGGTTCCGCCGTCCCCGGCCCAGGCGACCACGGTGGTTTCGGTGTCTCCCTTTATATCCAGAGCTGCTTTCAAACCGCTGGCTGCTGCACCGGCCGTTGCAAAGGCTGTCTGGAGAATCGGAACTTTCAAGGATGACTGTGGATAAGGGCCTGCAATGACCCCCCAACAGCAGGCCGGGATCACCACTATGGTTTTTTCCCCCAGGGCTTTCAATGCAAATTTCATGGCGATGGTGGCGCCGCATCCAGGGCATCCCACATGCCCGGAATACATGTACTCCGCATCCGGTATGTTCAGTTGAGTCATCGTTTGGCAACCTTCCGGTGTTTTAAATCACAAATCCCAAGCACCCCGCCAAAAAGAAGGCGGGCAGGCAAATTACAAATAAATCCAAAATCACAAATTCTAAGCCGTTTCAAAGCGATTGTTTGTTATCTGGGGTTTGTTA
>Ga0102959_1000530_pt1 | contig 10652 bp, 10 predicted proteins | sample SalPonF2_B_D2_MG_FD_84520 | JGI IMG/M metagenome (GOLD analysis project Ga0102959, IMG submission 84520) | Salt pond soil microbial communities from South San Francisco under conditions of wetland restoration - Salt Pond MetaG SF2_B_D2_MG ...
ACCTATCTTATGTTGCGGAATTATGAAAAGTTTATCTACATTTAGTGCCAATAAAGTATTTTTAGTTGCTTTGTTTCTTTTAATAGTTTTAAATGTAATTGGAACTCTTAGTGAAAATCCTTTATTTTTACAATCAACAAAACCTTTATTCGTTCCCGTATTTTTGATATTTTTCTTCATCAAGAATAAAACAATTAGCATACCGTTTAGTTTATTTTTATTATACTCCTTTTTAGGTGATTCGGCGTCTATGTTTTTTTCAAATGAAACATTTTTAAAAGCATCTAGCGTGATGTACCTATTGAGTTATCTGTGTTTATTAAGCTTCATGATTCCAAATTTCAAAATAGTTCAATGTAATAAAGTAATTGCACTTTATTTGGTTGTAGTGGTTTTAATAAACATGTATTTTTTATATGCGATTTACAGCGTGTTACAAACAATTGTTCCAGATACCTTAGAAGTATTCCTTTTCGCAATGAAAAGTATTTCATTAATTGTTCTAGTAATAATTGCATTTGGAGTTTACCTGAATTCAGAAACTAAATTGTCTATATTATTTTTAATAATGGCCTTAAGTTTTGTGTTTAGTGATGTTTTAAATTATGTTAGCCAATATTATGTTTATCACTGGAGCTTCTTAATGGTAGATAGAATATTACATGTTATTGGATTATTTTTTCTATTCAATTATATTATTGAATATAACAAAGCACCAAAAGGGGCACTTGAAAATAAGGGCAATATTGTTTCTAAAAATATTTTAGTTTAAACGATAATTGTAGTACCATTTGCCGACTTATTTTTATCAGAATCAAAATAAAAATCGATTTTACCTAAAATTAAACCATAACAACCAACTTGGTTTACTAGTGTGTTTTTACCTTCTACATTTTTTACAATAGTAGGTTTTTTAAGAAAAGTATGTGTATGTCCGCCAATAATAAGGTCGATATTTTTTGTTTTTTTAGCCAGGCTTAAATCGCTAATTTTATTTAAATTATTTTTATAATAATATCCCAAATGCGATAAGCAAATAATTAAATCACATTTCTCATTTTCTTTTAATATTCTGGACATATCTTGAGCAATTTCAACTGGATCTCGATATGTCGTTTCTTTAAATAATAACGGATCAACTAATCCATTTAACTCAATGCCCAAGCCAAAAACACCAACTTTTATTCCATCTTTTAAAAATGTTTTATAAGGTTTTACGTGAGATGACATAACAGTATTTGAAAAATCATAATTTGACGAGATAAATTCAAATTTAGCATGTGGTAATTGCGCGTAGAGTCCATCAATACCATTATCAAAGTCATGATTACCAATGGTAGCAGCATCGTATTTTAACATGCTCATTAGTTTGAATTCTAGCTCACCACCGTAGTAATTAAAATATGGTGTTCCTTGAAAAATATCACCAGCATCTAGCAATAAATTGTTGGGGTTTTCATTCCGTATAGATTCAATTAAACTAGCTCTTCTGGCTACTCCACCTTTATTTGCATTTCTGCCGTCTTCCGGACCAAATGCATCAATATGGCTATGGACATCATTGGTGTGCAGAATGGTTATTTTTTTTGTTTTTGAAGCTAATGAAAAGGACGACAGACCCATGCTTCCAAGAGTAATTAATGCTGTTCCTGCTGATGCTTGTTGTATAAAATGTCTGCGCTTCATCTTTTTTAATAACATTATTTTATTTGAATAAATCTATTATCAATTTTTGGGTTAATCGTATCAACCTTTTTAAAATAATCAATAAGTATATTTCGAATTTTATAATTTAAATTATATAAGCTATCGTTCGGCTTAAAAAAAGTCATGTTATCGCCACCATTATATAGGTAATCATTAGTAGCTACAAAATACATTTTATTATCGTCAATAGGCTTTCCGTTAATAGTTGCACTAACAATTTGATAATCTTGGTCTATGCTCAACTGAAGTTTTGATATAGGATGTGCTTTTTGTCGTTTACTTAAATAAGTAACTAAACTATCTATCTGATTTCCTTTTAATGCTACAACCACTAAACTATTTTCAAAGGGCATAAGCTCATATGCTGTTCTTGTTGTAATATTTCCCTTTGAAATAATGGATCGAATACCACCATGATTTAATAAAACCATATCAATATCTTTTCCTATACGTTTTTTAAAAACAATATTTCCCTGTTCATATACAGCATCAGCCATAAAATTGCCGATAGCCGTATTAAATTCACCATTACTTTTTGTGTATGTATCAACGGCATAAGCTAATACACTATCTAAATCTTTGGTAACATGTTCTCTGTACGGTTTGATATAATCATCAATAACCGTATTTGTTATAAGACTATCGCTAATGGTAATTTGCTGTCCTTCAATTTTATATATATAGTTGGTTTCTTTTTTACAACTAGCTAGAGATAAGACAGCTATTGTTAATAGGAATGGTTTTAAGTTCATGATTTAAACTTCTAAGTTTTGCGATTTTTTTGAATGTACTTTTGTTACCTTTGCCCAAAGTATAAAGATAAATGATTTTCAAACTTTTTAAGGAAAAATGGAACGAAAAGTATCTAAATAATATTTTAGCTAAACGTCATGTAGATTATTCTAACACTGAGATAAAAAGTTTAGGGGTTATTATCCATATTGATAAGTATGATGATTATGAATCGTTTCGAGAATTGGCATCATATTTAAATATTCATTCAAAAAATCTAAAAATAATAGCTTTTTCCACTGATGACAAGAATGATAATAATTTTTGGGACGAATGTTTTAGTTTTAAAGATTTTGGATGGCGTGGAAATATTAAAAATATTAGTTTACAATCATTTATAGAAACTAAATTTGATGCTTTAATAAGTTATTATGAAGAAGATGTTTTGGAGCTTAAATTAATAACGGGTGCGTCAAAAGCTCATTTTAAAATAGGTTTATTTCAAGAAGATACTCGTTTAAATGATTTGATTATAAAAACAAGGCTAGATGACTTTGTTGTATTTAAAAACGAACTTTTGAAGTACCTAACGATATTAAAAAAAATTAAAAATGAATAATAAATTTGTTGGTACTGGTGTAGCCCTAGTAACACCTTTTAAATCCGATTTGAGTATTGATCATGAAGCCTTAACTAATATTGTCAATTTCAATATCGATAATGGTACCGATTATTTAGTTGTATGTGGTACTACTGGCGAAAGTGTAACGATTACTAAACAAGAAAAAGAGGATATAATCGCTACAATCTCAAATGCTAATAACGGAAGGTTACCTATGGTATTGGGTATCGGCGGAAATAATACAGCTAGTGTTTTAGAAGAAATTAAACAAACAGAATTATCTGACTTTGACGCTATTTTATCTGTTGTTCCTTATTATAGTAAACCAACTCAAGAAGGTTTATATCAGCATTTTAAAGCGATTTCTGAAGCATCGCCAATTGATGTAATATTATATAACGTTCCTGGCAGAACTTCTAAAAACATGGAACCAGAAACTACTTTACGATTGGCGAATGATTTTAAGAATGTGATTGCGGTTAAAGAGGCAGGAAATAATATTGGGCAATACTTGAATTTATTAAAAAATAAGCCGAACGATTTTCATATTATTTCAGGTGATGACGATTTAGCTTTAGGCGTTGTTTTGGCTGGAGGCTCAGGTGTTATTTCAGTAATTGGTCAAGCATTTCCTAAAGAATTTTCAGAAATGATTAGGTTGGGTTTGAAAGGAGAAGCCAAAAAAGCCTATCAAATACATTATAAACTGATGGATGTAGTGAGCTATATTTTTGAGGAAAATAACCCGGCGGGAATAAAGGCTGTTTTTGAGGTTTTAAATTTATGTCAAGATTCCGTGAGGTTACCATTAGTAACTGCTTCAAACAATTTAAAAAGTAAGATTAAATCATTTGTGTCAAACTTTCATTCCATTGATAATAAATAGAGAAAGACGTGTTTAGAAGACACTATATTTAAGCTATTAAATTATTAAAACTTAAATATTACTTAAACCCTACTAATGCTTTGAATCAAGCTTTATATTAGTGGTAAAATATTATTTTTAAAATCCATTATAAAACCGTAATTTTGCGTCCTGTTTTTTTATTTATGAAAAAGTTTTTTTATCTAGTTATTATTCTCTTAAGTTTAAACGCGTGCAGTGAATATCAAGAGGCACTGAAATCAGAAGATACTGCTGTGAAATTTAAATTAGGAGAGGAATTGTATAATGAAGGGAAATATGATAAGGCTAACAAACTTTTTGCACAAATAGTACCCAGCTACCGAGGGAAGCCTCAGGCGGAGAAATTAATGTATTTGTATTGCCAAACATTTTACCAAACAAAAGATTATTATATAGCTGCTTATCAAATGGAGCGTTTTGCGTCAAGTTATCCAAAAAGTGAAAAGGTTGACGAGATGTCTTTTTTAGCAGCAAAAAGTAATTACATGCTTTCTCCTGTTTATACAAAAGATCAGACAGAAACTAAAAAAGCCATTGAGAAATTACAGGAATTTATTAATTTATTTCCTGATTCAGAGTATTCTGTGGAGGCCAATAAGTTAGTACAAGAACTAGATTTTAAGCTTGAGAAGAAAGCGTTTAGTATAGCAAAACAATATAATCAAATTTCTGATTTTGAAGCTTCTATCAAATCTTTCGATAATTTTATTTTTGATTTTCCAGGTTCCAAGTTGAGAGAAGATGCCTATTTTTATAAACTAGATTCATCTTTCAAAATTGCGATTAATAGTGTAGAAAGAAAAAAAGTAATCAGATTAAATGCGGCTAAAATAAATGCAGATAAGTTTAAAAAGGATTATCCAAACTCAAAATTCATAGAAAATGTTAACGCTATGTATGTTGAACTTGAAGAACAATTAAAAAACTACAGCAATAAAGCTAATATATAATGAAAATAGATTTAAAAAAAACCAAAGCTCCCGTGAATACCGTAACGTATGATCGAAATCAAATTGATGAACCTACAAACAATTTGTATGAGTCTATATCAATTATTTCAAGACGTGCTGAGCAAATTAACTCAGAAATTAAAAAGGAACTTATTGATAAGTTAGAAGAGTTTGCTACTTACAATGATAGTCTTGAAGAAATTTTTGAAAATAAAGAGCAGATTGAGGTCTCAAAATTTTACGAAAAATTACCCAAGCCTCATCAGTTAGCTGTTCAAGAATGGTTAACAGACAAAATTTATTACAGAAATACTGAGGAGGATACTCAGGAATAATTTTATTATGTCAATACTAAGCGGCAAGAAAGTACTTTTAGGCATTAGTGCCGGTATTGCTGCTTATAAGACAGCTTCATTAGTAAGGTTATTTATAAAACAAGGTGCGCAAGTTAAAGTGGTAATGACACCTGCGTCAAAAGAATTTATAACACCATTAACCTTATCCACACTTTCAAAAAACCCAGTACATTCCTCGTTTACTTCAGAAGAGGATGAAAATGCTGTTTGGAATAATCATGTAGACTTAGGCTTGTGGGCAGATTTAATTATTGTTGCTCCAGCTACTGCCAATACATTGGCGAAAATGGCAAATGGCGTTTGTGATAATTTATTGCTAGCGACCTATTTGTCAGCTAAATGCCCAGTTTATTTTGCCCCAACAATGGATTTAGATATGTATAAGCACCCGAGTACCTTAAGGTCTTTTAAGGTGTTAAAAAGTTTCGGAAATATTATGATTCCTGCAACTTCTGGAGAATTAGCAAGTGGCTTAATTGGAGAAGGACGAATGGCAGAACCTGAAAATATTGTTTCATTTATAGAAGATGATATTTTAAATAAGCTACCATTACGTGGAAAGAAAGTGCTTATTACGGCTGGACCAACCTATGAGGCGATAGATCCTGTTAGATTTATTGGAAATCATTCTAGTGGAAAAATGGGCTATGAAATAGCTAAAGAAGCAGCGAAATTAGGTGCTGAAGTTATTCTGATTTCAGGACCAACCCATGAAACTGTTGCGAATAATTTGATTAAAATTGTTCCAGTAGTATCCGCTGAAGAAATGTATACAGCCGTGCATGAATATTTTCGTAAAGTTGATATTGCAATTCTTTCAGCAGCCGTTGCCGATTTTAAACCAAAACAAGTTGCTCGTCAAAAAATAAAAAAGAAAGATAACACGTTAGTATTAGAGTTAGAAAAAACTAAGGATATTTTAACCTCATTAGGAGCTATTAAAAAACAGCAGTATTTAGTTGGATTTGCATTAGAAACAAATAATGAATTGGAAAACGCAAAAGGAAAACTAAAAAGTAAGAATTTAAACTTAATTGTTTTAAATTCGTTAAACGATAGGGGTGCTGGTTTTAAAACCGAAACTAATAAAGTTACTTTTATTGATGACAAGGAACATGTTAACGAATTTCAACTTAAATCAAAAACGGAGGTTGCTAAGGATTTAATGGATGAAATTATAAAACAAATAAATGCGTAATATATTATTTATTCTCTTTTTTGCTTTTAGTGTATTTAATTACTCACAAGAACTTAACTGTAATGTTGTTGTTAATGCGCAACAAACAGGAAATGATAATCAAACTATTTTTAAGACTTTAGAGAAGCAACTAACAGAGTTTGTTAATAACACCAAATGGACAAATAAAACCTTTGCTCCGCAAGAGAAAATAAACTGTAGCATGGTTATAATAATTAGCAACTACAGTGGTGAAGTTTTTCAAGCAAGCTTGCAAGTTCAGTCATCAAGACCTGTATATGGCTCCTCTTATAGTACGCCCATTTATAATGTTAACGATAAAGATTTTACTTTTAGATATTTAGAATATCAGAATATAATTTATAACCCTACGCAATATGAATCTAATTTAATATCGACTATTGCATTTCATATTTATATGATGCTAGCGTTGGATGCCGATTCTTTTTCAAAAAATGCAGGTGATGCTTATTTAAAACAAGCCTTAGCTATTGTTAATTACTCACAACAGGATAATTATAAGGGATGGAAATTAGAAGATGGCTTGCAAAGTAGGTTTGCACTAATTGATAATATACTTTCTCCAACCTTCAAGGAATATAGAGATGTTATGTACAGCTATCATAGAGAAGGTTTAGATATTATGAGTGATAATGCTAAAGAAAGTAAAGAAAAAATAGCCACGTCATTAAAACAATTTGATGTTATGAATAGGCGTCGACCTAATTCTTTTTTACTCAGAACGTTTTTTGATGCCAAATCAGATGAGATACTAGATATATTTAGTGATGGGCCTAGTGTAGATATAGCAAGCCTTAAAGAAACCTTACAAAAAGTAGCTCCGACTTACTCAAGTAAATGGAGAAATATTAAATTTTAAGTTGTTTAGAATTTAAAACTCAACTATCTTTCGTATTATAATTTTAAATTTATTTTAGAAACGTGCTTAAGTCATTATCCATACAGAATTACGCCTTAATAGATAATCTTAATGTAGAATTTAATAAAGGTTTATCAATAATAACTGGTGAAACAGGTGCCGGAAAGTCAATTTTACTTGGTGGACTATCGTTAATTCTTGGTAAAAGAGCAGATTTAAGTAGTCTTAAAGATACCACGAGAAAATGCATTATTGAGGCTGTTTTTGATATTACTGATTATAAGCTTAAAGCTCTTTTTGAATCTGAAGATTGCGATTTTGAAGAACACACCATAATTAGAAGAGACATATTACCTTCCGGAAAATCAAGAGCTTTTGTAAATGATTCTCCTGTTAATTTAAATAGTTTACAGGTTATTGGAGAACGATTAGTAGATATTCATTCACAACATCAATCGATGCAATTAGTAAGTAATGAATTTCAATTTCAGGTTATCGATGCTTTGGCGAAAAATGACGACGAGCTTCAGAATTATAAATCTGAGTTAATAGTTTACAAGACTTTACAAAAAGAATTCAGAGATTTAGTGAGTTTTCGAGCAGAAGCAATTAAAGAGCATGATTATAATTTGTTTTTATTGAATGAATTAAAAGAAGCTAATCTTGTTGAAGGCGAACTTGAATTACTTGAAGAAGAATATGAAACCCTAAGTAATGTTGAAGCTATAAAAGAAAAATTAGGTCAGTCTTACTTACTATTAAATGATGAACAAATAGGAGTTTTATCGTCACTGAATGAATTGAAAAATCATTTTCAAAATTTAAAGGGGTATTCCTCAAAATACAGCGATTTATATGATAGAATTGAAAGTATTTTTATTGAAGCCGATGATGTTTTTGGTGAGGTTGATACCTTAAATGATGATTTAGAAGCAGATCCAAAAAGGTTAGCTGTAGTGAATTCAAAATTATTAACTATTAATAATTTGATGCAGAAGCATGTGGTCAGTGATGTTTCAGAACTTATAAAAATATCAAACGATTTAGAAGAAAAAGTTTCAATTACAGAAAATCTAGATGAGTCTATTAAAGATAAGGAAGCAGAAATAGATACTATAATGATTCGTTTAAAACAACTAGCGAATAGTATACATATTAATAGAGAAAATGCTATTCCGGAATTAATTCATCAATTAGAATCTATTTTAAGTAGTTTAGGAATGCCAAATGCGCAATTTAAAATTGAATGTCATTTAAGTGACAGTTTTTATGTGAATGGGCAAGATGAACTGTCATTTTTATTTTCAGCTAATAAAGGCGGACAATTTAATGAATTGAAAAAAGCTGCTTCTGGAGGTGAATTGTCAAGAATAATGCTGTCAATTAAATCGATAATGTCTAATTATATACAATTACCAACCATTATTTTTGATGAGATTGATACAGGCGTTTCTGGAGAAATATCAAACAAAATGGGAGATATTATGTTGTTAATGAGTAAAACAATGCAAGTAATTTCAATTACGCATCTACCACAAATAGCGGCAAAAGGACATTCACATTTTAAAGTTTATAAGGAAGATGTTAATGAAGAAACAATAACAAAATTAACACAATTAAACCAAGAGGAGCGCATAGTAGAAATAGCACAAATGTTAGGAGGTAAAAAAATAACAGACTCAGCTGTTGTACATGCGAAATCATTATTACAATAAAAACTTTATATTTGCCACGAAATTTAAAAGAAACACAAGCATATGTATAATTTATTAAAAGGGAAAAAAGGAATTATTTTTGGTGCTTTAGATTCCAAATCTATAGCATGGAAAGTTGCAGAAAGAGCACATGAAGAAGGTGCAAAAATAGTTTTAACAAATGCTCCTGTGGCATTAAGACTGGGTACAATTTCAGAATTGGCCGAAAAAACGGGCTCTCAAGTTATTCCAGCTGATGCAACATCAATTATGGATTTAGAACATTTAGTAGATGAATCTATGAAAATTTTAGGAGGTAAAATAGATTTTGTTTTACATTCTATTGGCATGTCTGTTAATGTGCGAAGAGGAAACCACTATACACATCAGGATTATAATTTCACGAAAACTGGTTGGGATGTCTCAGCACTTTCATTTCATAGATTGATGAGTGTTTTATATCAAAGAGATGCTATGAATGAATGGGGAAGTCTGGTAGCATTAACATATATGGCGGCTCAGCGTGTATTTCCAGATTATAATGATATGGCAGATAACAAAGCTTATTTGGAAAGTGTAGCACGTAGTTTTGGTTATTTCTTTGGAAGAGATAAAAACGTTCGTGTAAATACAATTTCCCAATCACCAACGCCAACAACAGCAGGAAGTGGTGTAAAAGGATTTGATGGATTTATAGCCTATGCAGAAAAAATGTCGCCTTTAGGTAATGCAACTGCTTTAGAATGTGCAGATTATACACTTACTTTATTCTCCGATCTTACTAAAAAAGTAACCTTACAGAATTTATTTCATGATGGTGGATTTAGTAATATGGGTGTTAGTACAGCGGTGATGGACGCCTTTATGGAAAGTGAAAAACCAGAAGAAACTGATTCACAGCCAGAGAATAAATCAAAAAAATAATAGTTAGAGTATATATTAAAAAAAGGGTGATTTTAATCACCCTTTTTTTTATGCTTTAAAATGAGATTTTTTTAATAAGCATGAGTATTGTCATTATTTAGATTGATTTATTGCTTTATTTTTGAGAAATTATGAATAAAATATCAATTAAAGTAATAATATGAGACCACTTAAAATTGTTGTATTAGCTAAACAAGTTCCCGATACCAGACATGTTGGGTCAGACGCCATGAAGCCAGATGGTACGGTGAATAGAGGTAAATTAGAAACCGTATTTAACCCAGATGATTTACATGCCCTTGAATTAGCTTTAAACATTAAAGACCGTATAGAAGGAACGACTGTTACTATTTTAACAATGGGGCCTAAACGTGCTGCCGATATTATTAGAGAAGGCTATTATCGAGGAGCTGATTTTGGTGTCATGATTTCCGACAAACGATTTGGTGGTGCTGATACACTTGCCACAAGTTACACTTTAGTTAAGGGTATTCAAAAGTTAGCACCGTTTGATTTGATTTTAGGGGGAAGACAAGCCATAGATGGTGATACAGCGCAAGTTGGACCTCAATGCGCTGAAAAATTGAAAATTCCTCAAGTAACTTATGTTGAAGAAATTGTAGATATTAAGGATGATGAGATAATAGCAAGAAGGCGCTTAGAAAAGGGTGTTGAAACTGTA
>Ga0102959_1000532_pt1 | contig 10622 bp, 9 predicted proteins | sample SalPonF2_B_D2_MG_FD_84520 | JGI IMG/M metagenome (GOLD analysis project Ga0102959, IMG submission 84520) | Salt pond soil microbial communities from South San Francisco under conditions of wetland restoration - Salt Pond MetaG SF2_B_D2_MG ...
AACGCGATGGTCGACTGCCTGCGGGCCGAGACCGGCGACGCGGTCACCGTCCCGGACGGGGGTGGTGACCGATGAGCGAGGAGGGAATCGACGCGGGCTACGTCACAGTCGACGGGGTCCGGACCTTCTACGAGGAGTGCGGACCCGCGGACGGCCGGGACGTCGTCATGGTCCACACCGCGGGCGCCGACGGCCTGGAGTGGCGCCACGTCCTGCCGGTGCTGGGGGCCGAGGGCTACCACGCACTGACCCTCGACTTCCCGGGTCACGGCAAGTCCCTGCCCCACCCGGACGGACACATCGACTCGATGCACGAGTTCGCCGAGTTCGTCTGGTCGTTCGTGACGACGATGGGACTCGATTCGCCGGTGGTCGCCGGGTGCTCCATCGGCGGCGACGTCGTCCTCGACCTCGCCGCGCACCACGCCGACGACCTCGACGGCGTGGTCTGCCTGGAGGGGGCGCTCCGGACGCCGACCTACCCGCCGGGGTTCCTCTCGATGATGGCAACCGCCAGCGGGTTCCCCGCGTTCCCCCGCTTCTACCACCACGCCTCGAGACACTGTCACGGCGAGCGGGCCATCGAGGAGCGGGTGACGGAACACGCGTTCCTCCACCAGCACGCCATCCAGGAGGTGACCCACGCCGACCTCACGGCCTGGAACGACCACGACGTCCGCGAACGCGCGGAACGGATCACCTGCCCGGTCCTGTACGTCTTCGGCGAGGACGACTACTTCCTCCCCGTGGAGTACGTCGAGGAGACGGTCGCGGCACTCTCCAGCGTCGAATTCGTCCGGATGGAGGGGATCGGTCACTACCCGATGCTGGAGACCGACGCGTTCACCGACCGGCTGCTCTCGTTCCTCGACTGAGCGGGCGCACGGTCACGTGGCTCTCACAGCCACTCCCCGCACACCCGTTCACGAACGCACCGGAACGGGCCGCGTTCTGCCACACACGTTCGGGTCTCGACGTCCGTCGGTCGCCCGTCACGAGACCGGCATCGCCGGGACTCGCACTCGGTCCCGACCGGACCACCCTCTTTTTGTAGGTGTGTCTCCAGGTGAGAGGCATGAACCTCGGTACCGACCTGCACGACGCGTACAGCATGCCGCAGTTCGCGCCGCTCTACCCCGACGGACCGTACCGGTACGAGGGCGCGAGGGCGGTCGTGCTGACGTTTCCGTTCGACGAGGAGCTGCACCGACGCGTGATGCCGGAACCGCTCGCCGTTCCGTCGCGTTCGATCTGCTCGCTGTGGTTCTTCGACTACCCCCGCGTCAGTGGGTTCGGGGCGTACACCGAGTTCGTCCTCGGCGTCACCGCCGAACACGACGGCGAGCCGCTCATGTACGTCGTCTACGAGGGGCTGGACTCGGAGGTACCCATCTGCGCCGGGCGGGAGAAACACGGCACCGGAAAGAAACTCGGGACGGTCCGTCTCTGGGAGGACGGGAACGTCTACGGCGGCGCGTACAGCCGCGGCGGCGTCGACGTCGCAACGGCGACCGTCGAGGGGAGCGCGCCCACGGACGACCACCCCCTCACGAGAGCCGAATCGACCGTCGCGTACTGGAAGCGCATCCCGTCGGCGCAGAAGGGAGCGCCACCGGCGGTCGACCGGATCACCGTGAGCAAGACCCGCGACATCGAGGTCCACTGGGCGCTCACCGGTCCCGCAACGGTCCAGTTCCAGCCCTCGGCGTCCGACCCGCTGTCGGTCTTCGAACCCGAGGCGGAGGCGACCGGCTACTACCTGGAGTTCGACATGGTCCTCGACGACGCCGAAGACGCTGTCCTGCACGTCTTCGACGAGTTTCGCCCCTGAGTCGCCGGCGGGGACCACCGCCGGGTCGGTCGAGTCGACGACCGGGCCGCGGAAGAAGAACTATACCGTCGAACGGAGAGGGGAGTGCATGGACCTGACCGACAGGACAGTACTCGTCACCGGCGGCAGCGCCGGTATCGGACGGGCAATCTCGCTGGCCGCCGCGGACGCCGGTGCCGACGTCGTCGTCGTCGACCTCGAACGCGACCCACGAGCGGGGAGCACCCCCACGGCCGAGGCAGTCCGCGAGCGCGGCCGGGACTCGCTGTTCCTCGAGGCAGACGTGCGGGACTTCGCCGACCTCCGGGCCGCGGTGGACGCGGGGGCCGAACTCGGGACACTCGACGGCGTCGTGAACAACGCCGGCGTGGCCGAATCGTACGCGATCACCGAGACCTCGGCGGACAACTGGCGTCGGTCCGTCCAGACGAACCTCACCGGAGTCTACCACGGCTGTCGGGCGGGCGTCGAGGCGATGCTCGCCGGCGACAGCGGGGCCATCGTCAACATCGCCAGCGGGGCCGGCGTCGTCGGGCTCGTCAACAGCTGCTCGTACAGTGCGGCGAAGGGCGGCGTGATCTCGTTGACGCGACAGGTCGCCGTCGATTACGCCGCGGACGGCATCCGGGTGAACAGCGTCTCGCCGGGGTTCACCGACACCGAGATGCTCCGTTCGGACACCCACGACGGGACGCGAGCGTACGCGGCCTCGCGGACGCCGGCTGGGCGGGTCGGTCGGCCGGAGGAGATCGCCGACGCGGTGGTGTTCCTGCTCTCGGACGCGGCCAGCTTCGTGACGGGGCACAACCTCGTCGTCGACGGTGGCTACTCGGTCCAGTGACGTGAGACGAGCGATGTGCGACCGTTCGTGCAAAACAGTTATCGTCGCCAGCGAGGAACCACTTCGATGATTCAATCATGCAGGACGTATCGAGCTACGGGGAGTTGTGCAGTGCGTTCTCCTGGGAGCACTACCGGGAGGCCTGTGACTGGGACGGGCGAGACGCGCTGAACCTGGGCCACGAGTCCATCGGACGGCACGCAGACGGGGACGACCTGGCCATGATCTGGGTCGGCGAGGGCGGCGAAACGCGATACAGCTTCGACGACCTGGACCGGGAGTCAGACCGGTTCGCGAACCTGCTCTCCCGGCTCGGCGTCGAGCCGCGAACGCGCGTGTTCACCCACCTGCCGCGAGTTCCCGAACACTACGTCGCCATCCTCGGGACGCTCAAGACCGGGGCCATCTTCGGGGCTATCAACGAGCGGTACGGCGTCGAGGGGGTGAGACATCGGCTGTCCGACAGCCGGGCACAGATCGTCCTCACCACGCCCTACAACCTCGGGAAGATCCGCGAGGCCACTCGCGACGTCGACTCGGTCGAGACCATCATCGTCGTCGACAGGGACGGCGACGGCGTGCCGGACGACCTCGTGGACTACCACGAACGGATGGCCCGAACGGACGCGACGTTCGAGACCGTCGAGACGGCGCCGGACGACCCGGCCCTCCTCTACTACACCTCGGGAACGACCGGCCCGGCGAAGGGAGTCGTCCACGGCCACGAGTTCGCCGTCGCGAACGCGGCCTTCATCGACTACCCGCTCGACCTCCGGGAGGGCGACCTCTACTGGTTGACCGCCGACCCGGGATGGCTCACCGGACTGAACTCCCTCAGCGCCTGGTTCTGGGGCGTTCCAACGCTCGTCTACCGCGGCGAGTTCGACGCCTCCCGGTGGGCGGCCATCCTCGATGCGTATCCCATCACCCACCTCTGGAGCGTGCCGACGGCCTACCGGATGCTGAAGGACCACGAGGCCGTCTTCGACGGGCTGACGGTGGACCTGCGGTGCATGATGTCCATCGGCGAACCGCTCAACCAGCCGGTCATCGAGTGGGCCGAAGAGCGCTTCGGGCTCCCCATCCTCGACGGCTACGGCACCTCCGAGACCTACGGCACCATCGTCAGCAACTTCCAGTTCGTGCCGGTGAAAGCCGGAAGCATGGGGCGACCCTATCCCGGCATCGACATCAAACTGGTGGAACCGGGGACGACGACCCCGGTCGAGCAGGGCGAGACGGGCGAGATACTCGTCCACGAGTTCCCGTCGTCGTTTCTCGAGTACTGGGAGCGACCGGAGCAGACGGCGGAGAAGCGAACCGGCGGCTGGATACACACCGACGACCTCGCCATCGAAGACGAGGACGGCTACTACTGGTTCCAGGGCCGCGCCGACGACGTCATCCTCTCCGCTGGCTACCGCATCGGCCCGTTCGACATCGAGTCCACACTGGTCGAGCACCCCGCAGTCGCGGAGGCCGCCGTCGTCCCGACGCCGGACGACCAGCGCGGGCAGGTCGTGAAGGCGTTCCTCGTCGCCTCCGAGGGGACCGTTCCCGACGACGAGGTGGCGTCCGACGTCCAGGCGCACGTGAAAGCTCGGCTGGCGGCACACGAGTACCCGCGGGAGATCGAGTTCGTCGGGGAGCTGCCCCAGACCGTGACGGGGAAGATACGCCGGTCGGAGCTCCGCGAGGAGTCGTGACTCGCACCGGTTCGCTCTCCGGCACCGGGCTCGAGACGCGAGTACCGACGTGCTCACACGACACAGCGCGCCCCGCGTGGGCCGCGGATTCGCCCCGCGTGAGCCGCGAGTTGAGACGCGGTCAGCTCGCCAGTACAGTTCGGTTCCGGGTTCGTGGGGCGACAAAACATATATATACCCACTCCACCATGTGTCTGCAGAATCACGGCCGGTGAGAGCAGCATGAATGACAATACTCGCGCACAAGCCGGAGACTCGGCCCCCGTTTCGAACGGAGAACCAACGACCGCGGTCGGGAAACGCACGTCGTCGAGAACCGGACACTCCAGACGGAGGTTCCTGGTAGCGTCCGGCGCCACCGGGGCCGCCGCGCTGGCCGGTTGCGTCGGCGGTCTCGGTGGCGGGGGGGACAGCGGTCCGATCAAAATCGGTGCGCTCGGCCCCCTCCAGTCCAGCGTCGGACAGGATCTCAAAGCCGGCACGCAGATGGCCATCGACGAGCTGAACGCGAACGACGGGATTCTCGGACGCGACGTTGAGCTCCACATGGCGGACAGCCAGAACGACCCCGGGGTCGCCAAGAAGAAGTACACGGAGCTGACCCTCCAGGAGGAGGTCGACGTGACGACGGGCGGGTGGCTCGGTCCCGTCATCAACGTCATCATGGAGGGGATGAAAGACTCCAAGACGCTACACATCGGCGACGCCGGCGCGAGCATCGCGCCGAACGACCTCATCAAAGAGGACTACGAGACCTACAAGTACTGGTTCCGGATCGCCGAGAACGCGGTGACGTCGGCGTACAACCGGTTCGCCTTCATCAAGGACAACTGGAAACAGCACGGCTGGGACAAGATCGCCGTCATCTACGAGGACCTGGGCTACAACCAGTTCCAGCAGCAGTACTTCGAGCAGAGCTTCTCGGACATCGGCGCGGAGAACGTCTTGAGTCTACGGTACCCCACCGACACGAAGGACTTCAGCACCATCTTCGACAAGGTCGAATCCGCGGGTGCCGACATGCTCTACGGCGTCATCGCCGTCACAGGCACGCCCGCCGTCACGCAGTGGTACAAACAGCAGCGTCCGTTCCAGCTGGTCGGGACAGTCAGCGCGGCCCAGCAGTCCTCCTTTTTCAACAACGTCAACGGGAACTGCCAGTACTTCATCTCGACCATCGCGGACGTCCCGGGCGGGGCGATCACGGACCAGACGGTCCCCTTCCAGGAGAAGTTCAAGAAGCAACACGACCAGTACCCGTCCCTGACGGGCTACTACGGGTACATGACCGTCAACGCGTTCGCTGCAGCCGCCGAAACCGCCGGGAACGTCAACTCCGACGACCTGGTCGATGCACTCGAGAACATGAAGAAGAAATCCCTCCTCGGGACGCTCGAGTTCTACGGCCGCGACAACCGGAACGTCCACGACGCGATCATGGACAAAGACCACATCTACTGGCAGTTCTTCCAGTGGCAGGAGGAGAACGGTGCGGGCGTCCAGAAGTCGGTCTGGCCGGAGGACCGTGCCAACGGGACCTACCAGACCCCGCCCTGGCTGCAGTAACTCCGGTCCCCACACCCCTCATGGTAGGAATACTCACAGTAACGATGAACGCACTCATCCTGAGTGCCGTCTTCGCTCTCGTCTCCCTGGGACTGACGCTCATCTTCAGCGTCGGCGGGATATTCAACCTGGCACACGGCGTCAACGTGACACTCGGCGCGTTCTCGGCCTGGTACATCGCGACCGTCCTCGGGTACAACATCTGGTTCGCGGCCGTCATCGCCATCGTCGTCCCGGCCGCGTTCAGCGTGTTGCTGTACAAGGGGATGATCCGCCGGATACAGGAGCAACCGATGACCGTCATGACCGTGACGCTGCTCGTAGAGCTGATCAGTGAGTATTCGATTCGAGAGATAATCGGGATCCAGTCGCGGTCGGTGCCCGCGCTGTTCGGCGGCATCATACACGTTGCAGGCGCGACGATAGCGGTGAATCAGGCCGCGGCCTTCGTCATCACGTGGGCGCTGATCGCGGTCATGTTCGTCGTCTTCGACCGGTCGCGGCTCGGGAAAGCGGTGATCGCGACGAGCATGAGTGCGCGCGGTGCCGCGCTCGTCGGCATCGAGAAGGACCAGATCCAGCTGTACACCTGGATCGCAGCCGGAGCGCTGGCGGGCATCGCCGGCCTGTTCTTCGGGTCGCTCAGGACGGCCGACTGGAGCATGGGGATGAACGCGCTGGTCATCGCGTTCCCCATCGTCGTCCTCGGTGGAATGGGGTCGATCCGGGGCACGCTGATCGCCGCGAACTTCTTCGGGTTCCTGAACGTCTTCATCCTCTCCTACTCGGACCCGTCGCTCTCGAAGATCGTCCCGATCATCGTCCTGATCCTCATCCTCCTGGCGAAACCGCAGGGGCTCCTCGGGCGTGAAGTTGGTGCCTAGCATGAACGACAGACTGTCCACAGTTCGAGAACGGATCGCATCCGACGACGGCGACGGCCGGCTCCCGAACCGCCGGTTCGTCGTCGGCGTACTCGCACTCCTCGTCCTCCTTGCGCTGCCGGTCGGAACCGGACCGCTCTTCCTCCTAAAGATGACCGGCGCGTTCTACTTCGCCATCTTCGCGATGAGCTGGGACGTCGTCTCCGGCTACACCGGGAACCTGAGCTTCGGCCACAGCTTCATCTTCGCCGTCGGTGGCTACACCGCGGCGCTCCTGACGCTGGACGCCCAGCTGTCCCCGGTGGTGAGCGTCCTCGTCGGCGTCCTCGCGGCCATCGTCGCCGGGCTCGTCATCGGCTTCCCGGCGCTCCGACTCCGGGGGCCGTACTTCGCCATCGTCACGTTCCTCCTTCCCAGTGCCCTCACCGGCCTGTTCGTGCTGTACAAGGGAACGTTCGGCGGCGAACTGGGCCTCCCGAGCCCGGCCTACCTCCTCGACATGAACGGCCAGGTCGCGACGATCACCGCGAACTACTACCTGGCGCTGTTCGTGTTCGTGGCGATGTTCGCGCTGCTCTTCGCCGTCACGCGTTCGCGGATCGGGGAGATACTGACGGCGATCCGCGAGAACGAGGACGCGGTGGCCTCCTCGGGGATCAACCCGGTCAAGTACAAGCTCCTCGCGTTCGAACTCAGCGCCGCGGTCGGTGGCTTCGGCGCGGCCCTGTTCGTCCACACGCCAATCGGCGGCGCGAACCCGACCCAGCTGCTGGCCGTCGCGGTGAGCATCAACGTGCTCCTGGCGACGATCCTCGGTGGGATCGGGACTATTGTCGGCCCGGCCATCGGTGGCGTCGTCTTCTACCTGCTCCGAGATAGCCTGGACAGCATCTCCTGGAACATCCCGGTGCTGGGCGTCTCGTTCAGCAGCCTCGATCTGATCCTCTTCTCGATCATCATCCTCGTGGTGATCTACTTCATCCCCGACGGCATCGTCGGCGGCGTCCAGCAGACGGCCCGGCGTCTCGGCGGGCCGGACGAGGAATCTGCGATGACCGACGGCGGGCGGTCCACGCTGGAACGCATCCTCACACGCTACAGGCGGGACCTCGAGGAAGACTGGGGTGAGCGGAATGAGTGAGGCGTCCGCCGGGGGGACCGATCGGGCGCTGGAACCCAGCGACGGACTGCTGGTGATCGACCGACTGACCAAGGAGTTCGGCGGGCTGACCGCCGTGGACCGACTCTCCTTTTGCATCCGGCAACAGGAGATACTCGGGTTCATCGGGCCGAACGGCGCCGGGAAGTCGACCGTCTTCAACTGCGTGACAGGGGTACACGCGCCCACGAGTGGAACCGTCTGGCTGGACGGGCAGGAGGTGACCGGCAAACCACCCCACGAGATGGTGAAGCTGGGCCTGGGGCGGACGTTCCAGAACTTCAGACCGCTCGAGGACCGGCCCGTCGTCGACAACGTCAAGCTCGCGCTGTTTCCGGACGAGATCCTCTCGCGTGACGGCTGGAATCGGGACCTCGACGCGGAGGCGGTCGCCATCTGCGAGCGGGTCGGCCTCGGTGAGCAGCTGTTCCACAGGCCGAGCGAACTGCCGCACGCCGGATTGCTCCGTCTCGAACTCGGCCGCGCCCTGGCGACGGAGCCGACGATACTCCTCATCGACGAGCCCTTCGCCGGGCTGGCGAACCTGGAGGTCGAGGAGATATCGAAGCTGCTGGTCGAGCTGCGGGACGACGGTCTCACCCTCGTGATCGTCGACCACAACATGCGCGGCCTGTTCTCCATCATCGACCGGGCGGTCGTCATCAACTTCGGGTCGTTCGTGGCGGAGGGACTGCCGGCGGAGATCAAAAACGACCCCAAGGTGCAGGAATCGTACCTCGGTGGTGAGCGTCCGTGACGACGGACGCGGCCGACGCGCCACCGGACGCGGAGCGAGACGACCCGCTGCTCGCGGTCGAAGGGCTCCACGTCTCGTACGGGAAGGTCCGGGCGCTAAAGGGGGTCGACCTCCACGTCGACGCCGGTGAGATCGTCTCGATCATCGGTCCCAACGGCGCGGGGAAGACCACCCTCTCCGAGGCGACGACCGGGTTCGTCGACTACGCGGGCCACATCCGCTTCCGCGGGACGGAGGTCGCGACCTGTTCGACGGCCGAACTCGTCGGGATGGGACTGGTCATGTGCACCGAATCCCGGGACCTCTTCGAGTTCATGTCGGTCGAGGACAACCTCCGTCTCGGGGCGTTCCGGGACGCCGACGGGGCCGAGAGTCGACTCAAGTTCGTCTACGAGCTGTTCCCGCGACTCGAAGAGCGGCGGACGCAGCTCGCCAGGACCATGAGCGGGGGCGAACAGCAGATGCTCACCATCGGCCGCGCCCTGATGGGGGACCCGACGCTCCTCATCCTCGACGAACCGACGCTCGGACTGGCGCCACTGGTCCTCGAGGACATCAGCCGCGGGCTCGAGGAGATCAGCAAGCTGAACGTGACCGTCGTACTCTGCGAGCAGAACGTCACGTTCGCGATGCGTCACGCCGACAGGGTCTACCTCCTCGAGAACGGGGCCATCGACAGGGAGGGGACCCCGGATTCCATGCGCGGCGACGACTACATCCAGCGGGTGTATCTGGGGGAGTGACGTCGGCGTCCGAGCGTTCCCGGAACCGGTCGTGTGACCCTCGACGCGGGCCGGCCTCGCGCCGAATCGACGCGTCCATTTCGCGGCCGTCGAACCGTCAGCGAACCTATCGGATACGACACTGTTCGAGTCGAGTGCGGGGGAAACCCGGCCCGGATTCAAGCCTCTCGATGCAGATGGACGGTGATGAAGGTTAGAAGTAATTACTCATCTTTATCGAGAACCGATTGCCGCCTCGACCGTCAGCCGCCGGATCGGAACAGTCGAGAGCTCCGCGGTGAATCGTCGCAGTCGGAGAACACTCCGTGTCGGCAGTGGCCGTCCTCGGCAGAGGGAGATGATCGGACGGACGCGCAGAGACGGACGGGACGTCGGCGTGGCCCGATCGGAGGGTCGAGCCAACAGACGTCCGTCCAGACCAGACGCCGTCGCGAATGGGAGCCAGTCCCCCGCCGCGCACGCGAAAAGCGGCGTGGAACGGCGCGTGGATGGGGTACATCCGTCGGGTTCGTCGAATGAAAGGAACGACTACCGTCGTCACGGACGGTCAACGTGCACTGTTCGTCTTCGAGACGGTCAACGTGCACTGTTCGTCTTCGAGACGATCAGCGGGCACGGTACGTCTTCCTGGTGGGCGAGTGCGAACCGCTCTCCGCTGGACGCGCCTCGCCGAACGCGACGGACCACGAGCCGGGAACGCGCCTCTCCCGACGGCGTCGGGTCTCGATGGCGGTTCTCGACGAGTACCCCCCCGGAACCGGCCAGCTTCGTTCGAGCTCAGAGTGAGAATTCAATTCTAACTTCTATCGGAAGAGGGCGGACCGCGACGACGTCCAGAACCGACTCGACGCGTGAGAGATGGAAGGGTAAAATCTTCTGTAAATTCCAGGGCGGCCGGGAGCGTCATGGTTCGCCGAACGCTATCGGTCCCGGTCGTCAGCTCCAGTCCGTCCAGTCGGTGAAACGACGCACCCCCCGAAACCAGTGTCCGCGACGTCTCGACGCTCGAACGACACCCCGTCGGCGGGTCAGAACGACTCGACGTGCGGCCGCAGGTCCAGCTCGAGCGTCCAGGCCGACCGGTCCTGCTCGACGAGTTGCCAGTACGTCTCGGCGATGGCGTCGGGGTCGAGGT
>Ga0102959_1000537_pt1 | contig 10572 bp, 9 predicted proteins | sample SalPonF2_B_D2_MG_FD_84520 | JGI IMG/M metagenome (GOLD analysis project Ga0102959, IMG submission 84520) | Salt pond soil microbial communities from South San Francisco under conditions of wetland restoration - Salt Pond MetaG SF2_B_D2_MG ...
AGCTAGATGACGAGAAAGCTAAGAGGGCTCTCAAAGAGGCTAAGCAAGCATCTAAAAATATTGATAAAGATGGTAATAAAAGCTCATTTAATACAGAATCCAGCCAATAATTGGTAAATTAGATATGACTTTGTATAAAACAGGCGAAGCACAGACAGTTTCATCAGCAGACTTAAGGCCAGTAGAAACAATCTTACCAGAGCATTTTGATATTGTAGAAAGATTTACAAAGATTGCAGAGGGTTTAAAGATTATTGCACCAAAGGCTAATGACTTTTTATATTTTTCAGCTGTTATGATGCATGCTGCTGAAGCTGCATTGTTGGATGATAGTGGTGAAATTGTAAAGGATGCAGATGGAAAACCTGTAACCGCTACCTGGGAAAAGAATGGTGACTCATGGAAGTGGGTATGTTCTAGTTTAAATATTAAACCATATAAAAATTCTAATAATGATATTTTTCCAGAAGAGGAGCTAGTTAAAGCTCATAAAGATTGGGTTGGAAAACCTTTATGTCTTGATCATAAATCTAATTCTGTTGATATGATCCGTGGAGTTATAGTAGATACCTATTATGATTGGCCGCGTAGACGTGTAGTTGCATTATGCGCACTTGATAAGGTTACATACCCAGACTTAGCGAAGAAGGTATCATCAAGATGTACAACGTCTGTTTCTATGGGAACAGCAGTTGGCAGGGCCATATGCTCTGATTGTGGTAAAGTTGCTCGTACAGAGACTGATTTCTGTGAGCATATGCGCAATAAGAGCTGTTATGGTGAGATAAATGTGGATTTAAAGCCTATTGAGCTATCGATTGTGGTAAATGGTGCAGATCCTAAAGCTAGGATTAGACATATTGTCGCATCAGCTGCAGATACTTTAGCTACTTATGTTTCTGAAAAGGATAAAGAGGTAGCAAAGCTTGCTGAAGATGGTTCTATTGATTCTAATACAATCTCTAGTATTAGAGATTGTTTAGAGGAAGCAGTTAGTAAGCTTAAGGAGCTTGAGGAATCTGCTAAGGAAGTTGATGAAAGAGAAGAAGACTTTTCTGAAGAAAAGCCAGAAGATTTATCTGAATCTGATGATTCTGAAAAGCTATATAGCGATAAAGAGGCATTTAATAACAATATTAATATAAAACTTGCAAGCATTTCAAAACATCTGAGCAGACTACAAAAGGATGTTGATAAACTAGCAAACAGTGAGGAAACAAATATGACTATGAAATCAAAAGCTTATCATCAAGGTGGTGGAGGCGATAATGATCCTTCTGTTCTTCCTTACAAAAAGGAAGATTATCAGACCACTAGAGACAAAGAAGATAAGCAAATGGTTGGACAGGGAGTAGATAATACTGGTCCAGTTGATGGTATGCATCCTGGGTACTCTTCTTTTGGAGAGACAGAGGAAGCTAGAAAGAAGAGACTACAGCGTTTAGCTGAGGAACGTGCTCTTCGTCGTAAGCATGCTGTAGAGGCAGCAAAGGAAGCTGCTCAAAAGACTGCTTACCATCAAGGTGGTGGTGGTGTTAATGATCCCTCCTCACTGCCATATCCTAAAGAAGATTATCAAACTACTAGGGACAAGGAAGACAAGCAAATGGTAGGTAAAAAGCCATTTCCTGATGTTGGTCCTGTAGATGGTTTATATCCTGGCGATAAGGAAACCAAAGAGAAGCTATCTCGTGCTAAGCTAACAGCTAAGTTCATCAAGTCTGCTCATCCTGATGGAAATGATAATCCTGGTCAAAGCCGTTGGCAGGTCTATGCCGATAAGAAGTTAATCCTCACCGCTACTGTAGATGAGATCACTAACGGTAAATCAGCTCTTCATTATGATGCTGTTGCTACTGAGAAGTTTGGATCTAAGATTCTAGGTCTTCTTCGTACAAAGAGCTTCAATGATGTTAAAACTATCCTTAAGGGTGCTCAAGCCGTTGAACCTCCTGCTGAGGAACCTATGGCTGAAGAACCTATGGCTGAAGAACCTATGGCTGAAGAACCTATGGCTGAAGAGTCTGTAGAGATGACAGATGCTGGTGGGGCTGGTGATCCTAAGGAAAATATACAAAAACTGTTAAATAAGGCAGAGAATGTATTAGCTGATATTCGTGCAGCTGTTGATGCATTGCTTGAGAAGCCTAGTGAGGATCTTAAGGGGTTTGATGAGTTAGCAGAAGGTATGCCAGCAGAGGCATCATTAGTTGAACTTCAAAAGAAGGTAGGTAGTGCCATTACGGTTGGAATGAAGAAAGCTGCCAGTGAGCTTACCGATCATGTTGAAGAGCTTCGCATGGCTAAGCATATTTTCTCTAATAGTAATAAAATTTCTAAGGATAAGCTCGATTATGCTAATAAGTTAGCAGGAGAGGCTTGTGTTGAGACAAAAGAGACATTAGCTAATTGTTATAAGCTAATGGAGGCATTTGTTAAGTATGCAAATGGAACAAAAGCTATTATGAAACGAGCGCAAGACTGGAGTGATGGTGGATATTATGGTGTAGGTGAACTTGATACTACACCAACTGATGAAGCTCTTAAAAGACAACCTAGACTTCCTGATGATCTTGAGTTAGAAAAATTACATGAGAGAGCTAAAAGCTTAGGTCCTGGACTAACAGAGTCTGATAAAGGTATGTTCGATCCTGGTTTTCCTCATATGGCAGACCAATATGAAGATGAACTTGGCGATTTTCTTGGTGAGTCTGAAGAGACTGAGATACCCAAAGCTCCAAGTACGGTTCCTCCAAGACCTAAGGGCAATGAGAGTACTATGACATTTGATCCTGATTATGATAAGAAAATGAATATGTCTCCTACAGAAGCTCCAGAAACTACAGCTCTTAGGGAACTAGGTGTTTTTGATAAAGATGATTACGATTATGCTGATGATGAGAATTTACTTGATGTAAATAATGATGGTACCGTGACAGGTACACCTAAAGAACTATCTGATTTGGATAAATTGGTTTCTGCTAAAGGAAAAGAACCAGAGCTTGTTGTAGAATCAGATGCAGTAAAGCCAAATCTCGAAACTAAAGAAGGTCGTGCAGCGTATCGTGAGAAGTTAGCACAAAAGGGTCTTAAGTTTAGCCCAATCCTGCAAGAGGCACATCCAGGTGGCGGTGTAACAACTGATCTAGATAATAAACCTCAAGGTGATCTTGGTAAGATTGAAACTTTAGAAGAAACTCATAATAAGATGATGGATGTAGCAACAGCTCCTCCAAGAGTACGTCAGGGCGCTGAAGAGATTAATAGACTGGTCGTTGCTGGTCGTATTGATCCTGAGAATGATTTTGATGCACTTGTTGCGAATGGCCTAGATGCTGATGCTGTTAAATATTGGAAACAATATTTTGCACAAGGTGATGCTGAAACATCTCAATTTGCTTCTGAGCTTGTAAAGGATTATCAAGCAAAGAAGGCTGCAGAAGAACGAAAATCATTTGAGGTTAAAATCTCTAGGGCTTATGAGCTAGCTTATGATATGGTTCGTCGTGGAATGATCTCTGGTGAACGAACTGCTGTTAATGAGCAGGTTAAAGAGATTATGAGTATGGATGATAATGGTTTCGAAAGTATGAAGCGATTTGTAGAGCGCAACCCTATGGAAAAGAAAGCTTCTATGCCTCAGGTTGGTCTTTATGATGCTTGTAGTGTTACAGTTGCTCCTCCAGCAATAAAGAAAGATGATATTAAAGTAGAGTTAGAAGGTTTGTGGCCATCAGGCGTTTCTAAAAGAACTGCTTTCTAAGTTTGTCTAAATGTTAATGGGGCAAGCAAAAGCTTGCCCCAAACTTTATATATATGAGGATTTTTAATGGCTCAAAATAAAATCAATGAATTAGCGGCAGAAATGGAAGCAATTCTTAATGATGATACGTATAGAAGCGTTTTTGAACGTCCGAGAATTAAAATGGCTTCTGTAGAGACTGATTCTGAATCTAAAAAGAATCCTGTAGAAGTAATATATAAGCAACTTGTAGAAGCTTCTGAGATATTAGATGATTTAGGACTTGTAAAAAGTGCAGAGCTTGCTCTTTCTGCAGTAGAATCTCTAGTCTCAGAAGCTACTAAAGAAGAAGAAGAGGAAGAAGAAGAAACTCAAGAGGTAAAACCTGATGAAGATAAACCTGCTGATGGTAAATCTGAAGCAAAACCTCTTACATAAGGATTATTATGCGCAGTGAATTAGGTGAGTCAGTAGCAACTGAAATGGAAAAAATCTTATGTAGTAATGCTCATAATGATCTTTTTTATAAAAAAGCATCTGAGGACAAATGTAAGTGTCCTGATGATTGTAAATGTAAAAAAGATAATCCATGTGATGGAAATTGTGATTGTAATGACTCTAGCGGTGATTCAGGTGGACCATGGGGTAAAGAATCTAAAGCGGATACATTGCAAAATTTATGTTACACCCTTAATAAGATCTCTGAAAGTTTAGATAATGCTGGTTATACGAAATCATCTGTTGCTGTACTTAAAACTCTTGAGTCGTTAATCTCTGAAGCTGGAGAAGAGCAAATGAGTGCTGAAGAGATTGCTATTATTGATCAGTTAAATGAGATTACTGATGATTTAGAGGATGGTACAGAGAATCCTAACAAGTTGGACGAGCAGTTAGATATATTATCTGATATATGGGAAGAGGAAGATGACGAGTCTGTACAGCCACAAGATTGGAGAGATCTTCTTCCAGAAAATAAATCTGAAGAGATCTCTGAAGAAGAGATGGATGACTTTACAAAAGAGATTATTAGCGCTAATAAAGAAGTTGATAAATGGTTAGAAAAATATGCCGGTAAAGGTGTTATTCATAGAGTTTCACAAGAAGATCCAGATTTAGAGCTTAATGTGGATTTAAGTGAGCTATCATCTGAGGATGATGTTGATACTAAACTAATTGATGACTACCTTCAAGCATTGGATAGCACTTTTGATGATGAAGAATAAATATGATATAGCAGTAGAGATGTGTAAATATCTCGATATTGAAAAGGTAGCTCGTAATGAGGCTATAAATGAAGCTTTATCTAATTTAGATAAAGCGGCTGAGATATTAGATGTTATGGGTAAATATAGAGCATCTGAAGTTATTACAAAGCTAATGGAGCGTATTCCTTCTGCTTTAAATAAAGGTTCTTAATAATGAATTTCTTAGATAAAACAAGTGCAGACGAATTCTTTGCTTCTTTAGAAAATAACCTTAATAAGCAATATTCTTTTGATGATAATCTCAAAGATAGAAGGGTTGCTGACTTGAAAATGTATTTAAATAATGCTGCTATTGCATTGAATAATGCTGGATTAGAGAAAGAAGCTCAGTGTGTAATCGCTATTACAGATGAAAATATGGAAGATTGTCCTCCAGACCAATTGCTAGATATATTATCTAAAGAAGAATCAGATGATTGTAGTAATTGTGATGGTGGTAAAGAACCTCCATTAAGCGAAGAAGAATTAAAAAAGATACGTGATATGCTTAAATAATATAATCTTATTTATCTTAAAGCTCTAAATATTATTATTTGGGGCTTTTTTTTGTTATATATTAGAATATAAGGAGTTTTTATGTTAAGAATTGTACAAAGTGGTAATGCGTTACCATATTCATTTCCGGTAGATCCAAATGCAGAATTTGAACCTGGATATGTAGCGCAGTTAACTTTATTTGGGAATCAAGTAGTTTGTGGCGTTAGTGATGGAACAGCACCTATTGGCGTTATTGATGATATAAAAAAGAATGCTTTTTCATCAACATCTGTTGATGAAGTTATAATTGCACCTGTTCCTAGTATCGTTACGACTGGCTCTGGAAGTAATTTAACTACGACTATTGATGTTAAAGCAGAGCTTAGACATCCTAATATAGTTAACAGTTAATTTGTATCTAGAAATGTAAATGTAGCATTAAATGGTACAAATGGAGTTATTACATTTGTTGCTGGAACACAGCTTAATTTTGATCAAGATGGTGATGGAATTCCTGATGCTATTAGGACTGTAGTTAGCTATACATATCAGATTTCTAATGTTCCTGGCGATGATTCAACAGCATCAAGTGGTATGGTCACAGTATGGTTTCAAAGAATGATTGCTGCCACTGATGCGTTTGAGACAAATCAGAGATATCCTGTTAATGCTCCGTTATTTGTTAGTGAGTCAGGATTATTTACAACAAGACAGATAGCTGAGGATTATCCATCAATAGCTATAGTAACAGGTCCACCTACTAGTATACATGGTAGTTTAGAATTTCTTATGATTTAAACCAAGTATAATAACCAGGCGAGAAGATGATTGAGATAGTAGATCTATATGGTGGTTTAATGAGTTTACCACCATATGGAGGAGAGTTAGAGTCTGGTTATATTGTTAATATAATAACTATTGGTAGTGATTTATATTTTACATTAAGCACATATAGAAACCCATTTGGAGTAGTGATTAGTACTAGTGACGAGACTGGGTTAGTATATGTAGCATGTAGCTTATTTATTTTTAAGACAGATATTTTTGAAGAAGATCAGTGTTACAAAAAAGGCGATTTATTATATTCGAATAATTACGGAATTTTTACTACTAGGAAAGTACGTGATGATGCAATACCTATTGGTATTGTAAACATTGATCGTACAGGTAGGTATATAGAGTGTAGGCTTATTTAGATTGATGTGAATTGGTACGCATTTTTACGCATTTAATGTGACTAATATTAGTAGTATAGGTGCATAAATGGCATATAGTAAAGAAGATTGTAATGCGTTGATGTCCTCTGAGATATTCAGAGAATATTTTAATTCAGAGATACAAAAGGAGGCATCTTTAGAATCTAAAGAGACGTCTCAAGAGGTTGACAAGGGTGAGGTATTGAGGAGATTTAAGGAGCTTGAGGATAGGATCAATGGTTCTCCTCGCATGAAGGTAGCGTTTCAAGCTTTACAAAACAAATTTATTACAGATCCGGAGTATACGAAGAAGGTAGATCCTTTATTTGTTGAAGGGGTATTACTTTTAAATCTTTTATAGGAACTAACATGACTTTTAAGAGAACGAAATTCGATGAGAGCCCAGTAATGCGCAGCTTTGAAAAGGTTGCAATGGATAAAGGTTTAATTGAGCCGGATCCTGTAATAAAGGAAGCTGCTAACAGGAACGAGTACAAGCCAACTGATGATTTATTCAACGACATGGTTATTTTAGCCAAAGGTTTACGTGAGAAGGGATTTATTAGTGAGGCTGAAAAGCTAGAGGACAAGATCTTTATGCACAGAAAAGCATCTAATGAGCGGACTATACTTGATGACGCACATCCTGAGGGGGATGTTGAGGTAGCGAAGTCTGAGGGTTGGTATGGCAAGGTGTTAACGCAGAAGAGCACACAGGAAGAGATCAAGAAGGTTATAGAGAAGAAGCCTACCGGAAAGCTTGCATCGAAAGAGGTTGTTAAAGATATTGTAAAGGCGACTGAGGAAGCTTTAGGTATTAAGAAAGAGGGTGGGGATCTATCTAGTAAAACTCCTAGTGCATCTGAAATGATTAAAGAGTTAACTATTGTTTTAGAGCGAATGTTAGATGGCCCACTTGATGATTATCAATGGCGCGGTCAGACATTTTGGAATATAACAAATTCAGGTGAAGCTGAAGCTGTAGCTTATGTAGCAGCTGGATTTCTTAATAGACATATTGAAATGAAAGCTGGTGAGGGTTATGATCCGGTAGAGATGTTTAATATTTTTCTAAAACAAATTGAACGTCATGCTCACGCAGTTGGTTCTTTTCATGAAGCTAAGAGTAACATGTTTGATGTTGGTAAGTTTTATGATGATATGGTTAACGAAAAAGTGCCATGGTTAAAACTTACTAGTAAATATAAAAAAGATAGTTCCCCTGCAAAACCTGAAAAAAAGGAATATGATCCTTATATTCATATATCAAATAAACATTTGCAGTTATTTAACAAAATGTTGATTAATATAGCAGTGATTTACAATAAATTTTCTAAAAATAAAAAAAATAAAAGTAAGCATCGCGAAAATGCTTTTAAAGAAGCTAATAAAATTTTCTCTATAGCTACGAAGATTCAAAATAAATTTAAGACACACGATATTCAATTATATCATAGATATTTCTTTTTTAGAGCTTATATTAATAGTATTACATCAGATATTGGATATACTGGATTTAAAGAAAATAGTGATAATTTTAAAAAGCTTATTATATATATAGAAGGACAATTAAAAATAGCTAAGGATTTCGTTAAACATCCAGATAGATATAAATTCAGTAACTTTAATAGTATCAATATTAAAAAAGGTAAAGTTAGTCCTGTTGAACCTGAACAAGAACAAGAACAAGAACAAGAACAAGAACAAGAACAAGGACGAGGATCTAAATATTACTACATGTTACGATATGAAATAACTAACATGCAACGTGCGTTAAGAGATCTTGGTGATATTTTTATTAAACATAGTGATAAAAATAAACAATTAACAACACCTGGTAATGCGTTAAAAAATTGTAATACTAATGGTATTTGGGATAAAAGTACTAAGTTAGCTCTTCAAATAGCTGAAGGTACTAGGAAAAAATTAAAAGATATTAATACACCTATAGTTGTATCTAGCAGTAATAATATTAATATTATTAATAGTAATACTTTAACTGTAAAGAAGATAATTGAGAGTTATGACAAAGTATGGAAATCTTCCTCAAGAAGAGGTAAATCTCTTGGTGTATATAAATCTTTTAGCGGTAGAGATGTAGAAATATTTAGTAATTACTTAAGAAGTCCTAGTGCTTTTATTCATTTTATAAGATCAAAATCTCCTATTTTCGTAGAGCTTTTGTCAGGAGAATTTAGTGCTAAAAAACCTAGCGTTGAACCTAGTGCTGAATCTGGTGTTCTTAAAGATAGTAAAAATCCGGAGGTATCAGATCTAGATGAGAGAGGATTTAGTAGCACAGCAAGTAGGAAAGATGAGCTAATTAGATTAGCTGCTAATTTGACATATGATCAAATATATGAGATAATAGATCATTTTTCATCCCAAGCGAAAGATATTGTTTTTAGTGCGAAAAGTGAAGAAGAGCAAAATAAAGCTATAGAGGTGTTTCATAAGGTTAATATCTTAAAAAATAAGTTTAAAGCTCGTCAAAGTGAAAGACAACCTATGCCGGAAGCTACTATTAGACCAGCTAGACCTAGACGTGATACACCCAGTGGTGCAGGTTTACCATACTTGATGGCACCAGGTAATCCTGGTATGTACCAAGTGTTTGCACCAAACTATCAACATCCAACACATATGCATGATGGAGGCCCGTTACCTAAAGGGTGGTACTATGCAGGTAAAAATATGGATGGTGAACTAGTCAAAATTCCTAACCCTCCAAGTATGAGTAGGGGTAATAGGTCCAAGCCACCTATTTCTAAGATTATAGATCTTAGATCTGATTGGTTTAAAGGGTTAAAAAGGGAGTATCGTAGTAGACCTATTGAATATTATACTTTCGATAATATGGAGGCAGATACTTTTGTAAATAGATTTGCATATATGTACAAAAAAGATTTAGCAAACATTACAAGGAAGTTTGCTGATAAGTATGGATATGCACATATCTATTTAGATACAAATAGTAATAAGTGGTATGCTGTAAGTGAAAGTAACGGTAAAGTAGTTGCAAAATTTTGGCTAAATGATCTTCCTCAATATAGGGAGTATCTAAGTAGATATCTAAAACTGCCACGTGATAAAGCTATAGATTTCTTGAAATCATTAGATATGATTATTCCTGAGGTGATGGATAATTGGTCAAGAACTCTTTCTGAAGCAGAAATGAATAGAATGTTTCCAAAAGTTAATGAGTGGGCACGTGCATGGGGACGTGCTATTAAAGATAAATTGAATGAGATATCTCAATATCACGGGTAGTTAATATGAGAAAAGATTATCTACAATATCTATCTGACACTATCTTGATAGAAAAATTAGCATCAGATCCCGCTTTAATAAAAGAAGCTGGGCTTTTCGAAGATATCGGCTTTGGTAGCATTGCTAATGGTATTAAACAGTTTGCCCAAAAACATGTAAGAGCCGATGCCCCTGGTGGTTATATCGGTAGTATTGTAAGTCTTATGGCTCCAGCTGTGTTACTTAGAATGCATCCAATTTTAGGTATTACAGCTGCAGCAGCTCATGCTTTAGGTTTTGATATAGTCGGTGTTGTTAAAAGTATATTAGGTGCAGTTTCTGATAAGATTAATACAGGTCAAGGAGTTAGCTTATCAGAGATTAATTCTGCTGGTAAAAGTGTGGTTGCCGGTGAAGCAGGAGATGCTTCTTCAGCAGATGATATGTTACAACCAATTAGAGCTTCTTTAGAATCTAGAGCTAAACTTCCAGATATACCGTGGGGATACGCTAAAGGTGCTCCTCTCCTAAAAAGAATATTTGGAACATTAACTGAATCTAGAGGTAAATGGCTTATTGGTGGTATTATTGTGTGGCTACTTAAAAATTTACTTTTAGGTGCCGGTTTGGTAGCTGGTGCACA
>Ga0102959_1000538_pt1 | contig 10570 bp, 10 predicted proteins | sample SalPonF2_B_D2_MG_FD_84520 | JGI IMG/M metagenome (GOLD analysis project Ga0102959, IMG submission 84520) | Salt pond soil microbial communities from South San Francisco under conditions of wetland restoration - Salt Pond MetaG SF2_B_D2_MG ...
AAGCTCTCTCGAACGACTCCACATCTCACTCGACCACGTACACCTGTTCCTTTCAGCCCACCCGAAGCACGCACCGGGCGAGATCGTGCGAACGGTCAAGAGCACCACGGCACGGGAGATGTGGGAACAACACGAACCGTTCTTGGAGGAGTACCTGTGGGGCGGTGGGTTTTGGGAGGAATCGTACTACGTGGGGACGGCAGGCGACGTTTCAACCGACACGATTGAGCAGTATATCGAGCGAACGAACCACGTTTAGCGGAGCGTACGGCCTTCACCCTCGGGGTCAAGCCCCGAGGCACTCGGCCTGCTCCGCCTGTAGATTCCCGCTATATACTCGGCAGCACCGCTCCCGGCACCGAGACGGTCGTGTGAACCGTTCACTCGGAAAATATATTTGTCCGACCTCTGTCTGACTAGGTGATGAGCTCGGCGAAGGCCGTCAGAATCTGCCTCGACTGCGGTCGGGACGACCTGGCGCGCGAGGACGAGCCCCTCGAGCGCTGTCCCGACTGCAACTCGCGGGCCATCTACTGACGGCCCCGATGCGGGCCGCTCCTGCGGTGGTGGGGCCCCCTCGCGCGTCTCCGGGCCTCGAACGTGAGTCTCCTGTTGACTCGGAATCTGTACTCGATTCGGTGCTGAAGGGTGCGGCTCTCTCCCGTCCGGCCGCCGTAATCCTGGCGAGCGACGCCACTCTTCCGCTCACTCGCGGTCGCGGGTCGTACCCGGCCCGACTCCCGGAACAGCCAATCGCGCGACGAACTGGACAGCGCCGGCTCGACGGCTAATCCGGGGACTGCAGTGGCTTACAGATACTTACAGAGAATTACAAACGCGTACAACACCTGGTACGCCCGTCCCACCCCGCTCAGCCCGCCGTCGACTCCCCGTCGCCCCGGAAGTCGAGCGCCTCGCGGCCCGAGACGGCCAGCACGACCGCGAGCACGAGCAGGGCCGCGCCGGCCTCCACGAGCTGGTACTGGGTGACGACGGCGGTCGACGAGAGGAGGCTCGCGGGGGCCGGGATGAGCGCACCGGCGCTGTTGACGCCCGCGTGGAGCAACATCACGACGAGGAGCGCGCGGCCGGAGCGGTTGTAGAGCCAGGTGAGGACGAAGGAGAACGCGATGGGGACGAAGACGTACGAGGCGAAGGGCCGGGAGGCGTATATGGCCCCCGGGAGGACGTACAGCGGAAGGTGCCAGAGCGCCCAGACCACGCCGACCGCGAGGCTCGCGACGTACGGGCCGCGGGGTGCCTGGATGCGCGGGAGCATGAGGCCCCGCCAGCCGAACTCCTCCTGGCCGCCGCCCGCGAGGAAGACGAAGACGAGCGAACCGAGGTATGCCGGGAGGCGGGCGAGGACGAGCGACGGCGAGAGCGTCGCGCCGTCGGCGGCGAACGCCGCGGTCTGGACGACCGTGAACGCGAGCGGGACGGCGAGCGCGAGCAGGAACCACCGGGGCGCGACGCCGCGGACGCGGAGGCGCTCGCGGAGCCACGACACCACGGGCTCGCCGCGGGTGCGGCGGACGACTACCGCCCCGAGCGGCGGCCCGAAGCCGCCGAGGACCACCGAGACGAAGCCCGCGGCGGTGCCCCGGAACGCGACGAACCCGAGGGCCCAGACGGTCCACGAGAACGCGAAGGTCACGAGCACGTACGATGCGACGGGGTGGCGGTCGACGACCGCTCGAGGGTGGAGCGGGCGGCTGTCCGCGGAACGACGGTCCGCGGAACGACGGTCGGTCGAGCGGCGGTCGGCAGCGGAGACCATACTCGACCGTCGGCCGCCGGGCGTGTAGTTCGGGCGGCCGTCCTTCACGCGCTGAAGGTCGGACGGGGGTTTAAAGGGGAGCGACCGACACCTCCGTGGTAGTGAATGAGGACGAACAGATCGCGACGCTCGCCGGCCTCATCGAGGGCGACTGCGCGCGGACCATCCTCGTCGCCACCCGGGAGGCGCCGATGTCGGTGACGGAGCTCGAAGCGGCCTGCGACGTCTCCGAGGCGACCGTCCGCCGCCGCCTCGACGACCTCGCCGAACACGGCCTCGTCGAGGAGACCGTCCGTATCGACGACGCCGGCCACCACCGACACGCCTACCGCGCCATCGTCGAGCAGGTGACCTTCGACCTCGAGGCAGACGGCGTCTCGGTCGAGGTCGCCCGCGCCGAGACGATGGCCGACCGCTTCACCCGGTTCGTCAGGGAGATGTGACATGTACTGGAACCTACTCACCGCACTCGCCGAGCTCGCCGCCTTCGCTGGCTCGCCCGTCGCATCCGCCCAGCTGGCCGCCTTCGGTGGCTCGCTCGTCCCGCTCGCCACCCGCTCCCAGCTTCTGAACCCGTCGCTCGTCGACCTCTTCTTCCTCGCGAGCCAGCTCGTCACGGTCGCACTCGGGCTGGCCATCAGCTACATCGCCTACCGGGGCTACCGGCGGAACGACTCGCGGCCGATGCTGTTCGTGAGCGTCGGCTTCTTCTTCGCGCTGGGCGTGCCGGCCATCGCCGCCGGTCTCTGGGTCGCGCTCCCCTTCGTCGGTCAGCTGGCGGTCGGCGCTGTCACCCAGGTCTTCGAGATGCTCGGGATGGCGCTCATCCTCTACGGCTTGCGGCTGAACCCGGAGTAGGCGGCGGCTCGCCGCGTGCCGGGCCGACCCCCGGGCCGTACCGCCCCACCCCTCGATTCGGGCCGACCAACGCTTTAGCCCGTGGACGCCGTCTCTAGCGCCCATGTCCTTCGACGACGTCTGGGAGGACCTGCTGGCGGCGGTCCGCGAGTTGCCGTCGGACGCCGTCCTCCTCACGCCGACGTCGAACCGCCCGTTCGAGATCACCGGGGTCGACGACACCCGCATCGACGTCTCGTACCTCGACGCCGACGAGGAGCGCTCGCTGCGGCGCGACCGCTTTGCCGTCCTCCACCACCGAATCGACCAGCTCCGCCCCGGCGGCGTGGCGCTCTCGCGGCTCCCACCCGGCGCGGAGGCCTACGTGGCCGTGCTGAGCCTGCACCCGGGGTACGAGATCGACGACGACGAGTGGACCCTGGCCGCCGTGGCGGGAGAGTCGACCACCCGGCGACTGCTCTCAACCCGGGCCGAACAGCGACCCGAGGGCCACCCCGACGTCGAGGCGCTCCACGACGACGCGCTCCTGCTCGCCGACGCCCTCTCTCGCCACGACGCCACCGACCTCCCGTCGCTCGCCACGGACACGCTCGTCAACCTCTACGTGCTCCTCTCGGACGTTCAGCGCGGGGCCGACCGGACCCGCCGGGCGACGAGCGACGTCCTCCTCGACCGCGTCGAGGTCGACCAGCCCGTCTACGGCCAGTTCGGCGCGGTCCTGCGGACCACCCGGGGTCGGCGCTCGCTCAAGGACGCCGAGACGGTCTACGCCGCCCTCGACGACCGCGGCATCCCCCGGGAGTGGGTGACTGGGGTCGTCGCCGAGAAGGTGGACGTGGTGCTCTCCGTCACGGACCTCGACGAGGCGGACGTCTACGACGTCGAGGCCCAGACGTACGTCCAGAAGACCGACGTGAACCGGGAGGCGAAGGCCTCGCGGCTCCAGGGCCTGCGAGACCGACTGGCGGCCCTGGAGGGTGAGGAGGCCGACGACCTCCGGGCGGAGATCGAGGAGCTGGAAAAGCGGATCCAGACGCTGCTCGAATCGGCGTGAGCGAGTCCCTGGGGACCGGCGGCGGCCGTCGACCCGTTCACTTCGGGCCCGAGTGCGTCGACGGCCGCCGCCAGCGCCCGACGAGCCGCGTTCCGGCCAGTCCGGTTACCTAACTGGATTTCAGTAACCCGGCCTACAGAAATGTAATTCAGCTTACGTTTATGGAGGGAGGAGACCACTCTCTACCTGTGATGAGATCGAACTCGAACCCGTTCCCGCCCGACCACGTCGGGCCGGCACCGACGTACAGCATCCGCGCCACCGTCGTGGGGACCCTCTTCATGGCCGCGGTCATCATGGGCGTACTGTTCGCCGTCTCGAACCCGGTCGCGACCGCGCTCGCCGGGGCACTCGCGCTCGTGGCTTCGGCGACCGTCCGGCGGCTGTGTGCCGTTCGTCGCCGCGAGGGTCGCGCCCGCGAGGTCTGCGTGCCGAAGACCGGCGTCTGCGTCGAACTGTAACCGAATCGACCGTTTTTCGCTCGTCGGGGCGTTCCGAGCACGCCCGGCCAGCTATCCCGACCCCGAGCCGTCGCTAATCCGCAACCATCCCGCAGGTACCCGTCGGCAGTCCACAGCCAATTCCCGCTATCGTCCACGTAGCCTGAAGTCGAACGGCCCTGTCACGTCTGACAGACGAACATGGCACGAACCGGGTGGGGGACGCGGCTGGACAGGCGCGACGCTCTCAGGACGCTCGGTGCGGGCGCCGTCGCGGCGGGCGGCGTCCCGACGCTCCTCGGCGATGTCGGGGCTGCGACACGGGATGGCGACAGAACGGCGACTCGGCAGTCAGACCCGCGGGTCGTCAGCATCAACAGCCCGTCGGACGTGGGGGTCTCCTACTCATTCACCGTCACTGGGACGCTCCAGAAGTCCCGGCACGTCCCACCGGGGCTCCCGCACGACGAGGCGAGCATCGACCCGGAGGACACCGTCTCGGGGCGGACGGCGGAGGGGTTCACGAAGGGTGGGGTGGACAGCTACCGGTACACCGGCAGTATCGAGTCGTTCCAGGCCACCGACTGCGGGGTGGCGAACGTCTGGGTAGACGACGAGCCACGCGACGCCTGCGCGCTCGGTGCCCGCCCGGGCTTCCGCGTCACGCACGCCCGCGGCTACGGCGGTGGCGAGTCGGACGGCCAGCGCCGGGACGGCGTGGCCTGGTCGGCGCTGCCAACGTCGGCCAGCGACGTCATCGTCGTGGGCAGGCGGGGCGACGCCGCCTGGGCGCTCGACACGGCCGGCGACGCGGACCGCTGGAACCGGACCTACCACTCCGCGTGGTACCGGCGGAACCCGGACCCCGTCGTCGAGGACGGCTTCAAGTTCGCGCTGCCGACCGACGACGGGGTCGTCCTCGTCGGCTGGATCTACGACGACGGGCCGATCTCCAGGCAGTACTGGGGCGTCGCCGTCGGGCCCGACGGCGCGCCGACGTCCGGCTGGCGGCGAACCCTCCCCCGCCCGCGGAACTCCTTCGCCGACGTCTTCTACGACGGCATCCGGGCCGGCGACGGGTTCGTGCTCGTCGGCGTCACCAACACCGCGGGTGCGGACGACGAACGGCACGGCGACGGCTGGGTCGCCGGGCTCGATTCGACCGGCGAACTCGTCTGGGAGCACATCTACAACCCGGCCGGGACCCCCCACGCCGGCTGGAACGGGGACCGCGCCCACGACGAGTTCCTCGCCATCGAACCGGCGCGGGACGGCGGGTTCGTCGTCGCCGGCGAGACGACGCCGGACCCCGCGGGGGACGCCCGGGGCTGGGTGCTCTCACTCGACGCGGACGGGGCGCGCGCGGGCGACGAGGGCATCTACTCGACCGCGCGACCCGGCGACGACTACTTCACGACAGTCGTCCCGACCGACGACGGTGGACACGTACTCGGTGGCGTGGCGGGGGACGCGGCCGACCTGACCCCGCTCGAGTACGTCCGCCGGTTCACCTTCGACGCCGAACCGGGCGACGCCTGGGTGATGAAGCGCTCGGCGGGCGGCGACGTCGAGTGGGAGCGGACGTTCGACCGCGGGTTCTTCCACGCCGGCGTCCGGGCCGGGCCGGACCGCTACGTCCTCGTCGGGTCGCGGGCGGCACAACCCTGGGCCGTGGCGTTCGACGGGAACGGCGACAGACACGGCGAGCTCACCGCCGCCGACGTGCCGTCGATGCCCCCGACCGGCGCGTTCACCGACGTCGCGTCGGGGGCGGGGGCCGACCTGGCGCTGGTCGGGGTCGCCCGCCCGACCGGGGAGGTCCTCGACGGATGGCTCGTGACCGCCACGCTCGCGGGCTAGCGCGCCCGTTCGACGCCTCGGAGCCCCCGACGGCAGCATCTCCCGGGTTTCGATGACCGGACGACCACACCGATACGCAACTGTGTCGGTCACTGGATAGGTCTGCCCACCCGTACTTTGCCTCTATACGTGGTATTTAGGCCTTCACTCGGGAAACCGAGACCGCTGGGATCGAACTTTTCGACAGTGAGCGGGACTCCCCACTTCCCCCCAGATCGGTGCCCGCTCACAACCCCAGCAGTGCAGTGACGGTACGCGCACGTCTGGGGCGGTTCGTGGTCGTCCGGAGAACAGAAGAAAGTTTCTCCACACGCGGATTAATCCACACTTCCGAAGAACTAATTTTCGGCATTCCCACAGCGAACCCGCCCTCTCGTGACCAACTTTTGCCTGAACTAGTACACTTAGCGTGCTGTGCGCCAACGGTCCGTCCGGGTCGGACGGTCACCGTCTGCTATCCACCTGATGCCGACGCACCGCCGACCCGACCTCTTCCGTACCACTTCACGTCCCCGCTCTCCTCCCTGCCCACCTACCGGAGCGCCGGGACGACCTCGTCCAGCAGGGCGTCGATGGTCTCGGGGTCGTTGCGCTCGGCCCGGAGCATCACCATCTCGGCACCCAGGTTGGCGAACTGCGCTAAGGTCTCCGTGACCTCGGCCGGCGTGCCGACGAGCCCGCGATACTCGTCACGCGGGGGCGGGGCGACCGCCGTCTCCGAGCGGAGCCGCTCGTAGGCCTCGTGGGCGGCGTCCGTCGTCTCCCGGACGACGGCCGTCTGGAGGACCGTCCGCTCGATGTCGTCGAACTCGCGGCCGAACGTCTCGCAGTGGCCCGCGAGCACCTCGCTTTTGTGCGCGAACGTCTCGGGGCTGCCGCCGGGCAGGTTCCAGCGGTCGGCCAGGTCGGCGACGGCCTTGAGGGTGAGCTGCTCGCCGCCCCCGCCGACGAGCACCTCGGGGTGCGGGCCCTGGACGGGCTTCGGTTCGAGGTAGAGCTCCTCGACCGCGTGGGAGTCCGTCTCGAAATCAATGGGCGACTCGGCGGTCCACATCGCCCGCACCAGCCGGACCGTGTCGGCGAGGTGGGAGACACGCGTTTCGGCGTCGGGGAACGGGATGTCGTAGCCGTCGTACTCCTCCTCGAACCAGCCCGCGCCGACGCCGAAGACCGCCCGCCCGCCGCTCAGGTGGTCGAGCGTCGTGAGGATACGCCCCAGCACGGCGGGGTTGCGGTAGTGCGGGCTCGTGACCAGCGCCGAGAGCTCCATCGTCTCCGTCTCGCGAGCGAGCGCGGGGAGCATCGTGTAGGCGTCGAAGAACGGCTCGTCCCGCTCGCCGACGAACGGGAGCTGCCAGAGGTGGTCCATCACCGAGAACCACCCGAAGCCGGCCGCCTCGACTCGCCTGGCGAGCGCGACCGCCGAGTCCACGGGGTCGGCGTCGGTCCCCGGGTAGTGAAACGACGCGTTGTGGTAGCCCAGTCGCATGTTCGAGCGAGCCTACGGGGGCCCGACAGATAAGGACCAACTCCTCGATGGGGCGCTCGGCGGCCCCTCACTCCTCGATGGGGCGCTCGCTGGCCGACTCGACGTTGCGGCTCACGTCGACGTAGTAGTGTCGCAGCACGTCCCGGCCGAGCACCACGGGGTAGTTCGCCTGGGCGCGGTCCTCGATGTCGGCGGAGACGGTGTACTGCTCGCCGCCGATGCCGACGACCAGGTCGACGACGGGGGCGCGTCCGTGCCCGGTCCGGGTGCGGTCGGCCATGTGTATCGGGCCGGCCCCGATGTCCGCGGCCAGGCTGATGTCTATCCTGGTGTTGGCCGTGCCCGTATCGCACCTGGCGACGACGGTCTTGGTCGCGCTGGTGCCGCTGACGACGACGCGCTCGGTCAGCCCGACGACGATGGGGCGGTCGAAGGCGGTCGGCTCGGGGACCGGCTGGCACGACGGCGTAGAGTCGTCGAGCGTCGCGGCCAGCTCGAAGACGCGCTCGTCGTCCACGCGTCCGCCGACGCGCTCGATGGCCAGCTTCGCGATGTACGGGGCCGGGCTGCGGCCGGTGGCGGCGTAGAGCCCCTTGAAGCCGGCCGTCGGGTTCACCTCGAGGACGTACCAGCAGTCCTGGCCCTGGATGAGGTCCACGCCGGCGTAGTCCAGCCCGACGATCTCGGTCGCCTCGACGGCTGTCTCGGCCACCGAGTCGGGGAGGTCGGCGGTCGCGTCGGTCACCCGCCCGCCCCGGGCGACGTTGGTCCGCCAGTCGCCGTCCACCCCGAAGCGGTGCATCGCGCCGACGACCTCGCCGCCGACGACGTAGACGCGGAGGTCGCGCGGACTGCCGTCGGCGCTCCGGACGAACTGCTGGAGGAAGGCCCGGCGCTTGCCGACGGTGGCCGTGATGCGCTCGCCCGGCCCGACCTTCCAGGCGCCCCCGCCGTGGGTGCCGATGGCGGTCTTGTAGACCACCTCGTCGCCGAACTCCTCCCGGAGCGCGTTGAGCCGGCGCGTCGAGAGCGCCAGCGCGGTGTCCGGCAGGGCGACGTGGTGACAGGCCAGCGCCGCCGCCGTCGCGATCTTGTGGGCCGCCCGCGCCGTCGCGTCCGGCGAGTTGAGCATGGGCCGCAGGCTGTCGACGGTGTGCGCGATGCCCAGCTCCTCGGCCGGCTGGTCGGTGTTCGAGAGCAACAGCCGGTTGACCACGACGTCGACGGTCGGTTCGAGCGTGATCTCACCGTCCCGCACCCGGACGATCAGGTTCTCCTCCCGGAGCCACTCCGGGACGTGCCCGAGCGCCTCGATCGCGTTGCAGATGGCCTTCGTCTCCTTGCTCGAGTGCAGACTCAACACCCCGACGCGGACTCCCCCGTCCATCGGTCACCGTTGGCGCTCCAGACGGGAAAGTGTATCTCCGCCGACCGGACGCCGGTGCCCACTTCCGGCGACTCCCGCCGCTCCGGGGCGTCGGCCTCCCCGCCGACCACCGCACGGGGGCGGTCGCCACTCCCCCGCACTGCCCTCACTCGGCGACTCGCTCGCGGTAGAACAGCCGTTGGCGACGCGTACCGTCTCCCGTCACCGTCTCGCTCAGACGCGTTTGAGGTTGACCGCCCGCGGCCCCTTCTCGCCCTGGGTGATGTCGAACTCGACCTCCTGGCCCTCCTCTAAGTCCGGTCCCCCCACGTCCTCCATGTGGAAGAAGATGTCCTCGTCGGCGTCGTCGGTCTCGATGAATCCGTAGCCCTTCCGGTCGTGGAAGAAGGCCACCGTACCGGTTGCCATTACGCGTACTGCTACGGTCTATCACTATTTAACGTCGTTGGCCTGCTCGACGAACTGTACTAACCCGCCCCGGTGAGATCGCGTGACTGCGGCCACTACATACCCCTTCGTTTCGACTGGAGGTTCACCGCCGGCACACGTCGTTTCGAGACGTCGCACGCCCGGTCGACGGGACCGCTCGTCGGTCGGAGACCACGCGCTCGGTCGGTCACGTGGCCGTCACTTCTCCACGTCGAGCAGCGCCACCCGCTCGCAGACCAGCGCCTCGAGGTCGGCGTCGGTCGCCGCGCGCTCCGCTTCGGTCACGTCGAAGAACGCACAGAGCCGCTCGACGTCGGCCGCGACGCCCAGCGTCGGCTCCGGCGAGAGCAACTCGCCGACGGCCGCGGCCGCCACGTCCTCGTCGGGTCGGTCGCGAGGTCCGTCCCGGTCGAAGACGTCGGTGCCCCCGTCCTCACCGACCTGCTCGACACGCCCGCCCTCGCCGACTCGGTCGGTCGGGCCGTCCCGCTCGTCGCCTCCGTCCACGACGACGACCACGGGTCCCTCGCCCGGCTCGACGCCCATCGTCAGCGCCTGCGTTATCTGGCGGCGGCCGGCGGCGTAGAGCAGGATCTCGACCGTCCGGTCGTCGGCGACGTTCTCGCCGCGGGCGACCGACCGGTTGGCGTGCGAGACGGCGGTCGCCAGGTGGGCGCGGCCGGCGACGTACCGCGCGTCGAAGGCCTGGACGGCGCAGTCGTGGGTCTCGCCGATGTCGCCGAGTGTCGCCACGAACTCGTCGACGTCGTCCACCGCCGCCGTGCCCTCGACGAGCCTCACCCGAAATCACCCAGGCTGGACTGGTCCGCCGGGTCGTCGTCGGTGCCGCCCCCGGCGGTCGTCGACCCACCGGCACCCGCCGCGCCGCCGCCCGATGTCTCCGTCGGCACGGCCCCCTCCTCGACGTCCGAGAGCGAGGGGTCCGGGTGCCCGGCGTTCTCCAGGATGGTCTCGGTGGTCTTGCGCCGGCCGCCGAGCGCCCGGAGCACGACCCGCTTGTCCGCCTCGCGGAGGTCGGCGCGCGTCTCGATGCCCGCCCGGTAGAGCCGGCGGGCGCGCTTGCGACCGACCTCGCGCACGCCGGCCAGGTCGAGCAGCTCCGCCTCGACGCCGTACTCGACGCGCTTGCGCGCCCGGCGGATGGCCGGCGCACAGCCCAGCTCCAGCTCGGCGGCCAGCCGCTCGGCGGCGTTGAGCAGCCACTCGGCGGTCTCGACCTTGCCGCGGATGTCGCCCGGCCCGACGCCGTAGC
>Ga0102959_1000543_pt1 | contig 10443 bp, 6 predicted proteins | sample SalPonF2_B_D2_MG_FD_84520 | JGI IMG/M metagenome (GOLD analysis project Ga0102959, IMG submission 84520) | Salt pond soil microbial communities from South San Francisco under conditions of wetland restoration - Salt Pond MetaG SF2_B_D2_MG ...
CACCTACTCGCGGAACCCGGACACCGGCGAGCTTACGCCGTCTGAGGACGTGCAGGAGACCCGGGAGACGGTCCAGGTGCAGCAGGTTCCGCCGGACTTCCACACCGTTTCGCTGGACCGCAGGGGCCGGCGCAGCGGAACCGTCTCCCTGGACCCCACGGCCGAGAACCTCATCCTGCTGTCTCTGGACGAGGCGGTTATGCGAGCCCTGGCCGGCAATCTGGACATCCGCGTGGAAAGCTTCCAGCCGGCCATCAGCCGGGAAGACATGACCATCGCCGCCTCGGAGTTTGACTGGACGCTCTTCGGCGGCCTGACGCTCTCCAAGGTGGACACCAAGCCCACCAGCCCGTTCGCCACCCGCCAGACGCGAAACCGCAACTGGCAGTTCGGGGTCAAAAAGAAGGTGGTCACCGGCGCGCAGGTGTCGGCCGAGTGGAACCTGCCGCGCACGTGGGATGAAGGCGGCGTCTCCTCGTTGCCGAACCGATGGGGGCCGGCGCTGGAGCTGTCCGTCACCCAGCCGCTGTTGCGGGACGCCTGGCCGGCGGTGAACCTCGCGCGGCTGCGCATCGCCGCGCTGAGCGACGAGAGCACCCGCGCGGCGTTCCGTCAGACGGTGGAAGACACGGTCACCAGCGTGGTGGAGACGTACTGGGCGCTGCGGCAGGCCCGGCAGGACTACGCCATCCAGGTATGGCTTCTGGCCGAGGCGCGGGAAACGCTGCGCCGCCTGAAGCTCCGCCGCGACATCGACGCCACGGCCGTGGAGGTCAAGCAGACCGAGTCCGCCCTGCGATCCCGCGAGGCGGCCCTGGTGCGCTCGCGGAAGATCATCGCCGACACGCAGGACGCGCTGCTCCGCCTGCTGGCCGACGATCAACTCAACCTGATGGCGAAGGCGGAGGTCGTGCCCTCCAGCAACCCGCACGACGTGCCCGTGGAACTGGACGAGGCGGACCAGCTCCTCACGGCGCTGCGGCACAACCCGGTGCTGGAGCAGGCGCGGGTGGCGATCTCCGTGGCCGACGTGAATGTGCGCGTGGCCCGCAACGCCACGCTGCCGCGGCTGGACTTCACCGCCGCCACCACGATGTCCGGCCTGGACACGCGGCCGGACAACTCGCTGAAGGAGATGTGGTCCGGACAGTACGTCGGCTACACCTTCGCCCTGGCCTTCGAGTACCCCATCGGCAACCGCGAGCGGCTGGCGAACCTTCGCAAGACCCGCTTCCAGCGATTGCAGGCCATCACCCGTCTTCAGAACTCCGCCGACCAGGTGGCCCAGACCGTTCGCGAGGCGCTGCGGCGCGTGCGGACGAGCTACGAAGAACTGAACGCCCAGCGCCAAGCGGCCGCGGCCGCGCGCGAGCAGCTTTGGGCGTTGGATCAGCGGCAGATCCGCGACCGCATCACCCCCACGTTCCTGCAACTCAAGCTCCAGGCGCAGGAGACTATCGCCGCGGCGGAGCGGGCCGAGCTGCAGGCCCTTACCGAGTACAACCAAGCGTTGATCGCGCTGGCCCGAGCCACCGGAACGGTGCTGAAGGGCACGGTTCTCACCGACACGATCCTGGAGCTGCGCGATATCGAAACGGTCCTGCCGAAGATGGGGTCCGCGCCGGAGTACGGCGAGCAGCCATAGGGGGGGCGTCCCTGCTTGGGAGCGCTATCCGTCCGGCAACTTCTCCCGGCGGCTGGGCAAAAGGCGCGGCAATTCGCGGGAACCGCCTGGCGGTTCGCTTGTCTGATATAGAGTCTATCCGGGTAACCCTCGTCGGCCCGAGTTAGAGCGAGTCGGCAGCAGGCAAAGAAGGCGAAGCAGGCAATGCCTTGTGCATTGCCGATGCAGCCTGATGCAGTCCCGCGGCCGTCACAGGCGACCGAAGCCAGAGGAATATCCGGGTGGGCTCTTAGTAGAATTCCGTCCGGGAGAACCGCCATGCGCCGAGCCGCAATCGCCTGCCTGCCCCTTGCCCTGCTTCTCTCCGCTTCGCCGGCCCCGGCCGGGCCGGATTATAGTTCCGTCCGCATCGACGGCGTGCCGCACATCCGCCAGCGGCCGGACTTCTGCGGCGAGGCGTGCGTGGCGATGTGGCTGGGCAAGCTGGGCGTGAAGGGCGCGGACCAGGACTGGGTGTTCGCCCGGTCCGGCCTGGAGAGCGCTCTCGGACGGGGCTGCCGCACCGCCGAGCTTCGTAAGGCATTGGCCTCCATTGGCTTCGAGCCGGGCCGGACGTGGCATCGCGCCGCGGCGGCCGAGCGGCAGTTCGCCGCGCTGCACGCGGACCTGCTGCACGGCATTCCGTCGATCGTCTGCATGTACTACCAGAAGCGCGGCGAGGGCGAGCACTTCCGGCTGGTGCTGGGCTACGACGCGAAGACGGACGAGGTGATCTACCACGAGCCGGCCGAGGACAAGGGCGCCTACCGAAAGATGAAGCGGGAGGAATTTCTCAAGCTCTGGCCGCTCGGGGCCGGGCCGTCCGCGGTGGTCATCCGCATGCCGTTGGCCGGGGGCGGGAAGCTCGCCCAGCCGCCGGCAAAGCGCCATGCGCATACCGCCGCGGACTTCGCGCAGAAGGCGCGGGAGGTACGGCATCGCATCGAGGCGAAGGGGCTCAAGGGCTTCACCGTGCTGGTGCAGCCGCCGTTTGTGGTGGTCGGAGATGAAAGCCCCGCGGCCGTGGAAGTGCGGGCCACGCGGACGGTCAAGTGGGCCGTGGACCTGCTGAAGAAAGACTACTTCCGCAAAGACCCAAACGAGATCCTGGAGATATGGCTGTTCCGCGGCAAGGACAGCTACCGCAAGCACGCCAAGGTTCTGTTCGATGACGAGCCGTCCACGCCGTTCGGCTACTACAGCAGCGCGGACAAAGCGCTGGTGATGAACATCTCCACCGGGGGCGGCACGCTGGTGCATGAGATCGTCCACCCGTTCATGCGGGCGAACTTCCCGAACTGCCCGTCCTGGTTCGACGAGGGGCTGGCCTCGCTTTACGAGCAGTGCGGGGAGAAGGACGGGAAGATCGTCGGCTACACGAACTGGAGGCTGGCCGGGCTGCAGGCGGCCATCCGGAAGGACCGCGTGCCGAGTTTCAAGGCCCTGTGCGGCACGACGCGCAACGGCTTCTACAACATGGACCCCGGCACCAACTACGCCCAGGCCCGCTACCTGTGCTACTACCTCCAACAGAAGGGCCTGCTGGGCGAGTACTACCGGGCGTTCCGCGACCATGCGAAAGACGACCCCACCGGCTACAAGACGCTGCGGAAAACCCTCGGCGGGGAGGACATGGACGCGTTCAAGAAGCGCTGGGAGAAGTGGGTTCTGGAGCTGCGGTATCCGTAGGGTGCGGGGCGCTGGCGCCGTCGGCCCGCGCCGCGGCCGAGCGCAGCCGGGAGATGGGAGGCTGATGAGCCAAGAAGGTCACACAGAGATCCAGAAAGACGGAGAACGGCAACGCAGTGCGTCGCCAGTCCGTGCACGTGCCTGAAGGAGAGGATGTGAAGATCGTTCTCAGCAGGAAGGGTTTCGATTCGGCAACTGGCGGGTTTCCGAGCCCCATCTATCCCGACGGACGGATGTGCTACTTGCCAATACCGAGCCTCAACGACCGCATCAGATATGGGGCCCTCAAATGGCATGGAGCCAGCTATGGCCCAATCGTGAAGTCCCTCACGCAAGGCAGGCTTACGGGCAGAGATACAGTGCATCTGGACCCGGATATCGATGAAGGCACATTCTGCCGCAAGCCGGGTTGGCGCGGCATCTTCGGGCAAGCTGGCCCGGCTGCTGCACATCTCGATGCCGAGGGGGTTGGTAGAGGAGATATATTCCTGTATTTCGGTTGGTATCGACAGGTGGACATCATCGATGGACGCCCGGTTTACTGTGCCGGAGCACCCGACCTTCATGTCATCTTCGGGTGGCTTCAAGTGGGCAGCGTCCGTAAGGTTGACCAAATCGTGCCGGACGAGATTCAGTGGGCTCGCTACCATCCGCACCTGGCCCGGAAATCCGAGCCTACGAACACTGTGTATATCGCACGGAGGAAGCTGAGTGTGTCCGGTCTGCCCAATGGGAAAGCTGGGTACGGCCATCTTGGCAGGATACGCCCAAACCTCATCTTGACGGCTCCCGACTCCAGCAAGAGAAGCCTGTGGCGTCTACCCGAATGGTTCCACCCGGCTGGCCGGAGCAGCGCTCTGACCTACCACGCTGACAGCAGGCGTTGGAGGAAAGGCAGAAACTGTGTATTTCTTCGCTCTGTTGGTCGTGGCCAAGAGTTCGTTCTGGATACAGAAGACTACCCGGAAGCGAGGGCTTGGGTGCAAGACATCCTGAAGTAGACACGCTTCCCGATTCCGGTCCAGCTCCGCGCTCTCGGCGTTCTCTGCGCTGAATGCAGTTGCCGCACTACGCGGCCCCCGCGCTGAAGGCCGTCGCCTTTTACCTCTGCCGCTCCGTCCCTCTGTGTGGAATACCAGCGCGCTACTTCGCCAGAAACTCCTCGAACGCCCCGCCGAAGAGGGCCCGGGCCTCGCGCTTCACTTCCGCCTCGGTCGGCCGCCAGCCGGCCTCGAACAGCAGCCGGTACTTCTCGGCCAGCACGTCCGCCACCACCGCCCGGGTGTGCGGCCACTTGTAGATGAGCTGGTCCAGCACGCGCGCGTCGGAGTGGTTCGCCGTCACGGTCGCGCCCAGCAGCTCGAGGCGCATCTTCGTCATCTCCTCGATGATGCTCGGGTCGTTGCAGTACCACCAGCAGCCGAACAGGTGCAGGTTGCCGAACTTCCGCGCCGTCACGCACAGCTCGTGCTGGTTGACGCGGGAGAGCATCGTCACCAGGAACTTCACGTCCGGGTTCTCGGCGCACAGGTTGCTCACCGCCTGCACGTCCGCCACGCCGACGGAGTCTCCCCCGTCGCCCAGCGCCGGGTTCACCTGCTTGCGGACGCCGATCATCATCGCCATCGGCAGGTTCCGCTCCCGCGCCGTCGGCAGGATCACCTCGCGGATGATCGCGGCCGAGAGGTCGTCGCGGGGGTAACGGAAGTCCGGCGGCAGCGAGGCCGCCATGTACACGGGGTTCATGCGCTGGGCCCAATCGGCCAGGAACCGCCGCGCCTCGGAAAAGCCGCTCGCCGCGAACTGCATGCTCTCGGCGCTTGGGTCCGTGTGGTAGCCGGCGGCCTTCATCGTCTCGGCGGCCTTGGGCCAGTTGAGAATGAGCGTGTCGATCCGCAGCGCGGCCTTGAGGATCGGCAGGCCGGGCTTGCCGGCGTCCCAGCAGGCCACCTCGGCCGGCTGGAACGGGTCGTTGGTCATCACGGCGTGGTCCAGGCCGGCCAGCTCGAAGACCTTGTGAATGTAGTTCTCGATCTTCTGCTCGGAGAACCACTTGCGGATGCCCGCCAGGTCGCGCCCGGCCACGTCCAGCCCGAGGCGGTTGAGCGTGGTCACCACGCCGCGGGCCGCCTCGCTGAGCGCCCCGTGCCGCAGGAATACGTGCTCCCACACCAGGTCCGCCTGCTCGGTCTTGCCGAGCTTCCAGAACTTCTCCGGCGTCAGCTCGGCCGGGGCCACGGTGAACAGCTCCGCCACGAGGTAGTGGTATGTGAGCAGTTCGTCCACGCCCCACAGCAGCAGGCCGTCGTGCGAGGGCGGGAACAGGTGCGTGTGGATGTCGGTGATGGCAGTCTCGGCCACGGCCTTCTTCACGACCGCGACGAGCGTGTCGGCGTCGGTGTAGGTCGTCATGGTTCGGCTTCTCCTCTGGCGGTGAGCGGAGCAGGATACCAGCTTTGGCGCGCGGGGCAAAGTGCTTCCGGCCGATGGGACGCGTCACCGGCCCGCGGCGGCAGTTGGCCTTCTGACGGCCTCTTCGGCCGGGCGGGAGGTCGCTCGCTTCGGCTTCCAGTTCAGGCGAGACACCAGGATATCGTGGTCGGACGCCTTGCGGTTGGCGATGACCCGGCTGGAGAGCGTCCGCAGGTCCGGCGTGTGGAAGACGTAGTCCAGGCGGAAGGACACCGGAATGCCGGTCTTCAGCGTCCAGCCCCACGTGGGGTGGCGGTCAGCTTCGGCCGTCACGGAGGCGAAGCTGTCGGCGTAACCGAGCTTCTTGAGGTGCGTCGGCGCCCGGCCGGTGGAGAAGCTGTTGAAGTCCCCGGCGATGATCGTCGGCACGTTCGGCTCCAGCGCCGCATGGAAGTACGGCATCTCCTTCTCGCGGATTGCCTCGCACGCGGCCTGCAGGCGGATCAGCTCCAGCATCGTGCGGCAGCGCGCGGCCAACGTCGGGTGCAGGTGGGCGTTCATGATCTGCACCGTGCGGCCGCCGAGCTTCACTTTGGCGACATACGCCCCATGCATGCCGTGCTTCGGCGGAACCCACTTGGGCTTATCCAGTGGAACCCCGGAGAGAAACGCCTGTCCGCCGGCCGTGCCGTGGATATGGAAGTGCATGTGAGGGTAGTCTTTCGCCAGGCGGGCGCGAATGTACTTCTTCGCGGCCTCGTTGACTTCCTGCAGGCAGACGACATCCGCGCCGGCCTTGCGGATGGACCGCACCACCTCCGCGAGATTCAGGTTTTTATCCAGGATGTTGTACGTGGCGATGGAGAAACCCGCCGGGCGCGTGGCCGGGCGCGAGGCCGCTACGGCGTCAGGCTCCCCGGCCGGCGCGGCCGCCGCAAAGGCCACCGCCGTGAGGGAACACAGAATGCCGCGAAATGCCCGACTCATGCCTGCTCCCAACGCAATCCGACCTCGCGCCGGCGTCTGGAGTATATCATGGTCCCCAACGTTTGGCTAGTCTGCTATAATACTCCGCTTGCGGCGGTCGGCCTCGCCGCGCACTCGTATGAGCAATCTGGCGACACACAACCTCTCCTCGCTGCTGGCCGGGCACGCCCGGCAGGTCGAGGCGGACCTGGAGCGCTGGCTGGTGGAGCCCGGCACTCCGGACACGCTGGCCGAGGCCATGCGCTACTGCGCGCTGGGCGGCGGCAAGCGGCTGCGCCCGGCGCTGGTGCTGATGAGCGCCCGGGCCGTCGGCGGCGCCGCCCAGCGCGCACTCGCCCGCCGCGGCGCCGTGGCGCTGGAGATGGTGCACTGCTACAGCCTCGTCCATGACGACCTGCCCGCCATGGACGACGACACGCTCCGCCGCGGCCGGCCCACCGCCCACGTGAAGTTCGGCGAGGCGATGGCGATTCTTGCCGGGGACGCCCTGCTGACGCGGGCCTTCGGCCTGCTGGCCGAGAGCGAAGACGCCCGCGCCGCCGGCGTGATGGCGGAACTGGCCCGCGCGGCCGGCCCGGCCGGGATGATCGCCGGGCAGGTGGCGGACATGGGCCTGTGCGAACTGCCCGACGGACTGGAGGGCCTGCACTACATCCATCTGCACAAGACGGCCGCGATGATTCGCGCCGCGGCGCGAATCGGCGCCGTCTGCGCCGGCGCGACGGAGCAACAACTGGCGGCCATGAGCACCTATGGCGAGTCGCTCGGGCTGGCGTTCCAGCTTTTCGACGACCTGCTGGACGTGACCGGCAGCGCCGAGCAGATCGGCAAGACGCCCGGCAAAGACGCCGAGGTCGGCAAGCGCACGCACGTGGCGGAACTCGGCCTGGAGCGCGCCCGCGCCGCCGGCCGGGAGCTGACCGACGCGGCCTTGCGGTCTCTGGAGCCGCTCGGGCCGGCCGCCGAATCGCTGCGAACGCTTGCGAACCTGCTGACGCAAAGGACACACTAGACGCATGACTGACGAACGACTTCTCGACCGGATCGAAAGCCCGCACCAGTTGCGCCGGCTGGACGAAGCGCAGCTCAAGCGGCTCTGTGATGAAATCCGCGAGCGGATCATCGACGTGGTGTCCCGTCGCGGCGGGCACCTGGCCAGCAACCTCGGCATTGCGGACCTCACGGTCGCCCTGCACTACGTGTTTGACTTCGCCAAAGACCGCCTGCTGTGGGACGTGGGCCACCAGTGCTACCCGCACAAGATTCTCACCGGGCGGAATGACGGCTTCGACCGCCTCCGCCAGGCCGGCGGCGTCAGCGGCTTTCCCGCCCCGCGGGAGAGCGAGTACGACCTGTTCTCCACCGGGCACGCCGGCACGGCGATCTCCACGGCCGCGGGGCTGGCCTGGGCGGACGCCGCGGCCAAGCGGAACAACCGCGTGGTGGCGGTCGTCGGCGACGCCAGCATCGTCAACGGCCTGTCGCTGGAGGGCATCAACAACGCGGCGCTGCTCAAGCGGCAGTTCCTGATCGTCCTGAACGACAACTCGATGGCCATCGACCGCACGCACGGCGCGCTGGCCGAGGCCCTGGACCGGGTCCGCCTGACCGGCGCCTACGAAGACTTCAAGCACTCCACCGAGCACATGCTGGAGCGGCTGCCGCTGGGTGAGGAAATCCGCGACACGCTGCGCAGCCTCCGCGCCGGGCTCAAGACCACCATTCGCGGCCGGCAGGTGTTCGAGCCGCTGGGCATCAACTACTTCGGCCCGGTCGACGGGCACGACATTCCGGGCCTCATCCGCATCCTCAAGCGCGTGGCGGAGATGGACCGCCCCGTGCTGCTGCACGTGCACACGCAGAAGGGCCGCGGCTGCGAGTACGCCGTGGAAGACCCGTGCCGCTTCCACAGCCCCTCAGCCCACGTGGTGAAGGACGGGCAGGCGGTCTTCGCCGATCGCGCCCGGCCGACCTGGACGGAGACCTTCTCCGACGTTCTCGTCGCCGCCGGCGAGGCGGAGGAGAAGGTGCTCGCCATCACCGCCGCCATGCCGGACGGCGCCGGGCTGGTGAAGTTCCGCGAGAAGTTTCCCGAGCGGTACATCGACGTGGGCATCGCCGAGGAGCACGCCGTGGCCATGGCCGCCGGGCTGGCCAAGGCCGGCGCCAAGCCGGTGGTCGCCATCTACAGCACATTCATGCAGCGGGCGTTCGACCAGGTCTTCGAGGAAGTCTGCCTCCAGGATCTGCCGGTGGTCCTCTGCATGGACCGCGCGGGGCTGGTGGGCTCCGACGGGGCGGTGCACCACGGCTTCGCGGATATCGCCTTCCTGCGGACGCTGCCGGGCATCACGCTGATGGCCCCGGCCGACGCGGCGGAGATGCGGGCGAGCCTGGACTTCGCCCTGGCCTCCGGCAAGCCCGCGGCCATCCGCTACCCGCGTGACGAAGTGCCGGAAGACCTGCCCGGCGAGTGCCCGCCGTTCGAGCTCGGCCGCGGCCGGACCGTGCGCGAGGGGAGCGACGCCACGCTGCTGTGCTATGGCGCGATGGTGGAGCCGGCCCTGGCGGCGGCGGAACTGTTGGAGCGGGACCACGACATGCACGTGGGCGTGGTGAACGCCCGCTTCGCCAAGCCGCTGGACGTGACGCGGATTGCCCGGCTCATCCAGGGCGGCAAGCCCGTGCTGGTGTGCGAAGACCATGCGGCCATCGGCGGGTTCGGCTCGGCCGTGATGGAACTGGCCGCCGAGCGCGGCCTGGACGCGAGCAACGTGCGCCTGCTGGGCATTCCGGACCGGTTCATCTCCCACGCCTCGCGGCTGGAGCAGCTCATCGAGACCGGGCTGGACGCCACCAACATGGCCCAGACCCTCAAGGACATGATCTCCCGCCGGCGGGAGAAGTCGCCGGGAAAGGTCCGAGGCGGGTAGATCGGCCGCCGCGGCATCCGCGGCCGCGGGCTTGCCTCCCGCCTTCGCGGTCCGGCGAGCGGGCTTTCCTTTCACGTTGACAGCCCTCGGCGGGCGGCGAATAATCCACGTCGCCAGCGGGAAAGGAAGGCCCCTTCGCATGAGCAACGGCGCCGCGTTCACATTTCGTCGCCACGGGCGGGCGCACCATCTGCGGATCGCCTCGGCCGAAGACCTCCGCCGCGTTCTCGAATTGGACGAGGCCCACTGGGTGGCCACGGGCGCGCCCATCGAAACGCTCAACGTGGATGACGACTTTCTCCGCCTGCTGGATTCCGACGCCAACGGACGGGTTCTGTGCGTGGAGTTGGCCGCGGCGATCCGCTGGCTGCTGGATGTCTTCTCAGACACAAGCGGCGTCGACGCCCGCAACGACTCCCTGCGCCTCGCCGCGATCAACGAGCAACACGCCGACGGCGCCCGTATCGCCATTTCCCTGCGGCGGATGCTCGAGGCGCTCGGCCAGGATGAGACCGGCGCCGTCACGCTGGAGCAGATCCGGCAGATTCGCTCCGGCGAGCAGGCCACGCCCGTCAGCGCGGCCGGCGTGGTTCTGCCCCAAGCCGCCCGCGACGAGCCGACGCGCGCGTTCCTGCAGGACGTGCTGGCCACCGTCGGCGGGGTGGACCACCCCGGCGGCTCGCGGGGCGTGGACGCCGCGAAGCTGGAGCAGTTCCTCTCCGACGCCCGGGCCTACCTCAACTGGCGGGCCGGCGGGCG
>Ga0102959_1000545_pt1 | contig 10422 bp, 8 predicted proteins | sample SalPonF2_B_D2_MG_FD_84520 | JGI IMG/M metagenome (GOLD analysis project Ga0102959, IMG submission 84520) | Salt pond soil microbial communities from South San Francisco under conditions of wetland restoration - Salt Pond MetaG SF2_B_D2_MG ...
ATCTCGAAGGGCGCCCAGAAGTATGCGTGGTCGACGTGTTCGCGTACGGTCACGGGTTCGAGCCAGTCGAGGTCTCCGAGTTCTGCGAACAGCCGTTCGGCAATCGCCCGCCGTCGCTCGTTGAAAGCCGCGAGCCGGTCGACCTGCGCCGCGCCGATAGCACCCTGTAGCTCGTTCATCCGGTAGTTGTATCCGAGCTCGACGTGGTCGTCGCGGCCCGTCATGCCGTGGTTTCGAAGGCACCGAAGGCGCTCGGCGATCTCGTCGTCATCCGTGGTGATGATGCCACCTTCGCCCGTCGTGATGTTCTTGGTGGCGTAGAACGAGAAGCAGCCGACGTCCCCGAGACTCCCGACTGGTTCACCCCGGTATCGCGCCCCGTGGGCCTGTGCAGCGTCCTCGATGACGGCGAGATCATGTCTCCCGGCGAATTCGAGAATCTCGTCCATCTCGGCGGGATGGCCGTACAGGTGAACTGGGATAATCGCCCGCGTTCGGTCGGAGAGGCACCGCTCTAGATCCCCGGGGTCCATGTTGTAAATGTCCAGTTCGATGTCGGAGAAGACTGGAACCCCCCCCTGGTGGACGACGGCGGTTGCGGTGGAGCCGAAACTCAGACTCGGGACGATGACCTCGTCACCGGGTTCGAGACCGAGAGCGTTCAGCGCGAGCTGGAGGGCGACTGTCCCGTTGGAAACGGCGACGGCGTGTTCTGTTCCGACCATCGAGGCCCACTTCCCCTCGAACTCCCCGACGAACGGTCCCTGGAGAAAACGTCCGCTAGCGAGGACTTCGTCGACGTTCGCCCGTTCTTCGTCCCCGAGAATCGGCTCGGCGACGTTCACGTACCGGTCCATACCGAACAGGATAGTAGTCGGCTAATTAAATCTACGGAATCGAAGGAAGAACCAGAACCGAGACACCGGCCCTCGGTCTATCGTGTGTGGTGGTGACTGGATTCCTAAACACGGTTGGCCCATGGCAGAGATCAACGAGGTCCGGGTATCCACGGAGGACGGGCATCTCCGTCGTCAACGGGGTCGCCGTTCGATGAGCCGTTCGAATTCGTCGACGTCGATACCGCAGTGTTCGAGCACGATTGGTCGCGCCTCTACCGATCGCCTCCCCGAGTTCCGCCCCACCATGGCGGTTACCCCGGTCCGGTAATCAATAAGTATGAGGTCGTTTCCCGGATGCTTCGTCCTGGTAACGCTCCGTTACCAGCAAAGACCCTCGTACGCCAGCAGCTCGTCCTCCGCGATCTCGATGTGCCGACCGTCCGCGACAATAGCTGTGGACATCACGCTCCAGTCGAGGTCGTCGAACTCCGGCCAGTCGGTGGCGACGGCGGCGGCGTCGGCATCGCGCAGGGCCGCCTCGGCGGTGTCGGCGTAGGTCAGGTCCGGGAACACCTCGCGGGCGTTCTCGACGGCCACCGGGTCGTACGCGACGGGGTCGGCCCCGCGTGCGAGCAGTTCCGCGAGCAGGTCGAGCGCGCGCGAGTTGCGCACGTCGTCGGTGCCCGGCTTGAACGCCAGGCCCAGGACGGCCACGCGCGCGCCGTCGAGGTCGAGGTGGGATTCGAGGAGGTCGACCAGCCGTCGGGGCTGACCGTCGTTGACCGCGACCGCGGCGTCGAGCAGCGGCGGTTCGTAGCCGTGCTCGCGGGCGACCGCGCGGAAGGCGTCCACGTCCTTGGGAAAACAGGAACCGCCCCAGCCCAGCCCCGAGCGCATGAACCGCTCGGAGATGCGGTCGTCGAGGCCGACGGCGCCGAGGACCTCGTAGGCGTCCACGTCGAGGGCCTTGCAGACGTTGCCGACGTCGTTGACCAGCGAGACCTTCGCCGCCAGGAAGCTGTTGTTGACGTACTTGATGGTCTCGGCCTCGCGGATGCCCGTCTCGACGAACGCGGCGTCCGCGATCAGCGGCTCGTAGAGCGCGCGGAGCATGTCTACCGCTGCCTCGTCGCTCGCGCCGACGACGACCTTGTCGGGGTCGAGGAAGTCCGCGACGGCGGTGCCCTCCCGCTGGAACTCGGGGTTCATCGCCAGGCCGAGGTCCGCGCCGACGCGCTTGCCGGACTGCCCGGTCAGTACCGGGCCGACGAGGTCCTCGGTCGTGCCCGGCGTGACCGTGCTCTTGACGACGACCGTGTGCCGCCCGTCCTTCCGGGCGAGGGTCTCCCCCAGGGTCTCGGTGGCGGCGCGGACGACCGCGAGGTCGATGCTCCCGTCCTCCCGGGACGGCGTCTGGACGGCGATGAACGTGAGGTCGGTGTCGAGAACCGCGTCGTAGTCGGTGGTGGCGCGCAGGTTGTGCCCCGCGTGGGACTCGACGAGTTCCGGGAGTCCCGGCTCGTGGATGGGCGAGCGACCGTCGTTGATGGCGGCGACGACCTCCTCGTCGATGTCGACGGTGACGACGTCGTGCCCGAACTCGGCGAGGCAGGCCGCGACCGAGGAGCCGACGTAGCCGGCGCCGACGATGGAGACTGCCATCCGCTCGCTGGCCGTGTCCGTCACGAGTTCAACACCAGCGGCTCGTACCACTCGCGGTTCTCGCGGTACCAGTCGACGAAGCGAGAGACCCCCTCGCGGATGGAGGTCGTCGGCTCGTAGCCGAGGAGCTCGCGGGCCCTCGAGACGTCGGCCTGGGTGTGACGGGCGTCGGCGGCCTTCGCGTCCGCGTACTCGATTTCGACGTCGGCCCCGGTGGCCTCGACGATGTGCTCGGCGAGCTCCTGGATGGTGATGGTGCCGGTCGACCCGACGTTCAGCACCTCGCCGTCGGCCGCGTCGGTGTCGAGGAGCGCCAGGTTCGCCGCCACGATGTCGTCGATGTACGTGAAATCGCGTGTCTGCTGGCCGTCGCCGAAGATAACGGGGGTCTCGCCGTTCAGACACCGGGTGGTGAAGTTCGTGATGGCCATGTTGGGGCGCATCCGCGGCCCGTAGACCGTGAAGTGCCGCAGGCTGACCGTGGGCACGTCGTAGAGGTCGTTCCAGACGCGGGCGTAGTGCTCTGCCGTGAGCTTCGTGACCGCGTACGGGCTCCGGGGGTGGTTCGGGTGCTCCTCGTCGTACGGCAGGTACTCGGGCACCCCGTAGACCGACGAGGAGGAGGCGTTGACCAGCCGCTCGACGCCGAACTCGGCTGCGGCCTGGAGGACGTACAGCAGCCCGGTCGTGTTGACCTCGTGGGGCTTCATCGGGTTCTCGACGCTGGTCCGGACACCCGCCTGGGCGGCCTCGTGGTAGACGAACCCGACGTCGTGTTCGGCGAAGGTCTCGCGGACCAGCGCCTCGTCGGTCACCGAGCCCTCGACGAAGGCGAAGCGGTCCCCGCCCGTCTCCCGGCAGCGCTCGACGTTCCGACGCTTGATTCCGACGTCGTAGTACGGGTCGAGGTTGTCGAGGACGACGACCTGGTGCCCCTCTGCGAGGAGCGTCTCGGCGATGTGCGAGCCGATGAAGCCCGCACCGCCGGTAACTAGCACGCTGGACATTAGGCGCGAACCGAGCGGCGTTCCAGGTTCATTCAGCGTCCTCCGCTGAATACTGCGTCTGTCCGTAGTTGTTCTGCTCGACCAGTCGCTCGAAGCGCTCGATGTCGATCCCACAGTGCTCCAGCACGGGACTGTCGTCTCCGCGCGGCTCCGCTTCTCGCTCCTCCCTCCCCATGGCAAGACAATCTACGTCTTCGGACAAAAAGGTTTCAGCGGTCGATTTCCTGGAGAACGAACCCCCGAACCGCAGTGTGCTGTCCGAGCCCTACGTTGGTTCCCTCACTCGCCGGCCGCACCGTACACCGCGGACTCGTCTTGGGCCTCTCCCTGCAGCCGTCGCTCCGCCTCCTCGCGGTCCTCGGGATACCCCACGTCGATGCGCCAGCCGTCGAGCCGGATCGCGTCGATAGTGCGTCCGGACTGGATGAGGAGGTCGATGGCGGCGGGAAGTTCGTACTCGCCGCGATCGGAGGGCTGGACGAGGTGACAGGCGTGGAAGATGGCGGGCGTGAACGTGTAGAAGCCGGTCATCACGAGATTCGATGGAGGGTCAGCTGGCTTCTCGACGACCGCGGTGATCTCGCCGTACTTGTTGGTGTCACAGACCCCGTACCGTCCGGCCTCCGACTGGGGGACCTCTTCGACGAGAAACGCGGCGTCGGCGCGGGCTTCCTGCTGGCGGTTCACCACGTCCGCGAGGTTCGCCTCGAAGACGTTGTCGCCGAGCATCAGGATGAAGTCGTCGTCGATGTAGGGTTCGGCCCTGAGCAGGGCGTGGGCCAGGCCGAGCTGGTCTCGCTGGTGTGCGTAGGTGATAGGGACGCCACGGTACTCGTCGTCGAAACGTTCCATGATCTTCTCCTTGCGGTAGCCGACGACCACGACGAATTCGTCCACCTGGAGGTCGAGAAGCTCGTCGAATACGTGCTCTATGAGCGGCGTTCCTGCCACCTCGACCAGCGCCTTGGGCGTGTCGTTCGTGAGCGGGCGGAGTCGAGTCCCCTCCCCCGCAGCGAGGATGACGGCTTTCACGCTTCCTGTGAACTACGGCGTGAAGCAGATTGAGTGCCATCCCTGGGTTTCCAACCGGCCCCGGACCGACCGAGATGGAACGGGACCGAGCTGGCGATCGCCAAACTATTAAGGCGTTTTCGGTGGAACGGTACCCGGGGAGGGCTACGGGCACTGTGACTGCCAATCGACCGAGTATCGTCTGGATCACCCTCGACAGCGTGCGCGCCGACCATACGACCATCGACGGCTACCGGCGAGAGACGACGCCGAACCTCGAAGCACTCGCCACGGATGGTACGGCGTCCTCGAACTGCTTCGCGCACAGCAACGCCACGCTCCGGTCCAGTGCTTCGATTCTCACCGGGATGGAACCGTCGAGACACACCGTCGGAATGGGTAGCTCACGGCTCCCGGACGAGGTCCAGACGGTCCCGGAGCGGTTCGCCGAGGTAGGCTACAAGACGGCGTGTCTCTCCCGCAACTCTCACCTGAGCGAGGCGACTGGGCTCGACCGGGGGTTCGATCGGTTCGAGTGGCTCTCCGCCTCGACGCTGCTCGAAGTCGCCGGAATCAGGACCACACTCAGCTATCTCAGGAACATCCGTAAACACTCGGCCGGGTTCACGCTCGACCCGGCCAAGCACGCGACGCCGTTCGTGATGAACGAGGTGGCGTCGCGGTGGCTGCGTGACCTGGCGGACGCCCAGCCGTTCTTCCTCTACCTGCACTACAACGAACCACATCGACCGTACTTCCCCCCGCTACCGTACCTGGAGCACTACACCGACGAGATCACACTTTCACCGGCAGAGGCGACGAATCTCTCGATGGAGGTCCATCGAAACTGCTCTCAGTTCATCGCCGACGGCCTGCCGCTCGACGAGGACGAGTGGGAGGCACTGAAAGCCATGTACGACGCGGAAATCGCGTACACTGACGACCGGGTCGGTGCGCTGATCGAGGAGATCCGAACGATCGTCGGTCCCGACTGCGTGATCGTCGTCACGGCAGATCACGGCGAGCTCTTCGGTGAAGGGGGGATGCTCGCCCACCGCGTCGTCCTCCACGACGCCGTCCTGCGTGTGCCGCTGATCGTGAGCGGTCTCGACGTCGACGTTCCCGAGGAGCGGCTCGTCCAGCACGCTGACGTAATGATGACCCTCCTCGCGCGAGCAGATGGCCGAACGGAAGGCTTACAGGGAGTGCCGCTCGAAACGGAGGACAGAGAGCACGTGTTCGCCGAACGTGGTCGCGTGGACCTGGACGCCTATCGATCGAGGAACCCCGAGTTCGACTCCGCGGGCTATCGGGCGTCTCCGCTCCACGCCGTGCGCGACGTGTCGTTCAAATACCTGGAGAGCGGAGGGGAGGGGAGACTCCACGAGCTTCCCGACGAGGACACCGAGGTCTCCGCGACGTTCCCCGACGTCCGCGAGTCGCTCGCCAGGCGACTGCACGAGCGTCTGGAGGCGGCGTCCGGGTCCATCGGCCCGGAACGGAATCCGGAGTTCACCAGAGCGATGCAACGCCAGTTGAAAGATCTCGGCTACTTCGATTGATGCGACTCGGTAAGACGACCCTGATTCACTTCGGATCACAGGTCGTCCTGTCCGTCGCCGGCTTCGTCGCGACGTTCGTCATCGCCCGTCTGTTGGGTGCCAGTGGGTTGGGGGTCTACTCGATCGTGGTCGCGTTGGTGTTCTGGCTGAACGTGCCGACTGTCGCCGTCGCGACGGCCGTTAGCAAGCGCTTGAGCGAGGGTATCGACCAGGGAACCTACCTGAGTTCGGGCTACGTCCTGAACGGCTTGATCGGCGCCGGGTTCGCCCTGGTGGTCGTCCTGTTGGCCGGCTACGTGAACGACTACGTCGGCGCGGAAGTGAGTTGGCTGCTCGCAGCCATCCTGCTGGCGAACGCCGCATTCGTGACCACCAAGTCGGCGCTCACCGGCCAGAAACGTGTCGCTGCGTCCGGCATCCTCGGCGCGTTCGAACGCGTCAGTCGGACTGGCGTGCAGGTCGCACTCCTGCTGATCGGTTGGCAACTCATCGGGTTGCTCGTGGGCTACGCGACGTCGATGTTCGTGGCGGCCGTTCTCGGCGTGCTGTTGTTCGAGGTCAGACCGTCGCGTCCGACTGCCGACTCGCTCGCCAGTCTCGGCGAGTTCGCCCGGTACTCCTGGCTCGGGACGCTCAAGAGCCGGGCGTTCGGGTGGATGGACACGATCTTCCTGGCAATCTTCGTACCGTCCGCGCTCATCGGGATCTACGAGGCGTCCTGGACGCTGGCCGCCACCCTCACCATGGTGAGCCTCTCGGTCCGTCAGACGCTGTTCCCGGAGATGAGCGAACTCGGTGTCGAAGGGGAGTTCGACCGGATCCACCACTATCTGAACGAGGGGTTCGTCTTCACCGGGGTGTTCGCCATTCCCGGTCTGTTAGGGGCCGCGGTCCTCGGCGGCCGAGTGCTGAAGATCTACAGCCCGTCGTTCAGCCAGGGGGCGCTGATCCTGGTCGTCCTCATCGTGGCGCAGACCGTATCCGCGTTCGGCTCGCAGTTCCTCAACGCCGTCAACGCCATCGACCGGCCCGACGTCGCCTTCCGGATCAACGCCGCGTTCGTCGGAGCCAATCTCCTGTTGAACGCAGTGCTCATCTGGCAGTTCGGCTGGTACGGCGCAGCGGTTGCGACGACGCTCTCGGCAGGCCTCTCGCTCGGACTCGGCTACGTCGCTCTGACGAGGCTAATCGGCCCACCCGACATCCCCGTTCGAGAGATCGGACGACAGATCCTCGCGAGTACCGTGATGGCCGCCGTCGTCTACGGTCTCACGCGGATTACGCCACCGGACAACTACGTCACGATCGGACTCGTCGGTGTCGGTGCGGTCGTGTACACGTCCGTGCTTATCGCGATTTCTCCCCGCGTCAGGCACAAAGCCTGGGCGCTGTTCCCCGGCACGACGCCGGCCTAGGCAGCGATCTCTTCCAGCATCGTCCGGTACCGGTGAACCGCGGCCTCGAGGCTGTACTCGGCCTGAATCAGGGCACGCCCGTTCTCGCTGATTTCACGGAGGTCGTCCCGGCGCAGGATCGACTTTACGTCACGTACGATGGACTCCGGTTCTCGGTTTTGCATGAAGAATCCCGTTTCGCCTGCTCGCACAACGTCGGGGATACCCGATACAGGAGTGACGTACACGGGCGTGCCACAGGAGAGGGATTCGAGGATCGTCGTTGGAAGACCCTCCGTCGGCTGGGAGGGCATAATCAGGAGTCGGAGGTCGCTCAGCTCCTCGGGGACCCTGTCGTGGTCGACCCAGCCGGTGAGTTCGACTCGACCCGAGCTGATCTCCCCGGCGAGCTCCCGCTCGAGCCAGCCGCGTAGATCACCGTCGCCGACGAAACGGAACCGCACACCGTCGGTCGAATCTAACGAGCCCGAAGAGACGTCGACGGGGCGGGTGGGTGCCGTGAGCTGACGGGCGACTTCGGCGAGCTCCTCGATGCCCTTCTCCTCGTCGAGGCGCCCGAGGAACCCCACGGCTGTGTCCCGTTCCTCGAACGGCGTCATAGGCGAGAACTGTTCGGTATCGACGAAGCGCGCCCCCTGTGTGTAGAGTTTGTGCTCGAACGGCGCCAGTCGTAGCTGCGCTGCCATTCCGGGCGTGTAGGTGACAATTGCATCAGCAAGCCTGAAACCGGCCCGCTCCAGTGCCCGAACTGTGCCGGAAAGAACGCGAGCGAGGGTGGTGGGGACTCGTTCCTCCCAGGTCAGCCGAAGCGTGAGCGGCACGTCCCCCCTCGGTTCGACGATGACGGTTCTGCCGAGGGCTCGCGCGAATGCTATCGGAAGCAGATAGGAGGTTGCGCCGAAAAAAAGGACGACCTCCTCGTCTCGCCGGCCCAGTTCGTAACACATCCTGAGTTGGTTCAATGCGAAACGCGCCGCAGCTACGGTGATGTTTGATCCGACACCCACTCGCGAGATCTCCACGTGGTCGTAGTTGTCCCGAATGGTCGAATCACCCGGGAGGTCTGCAGTGACGAGCGAAACGTTTGTTATAGCCGCGAGTATAGCCAGAAGCGACCGGGTTGCATTTTCACCCGACGAACTGAGAGGGTGCGTGACGACGCAGATATCCGGGATGACTCTCACAGGGCGATGGTTCTACATAGCCGCCCATTAGAATGCGTCGCCTACCACAAGATAATGAAGGCACTCTACCGCTGTCACCGCCGACCACGACTCTCGACAGTCCACTAGGCAGCAACAATCGCGTCCGATCCACCTACAGGACCGCTCAGTACCTCGTGAAGCCGTAGAGGTAGCCCAGACCCACGGCGGCGGTGAGGACGCCGAGCATCACGAGCTGTTCGAGCTTCGCCACCGAGGGCGCGGTAACCAACCCCTTCACTCGCCCGGGCACGAACTCCAGTACGAGCCGGCGGAGGAACGCGCGCTCCTCGTCGCCGGCGTCGGGGACGAACGTCTCCATCGCCCGCTTCGAGTAGCCCTGCCAGAACGCCCGGTCGAGGAGCCAGCCGGGCTCGGTGCGGTAGTCGTAGATCTTGTGCGCCACGAGCGCCTCGGGGTCGTACCAGAGGGCTTCGCCGTACTCCCGACGGACGCGCGCGGCGAGTTCCGTCTCGCCGCCCTGGAGGTTCGCGTCGCCCTTGCGGCCGCCGATGGCCGGATCGAAGCCGCCCACGTCGAGGAACACGTCGCGGCGAAAGGAGATGTTCGAGCCGAACGTGTTCCGGACCTCGCCCGGCCCCTCGGCGAACCCGCGGTGTGTCACGCCGATGAGGAAGTAGAACTCCTCGGGGAGGAACTCTGGCTCCCCGGCGACCCACTCCGGAACGAGCCGGCCGCCGGCCGCGATGGCGTCGTGACCCTCGTAGGCCGCAACGAGCCGCTCGGCCCAGCGCTCGTCGGCGATGACGTCGTCGTCGAGGAACGCGACCACGTCGCCGGAGGCGAGTTCCGCGCCGGTGTTCCGGCTCACCAGGAGGCCGACGTTCTCGTCGTTGCAGTGGACGACCACGTCCTCGCGGTCGCCGTAGTCGGCGACGACGCGCTCGTAGACCGCCTCGGTGCCGTCCACGACCACCACGAGCTCGAGGTCGTCGTAACCCTGGGCCAGCACGCTCTCGACGGCCTCGACGAACTCGTCGTACATGTCGAGTGCGTAGGTGCAGACGACGACCGAGACCTTCATCACCCGATACTGCCGGCGAGCGGGCGGAAAGGCGTTGCGCTTCTGGACAGGAGAGCCGAGAGGGGGGACCCACTCGCGGTCACCTCCTGGCCGTGCTTTCGGGGCAACGTTCCGGATTCGGCGGCCCCGAGGCGGGGGCTTCCGTGGGAGTGACGTCGTCTGGCGGGGACCGGGCGCGACCGGTAGGATGGGCGTACCCAGTCCCGACACTCATCGGACTGACTGGCTCGACCCGTCGCCCGCGGTTCGTTACGCGACGGGAGGGTCGGGTATCATAAGGCTTATCGCCCTTTGCATGGCATCAAAAGTCAATGAGCGAAGATACCAAGCGGGTCGAGGAGTCCTCCGTGTACTCCGACTCCGTCCTCGACGTGCTGGAAGACTGGTATCACGTCCCGGTCCTCGCAGTAACGCTCCTGTTCATGCTGTGGGTCCGGCTGGAGTCCTACTCCCGGTTCGTCAGGAACGGCACGGTGTACTTCTCCGGCAACGACCCCTGGTATCACTTCCGCGAGGTGATGTACACGGTCCAGCACTGGCCGGCGACGATGCCCTTCGACCCGTGGACCGGCTTCCCCGTCGGGAAGAGCGTCGACCAGTTCGGGACGCTGTTCGACCAGCTCATCGCCACCGCGGCGATGGTCGTCGGCCTCGGCAACCCCTCCCAGCACACGGTCGC
>Ga0102959_1000547_pt1 | contig 10406 bp, 5 predicted proteins | sample SalPonF2_B_D2_MG_FD_84520 | JGI IMG/M metagenome (GOLD analysis project Ga0102959, IMG submission 84520) | Salt pond soil microbial communities from South San Francisco under conditions of wetland restoration - Salt Pond MetaG SF2_B_D2_MG ...
GCATCGGGGACGGTCACGACCAGACTCTTCGGGTGGTATGACTCCTCGCCGTCGAGGATGCGACGGAGCGGATTGTCGTTCGCACCACCCGAGACGCTGACCGTAAAGATCGGTTGCCGCGACGCATCGCGTTCTCGATACGAGACGTTCGCCACGAGTCCGAGACGGTGGAGCAGGAAGACGAGTCCGTCTTTCACGTCATCGCTCGTGGTGTGGAAGCTGATACCAGTGTAATTGTCGTCGCTCGCTTCGCTTCCGTCCCCGGAGATGAACCCGCGCAGGAACGACAGAACCACCTCACGAGGGGCGCGGAGTATACAATCGGGAATCGTCTTCTCGCTCGAGCGATAGGCGTCCAGATCCGCAAATCCGAGTCCGTAGAGGACGTTCCGGAACACGGCAGGGAAGGCGATCTCGTAGGACTTATTCGACCACCGAACGGTGGGCTCGGTCCCGAGCGTGCTGGTCGCGGTCGCAACCACGCGGTCGACGAGAGTCTCGTCCGAATTATGTATGGTCGGACGGGTGCCCGAGAGCGAGCCCTCCGCGACGAACATCCCGAGCAACCAGGCGAACGCCTCGTCGACCTCGATCTCGCGGTCGATTCCAGTGGACGAGCCCCTGAGTCCTATCTGCATCGATTTCGGGACCTGGCCGTGGCCGTATGTATCGACGATATCCCGCAGCAGTTCCAGCGGGATTTTGTTCTTCGAGAGCCGATAGGAGAGCCCGCCGTCGAACGCGGTGCGGACGTCACATCCCCGTTCCGTCTCCCGCCAGACCGTCGTGAGAAGTGCCTCGATCTCCCCGTCGATGAACACGTAGGGGTCCTCGACGTACTCGGCGGCGTCGATCGTGGCCGAAACGGGTTCGAAGTCCAGGCGTCTCGGTGCGACGATGAGATCCCCTTCGGAGAGTTCTGCCCCGGCGACCTCTTCGATGCCGTCGTCGTATCGGAACAGGCTGTGATGTTCCGTGATGTCCAGATGACGACCGAACTGTGTCTCGACCCGGAGTAGGGTCTCCGCTTCGTCTGCGCGGTAGCGAATCGCCTTCTCGATCGGTTCGAGCGAAGCCCGATGGGACTCGTCGAATGCGTAGGTCGTCCACCCCTCGGAAACACAGGTGCGCTTGCGGAACTTGCCGTCCACTTCCAGGGGGCTCTCGAGTTCGTTCCAGAACTCCTCGAACGTCATGAACCGGGGATGTCCGTCCGGATCGAACGCGAGGAGATGGGAATCCTCCGCGACGCTCCCACCACGCTTGTCGGGGAGGAAGCTCCGGGAGAAGTTGAGCAGGCCGTCCATCAGCAGCATCACACAATCCTCGTCACCGTCACACTGACCGACGTAGAGGTCGTTTGCGATAAGAGTGTGGGTGTTCGAGACGGTGAGCGAGTAGGTGTACTCGACGTCACTCGGGACGAACTCGACTGCCGTGATCTCGTCGAAGCTCAGGGAACCCCCGTCACCGACGAGACCCTGCGTCGAGACGGGTTGTTCTACGGTTTCACGTACGGGACAGTTGGCGTCCCGGTCGGCTGGCGCGGGCAAGACGTCGCCCGGTGAGAGCTGGCGTGCCTCGATTTCTTCGACGTGTCCGTCCAGCCAACGGCGCATCGAGTGATCTGGCGTCACCGAAATCTCGCGACCGCTCCGGGCTTCGATTCGGACCAGGTGGTCGGTCGACGGATGTTTCGAGACTGCTTCCACGCGCTGTCTGGAGACGGAGCCGTCCTCGTCTATCGACGGCACGAACACGTCACCATCGAGTTCGGCGACCAGCGTGCCGAAGTCGTCGGTTCTCGGGTCGTCGAGTCGGTCCTCGACGAACGTCCGAATCGGCTCGTGACGCCAGTCGCCGGACTCGTCTCGATACCAGAGTTTCGTATCGGGATGGAAGCAGTTCCGCCGTTTCGCCGCGTGGAAGTACGGGTGCGCGTAGCCGACGGCGGCGCTGGTGAAGCCGACGACCCGGCCGACGACGGCCGCGCTGGTGTGCGGGGCCATCCCGAAGACGAGTTCGCCGACCAGCTCTTCGCGCTCGTCCATCTCGTAGAAGGGGGTCAAACCGTAGTAGTCCTCGAGGAGTTCGTCCACGAACGCCGCGGTCTTCAGGAGGTGGGCGGCCGCGCCGTCCGAGAGGACGACGTCCTGGACGCGCAGCTCGACCAGCTGGTCGTCGTGGCGCAGCGGCTCGCCGTCCATGTCCCTCTCGTAGCCGAGCTCGCGGAGCTGGTCGGCGGTCACGTCGAGCTCCGACGGGCGGACCGCCGTGACGGGCAGGTCGGTCATGTCGTAGCGGACGGTGCCGTCCTTGAACGTCGAGACGCCGTGCTTGGCGCGGAGGACGCCCTTCTCGAGGGGCTCGGGCGTCTTGGTCGTCGAGGTCAGCCCCTTGACGCCCTTGAGGATCTCGAAGGCGTTCTCGCGCTCGCCGACGGCTCGGAGTGCGTCCCGGTACGCCGTCCCGAGGTCCAGGGCCTGCCTGCGGACACAGGATACCTCGCGCTCGCAGTGGGGGCACTCGACGCGCCCGCCCTCGTCGGGTTCGACGTCTATCTCGCAGTCCGGGCACTCGTAGTACGGGTCGGTCTCTCCGCCGCAGTCCGGACAGCGGGCGGTGTAGGTCCCCTCCCCGCAGTCCACGCAGCGCCGCCGGCCCACGCTGACCTCGATGGTCCCGCGCTGCCCGTTCATCCCCTCGGTGTGCGTGGCCGCCTTGCTCACGTCGCGCTGGCTGCCGCCGGCCTCGCCGATGGGGAACAGCGTGTGGACCGCCGGGGACATCTCCCGCTGCTCCGACTTCTCGGGGCGGCCCATCCGGTTGCCGATGCGCGTTGGAGCGCGCTCGCGAAGGGCGAATGGAGCCGTCTCGTTGACCGCCTCGATGGCGTTCCGGCCCTCGTCGTAGTCCCGGGCCCCGGCGGAGAGCGCCGACCAGCGCCGTTCGAGGTCGTCGTCGAAGCCGAGCGAGCGCACGAGCGGCCGCCAGACCGGGACGACGACCTCGTCGCCCTGGCGGTGCTCGACGAGGAGCGTCTCCAGGGCCGTCCGGACGACCTCGGTGTCGGCGAGGTGGAGGCCGTCGTCCGCGACGGTTCCGGCGTCGACGGCGTCGGCGAGCGCCTCGAAGTGCTCGACCGGGAGGTCGTGCCAGAGGTAGGTGTACGTCGGGTGGAGCGGGGCGTCGTACTCGGTGGCCCACTCGAGGGCCTCGTCCGGGTCGGGATGTTCGAGGTCGACGTACGGGGAGTCCCGCAGCGCCTGCAGGTCGACCTCGGTCCGCTCGAACTCCTGGACCCACCACTCGAAGACGTAGGAGGCGGGCGCGAGCGGGTGGTTGTTCTCGACGAACTCGCCGTAGTTGACCAGGTACTCGCCCAGGTCGAGGATCTCGACGACGCCGTTACGGACCTCGAGGGCCTCCGCGGGCTCGTCTACGTGCCGCACGTCGCCGTTCGCGAGCTTGACCGTCGGTCCCTCGATGGAGTCGACCGGGACGACGCCGGCCGCCTTGCCGGGCCGCTCGGTCTTGATCTGCGTGCCGGTCGCCAGGAAGTCGTCCACCAGGTGCATCGTCGCCGGGTGGACGCCGGCCGTCGCGAATCCGTGATTCCGGGCGCGGCCGTAGCGCAGCCTGAAGCCGCCGGCCTCGCAGGGGTGGCCGAACACCGGCCGCCCGGCGATCAGGTCACGGAGGTACTTGGTCGCCGGCTCGACGCGAGGCGGGCCGGTCGGTTCGGCGGCGTCGGGAGCGTCGTCCTCGTCGTCGATGCCGGCTTCGGCACCGCTGTCGGCGTCCGCTGCGTCCGCTTCTGCCTCCTCGTCGTCGTGGCCGACGGTGCCGTCGATGAGGTCCTGGAGCCACGGCCAGTCCACCTCCGCTAAGTTGCCCGTGTAGCGCTGGATCTTCGGGGCCTTCAGCGCGATGCCCTCCGCGAGCACCAGGCACATCCCGCCGCGGGGGCTGTTCGTGTCCACGCGCTCTAAGTCGCGGAAGCCCGAGACCTCCTCCTGGCCGGTCGCCTCGCCGTCGAGGCAGATGGGCGTGTGCTCGGCGATGAACTTCGCCTCCGCGTCCTTCGGGGAGTACTGCAGGCCAGTCTCCCGGTCGTAGAGGGAGACCTCCTCGGCGTAGCGCTCGATCTCGTCGGCCCGGGGCTTGTACTCGTCGATGCCGAGCAGGGTACGGGTGTAGTCGGCGACCAGCACGGAGAGCGCCTGGGCGGTCCCGCCGGCCGACCGGATGGGGCCGGCGTAGTAGACGCTGACGTACTCCGTGCCGTCGTCGTTCGGGTTCACCTCGACCCGGTCGATGCCCTCGATGGGCGCGGCCACGACGCCCTCGGTGAGCAGGGCGACGGCCGTCCGGACCGCGCCCTCGACCTTGCCGGCGTCCGTGTCGTAGTCGCCGACCCGCCCCTCGGCGAAGTCGGCGGCCAGCTCCAGGGCGGCCTCCTCGCGGCTCATCTCGCCTTCGAGTTCGCGCACGCGTCTGGCGACGTTCTCGATGCCGAGGATGTTCTCCACGCGGTCGGCCATGTCCTTGGCGACGGGGATCTCGACCTCGGGTTCGGGGTCGCCGCCGCGCTCCCGCGCGCTCTGGGCGACGTCGAACGCCTCGTCTAACCGGCGCTCGATCCGCTCGAAGTAGGCTTCGTCCTCCTGGCGCATCTCCGGTACGTTCTCGTAGGCATCCGAACACGGAAGGCGGCTTAGTGTTTGTGATGCGGTAGCCGAACGGAACGTAAGCGGTACGGACGGCGGGCTGCCACGAACCAAGCGCTGTCCGTCGCTTTTTCCGCGCCGAGGGGCCGATCGATGCGCGTCGATTCGTGACGAATCCGACAGCCACGCGACTTCGCCGACCGCTACAGCCAGAGGTCGAGGTCCGTCACCTCGTCCCGCTCGCGCTCCAGCGTCGTGCCGAGCTCGCGGAGGTAGACCTCGCCCGCGAACACCGTCGCGGCGTTGAGGTGGCCCGAGAGCGACTGGCCGGAGCGTCGGGAGAGCACGGCGTGGGTGTGGGCGAACCGCTCGCCATCGAGCCAGGCGACGTTCCCAACGCAGCAGGCCACCTCCAGGGGCTCGTCGAACGTCACCGGCTCGTACTCGTGGTCCTCCTGGTCGTAGTACCAGAGCTCGGCGTCCTGGACCGCGCCCATGCCGACGAACCACGCGGCCTCGACGTCCTCGTCCGCGGCGAGCCCCTCGATCTGCGCCCGCCAGTCGGCGCCGTGTTCGAGCCGGGCGACGAACTCGCGACCGCCCGACAGCTCTCGGTAGTGCATACGTGCTGCATCGACCGGCACCGGCAAAAAGGCTGACTACCGCCAGGCGGTGACGGGGACCGTGTGTACGGTGGACATGGAGAGCCACTCCTCGTCCACCGAGATGTCGGCGATGACGAGGCGCTGCTCGGGGCCCGCGTCGTCCACCGAGGCCATGACCTCGCTGGCGTCGACGGGATCGGTCACGGTTCGGGAGTCCGAACTCATTACGATATGGTAGTTGGTGACACACGGATATAAACACAACGAAACGACAGTCACGGTGAAACGAGTGCCAGCGCCCGGCAACAATCGCGAAACCCGGTTCTGCGGCGGTAGGAGCACCATACCCCCCGAAAACGCCTCAAACCGGAGCGGTAAGTTTATCACTATAGATTGAAAACAGTGAGTTGGATGACAGACAATAACAACATTTCCCGCCGTCGCTTCCTCGAGGCGACGGGCGGGGCGGCGACAGCGCTCGCACTCGCAGGCTGCACCGGTGGTGGCGACGGTGGTACGGAGACGACCACCGAGTCGACCACGACCAGTGGTGAGACCACCACGCAGTCCACCGAGACCACGATGTCGACCCCGGAGCAGAAGGGGACCTACCAGGTCATCGGTTCGACCGCGACGACGTTCGACCCCATCAAGGCGACCGACACCGCCTCCGGCTGGGTGATCCAGAACGTCTTCGACGCCCTGACCAACTACAAGAACGGGACGACGGTCGTCGAGAACCTCCTGGCGAAGGACTACTCCGTCTCGAACGGCGGGAAGACCTACACCTTCACGCTCAAGGAGGGCGTCACGTACAACAACGGGGACGAGGTCAAGGCCGGCGACGTCGTCTACGCCTTCGAGCGGCTGGCCGCCTCCGACAACTCCCGCCGCAAGAGCTACATCCTCAGCGACCTCGGCGTCGCCCACGAGACCAACACCACGAAAAACGACAAGGGCGAGGACGTTCAGGTGTACAAGCCCGGCTCGATGAAGGTCACGGCGACCGGCGACTACACCGTCGAGATCACCCTCGCGAAGCCGTTTCACGCGGCGCTCGCGATGCTGGCGTACACCTCGTTCTCGCCGATCCCCGAGGGGCTCATCGGCGACATCGCCGGCTACGACGGCAAGATGTCCCACAAGGAGTTCGCCACCCAGAACCCCGTCGGTGCGGGGCCGTTCACGCTCGAGAAGTGGGAGAAGAGCACCGAGCGCGTCCTCAAAGCGCGCCCGGTCGAGGACTACCACGGCCCTGGCCCGCTCATCGAGAAGGTCCACATGCAGATCATCGAGAAGAGCAATCCGGCGTACACCTACTCGGTGCTCAACATGAACGCCGACGGGCCGTCGGTCCCCTCCGCGAAGTACGACCGCAGTAAGATCACCATCAAGGGCACCGACGACCGCGGTCGCAAGTACGGCACCTACGGCCCGCTCGAGAACGGGCTGACGGCCAACTACTACCGCGTCAACGAGCTGAGCACATACTACTTCGGGTTCAACTGCTCGAACGTCGAGAAGCCCGCCAGACAGGCGTTCGCCTACGCCTACAACCAGAGGGAGGTCACCGAGCAGGTCTACAAGGGGCGGTTCACCCCGGCGTTCTTCTTCACCCCGCCTGCCATCTTCCCGGGCGGCCCCAAGAACGCCCAGAAGCTGGCCCAGGACTACCCCTACGGCCACAACGAGACGATGCTGCAGAAGGCGACGAAGGTGATGGAGGACGCCGGCTACAGCGACAGCAGCAAGTACAAGCTGACGCTGACGACCTACGAGTCGTCCACGATGAAGAAGATCGGCCAGCTGATGCAGGACAAGCTGGGCGCGGCACACATCGATCTGAAGTACGAGCAAGCGCCGTTCTCGACGCTGCTGACCCGCGCCAACAACGGCGACCTCGAGGCCTACTCGCTCGCCTGGATCGCCGACTACCCGGCGGCCGACAACTTCCTCAAGCTGCTCAACCCGCCGTCCACGGTGCCCTCGAACCCGGACCACACGTCCACGCTGGACTGGACCGGCACGGACGCGTCCGCGGAGGCCGCGGCCGCCTGGAAAAAGATCCAGAGCCACCAGGGCCAGTCCGACGCCGACCAGCAGGCGCGCAACGAGGCCTACCTCACGATGGAGAAGGCCAACTGGAAGGACATGGCGATGATGCCGGCCTTCAACGGCGTCGCAGAGCACATGGACTACCCGTGGCTCGACAAGCCACGTGTCGGTGCGATGGGATACAGCCGGCAGAAGGTCAACCAGGTCAAGATCGGCGACCGCTCGAAGTACAAGAAGTAATCGCGGCTCCGCGGCACCGGGTTCTCGTTTTTTCGAGGCGACGAGCCTCGCAGCTACACAACAATTACACCAACCGAAACGGAAGACATAATTATGGCAGACACGCAAACATTCGGCCGTAACAATGGAACGGGTTCACACGGTGGTGGGTGAGCGCCGATGAGCCGGTGGTCGTACTTCGCCAAGCGGCTCGTCCTGTCGGTGCCGGTCATCCTGTTCGGAACGTCGCTCACGTTCATCATCCTCTACGCCGGCCCGATCGACCCGGCCACGTCGATCCTCGGCCAGGGGGCGACGGGGGCCCAGATCAACCAGCTCCGCGAGCAACTCGGGCTGAACAAGCCGCTCTGGAGCCAGTACCTCCACTTCATGGGCGACCTGCTCACGTTCCACCTCGGGAACTCGATCGTGATCCAGCCGGACGTGAGCGCCTACGACATCATCCTCTCCTTTGCGCCGCGGACCGTCTGGATGGGGTTCTGGGCGGTCCTCATCCCGCTTTTCATCGGCATCCCGCTGGGCTTCTACGCCGGGCTGCGCCCCAACACCTGGGGCGACTACCTCGCCTCCTTCGGCGGCATCGTCTGGCGGGCGATGCCGAACTTCTGGCTGGCGGTCATCCTGATGACCATGCTCTCGAAGTCGAATAAGATGCTCTTCGGCTTCAACTGGCAGACGTTCGTCGTCACCACGAAGGTAGTCGGCCCGCCGAACCTCGACCACCTGCTGACGGTCAACGGCTTTCTCGCCGCGACGAAGAAGATCCTCCCGGCCTCCATCGTCCTCGGGTCGGCGTCGATGGGCAACGAGATGCGCATCGGCCGCACCGCGATGCTCGAGAACATCAACTCGAACTACGTCGAGATGGCGAAGGCCAAGGGGCTGCCCTCCCGCACCATCGTCTGGAAGCACGTGTTCCGCAACGCACTCATCCCGCTGGTGCCGGTCATCACCGCCGAGGCCGCCGTCCTGGTGGGCGGCTCGGTCCTCATCGAGGTGGTCTTCGGCATCAACGGCATCGGCTACCTGTTCTTCCAGTCGATGACGCAGGGCGACATCCCGCTGGCCGGCGTCCTGATGTACTTTTTCATCCTCCTCATCGTCGGCATCAACATCGCACAGGACCTACTCTACACGGTGATCGACCCGCGGGTGGGCTACGAGGGGCGATAGCACATGAGCACCTACGAAGACGAATACGACGACAAGACGCTCCGGGAGCGGATCGCAGCGAACCCACGACCGGCGCTCGTCTGGCTGGTCCCCGCCGTCGTGCTGGTGGCCGTCGAGTTCGGCGCGCTGTTCGGATTGGTGATGGGACTGCCCTGGAACCTGGTCGTCGGCGGGCTGGCGAGCGCGCTCCCCGGGGCGCTCGGGGCGGCGGTCACCGGCGTCGGCTCCTTCTTCGCGGGAATCGGCAACGCGCTCGCGTCCGTCCCGACGCTGCTCTCCCGCGGGCTGATCCCGAACCAGGGGTACCACCAGCCGGGCGTCGGGTGGCAGGGGACGTTCCTCGGGCTCGCCCCCGCCTACGCCTGGGCCATCCGCGTGGTGCTCGTCTACGCCTACAGCGCCGTCCTGCTCCACTGGGGGTGGCGCGGCTACCTGGTGTTCCGCGAGCACTACCGCTACGCCGACTGGACGCCGACCGACGACATGATCGACCGGCTCCGCCATCACCGCTGGGGGCAGTTCGGCCTCGTCATCGTCCTCGCCTTCCTGGTGATGGCGACGTTCGCCCCGACGCTCGGGCCGACGACCGTCCAGCAGAACATCAAGAACCCGTACACGAACCAGATCCAGTACTGGAACGGCGACTCGGTGGCGAACGCGAGCGTCGGGGCGGCGAACCTGGCCTCCGCCTCGCAGGGCGACTCGCAGAACTTCGGCATCGGCTCGTACGACGACTACGGTCGGTTCCACCCGTTCGGCACGCTCCCGAACGGCAAGGACCTGTTCACGTTCATGATGGCGGGGGCGCGGATATCGCTGTTCATCGGGCTGACCGCCTCGGTCATCGCGGGCGGCATCGCGCTCGCGCTCGCGCTCTTGACGGCCTACTACAAGGGGCTGCTCGATCTGATCGCGGTCGTCACCAGCGACTCGTTCATGGCGATGCCGCGCCTCCTCGTGTTGATAATGCTCTCGGTCATGCTCGCGGGAACCTGGATCGACACCATCTTCAGCGGGGCGCTGCTTCTGGCCCTGCTGTTCGGCGCGTGGGGCTGGCCGGCGCTCTGGCGCGCCGTGCGCGGCCCGGCGTTCCAGACCGTCGAGAGCGAGTGGATCGACGCCGCCGAGAGCTTCGGCGAGCGCCCCCGGGTGCTCGTGCGCAAGCACATCGCGCCCTACGTCATCGGCTACCTGCTCATCTACCTCTCGATGAGCCTCGGCGGCTACATGATCGGCACGGCCGGCCTCTCCTACCTGGGGCTCGGCGTGCAGTCGCCGACCCCGGAGTGGGGTCGGGCCATCGCCATGGGCCAGCAGTACATCACCTCGGCGTCGTGGCACGTCTCCATCCTCCCGGGCCTGGCGATTACGATCATCGTGGTCGCGTTCAACGCGCTGGGCGACGGCATCCGCGACGCCATCGACCCGCAGAGCGAGGGCGCGACCAGCGACGAGGTCGCCGCGGCCGGAGGTGGCGCGTAGATGAGCGCCACGGAGTACGCCACCGGCACGGACGGCGACGAGCGGGCGCTGCTGGAGATCGAGAACCTCCAGACGACGTTCTTCACGGACAAGGAGACCATCCGCGCGGTCGACGGGGTCAGCTTCGACGTGCGCCGCGGCGAGACGGTCGGCATCGTCGGCGAGTCCGGGTCGGGCAAGA
>Ga0102959_1000550_pt1 | contig 10392 bp, 16 predicted proteins | sample SalPonF2_B_D2_MG_FD_84520 | JGI IMG/M metagenome (GOLD analysis project Ga0102959, IMG submission 84520) | Salt pond soil microbial communities from South San Francisco under conditions of wetland restoration - Salt Pond MetaG SF2_B_D2_MG ...
GCAGGTTTTCTGATTCATCAAAGTCCTCATCTACATCAAGGCTACTGTCATCGGGTTTCTTTGACGGTGCATTTGATTCGCCCTTAGAATCTAGCATCAACATCTTATAGCCTCGGATTTCCGTAGTGTATTTTGTATTTCCTTCTTTGTCTTCCCATTTACGGGTTTGGAGTTGCCCCTCAATATAGACTTTCGAGCCTTTCCGTAGGTACTCTTGGCATATTTCCGCTAAGCGATCCCACAGTACGACCTTATGCCACTCGGTTTTCTCTTTCCATTCGTTATCCTTCTTATACTTTTCGGTTGTGGCTATGGATAAATTTGCTACTGCTACATTTGATTGAGTGTATCTAATTTGAGGATCTTCTCCTAGGTTGCCAATAATTTGAACTTTGTTGATACTGCTCATAATTTTATCTTATTTTCGGTTCACTTGTAGTATAATGAATGTTGTTGTGTGTAAATGTAAAAGTTGGTTAAAATCTATCTATCACTTCTTGTAGAAGGCTTTTCATACAGCATCTTACCTTGTTCGGTTAATGTTGGCTCCCCATCTTTAAATGCTATTGGAGATTCGGGTACTTCAAATTCGTCCCCATTAAAATCGGACTTCATGCGACTAAACTTATCCTTGCCTATCGCTTCGGCTACTTCTTCGCTGTACTCATAACTGTCAAATATCGTTACGGTGGCCGCCTCCCAGTTGATGCTACCTATTCGCTCCCCATCCCTATCAAGTATCCAGCTAACAGTAGTGGCCTCTTTGTTGCCTGTCCAGCTGTTTTTATGAATCGGTTTTGTGATATAGGAGTTAGGTAATACGGTAAATAAATCCTTTAATGCGCTTAACGGTATCATATTAAGTTCTGACTATGCAGTTTAAGTCCATCACTAGAATCAATAAAGTGTAACCAGCGATGTTGATATTCTAATTTCTTTCGTGATAGTGCCGGCTTAATAAACACACTTGACATCGGGGCATCCCTACCTTCAGGATCTTTCACTCTCGGTTTTGCCCCTGGTATATTGGGCTGTGATATTAGTTCATCAAAGTTCTTAGGTCGAAAGCCTACAATAATCATTGAAGATGCTTTAATAATCTGCTTTGATCCATACGCATCATGTACTTCTGGAACGTGAGCATAGCCTTTCTTACCCTTTTCGGTAGTTGTAACTTGTGATAGCAGATTCATCAACACATCGTATTTTGTACAAATCTGTGTTAATCTTCGACACGTTTCTGTAATACGTTCATTGTCGCCTACCCATCGCCCAATGTTTAATTGTACTTCTTGTAGGTAATCAATAATAACCACATCAACGCCCTGCGTAAATTCCGCTTCAATAAATGCAGATTCAATACTGTCAATATCAAAAGCATTGTCAACTAATAAAAAATGATCGCCATATTCACGCCATTCATCTTTCAATATCTGCTTTACATTGCCTAAAATGTCATTGTTCTGCCCTTCTAGTGTGAAGTACATTACCGTTCTGCCCTGTCGCAGGTGTTGTGCAACCTCCCAGCATGAAGATCGTGTTTTCCCATGCTTAGAACGGAAAATTGAGCTTTTAACCGTTCCCTTATGCAGTCCGGCATGTCGATATATGTAATCGTCTAGCAACGGAACCCCTAAATGTAAAAATTCACCCCTATTATCTTTCTCGTTATGCACTTCAAAAGCGGTTTTATATTTTTTTACAGCACCTACATTCCAGCTTGTAGCGAATTCAAATGCTTTCCTTGCTATTTCTTCAGGATCGGAATCTGTATTGGCGAACTCGTTCAGCTTTACAATGTCTTTTTTTGCTTTCCGTTTTCCACCTAGCCGTGCAAGCTCATTTATCTTTGGCTCGTAATCTGTATCGCCCTGCCATTTCCCGACAATAGATTTTGCTTCGGCTTCGGTATAGATACCTAGATCTATCCAAGAATCACAAATAACAGTAGGGTCAATATCTTTTCCTGATTGATACTTGTTTTGCAATATCCCGAATGCCTTACTGTTATTGCCTATCTTGAAATCTCGTAGGCTTTGCAAGGTATTCATAGCCTTGGCTAGTGCATGATCGTTATGCAAACAAACACTAAGCACGTATTCTTCTGTATTTTTAGCATCTAGGTATCGCCTATCTTCAGCTTCCAGCATTTATTTTCCTCAATTTATTTTGATCGAATAATGAATCTTGATCGCTTATTTTGTTTTCCTCTGTAAACCAAACCGATTGCATTTTCAGTTTCCAATTCTTGATAAGGTTATCTCGTGAATCACGCCAATACTTTCTTTTAGGATGATCTTCTACAGAAGCATTGTAAATGCTATATGCTTTCTCTGCTACCTTAGGGCTATACCCGTTTTCTTTGAAGTAGGTTTTTACCTGTTCGAGTGTGGGTATGTTACTCTTTTCTTTATCATTCTTATCATTCTTAACATTCTTGTAATTATGGGAAGTTTCTCGATGGTTATTCAATGGTTTTTCATTGGTTACTTCACTGGTTTCTTCGGTAGTTTGTTCGTAGTTACTTGGATTCTGATAAGTCGAGTAATTACATACACTTATAAGAACTCCGCCCGGTTTCTTCTGTGTGGTGATTCGTTCGGTGTCTCGTAAAAATTTCATGGCTTGCTTCATCTGGTTCTTCGTGTAAGTCTCTTTTCGCCACCCTACATACCAACAGAGATCATCCAAAATCTCATCATAAGATCGGAAAAGCTGCCCTCTTTTTATCTCAAACTTACCTCGTTTAAATGACTTGTGATTAGCTTCTCTTATTAAATAATCCCATGTTTCACGAACGCATGGTGAAGCATCTGCAATATCAGAGTGTTTTATTTTTCGTGGCTTTAAAACATATCCTCCCGGTATAGTCATCTGTAATCCACCTCTTTTATTCCCTTAGAAGAGTTACATGATTTGCAAAGGGGTTGTAGGTTGTCAATTTTATTCTCCCCGCCCTTTGCTATAGGCTTTACATGATCTAATGCTATATTATCAGTAGCACCACAATTAAGACATTTACAACCATGCAGATCAAAAACCTTTTCTCTTATATCTTCTCGTGAAGTAAACCTGCAAGCGTTATACCTTTCTTCTGATATGCTATTTTCTATTCTACGCTTGTAGTTATCACGCCTTATTTTAAGTATGTACCGTGTTCTTCTAATGTTATCTCTCTCAAAAAGCCTAAGCGGTGCAATCTTAGCAATAGCATTTATTTTCTTGTGATACTCTTCATCGCAAATACATTCATGCAAATTTTCTTCTTCGGTATCCCAAAAAGCATAGATTGACGTACAGTACTCATCAAGAAGATTTTCGTCTGTCTCATTGTAGTGTTCAAGCAATTTTGATAAATGATCCATGTTTATATCAAAGCAACCTGAGAACGTAATACCATTGAAGTATTTAGATTCTTGTAGAAATTCAATCATAATCTAACACCTCACTAAGAGTTATTAGGTCTTTGGCTATGTTGAGGGCTGGCTTGTCTTTTGTTATGATCTTATGCCGTAGACGTTCGTATGCTATGATCTTATTGTGATTATCTAACTCGGAAGGGCTTAACACATCAAATTCGTAGTACAGATACTCTTCTATTTCTGATTTGTCCATATTGTATAAAAAAGAATAAGCCAGAACATTCAAGAGGATAAGGCTCCTGAACGCCTGGCTTAAAATCTTACTTTTGGCTCCTTATCAGCCATTAGCGAAAAATCAATAAATTATCGGTTGATTAAGGCTCAACCGTAAGCCAAAGTACTATCTCCACTTCAATATCGTAAATGTGGCGATTAAGTGCAAATAATGATCCCGCGGAGGGACTCGAACTGATATATTGATCCCTGATTGGGTATCGAACCCACTTCCTCGCTTTACAAGAGCGAACCTCATCCATTAAAGGCTTTCAGGGATTATATATTTATCTGCTTTTTCTACCACTTCCTTTATTTGCCCCTTTGTATGTATTAGTTAAAGAATGACAATTTGGACATAGAAGTCGTAAGTTGTCCAGCTTGCTGTTTTTATAATTTCCATCAATATGATCTAGTTCTATAGGAGTATTGCCTGTATAAGCATTAACTTCATTCCAACCACACTTATCACAACAATTACCACTCTTTTCAATAAGATATTTTTTCATCCATGTATCAGATAGAACCTTTCCTTCTTTTATTTTTTTAAATTTTTCTTCTCTTTGAAATTTTATTTGACAAATATTAGAACAGTATTTTTCATTTTTCCTATTTAGTGGTTTATCACATTGTAAACATTTATTTTTGTTTTTACAGGATTTTTTATGAAGAACTATATTAGTCTTAGTAAAATATTCATTACAGTATGGGCATTTTTCTTTTTTACCATGTGCTTGAGATTTGTGCCCACCTAATGCAGATTTACTTTTAAAATTTTTATTACATGTATCGCAATTAAACATATATAATATATTTTATTTAAACCAACCGCTCTCCCAATTGAGCTACGCAGGATTATATAGCACTGGAAGCTGGACTCGAACCAACACTCACGGGTTTGGAATCCGTGCTTCTGCCATTGAATTATTCCAGCACCTAATAATAGCTATTCTAATCCATCCATTCAAATGTTTCTACATGCTTAAAGTGTGTTAGAGAGTATGCAATAGGCGTGCCAATTAAAAAACCCTGCATCACAACTCAATGTAATGCAGGGCCGAGTTAACCAGGGGAAGCCGTGTATTATCCCGCACGGCGCGGTATTAAGTACTATACTCAAAATCTAACAATTCGGTTTTTATATATTAATCATATAGTTCTTATCCCCATTACACAATATCCTTGCTTGATACCAAATTGACCACCTTCTAACTTAGATACAATTATAGCTGTGATGGCTCTACCAGTATAATCTTGTGTTTCTGGGTTCCATTCATTTAATAATAATTCATCACCCTTTTTAAAATTCCTATCATCTTTTCTTACTTCAAATGTTTTAGTGCCTATTAGAATCTGATTATAATATTTAGGCCATATTTTTAGATCGTGTATTTTATTCATGACGTCAAATTTTAATAAGTCTTTTCTGATATAATTTCATAAGCGTCTCTTGCATTGCCATAAGCTGATCTTCAAATTCTACTTCCCCAGCATCAAGTTTCTGATGACAATTATAACAGGCATAACACCCGAAAATATCCGGACTCTTGTTGCCAATCCCTTTATATACGCTGTTAAGATGTGCGAAGACAACAGTATCACGCCCGGAACAATCGCCTAAACGCAAAGTACACGATTCCCCTTTTGCTGAATCACGTATTTTCTTAGACTTAATCTTGGTTGGTTTCGGGAACATCTATAATTTCTATAATTGAACGTTGTTCTTTTAGTGTATCTGCTTTTTGCCAATCTACGGTAAGCGGTCTAAGGATATAGGGATTATCATCCTCTATTACGCCCGCCCTTACTAGAGCATCTCCAATAGCCTTGAAACTACCTCCTACCCCATCCAAATCCATTGGCTGAGTGCTTACCCTTATGTAATTAATTCGAACCTTTCCATCATGTTTTTTGGGCTTCTCTGCCTTTATAAGCCAGTGCCACTTCTCTTTAATCTTTGCCCTCTTGCCCCAATGCATTCGTTGCCATTTATTTAGACTCGGAGTTAGCTCGTTTATCACTATTGTTTGCTTCACGTATGTCTATCTGAATTAAACGTAATTTGACTACAGCCAATATAGAAATTATGAATAAGAATAGATAACCGCATATGTTAATGATCATATCTCCTCCATTTCTCCGGTTTCAAGATTGACTTTAAATTGCTTCCTTGTTTCCGAATCTATAACCATTCCACAATCATATTCAAAATGATTAAGTAGCCTATCAAAGAATGCCTGCATTTCTTCTTTTGTATAATCTGCAAGGCTTCGTATCTCCGGCTCCTGCTTGCCCGTCTTAGCGTCCTTCACCAGCTTGTTGACCCCATAGTACTTCTTTAGCGTGTACTTAGCGTCATCGTACGAATAACCGGTATAATCCATATACACTTCGACTACTGGGCCGTGGAAAAACTTTATTTGCGCGTAGGTTTTCTTAGGGCTGTATTTTTCAATCTGTTGGACCCAATCCCCGTCCGGCAAGTTCTTAATAGCGTTGATAATTGTTTGCCTGCCAACGGTTACTTTATCATCTTTCTTTGTGAATCTATTCCGTATTACATCAGCCATTATTCTCCTTTATTAAGTTCATATCTAAAAAGGAAATTTTTCAAACGCAATCCCTATTCCGAAAATCCATATGCCAAGCATCCGGGTATCCATTACGAATTTAAATTTAAATGATGGATGATAATAAAATGCCAAATACCAGAAGTTACTTTTTCTATTAGGTGTTAGGCAATATCTTTTATTACTTATTTTCATAATCGCCTCAAAAACTTAAAATTATTCAGTATTGTGCTGTATCCCCTAGAGAACGCCCGCCCTTGTGCCGAACGCTTCTGATAGGGATTTTGAGTTAATCGTGGATTACAATTGGTAGCAATAGCCGCTGCCTTGCCCTCCTGGTAGGCCCGTTTCCTGCGCTTAGAGCTAATCATAATATACGCTGTTGACCTACTTCCTCCTCAATAATCCGAAATACTTTCACGTCCTCCATCTTAATCCCATCCCCATCAAATTGCAGTTCAATAAGGAACTTATCATCTCCTTTTTGCTTGTAGATGTTAATCCCAGCGCCTGAATTATCTGATAAGTGATAGGTCTCCACATCCAACCCTGCTTTTACAAGGCACTCTGTAATGAAGCTGAATAATGTAGGTAGTTTCATAATCTATTCGTTTGTGTTAGCTGTTTGATTTAAAACGGCAGATCGTCATCTATATCATCCAGTTCTTCGTTCATATCAACAGAACTATCTATCTGATCATCCGGTTCAGGTTCTGCCTCTTCAACTACATTTCGAGACTCAAGGTAAGAAGCAACTTTTTCGTAGAGTTTATCAGCTTCTTTGTTGGTCTCTTCCGAGACATCTTTGGTATCAAACACCGGATAGTTGAAATTAATACTTCCGGTCTGGTCAAGTTTTGCCCCCTTCACAATAACGGCTTGACTGGAAAGGGAGGCCCCTGATTTTTGTAGATCTATCCATGGACCGAGGCTGGAACCTTTGAATTTAATATTCCCTACATGCAATTCTCCCGAATCGTCTTTATAGGCGATATAAACGGACGACGTGTATTTGCCACCCTTTGCTACGACCGAGTCTTTGATGTCTTGGTACAGCCCTTGTGCGACCGTCTGCTTGCCCATACGCACATTCATAATTTCTTTTTGCGTGTTGCGTACTTCGTTGGAATAGATACTTTCTTCACTACGCGGATTATAACCGGTAATGCACGAAAGCATATCCAGCGGAAGAAATACAAAGGGGAAATCTACTTTTTGTTCTTGCTCGCCATCCCAGTAGGAAATATAGCCCTTATCTTCGGCTCCATTCCATGAAAAATAGCGTTCTACGGGATTTACTGTTTGCGTTGGAAATCGTTTGTTATCCATAATATTATATATTTTATATTAAGAGTGTTTTTGTTTTACGTATTGTTCTGGTGAAAGTGAAAAGCTGGAAAGGTCAGAGTCTCTGCTTAGCATGCCTTCCATGCTGTTAATATTGGACGGTGAGACGTTGACGTTTCGGTTTGCGATACGTGCATAGTCCTTGAAGTCCATCAATGTTTCTTCGGTAACTTTCCTGTTCTTTAATTTAAATTTTGTTTTGTTAGAGAAATCTTTCGGTTTCAAATTCATTAAAAGATCTACCGGAAGGTCAGGGTTATGTTGATCCCATGTTAATTTATTCCCAATCAGTTGATACACTTGATCGCTGTTTAAGCTCCCTGTTTTTAGGTCGATAATAGCACGTTTGCGACCGCCATTCCAATCAATTTCTCCGACAAGATCAATAGCATTACACCACTTCATCGGTACGGAATCAGACCCATCAAAACTGCCAATCCATTCAAGGGCAATGACTTCAAAGTTACGCTCTTGAACAAAATCGACAACACAAAGCAAGTCGTTTTTTATTTGCGACTCCCATTGGTCAGGCGTTGCCAGCTCGTCTTGTGTTTTAGCTTCGGTCATCTCGTTGATGCTCCAAAAAATATCAACGGCCTTGTCAATGTTTCCTAAGTCTATACTTCCATTCCTAAGCAATAACATAGTCATGATGTGAGCAAACGTACCGTATTTAGATGAATAATGTAATCGCTCATTCAAGTATTCGAGTTCATTCTCCTTAAACCATTTTTGCAGAAAATATGGCGTTGGTTGTACTTTCTTGAGCCATGTCGTTATAGACGTATAAAACTGAATCGGATTTGTCTTGTAATACCACCGGAAATTTTGCTTTTCAAGACGGTATATTTCCGGCTCATTTACAGATTCTCCTGTCCAAAATGTATCAGTTGATTCTTGTTCTAATAGATCACCTAATATTTTTTCGTAATTCATTGTCTTAGTCTTATGATTTGTTGATTAATTCATATTCTATTTCGCCACCATCAAGATCAGGTCGTTCGATAAGCAGTTGCAAATCTTTATCTTCTGCCCATTCTTGTACCTTGGCAAGCGACTTATTATCCAGAGCTGAAGCATCAAAGTGTAGCGTTCGCACCTTGCCTAATACTTGTGCTCCTAATTTAAGAGCCGCAATATATTTGCCGGACTTCGATATTTGTTTTTCCGTTAATGGGAATCCGTTATAGGTCAATCCATCTTCGGTAATATCGAATCCTTCAGGCACATCGGCTTCTTCGATAAGAGCTTTCTTTTCTTGCTCAATAGCTTTCACCTTTTTATCAGCTTCTTCTGCTTCTTTCTTAGCCTTCTTACCTTCTTCAACCCACCGATCATACTCTTGCAGGTCACGCTCGTAAGAGTCGTATTTACGTAGCTGTTGTTGGGCTTCATCCAGTCGCTGTTCTATTTCGGAAGTATCCACCTTTTCAGGTACGTCAATAGATTCTATTTCTTTTTCTGCTTTCTTATGGTCGAAATATTCATCAAAGACAGTGCCGTCAAGAATGCTTTTAATCTTTTGATAATCATTTTTCAAGCTATTCAGTCTTTGTGCTTGTTGCCTGTGATTTGCGTTTTGCTGATTAGCCTTTTTCAATTTTTCCTTAATAGAATCAATATCAGGCTTTTCTATCTTTTCCGGCTTCTCTAATTTGCGAGATCGAATGCGATTAAGCTCTCTGTTCTTTTCAGTGCGGTTGTCATAGGCTTCTTTATACCGCTCTTCAATATCGCCAAAATCTACATCGACTATATCTTTAAGCGTTTCCTCCTGCTGCTTAGGTGTTGATTGCAGAAAAGAGTCAATATCAAACTGTTTGCCAAAATACTTTTCGCCAATGGCTCCAATGACACCCGATGTTTGCTTGATCCCATCACTTGTAATATAAGATAGGCGTTCGGATTTATTTGTGAAATTCCATTCGATACGGCTTCCATCTGTCAACTCAATAATATTGTGCCCTTTCTCTTCACCCTCTTTTACAATGATGTCTGCTTTTTCAGAATGCAGACGGTCAATAAGGCCATTAAGGATAGATGTTTTCCCCTTATCATTGCCTCCTGTAACGATTGCAGAGCATCCGTTAAGAGAAAGTTCCTTTTCTTGTATTGCTTTAAAATTTTGCACTTCTATTTTCTGAATTTTCATAATATTAGTTGTCTTGATTATTTATTATAGCTCTAATTAGCATTTCAAACTCCACGTCAACCTCAGTGTCTTTGGTCTTGATGCGGTCGATGACTTCATCAGTGGTTAGACACTGCTCTTGCCAGTAGGGGATGCTCTGCTGGATAGCACGGAGTAGGTAGTTTATTTGTTCGGGTACAGTAGGTGCGCTCATTGTGTTTTTCCTCAAGCTGTTTTAATGTTTCTTCGGCCTGCCTAATAGATTCTTTTGCAATCCATCCCTTTTCAGTACCATCAATTATTGCATTATTAAAAAGCAATCCTTGCATAGCTTTAGCCGCAAAATATTTTTGTTAGGTCGCCTGTTACAGCTTCTGGAACTCCAGGTTGGATATGCTTCTTGATCTGGATTTTTCATAATACAGCTGAATAAATGATTGCGGTTATGATTGCGATCGGCCACAGGATGAGTCCTGCGAGTAGGCCGTAGGTTATTTGTTTTATGTGGTTAGTCATTTCGTTTTAGTTCTAAGGTTAAATTTAAAGCATCCATTAACTTTTTAATTCGCTCACCGTTAAGCGGTCGCTTGCCAGACGTGAACTGATAGAACTCATTACGTTCAATGTCAGCCATATCTGCGATCTCGTATATTTTAAGGTTGTTCTCTACCTTATAATCATATACTTTTTTTCGTAATTCCTGGTCGAA